>Ga0074045_10002721_pt1 | contig 16245 bp, 14 predicted proteins | sample BogForMeECP23OM2_FD_94442 | JGI IMG/M metagenome (GOLD analysis project Ga0074045, IMG submission 94442) | Bog forest soil microbial communities from Calvert Island, British Columbia, Canada - Bog Forest MetaG ECP23OM2 | ecosystem: Environmental > Terrestrial > Soil > Wetlands ...
GCCCATGATCGCAGCGAGGCACGACAGGAACTGATGGCCGAATCGCGCAAGCTGCTCGACGAAATTCGGCAGCGCAACGATTCCCTCAGCGCTCTGCTCGAAACTCGGGTGCAGGAGTTGCGCCACGCCAAGACCGACCGCTCAGCGTTGGCGGCCCTGTTTGTGGAACTCGCCGTGCGTCTGAAGGATGAGGACGCCAACGGCAAAGGCAAGCCCAAGCCGATCCGGAGCGCCACTGAGGGCTGAGGGTCCCATGGGCTCAACGCCGGCTGACCTGAAACGCGATTCTGAATTCGACCAGGGCCGTGACGAACTGGCCGAGCTCCGGGCCTTGCTGCTCGGGCAGCAACTGGTTGAGTTGGAGGCGCTGCGGAAAAGACTCGACGATCCCGCAGTTCGGGCCGAAGAGCTCAGCCAAATCCTCGGCAAGGCGGTCGCGCTTTCCTTCAAGCGAAATCGTGACCTGCAACGCGCGTTCAACCCCATCGTCGAGCAGGCGCTGAAGATTTCGATCGCCAACAACCCCAGCATTCTCGCCACGTCTCTCGCTCCCATTATCGGCGACGCCGTTCGCAAGGCGGTTGCCAACGCGCTCCGTGGCATGGTGGAGTCCATCAACTTCACGTTGGAGCGCAGTCTCTCTTGGGAGAGCATCAAGTGGCGCTTCGAGGCGCTGCGGACCGGCAAATCATTCGGCGATATCGTCCTGCTGCGCAGTCTCCGCTACAAGGTACAGCAGGTCATCCTGATCCATGCCGAAACCGGGAGCGTATTACAGCACTTGAAGCAGCAAACAAATGCGCCTGGTGAAGGTATTCCCGAAGCTGAGCTCGCATCCAGCATGCTCACCGCACTCCAGGACTACGCTCGCGATATCTCGCAGCGGCCTTCCCAGGACCTGCAAGAGATCGAAATGGACGACTGCGTCTATTGGGTGCATCACGGTCCTCAGGCCTTGCTGTTGGGGCAGATAGCAGGTGCACCCCCGCCGGAATTGCGGCATGTCTTCGCCCGGGAGAATGAACTGATTCACCGGGAATTCGCCGGCGCCCTGGCCTCGTTCAGCGGAGACGCCAGCGCATTCGAGGGCGCGCGCCCACATTTGCAGCATTGCCTGCTTGGGCAAACCACTGCTCAGCCGCAGAAGCCTTCGCGCTGGTGGCTGGCCGTGGTCTCCGCCGTGCTGATTGCAATCCTCGCGCTCGGGTTCTTCATCTATCGCCGGAACAGCCGCTGGAATCATTACCTGGCGCGGCTGCGGAGCGAGCCTGGCATCGTGGTCACGGGCGCCGAGAAACACTGGCGCCATTTTGAGATTGCCGGTTTGCGCGATCCGCTGGCGGCGGATCCGGTGAAGTTGGCCGCAGATTTCGGCATCGAGCCGGAGCGCGTGCAGGGACACTTCGAGCCGTATCAATCGCTGGACCAGCGCTTCACGCTGGAGCGCGAATTCGATTCCGAGAAGCAGCAATTAGACCAAATGATGATAATGTTCCCAGTGAACTCGAGTGCGATTCTGCCTGAGCAGGCCGTACGCCTCGACAACCTGGAAGCGCATTTGGACAAACTGCAACAAGCCGCTGGTGCGCTCGGCCGGGAAATCCATTTGAATATTTATGGGCGGGCCGACCAGACCGGCGCTGAGAGCAAGAACGCCGCCCTGAGCAGGGAACGCGCGGAGCGCGTGCTGGGTGCGCTGCGAGAACGAGGCGTCGCGCCAGAACTGATTTCGGTGGTCGGATTGGGTACCACCGAGCCCATTCGGCGTGGATCGGAGGCGTATCAGTTGGAAGTGAATCGCAGCGTTGCGCTGAAGGTTGAATCGCAGCCCCAGGGAGACAGGCCATGATTCAGAAGAAGATTTGTATGCTGGGTTCAGCGGGGGTGGGAAAGACAAGCCTGGTGGCGCGCTTCGTTCAGGGCATTTTTTCCGCCAAGTACCTGAGCACCGTCGGGGTCAAGATTGATAAGAAGAACTTGACGGTGGACGATCAGGAAGTGCTGCTGCTCCTCTGGGACCTGGCAGGGGAAGACTCGCGCTCGCAAGTTCAAACGTCGTATCTCCGCGGAGCTGCCGGATACTTTCTGGTGTGCGACGGTACCTGGGCGGAATCGCTGGTTACCGCGAAGAGCATCCACCAACGGGCAATTGAGACAGTGGGTGACGTTCCTTTCATGCTGGTGGTCAATAAATCAGATTTGTGGAACAGGTGGGAGATCACGGCCCCGGAACTGGAAAAATTGGTAGCCGATGGATGGAAGGTCCAAGTGACCAGCGCGAAGTCCGGCGACGGCGTAGAAGAGATGTTTACCAAACTCACGCAAGACATGTTGCGCGAGAGGCCGATCAGTGACGCTGAGGCGGAGGCCTGAATCGGCGCCGGAAATCGACCTACATTTCCCGATAGTTCAGCAGACCTGCACCAATCAGAACGAAACACGCCGGCCAGATCCAGGCCGGGACAGCGCGATCTTTCGCGGGCAGGCGAACCTCCAGCCAGCGCGACCATCCAGCAAACACCGCCAGAATTCCCAACGGCACGTGGCTCAACTCCGCCAGTAATTCTTCTTTGATGTTGGTGAGGTTATGCGAATGGGTCAGCAACAACGCCCCACCCAGAGCACACATGAGGGGGAAGGCGAGAGCGGCGGGGTGGTTCTCAAGTTTCAGCTTGCGGACGCGCAATTCGAAGACCGCGAATCCGATGCACACGAGCGCGGCCAGGCGATGTTGCAGGTCCTCCGGTCGCAGGCACGTAGCCCAGAAGCTCTGTGGGCCCAGGGGCCATGCTTCGCTGTCGGCGCGCACGATAATAAAGATGGCAATACCGATAAGCAGCAGAGGCCAGTATTCCGCCCATTTGGCTTTGCCGCTCCGAGCCAGCAGCGCCAGAACGCCCATCGCCAGCACGAGCAGACCCATCCAGTGATGGTTGAGTTCCGATTCTTCGATGTCCGCCAGATTCTTAGGGCTCAGAGGGGTTCCATCGACTGAGGTCGGAGGAGCTTTCGGAGCGGAGTCGGTCTGCACCCCGTCTCTCGCAGGCGTATTTGCTGAGCTTTGCGCCAGCGCCTCAATTCCGAGGCGCGGCCAGGTCGGCTTGATGCGGGACCAGGCCTGCTGGGCGGTTACCTTGTCGTTGACGAGGTCCACGGCTGGGGGCTGCGAGGTGACCGAAGCTGCGGTAAGAATGATCGTGATCCCGATTCCGACTTCGGCTTCCACCAGACGGCGCAGGCGCGGCATTACGGCGTCAGGGCTGCAATTACGAAGCAGCAGGAAGTTAACGCCGCCTAGCACCATTAGTGCGCCCAGCATCAAAGCCTTGGCCGAGACCATTACGCCGTAAGCAGTCCCATACAGGGCGCCCCACGAGCCGATGTAGGACAGGCTCATCCCGATGCCGGTTGCCACGATGACGCCAACACAGACCAAGGCCAACCGCGAGAACCGTTTGGTGATGTACCACTGTGTGGGACGATCTCCGGAAACGAACAGCCCAAGGACCAGGAACGGCAGGCCGCCAATCCAGAAACCCGTGGCCAGCTCATGCAACGAACTCACGATGATGAGCGAAACCCGGCCTTCCATGCGTGAAGCGGCGTGATTGGTCATCACCGAAGCGCCAAGCGCCACCGTAACCAGGACGGCCAGCCAGATCGCCGCAAGTTTGCGCCCTGGCCTTGCCAGTGCGGCTGTAAGAGTTGCGGCAACAAAGATGACACTCCCCGAGATGAAGAAGTTTGCCCCTACCACGTCGCGCAGACCGATCTCGGCGGTGGCCATCAGCACCGCAGAGTTGACGTAAAGATAGAACGCCTGCACGACCGCAAGTCCAATCGCTGCGATGCGGAGCATTCGCAGCGAGGATGACTGCACTTTTGCGAAATTGCCGTCCGCGATTTCGGAAGTTGGCCGGGCGATCCAAAGTACGAACAGCACTCCGCCCAGCAGCAGCGACTGGAAGACGAGCGTCCCCGCCCGCAATATCACGGAAAGATATCCGAAAACGTCGACCAGCTTGAGCATCATGGGACTAAGTCACCGTGAAGGCAACCTCGCCGCGGCTGATGTGACCGTCGGAGGCGAGCACCTGCCATTGCAACGTGTATGCCCCCGGCTTCATGCCGCTGGCTTGCGACTGCAGAATGTCGGGATTCTCTTGCTTGGCGAGCGGAAGAGCCTGCTGTGAACCGTCAGGCGCAAGCAGCCGCAAGCGCGAGCGACTGCCGTCAATGCGAACATTGAAGCGCAACCAGATGGCAACCTCCGGCCCTTTGACCGAGGAATGTATCGCCGGCTTCGATTCCATCAAAATCGCGTGCGCCCAGGCGGGCTGGGAAAATCCATTCAACAGAATGATGGTCAACAGAATCGAGATCCAGGGCCCATGAAGCGCGCGGCGCAAATCGGTTTCCTTCCCAGTGGGGACAGCCCCCTGCTATTCGGATTTAAGTGCGATAAGTTGAGAATACTATGTTGCGATAGCGTGCTCAAGGCGCGGGGTTATGCCGGCTGATGTGCGGCCCGCTCAGCCGGCCAATAAAGAGGGCGGGATACATGATGCCGGTGGCTGCCTCACGGAATCAGCGCAGGAGCGTGGTCGGATCGGGATCGGCGGCAGTGACAGAACTTGCAACTGTTTCAGACGACTCTTCCACCATATCGCCCTCCCCTGGCGCCAGGAACAGGTTCTGCTCGATGCCATGCTGTTTGGTGTACAGCTCGAAGTAACGGCCGCCCAGCTCGAAAAGCGACTGATGCGTGCCGCGCTCGACGATGCGGCCGGCTTCGACCACAAGAATCTGGTCGGCACGGCGAATGGTGGACAGACGGTGCGCAATGACGAACGTGGTGCGCCCCAGCATCAGGTATGAGAGTCCTTCCTGGATCATCGCCTCCGACTCCGAATCGAGGCTGGAAGTGGCTTCGTCAAGGATGAGAATGCGTGGATTGGCGAGGATGGCGCGCGCAATCGAGACGCGCTGACGCTGTCCGCCCGACAGTTTCACGCCGCGTTCTCCGATGATGGTGTCGTACTTCAGTTCGAACTTCTCGGCAAACTCATCGACGCGGGCAATGGCACAGGCGCGAAGGATCTCGTCCTCCGTCGCATCGGGCTTGGAAAAAGCGACATTCTCGCGAATTGGCCCGTCGAACAGGAACGAATCCTGCAAGACCATTCCCAACTGCGTCCGATAGGACTCAAGCCGAACGGCAGCAAGATCGACCGAATCAACCAGGACTTTGCCTGCGTTTGGAGTGTGAAAAGCGGCGATCAACCCGATGATGGTGGACTTGCCCGAGCCGGAAGAGCCGACCAACGCTGTCACCGTTCCTGGGCGGGCACGAAAAGTAATATCGTGCAGAACGGTCTTGGTCTGCTCGTAGGCAAAGCTCACGTCTTCGAATGCGATGTCGCCGCGGATTTCTGGCAGGGTGACCGTTCGGTTCGGGTCTTCGTCCTCAGGAGTTTCGTTGAGCACCTCGCGCGTTCGTTCCAGGCCAGCAACCGCTTCGGTGATTTGCGTTCCGATGCCGACCACTTGGAACAGCGGTGCTGCCAGGTAGCCGAGAAACATGGTGTAAGTAAAGAACCCGCCGAGGGTGAGTTGGCCCGCGAGAATCTGTCGCGTTCCCATGAACATGACGATGGCGCCGATAACGCCCATCAACATTGAGGACGAAAGGCTCATGACTGAGGTCGCGGTCAGAGTGCGAAAGACGTTCTGTAGCAGGCGCTCTACACCCAGGCTGAAGACCTGGTGTTCACGTTGCTCGGCGTGGTAGCCCTTCACCACGCGCACGCCACCGAGGGATTCAGTCAGCCGGCCGGTCACCTCGGCGTTGATTTTGGCGCGCTCGCGGAAGATGGGCCGGATGGTCCGGAATGCCTTGCGCAGTCCGAATCCGAAGACGACCAGGAAGCCGAAGGCGATGCCGGTCATCACCGGGCTGATGCGGATCAGCACCGCAAAGGCGATCACGGCGGTGAGCAGCCCGCCAACGAAGTCCACCAAGCCAGTGCCTATGAGATTGCGCACGCCTTCGACGTCGCTCATGATGCGTGACACCAGCATGCCGGTCTTGTTGGCGTCGTAGTAGGAGATGGACAGCCGCCCGATGTGCTCCTGCACCCGCCGCCGCAGCTCGGTGATGAGCTTTTGTGCCGCCTTGGAAAGCGTCTGCGTGAGCGCAAAGGACGTCAGCCCTTGTACCAGAGTGGCCACCAGTACGATTCCGACCAGCGGGTAGAGCAGCTTGAACTGCCGCTTGCCGATGACGTCGTCAACCAGATACTTGGTGGAAGCCGGAAGGACCAGTCCTGAGACGCGATTGATGATCATCAGGCCAAAGCCGAGTGTCATCAAAGCACGGCGTGGCCGAAGGAGTTGCAAGATTTCCGGCAGCGCCTTGAAGATCGGAGTTTTCCTGGCCGGCTTGGACGGGACGCTATCCATGATGGGGTAAAGTGTTTGGATTCACCAGCGGGGTGTTTGGGTTCGGAGGGGGATTGGCCCTTTCGGTGTCCAGGCGGCTGATACGATAATGCATTCGCGGGAGTACCGATGAAAATTACGCTTCGCGCTGCCGCCGTGATCCTGATGTCCCTTTCATTGTTCGGGCAAGTCAATCAGCAACTCATGCCCGATCCGGGGCTGTTGGAGGAGATCAACCAGATCAAGGCGATTGATAACCACTCGCATCCACCGGCCCTGGACAACGCGGGCCAACCCGACGACGACTTCGACGCATTGCCCTGCGATCCGCTGGAGCCGACCGCTGCCGGGCTGATGTTCCGGGAGGACAATCCGGTCTATATCAAGGCGTGGCAGACGATGTTCGGCTACAAATACAACGATGCCAGCCCGGAGCACGTGAAACAGTTGCTGGCCGCGAAAGAGAAGGTGAAGCAGCGAGAGGGAGAGAACTATCCCAACTGGGTGCTCGACCAGCTTGGTATCGAGAGCGAGCTGGCGAACCGGGTCGCGATGGGCCGCGGATTGAAGCCGCCGCGCTTCCGTTGGGTACCGTTTGATGACACGCTGCTGTTTCCGCTGAACAACTCCTCGCTAAAGGCGCAATCGCCCGATCGCAAGATCTTCTTTGGCCGTGAGGAAATGGTCTTCCAGCGCTATTTGAAGCAACTCAAACTGAACGGCACCCCGCCGACGCTGGCCGCATACACGGCTAAGGTCGTCACCCCTTTGTTGCAGCTTCAGAGAAAGAACGGGGCGGTAGCAATCAAGTTCGAGGCCGCCTACCTGCGGTCCCTGAATTTCGCTCCCGCCAGAGAGGCTGATGCGGCCCGCGTCTATGCGAGCTACATCCATGCCGGTGTCCCCAGCGATGCCGAATACAAAACGCTACAGGACTACCTCCTTCGCTACATTGCGCGCGAGGCAGGGCGGCTGGGGATGGCGGTGCACTTCCACACTGGCGGAGGTTGTGGTGGCTACTTCGCGATGGAGGGAAGCAATTCTCTGCTGCTGGATTCGCTGTTCAACGACCCCGCGTTGCGCAAGACGAACTTCGTGATGCTCCACGGGGGCGCCGGCGGCTTCGAGGGGCTGGTCGCGTATCTGCTGATGAAACCAAATGTTTACGCCGACTTTTCCGAGCAAACCTGGATGACCTCGCCGCACCATATCGCGAGCAGCATCCGTTTCATGCTGGAGTTCTACCCCGAGAAGGTGATGTTCGGCACGGACCTGTATCCGTTCGATCCTCAGGTGAGCTGGGAGGAGACCGGCTACCAGACATCAACTGCCGGGCGGACGGCACTGGCGATTGCGCTCACCGGCATGTGGCAAGACAAAGAGATTACTCGCCAGCAGGCCAGCGCCATCGCGCGCATGGTGATGCACGACAATGCGGCAAAGCTCTACGGTTTAAGCAATTCGCAGCCAAAATGATTCGCTCGTGTCGCCGACCCTGGAGTCAACTCCGCGCAAAGTGTGAGATGTCTCCACCGTCGGTCGATTTCAGGCGAGCCGAAATTCTTGCGCCGGTTCACCGCTCTGATCAACATGAGTTCATCCGCGATAAGAATTTTCGCTCGATTGCGATCGCAAGTTTACTCGGTGAGTGATTTGACGCAAACGAAAAGGCCACCCGGCAACTGGGCGGCCTTCTCTTCAAGGGAGAATAGTTCCAACGGAGGCTTAGACCGTCAAAACTTTCTGCACAAATCTTAGGTTCACGGGAAAGTGCGTGTCAAGCACTTTTTAGGACTTAAATCGCTGTGTTTTCAATTACTTACAACATATTCACCGAAGCGCAGGAAAATGGCCGAAAAGGGCCAGGTTTGGGCGAAAACCATCTAAGCAGCTTATTTTCATCTACTTACTCGATTCGGTCTCCTGCCGAATGTGCAACTGGATGATTTCCACGTCCTCGGGCCGATCGAACACTCGATCGGGGAAAATACGCTTCAGCAGAAGACGAATGCCTCCGAAGAACACTCCAAAGACGAGCGAGACAAGAAGAATAATTCCCGTCAGCGCGAACACTGCGAGAATCAGGTTGCCGATGTTGTCGCGCTTGCTCAGCGAGGTCGCTTCGTTCCACGTGACCTCGGCCTCGTAATTTACGGAGGTGAGAAGCTTCTGCGCCTCATCGCTGCCGATCGTTCCCGTCACGACATCCACCAACGGGCCGCTGCGCCGGACAAGCAGCGTGTTCGGAGCCGATTGCGCCGCGCTCTGCAAGACGCGAAGACGCTCGCCCGCAATCTGCGGCGTCGGGTACTGGACCAGTGTCAGCGTAAGTGGGCCCTTCTCCGAGGCATAATCCTGGATGAGGATTTCGGGATCATGGCTGAAGTCAACCTGCTCGGGCGTAAGCGGCACTCTTGCTGCGACTAGCGCCTGCGGACCGAGGATGTATTTGGCCGAGTTTTCCACAGCATCAGCCTTCGGCAAATATTCTGGAAGTGTCGGCAGGTTCGCGGCTGCACCTTTGGCCGCAGGCAGCATACCTGCAAGCTCGCGCAATTCCGCGGCCGACATTTCAGTGAGCCGATCGAGGTTGGCGTCCACCAGGACATTGTCACGGAAGAAAAGAATGCGCTGGTTGGCGGAGGCGGCCTTGGTCCCAATTCGTTCGGTTCTCATCGCGGGCTGGCGATAGAACGTAAACGCGCCGTAGGCGCCTGTGGCGTCCCTGAATTGTGCCGCCCTGATGGTCATCTTGCGGCCGTCGTCGCGAGTGTACGTGGCAGTCTCCGAGCCAGCGAAGCCGTACTCCTTCAGCACGGCCGGATAGGCGGCATCGGCTTTGGCGGGATCGCTGGTTGTTTGCGCCGTGCCCGACTGGGTCCAGCCCGCGAAAGATTTCGGCAGGAGAGCGCCGTTATCGGCAGCAAAGACAAGGGCTGCCGGTGACAGGCACAAGAGAACGGCGGTAAGAATATGTTTCATTGAACAGCGACACTAACGAGGAGCGTGGAAGCCCACAGAAATTAGACTACTGCGGAGGCGGCAAAGTTTCCAGAAGCAGTCGTCAGTTGCCCGTTGTCAGTGGCCAGTTAACTAGGGTTGTCCCGGGAGTTGCTAAAGTTTGCAGAGACGGACAGCCCCTCAGAGCAGTAATTGTAAGCACAACTCAAGCCCGAAAGCCGAGGCAATTTCCAAAAAAACCCGCCTCATGCCCCCAGCGGTTCTTGCCCCAGTTGCTGGAATGCCGCCCACTAGCAACTGACAACTGGCAACTGACAACTGGCAACTGACAACTGATTCATTCCCCGGTCGGTTTGCTCATCTTCGAGGCTACTTTCACTCCGCTGAGACCGCCGGCGTATTTGGCGATTCCCTTGTAGAGCGACTCGGCAATCTTTTCGCGGTACTCGGGCGTTTCCAGCTTGGCAGCATCGGTGGGATTGGAGACGAAGGAGATCTCGGCGAGGATGCTTGGCATGTTGGCGCCGATTAGCACCACAAACGGCGCCTTTTTCACGCCTCGATCGCGCAGCGTCGTGTGCCGGGTGGCGAGTCCGCTATAAAGCGACTGCTGAACGTCCGTTGCCAGCTCGCGCGATTCCTCGATCTTTTCTTTCAGCGTGATCTTCTTCACCAGGTCCTGAAGTTCGAAGATGGATTTTTCGGAGACGGCGTTCTCACGCGCCGCCACTTCCAATGCGTCGGGATTCGAGGTGAAGTTCAGGTAATAGGTTTCAACTCCGCGAGCAGAGGGGTCCTGACTGGAGTTGGCGTGGACTGAGATGAACAGATCGGCCTGGTGTTCGTTGGCGATGGCGGTCCGGGTTTCCAGCGGGATGAAGGTGTCATCGTCACGAGTGAAGATGACATCGGCCCCCAGCCGAGTCTCGAGCAGCCGTCCGAGGCGCAGCGACACATCCAGCACCAGGTCCTTCTCCAGCAGGCCGTTTGGGCCAATGGTTCCGGTGTCGTGACCGCCGTGCCCGGCGTCAACCACGATGCGGCCGATCTTGAGACCCAAGGCGCGCGTCAGGCTGCGTTCTCCGGCCGAGGTCGGCGCTGCTTCGTGGGTGGAAGGCACCTCAGACGTGGACGTCTTAGAGGTTTTCTTGCTGGCTCTGGTGCGAGGGGCAACGGCTACCGCCGTCGGGGCGCTGGTGGGCTGAGTCGTTGCTTTCAGCTCAGGGTCGGTGGCGTCGCCCAGAGCGGCGAGCTGCGAGTCATCGGGACTCACCGCGTGGGCAGTAGTGGTTTGGCTCGACTTGCCGATAGGCTTGCTGGCGGCAGGGGTACTCGCTTTCGGGGTCGGGGCAGTGATTGGGCCAGGCGCATCCGAGGTCGCCACATTTTCATTCGAGTCGGCGATGATTTTAGGCGGAGATGTCTTCGACGCCGCTTGCTGGGAAGGCGCAGTGCTCACAGGTTGCGCGGCCGCGGCATTGGCGGCGGTGTCGCTGCTGTTTTCGGTCTTGCCGGCAGAAGCGGTTTTATTCCTGGAGCTATTGTCGCCCATGGACTTCGGCGCCGGCTTGGCGTTCGATATCCCAGCGGAGGATGAGTTCTTTTCGACGCTAGTTGGCACAGGTACATCGTCGTCAAAAGGTGTTGAAGGACCGGCATTTGCCACCTGCGTCTGCGGATGAGGCTGCCGGCCATGGATGTCAATGATGAGGCGGTAGGGATTTGGCAGCAGAAACGCCGAATAGTCGGAGACATCCGCTACCTCAAGCACAACGCGCGTATATCCCGGCTGGTACTGCGCCACGCGGATCTTTTTCAGGAACCCGTCCTGCACCTCGAAGCTCTTGCCGACCAGAATCGAGGCCAGCTTGGTGTCAGGCAAATCGAAGAAGATGCGGTCGGGGCCGGACACACGTCCTGCTTCGTACTTCACTTCGCGGTCAACGTCGATGGCCACGCGAGTGTAATCCGGGGTTGACCAGTGGCGGATGCCGGTCACCATAGGCAGCCCCTGTTTCTTCTGTACCGTCGGCTGCGAAATGCTTTCTGCGGCTGAAGTTCGGGCCGGCTCGCTGCGTGCCTCTTCGACTGTCTTTTTCTTCGCCTTGGGCTGGTTCAGTTCAGCCAGCGCCTTCTTCGCCTCCGGAGCCAGCGAGTTGCGAGGATAGTGCGCCAGAAATTCCTCGAACGTCTTCCGCGCGTCGTCGTCGTCCCCGAGATCTTCCTTGTAAATCTGTCCGATGGTGAACAGCGCCTGGAACCGGTACTTGCTGCCCGGATAGTCATGGCGCAAGAACTCGTATTCACGGATGGCCGAGTTCAAGTCTTTGTCACCCGGCTGGAACTGGCGACCCATTTCAGCCAGCAGTTCGGCGACCGCAACCACGCTGGCGTCGGCTTTACTGGAGGCCGGCGCGACATAGTACACCTTGCGATAGGCGTCGGCGACACGCTGGTAATCGCGGCGGGTCCGCTCTTCCTCAGGGCGTCCGTTCAGCTCCTCTCGCATCTGCTCGGCCTTCTCGAACTGCTCGCGGGCATGCTGCTTGCGCGCAGCCGAATTACTGGCGAAAGTGCCGGGGGTTATGCCGATAAGCACCGCAAGAAGGGCAACAGCCGCGAGGAGCCTGAGTCCAGTGCGGCTTTGATAGAGGGAGGAAAGGCGGTGCGTCGAGGGTTTCCCGCCACCTGGTCGAATGGAGAGGTGCAGCATTTGGACAAGCTTCCGGACAACCCCTGGCGCGAGCCGCAGACGTATAGCGACCGCGAGGGAATGCAGTCCGGCGGAGACCTTTATCCAGAGCAATTTGATTATAGGCGTGGAGCAGCCGCGAACAAGCGGCGAAAGAGGAGCGGAATCAGGGGAGTGACCCCACCCAAAGCTCGGACTCGTGGGAGTAGGTGAACCAGTGCAGCAATCGAGCGGAAGAGTTTGGGTATATTCTTGTCACACCCATGCCCAGCAAGCTGGACGACATTATTGCCGCGACCCGTGCGCGAGTCGCTACCGCGAAGGTGTCGGCAGACCTGCGGGCGCTGACTGCAGCCGCGGAACGGCACCAACCCAGAGGGTTCCGCGAAGCTCTGCGGCGTGCGGCCGAGGCCGGTATTGCGGTGATCGCCGAACTGAAGAAGGCGTCGCCGTCGAAGGGGTTGATTCGGGCCGACTTTCCTGTCGCAGAGCTTGCGACCGAACTGGAGGAGGCTGGCGCGGCCGCGCTGTCAGTACTGACCGATGAGAGGTTCTTTCAGGGCTCGCTGAAGAACCTGGAGATTGCGTCCGAAGCCACGCGTCTGCCGTGCCTGCGCAAGGACTTCATCGTGGATGAGTTCCAATTGCTGGAAGCTCGGGTCCACCGAGCCGATGCCGTGTTGCTGATCGTTGCCGTGCTGACCCAGAAGGAGTTGGCCAGCTTGTACCGCCGGGCGGGCGAGTTGCAACTCGATGTTCTCTGCGAAGTGCACGACCGCGAGGAGTTGCAGCGCGCGCTCGACGCTGGCTGCGACACCATCGGCGTGAATAACCGCGACCTGCACACATTCCGCGTGGATCTGAATACCTCGCTGCGGCTGGCCGAGATGATACCTCGCAGAGTAGTGAAGGTGGCGGAAAGCGGGATCGCGAGCGGCGATGATATTGTCCGCCTGAGGCAAGCGGGATTCGACGCGTTTCTGGTGGGCGAGTCGCTGATGCGCGCACCGCGTCCTGGCGAGGCTTTGCGAGAGTTATTGGCTCAGGCGGTCGCAGCCCGATGACCTGGGTCAAGATTTGCGCGACCACCAATCTGCGCGACGCGCAGGCGAGCGTGGCCGCCGGAGCGAATGCATTGGGTTTCATTTTCGCCCCGAGCACGCGCCGGATTGAGGTCGAAACGGCGGCGGAGATCATCGCGGCGCTTCCGGCCGGGATTGAGAAGATTGGCGTGTTCGTCAACGAGACGCAGGAGCATGTGGCCGAGATCGCTGCGCAAGTCGGGCTCACCGGGGTGCAGTTGCACGGCGACGAGCCAGCCGCGCAGTTGCCGAAATATCGGCGGATGCTGGGCGGCCGCAGACTCATCAAGACACTGCAAGCACGCGAACTGCTTGCGGAGGGTGGCGATCGAATCCTGCAGTCGTATTTGGACATGAGTGGGAGCCTTGACGCCATCCTGCTCGACTCGGGCGTGCCGAGCCACCGCGGTGGAACAGGGGTGCCGTTTGATTGGGAGGCCGCTCTGCCGCTCGTGCAGAAAATAAGAGCCGTGCTGCCGGTGATCATTGCCGGTGGCCTGACACCCGAGAACGTAGGCCATGCGGTTCGCCTGTTTGAGCCTTGGGGTGTGGATGTCGTCTCGGGCGTCGAACGCGAGACGGGCAAGAAAGATGAAGCGAAGCTGCGGAGCTTCATTGCAGTAGCGCGCCAAACTGAATCAGCAGTGAAGTAGGAAGTGGAAAAGATTATGGAAGAAGCAAGCAGCGAGGTCCAAACTGCGACACCGCCCCCGAAAGAAGGCGGGCGGCCGAAGCGCGTGCGCGCCGTCCCAGGACGCTTCGGTTCCTACGGCGGGCGGTATGTGCCCGAGACGCTGATGGCGGCGTTGCAGGAACTCGAAACCGCATATGCTCAGGCGCGTAAAGACAAGTCATTCCGCGACGAGTACCACCGCCTGCTGGCTGACTTTGCCGGACGGCCGACGCCGCTGTTCCTGGCCGAGCGGCTCACCAAAGAACTAGGCGGCGCGAAGGTCTATTTGAAGCGCGAAGATCTGCTGCACACCGGTGCGCACAAGATCAACAACTGCATCGGACAGGCGCTGCTGGCCCGTCGCATGGGCAAGCATCGCATCATTGCGGAGACCGGCGCCGGCCAGCACGGCGTCGCCACCGCAACCGTATGCGCGCTGTTTGGCATGGAGTGCGTGGTGTACATGGGCACCGAGGACATGCGGCGGCAGGAGCTTAACGTCTTCCGCATGCGGCTGCTGGGCGCCGAAGTGCGCGGCGTGGAGTCGGGTTCGCGCACGCTGAAAGACGCCATCAACGAAGCCATGCGCGACTGGGTGACCAACGTTCGCACCACTCACTATCTTCTGGGAAGCGTGCTGGGAGCGCATCCTTACCCAACGATGGTGCGTGACTTTCATCGAGTCATCGGCCAGGAGGCACGCAAGCAGATCCTGAAGGCTGAAGGCCGGCTGCCGTCCGCGGTGATCGCGTGTGTCGGCGGCGGGTCGAACGCGATTGGTGTCTTCTACGAATTCATCAAAGACCCCGACGTGAAGCTGATTGGCGTCGAAGCCGGTGGACGCGGCCACTCGCTGGGCGAGCACGCGGCGCGCTTCGACGGCGGCGGGCCGGGCGTCTTGAAGGGTACCTATTCCTACGTGCTGCAAGATCAAGCCGGGCAGATCGCTCTCACCCATTCGGTTTCCGCCGGACTGGACTATCCGGCGATCGGGCCGGAGCACGCCTGGCTGCACGATCAAGGGCGCGCAGAGTACGTCTCGGCCAGCGACCAGGAAGCGCTCGATGCTTGTCTAGCGCTGGCGCGCATGGAGGGAATCATCCCCGCGCTGGAGTCGGCTCACGCCATCGCAGAATGTAGGAAGCGCGCACCGAAGATGGACAAATCGGACATCGTGATTGTCAACGTGTCAGGTCGCGGCGATAAAGACATCGGGATTCTGCGGGAGAACCTGGCGTTATAGTAAGGCCGGAGCCTACCCCAGGTTGAACTTTGCTCGTAGGGGTGCCGGCCAGCTCATATACGGTCTTTCCAGTACCCCGGCCGTCGATGGCAATGAGCGACAGCCAGCACCTGAATAAGACTTGGAGAGAACTGATAGACAATCGCGAAAGGAAACTGGTGAAGTAAGAACCGCCGACACCCCGCCATATAACGCGCCCAGCGTTCCGGGGTATACCGGATACTCTCGACTGCTCGATTGAATTCGGTTTCGAAGTTGACCGCCGCGGCTTGACTGCGTTCGCGATACCACGCTAGCGCCGACAAATACTCTGCTTCTGCCTCAGGGAGAAACTCAATGGGTTTCTTCATGAAGGATTTTGCGCGCCTTTTTCCGAACTTCCTCCCACGGAATCGTCCTTGCTTCTCCACGTTGCAGAGTTTCTATACGACGAGCAATCTCGTCTTGCCAGGCTGCTTCAACGTTCTCGTCACAAGTCGTGTCCAAGCTGTCGATCAAGGAACTGGCCAGGTCGGCGCGTTCCCCCACGGGCAGAGTCAAGGCTTTTTTCAGTAAGGCGGTGGCTTCTTCGCTCATCGTCAGAATTGTAACGCGTTCCAGTGAACATGGAAGACTGTCCGGGTTCACTATGTGCTGATTGCTACTTCCCCAGCTCCTTCTTAACCGTCTCACTGACCAGTTTGCCATCGACACGCGCGCCGGCGAATTTCGCCATGACGTTCTTCATCACAGCGCCCATGTCTTTCATGGTGGGAGTGCCCATCTCGGCGATGGTGGCGCGCACGGTGGCGACGACTTCCTCTTCTCCGAGGGACTTGGGCATGTAGCCCTCGATGATGGTGATCTCTTCGGCTTCTTTCCTGGCCAGCTCGGGGCGGTTGCCTTTCTCGAACTGCTCGATGGAGTCCTTGCGCTGCTTGATCATGGTGCTGAACACCTGCAGCTCTTCCTTCTCTTCGAGCGCGCCGCGCTTCTCAATTTGTTTGAGCTGCAGCGCGGCCTTCATCATGCGCAGCGTGGAGAGCCGCAACTCTTCTTTCTTGCGCATGGCGTCAGTCATGTCTTTTTGGACCTGCTCGGTCAGGCTCATGGCAGCCATTATAGAGTAGCCAGTCACATTGGCTTGTGATGCGCGGCACACTGCCGCTACTCA
>Ga0074045_10002722_pt1 | contig 16243 bp, 15 predicted proteins | sample BogForMeECP23OM2_FD_94442 | JGI IMG/M metagenome (GOLD analysis project Ga0074045, IMG submission 94442) | Bog forest soil microbial communities from Calvert Island, British Columbia, Canada - Bog Forest MetaG ECP23OM2 | ecosystem: Environmental > Terrestrial > Soil > Wetlands ...
GACTTGCGATGGCGACAACTTTTCCATTTGCGGTCTTGTTTATGGCCGGAATTACCCAGTCGACACCTATCCTTGCTGTACTTACAACACCCCAGTTGACCACTTTCTTCAAAAAATCACGAGCCAAGCGCTAACGTTCTTAATGTCGTAGTTAAGCTTCTTCATGGTTCAAGATACGAACTTTAACGCCTACAGGAACTTGTCAGCGTGATGACATGCTACGAAGTGGTCTTTGATAAGATCGTCCTTCAATGTCGGAGCCGTTTGTCTGCAGATGTCGGTTGCGTGTGGACATCTTGGATGAAATCGACACGCGTTAGGCGGATTTATTGGACTCGGTACCTCTCCGGGCAGAATCATTCGAATCGTTTTATGCTCAACGTCAGGCACAGGGACAGCGGCGATTAACGCCTGCGTGTAGGGATGTAGTGGTTTATCGAATAGGATATCTGTGTGGGCAAGTTCAACGATCTCCCCTAGGTACATGACCGCCACTCGGTGGCTAATCTGCCGAACCGAACTTAGATCATGGGAAATGTATAGGTACGAGAGATTTTCGCGTTTTTGGAGTGCGATGAGCAAATTGAGAATCTGGGCGCGGATAGATACGTCGAGTGAAGATACAGGTTCGTCGAGGATTATGAACTTCGGGTTCACTGCCAATGCACGGGCTATGGCTATCCGCTGGCGTTGGCCGCCGCTGAATTCATGCGGGTATCTTTCGGCATGATAATCTTCGAGGTTAACCATTCTCAGTAGTTCTGATACTCGTTGTTGCCATTGTGATTTTGGGATATTTTTGTGGATTGCGAAGACTTCGGTGATGATATCATAAACCGTCATTCTCGGATCGAGTGAACTGTAGGGGTTTTGAAATACCATCTGCATTCTACTTCTGAGCTTTCTTGCGCCCTCCTTGTCGCTCGAGAAGACTTGGCATATGTTGGCTTGTTCGAAGATCACAGTTCCGGACGTGGGTTTCTCGAGGAACAGAATGACTTTGCCGGTCGTCGTTTTACCGCATCCACTTTCACCGACAAGGCCAAGAGTCTCTCCTCGCGATATGGTAAAACTTACGTTATCGACAGCATGTATCTCACCAATTGTCTTACGCCCAAATATGCCGCGTTCGACAACGTCGAAATGTTTGACTAGCGAATCAACGGAAAGGAGAGCCTCTTGATTAGTTGCCATCTTAGTTAGCTCTGCCTTCGAGTCTAAGTTCTCGCCATAGGTGACATGCAACGTAGTGCCCACCGTTTACTTCTTCAAGCGCCGGGACCTCTCTGCTGCAAATCTCCTTAGCATATTTGCATCTTGGATGAAAGACACAACCCGATGGTGGTTCGATTAAGTTTGGAATATTCCCAGGTATGACCTCCAACGCACGAGTACGTCTTATGCTTGGCACGGCCTTCAGAAGCGCTTCCGTGTAGGGATGTTTCGGATCGGTGAAGACGTTCCGTGTATCGGCAACTTCCATCACTTTACCCGCGTAAGCCACCGTAACTCGTCTCGTGAGGTCCGCGACTATGCCCATATCATGAGTTATCATGACCATGCTCATCTCATATTCAGCTTGCAGTTCCTTGAGCAACTCCAAAACCTGGGCTTGAATCGTCACGTCGAGACTAGTTGTAGGCTCGTCAGCTAGAAGTAGCGAAGGCTCACACGATAGCGCTCGGGCTATTGCTACTCGCTGTTTCATGCCACCACTAAGCTCGTGCGGGTACGCCCTCAGTCTCTTCTTTGATTCCGAGATGCCTACTCGTGTGAGAAGAGACTCAGCCTTTTGAATCGCCTCGCGTTTGTTGACATGTTGGTGAAGAGTTATGATGTCCGTTAATTGTTTCTCTACGGTGTAGACCGGATTCAGTGAACTAGAGGGATCTTGAAAGATGACGGATATTTTTGAACCTCTGAGCATTCGCATTTCCCCCTCTGACTTCTGCAGGATGTCTGCTCCCTGAAATTTTATTGATCCTTCGACGATACGCCCCGGCGGAGGCACTATGCGCAAGATCGACTGAGCAGTTACCGATTTACCTGAACCGGACTCACCAACCAGACCCACCGTTTCGCTTTTGCCGACATCAATGGAAATTCCATCTACGGCTTTCACGACGCCAGCCTCAGTGTAGAAGTAAGTGCGGAGGTTGGATACTTCGAGGAGTTTTCCAATCATCTGTTCTTCTACTCTCGCAACCTGGGATTAAGAGCATCCGACAAGCCGTCACCCATCAAATTGAATCCAAGCACACACACGACCACGGCTAACCCTGGAAACAGTGATACCCACCATTCCGTTCTGATGTAAGGAAATCCCTCGTTCAACAGCAAACCCCAGGTCGGGGTATTCGCGTCTCCAAATCCTAGGAAACTAACCGCAACTTCTGTCAAAATGAAACCTGCAATCCCTAGCGTTGCTATTACAATTATGGGAGAGAGAATGTTAGGCACGATGTGCCTGAATAGAATCCGTATCGAACCGGCACCTAAGGATCGTGCAGCTTGCACGAACTCCATCTGTTTCACTCTCAGCGTCTCACCTCGTACTATGAAACTGATTCCTGACCATCCGAAGAAAGAGAGGATAAGGACGATTAACGTCAACCCTAGACCCTTGAAAACTAGGATTGAAAACACTCGTGCGAAGAGAAGGATGAGAAGGAGTGCAGGAAACACAAAAAATATTTGCGTTAACCCAAGCAGCACCTCTGATACAATTCCCTCAAAATAACCTGCAAAAGCTCCAATCGCTATTCCGATTAATGTGGTTAGAAGACTTGCTGCGAGACCAACATACAAATCGTTACGCGTCCCATCTATTACCTCGCTGAAAACGTCTATTCCCGATTCCTCAACCCCGAACGGATGCTTCAACGACGGCGGCTGCCCGGCATCACCTTGGTAGAGTGGAGCGTAGCTGCGAGGTGGATAGGGCGCCAGATAGGGCCCTACAATTGCTATAGTGATGAAGAATAGGACTATCGCGCCACCGATTATTCCCGACTTATTCCTGCGAAATCTTCGCCATGCGACCGCCCATTGATTCGCCCCTCGACGATTACTTCTCATCCCATTCATCTCTTGTTCTAATCTATCCTTACTCGCGGGTCAAGCGTCGCGTATACGATATCTGTCACCAGATTCGCAACCAGTACCATGATTGTTATTACAATAGTTATGCCCTGAACTAGCGGGATGTCAAGATTTGAAGCGGCTTGTGTGAATGCGTAGCCGAGTCCCGGCCAAGAAAAAGTTGTTTCTGTTGCAGGAGCACCTGCCAAGGAGGCTCCAAATCCAAGGCCAATGATTGTTACGATGGGGCTTATCGCGTTTCTTAACGCGTAACGATAGGTAACTCGACGATCGCTAAGCCCGCTCGCTCTAGCTGCAAGTATGTAGTCCTGTCGCAAGACGTCAAGCATGTTAGCTCTTACTAATCTGACGATGGTTGCCAGGCCAACATACGTGAGGACTGCCACCGGCAAGATCAAGTGAGCAATCTGATCTAAGGCCGGGTTACCCCACCACACGAACGATATCCCCGTAGCCCCGCTACTGGGCAACCAGCCCAGATCATACGAAAAAATAATTATTAAAATAATTCCAAGCCAGAAAGTTGGCATCGAGAAACCGAAAACTGCGATTGACGTAATAACATAATCTGCCTTCGAATACTGGTTCTTCGCAGAGTATATCCCGATCGGGATTCCGATCCCTATTGCAAGAAAAAGTGAGATGATCTGCAACTCCATGGTGGTCCAAGCCCATGACCAGATTTGTGACGCAACTGGCCGACCTGAAATGGACACTCCAAGATTGCCGTGCATAAGATCCCACAACCAGAAAACAAATCTCTCATACACAGGAACATCAAGATGGTAGTACCTGCGCAAAGCATCTAAGACTGCGGGGTTAGGATTTCTTAACCCAAGTCTAATCAGGTTAATTGGATTGCCCGCAGCATTGCCGATCAAAAACGTCAGAATTGCGACGCCCAGGAAAACGGGTATCATGAATAGCAAGCGTCTAATCATGTAACGGACTATGCTTGCCAATTAGACTCAATTCGATTGCTCGAACTAAGAGGCAATTAACGTTTGCCATCCCACTTCCGAAGCAGTACGCGTTTAATTCGTGAAGACCCAATCTTCCGAATTTCAGCGTCAGCTGACGGCTTTGATATTCGTATCAATTCATTGCTTGATTCTCATGTTATGTGGTGAGAAGATCGAAAGGAAAACGCGTGGATTAAATCGGAGTTGATGTTGCACCAACACTGATTTTTGAGTCTAACGGTACCGTCCGCTCGCGAGCTTATAACTGGGTAGGAAATCTTCAAATCCAATTCTATTTGATGGACAGACAACTACATGCAACGAATAATTTTTGGCGCGAACGTGCCTCAAATCGGAAACGATTACGAAACCGTGAAGCGAACGGTTCTTGAATGTGAGAAATACGGATTCGATTTCGTATGGATCTCAGACCATCTACAAGATATCTCGTCAACGAAAGCCTACATGGAATGCTGGACAACACTTTCTGCGCTTGCTGAAGCGACAAGGAGTATTAGACTTTGCACGATTCTCCTCAACAATCTATTTCGACATCCGACGTTGGTTGCTAAGATGGCAGCTACCCTTGATGGGATCAGCAGAGGGAGACTTGATTTCGGCATAGGCGCGGGATGGTTAGAGGATGAATGCGTCTCAAATGGCATTCAGTTCCCCGGACCAGCCTCCAGAGTTGAGCGTCTTGATGAAGCGATCGAAATTATTAGAAATCTCTGGACAAGGGATGACGTAACTTTCGAAGGTAAACACTACTCATTAATGCACGCGTCATCAAACCCTAAACCTGTTCAGCGTCCACATCCGCCAATCTGGACTGGCATTATGTATGGCGGTAGCCACATGCTGAGACTCATAGCGAAACACGCTGACGTTTGGACAATTTCTGGACTCTATCGTCCGTCACCAGATGATTATCGACGGATGCGTAGTATAATTGAAGGGTACTGCAAAGAAATCGGACGAGATACAAATACAATAAGGTCGGGAGTTGGAATAGGATGTGTTGTTGCAGAAGATGAGCGTGGAGTCGAAGAGAGAACCAAGAGATTCCCACCGGTAACGATCTCAACCAAAGGCTATGCAGCCAGACAGATGAGACTTGAAGGCACGCCTGATCAATGCATCGAGAGCCTCAGGGACTACCTTGGCGCTGGCGTTACGTGCTTTGTCATGGGTTTCCCGGACATAACTACAAATGATCCGATAAGACTGTTCGGAGAAAAAATTATCCCAGCATTAAGATGACTACTTAAGCAGCTCATTATGCAATCGAACTTTCAAGTACTCAGAAGATAATCTCGGGCTGTTAGTGTAATGCGAACCCTCAACGATATGCTGAAAAGAATGCACTCACAGAATTTTCGGTATACCCCGATAAAATGACTTTTTTTAGGGCGATCCAAATCATAAACCTGTTCAGAAATTGAATGGATTTTCGTGATCCGCAATATGCAGAGCTCGGCCTTAAGATCGATAATCCAGGGGATCCTCCTTGCGTTTCTGATCTGTGTGACTTTGTTTAGCGCCCTCTCAGTGGTTCTCGTGAATGGACACGCGCAACAGACCAGTCTCTTCTCAGTCACAATAATTGCTCCCACAGGAGGAAACACCGTGCGACGTGAATACGCGAGCATAATCTCGAGCAACATGATTTCAGTCGGAATTGATGCGAAGCTATTCTATGTAAATTTCGATCAGCTAGCGAATAGAGAGTTCTTCCTAAGTGCTCCACAGGGCGCAACGTTCGATCAAGGCGGCTACGACATTGGATTTACAGGATGGGGCTTCACTGCCCCGGTACCTGACTTCAGAGGTAACTTCGACGGCAGGCCCGCATATCTTTCACCAGTAGGACAGAATTATGCACTCTACAATAATTCCGCTCTAAACTCACTTCTAGACACACTTTACAGTACTACAAATGTTACCACTCAAGTCGCTCTGACCCATGAGTTCCAAGAGATCGTGTTCCATGACGCTCCGTACAATTACATCTACGAAGGAGTCAATGTGGTTCCACGTGATCAGCGATGGTCAGCGTGGGGAAGCAAAGACGTGTACAATGCTGTAACCTTCCCCGACGTGCAACATTGGTCAGGCGGAATGCAGCTGACGCTAGCAGAAGCAGGTAATATTTTTCCGGGCAACACATTAGATCCAGGAGGGACGTCAAGTTCCAACAGTTTCTACGTCGCCTATATCGACGGAGCAATTCTGGGCGGGTCGTTACAAGAAGTGGACGGCCGTAATCTCAACTATATTTCTGGTACGGCAGAGAACATAACTGCTAGTCCGGATCATCTCACTTGGACAATTACTCTCCGACCAGGAGTACTCTTCCAAGATGGAGTTGAGGTGACTGCAGATGATTTCGTTTTCACCCAGTTTGCTCTAACGAACCCACAATTAGCGTCCGTAGGCCTAGGCGGCAACGTACAATATCTCGGAAGCCGAGTCTCATTCACTTTTCTCAATGGAACGACCAGAGTCGACGACAATATCGGACCGGGAGTAGCTGTAACCTTGGGTTGGTGGAAGTCGTTGAGCAGATACACCTTCCAATTCCACTTGCCCGCAGTCTATGCCTTCACGAACGAATCGTACGCTGCTTCTGCACCGCTGCCTATGCATATCATGGAAAAGTTTCCTTTCTCCGCCTGGGATAGTGCACCGTTCAGTACCGCAAATGGACCGTACACCTATACATGGGATTCAAAGCGTTACGGAGGTACCGGTAGCTACACTGCTGTGGGACCCGTTGGCGCAGGCCCGTATATCCTCCAGAGCTACGATTTCACAAACAACATCGCAACCCTAGTGAAGTTCCCACAATATTGGAATGCGACCGGACTTGAGTCCATTGGACAGTTTACGATCAGCACGTACAAGGTCGCATGGATCAGCAGTAAGGACTCAGCACTAGCCGCTTTGAAAAACGGAGAAGTGAACCTCCTCGACTTCAACTACGAGCTTTCGTCAGACAAGCCCACCTTGGAGCAGATGGGCGTCAACATAATCTCCTCCCCGGAATTAGGATGGCAAGAAATGGGTTTCAACATGCGACATCCCGTCTTCGGAACCGGTATTAACACGCCAGTAGGCCAAAGCGATCCCTCGCAAGCTGCTGAAGCAGCTCGAGACATCAGGAAAGCCATCAGTCACCTAATTCCGAGAGACCAAATTGTCAACCAACTACTCGGAGGAGCAGGGTATCCACTGGCAAGTTTTCTCGGCCCGGGATGGGGAAAATGGTACGACGCAACTCTACAACCGGATAGTTATGATCCGAATACTGCCGCTGATCTACTACGACAAGCAGGGTACACCGTGAACGTCGCGCAACCCCCTCCGCAGATTACATACAGTGGCAACGCAGCCCTTGGTGAAGGCTCTATAACGATCAAAGGAACGGCACCTGTTGCTCACATGATGGTAATTATCCAGCAGAGTACAGATGGAATAAGTTGGAAAGATTATGCAGGTGTCGTTTCAGCAAACGACAGCAGCTACAGCGTCTCCGTCCCCGTACCGTCGCCGTTCGGAACCGAGTGGTATCGAGCCAACTTCACAGGATACGTCCTGAACGATACAATGGCTATGATTGCCTTAGCCAACGGAATAACTCCAAGCCAGATTAACGTTTACGTCAAGACTCAAAAAGGCATACTGGATAAGAGACAGCTTCTCCCCGAATCGGTAACCCCTACGATCGATATTTCTTCAACTGCCACCGACGCAATTTTAATTGGAACTCTCGTTCTAATGTTCATTGGATTCTGCATTACTATTGTCAAGCATCGCAAGAGAAAAATCTGGCACGAAGAGACATTTCTCAGCTAGACAAACTAGCGAAACGTCACATCAATCATAACCAATAAAATTGTTCCAACCAGCATCAACAATCCCGCAATCATAAACGTCAACACTCTCCGTGAATCGTCTCTTCTCGAGCATGGCAGAACAGGTTCCTTTCTGCCAAACATCAATCTTCTCAGGCCGACTACACCGGCGGATTTCGCAAAATCCAGTAACCCACCAATAATGAGACAAACAGCCGCTTCAAAAAGCAACATGTCTCCAAACAGGCTTCGCGCCGAAAATCCGAAGAGACTGGCACAAGCCGCTGTAAGGCCATCTACTATGCTTAAAATAAGAACTATCCTAAATGCCGCTGAGAGGATCTGAACTTTGGACATGTCACCTCATCCTAATTGCTACTAAGGAGAGCAGAGAATGAATGAAAAATAAGTCTAAGGATAAGCGTAAGTCTTCGCGGATGCGCTCGTATTCATTCATAGTTACGATCATGATAATGGTGCTGTTCTTGCTAGCATTTTACGTAAGCTCACAGCAAACCACCAATTACATTCCGACGACACTCGAGTTTAACCCTCAACCTTGGATGACCTTTGTACCCAACCAAGTCCAGTACGTTGGTTATGTCAACTATCATCAAGCGTACGCCATATCTGGAAATCTCTCGCTTTTTGGATCTAAAGGTATGCTCCAAGTCCCTCAGCTGAATCTCACGATTTTCCCTTCTGACGTAATATATGAGCTTGACATTGAATTGGTCCCGCCGCAATTCAATGGAACCGTTTCAATACTCAGCCTAAGCCAAGAACGACTGGATGCTATTTCAAATGCTTTGCAATACGTGAATACGACGACGATTCGCACGCCATTTAGTTATGACGGGGATTCAATTTACACGTTACTCATTCGAAAGTTTGGAGAAAGCAAGATTGCACTCGCGTATTTGGCGGTAGTCGACGGCAAGGTAATCCTGAGCTACGATCAAGCTACAGGATTGCAGAACGTCGAAACCATACTTGATCAAGTCAGTTCGAACGAGTCGAATCTGTTTGATAATGCGACTATAAGAGACGCGATATTCGTAACCGATTCTTCTCTAAACTGTATTGCCTTTTTCGTGGGTATGTTTCCCACTCAATTCGCGGCAAGTAACTTGATTGCGAAATCAGTCACTTATGGTGTTTCATCATTGATTGTAACCAGAGCGTTTTTGTTTCCGAACCCAGATTTGGCGACAAACAATCTTTCCGAAGCAGAGCAAATATACAGTGGCGCCTCTTGCACAACTGCAGACTCGTGGTTAACGATTACGCAAACGTATTCAATCGCCAGGTTACCCACAGAGCTATCAGGCATCTAGTTTAGGCATCCGGCGGTTTATCAGGCACTTTCAGGTTTGCAATCACTGAAGTTGGATCCGGAATAACACTAATTTTTGAATCGTTACCCAACGCCCGTTGGGCTGAGAGCAAAGCAGCGTTGACCGTCTTAGCCGGTCTCAATCCGAAGACATTTTCCACGTGATGATCCGGAATCGTTGAGATTAGATAGATTCTATGATTCTGAACGGCGCGTGCCAAATAGGCCGCTTTCCAACCGTTGAAATTGAATGTGTGCCTCAACCTTGCCTCCAGATACCTTGCTTCTTTTTTTTCGGCCGACCAGGCATAAAATTCCCCATTTCCGGGTCCTGATGAGCATTCGGCGGCAACGATAAGCGCTCCATTGCGCTTAAGGATCGATAACGCGTTCGGGAAATTCTCTACGGCACGAAGTAATGTCTCATCAGTAGGCGTTCCACCAGCACTCATAATCACAATGTCCGCCGCCTTCTCAACACTTCTGGTGCAATACTCTCTGATCACCGCCTCGAGCTGATTAATGCACGACCGGAATGATTCAAGAGTAATTCGTGCAAGAGAACGGTCCTCGTTCAATACGAAACCTAGAGCGAACAGGTCAGATAGTTGGAGTGCAATTTCTAATCGTTCATTATGAACATCGATTGGTGTGAGAGGCCCTCTTCCTGAAACCTCTTGATGAATCGACGCTTCTGAGCCCAATCCAGGAAAAACCAGATCGGGTAATCCAGAAAATCCAAGAATCGAATTTGGGCGAAGCTCCCCAATCACGACACGAACGGGGGCGTCTACCAAGACCGAATTTATGGCCGGAGTAAAACCTGATCGAACTCCAGAAATGGGAGTTGTCTGCGATTTAGCGGAATGACGGATCACACTGAGGCCAGTTTCGAACTCACTTTCCAGAAGGGTTGAATCAGAGGTGAGAAGAACTGTAATCCTATCTGGCTGGGCATCTAATTTTTTGAGTTCCGCTATAAGCGAGCTCACCGATTGTTCAAGTAACTGTTTGTTCCGCGAGCTTCCAACCGCGACGCAAATGCGCTCCCCTCTCTTTACTTTGGATTGAAACTCAGAATTCAAGGATACGAGGCGCGTTACTTCGACGACGGGATCCAAATTCTCTGTGTTGGCTTGCGGTTTCAGAATGTCAATCAGTGTTTCTTCAGGAACGCGGACGGCGACTTCAGAGGATCCGTAAGGGAGCCACACCTCGACCATCCGATCACCTACTTCCGACGATCGCTGATGAAATGAACCAAGTTATAGATCGACCGGTAAATGGTTCCCTATGAAAGGCTAAACAGCAGCTTCTGGTAATACCCTCAACATGGTCAGACAAGGGATAGATGAATTTTGCAACATTTTACTTAGAACTGGCTGCATCAAATTCGGAACCTTTCAACTATCAAGCGGTGCATTAAGTCCGTACTATGTAGATCTCCGTTTAATCCCTAGTGATCCGGAAGCGTTCAAACGAGCTATCGGGTTCTATACAGTAACGCTCGAGCCAGTTATCAAACGCTCAAGTCGACTGGTGGGCATACCGACCGCTGGAGTGCCGTACGCTGCAGTTCTAGCCTTCAACTTCGCGAAACCATTCCTGTATCTACGAAAGGAAGCTAAAGACCACGGGCAACGCAGACGAATCGAAGGAATAATTTTTCCAGGCGACAAAGTTGTGCTCTTGGACGATGTTGTAACGACCGGTAAGAACATCATGGAAGCTGTAGACGCAATCCGCGCGGAAGGTGGCGTGGTCAAGGACGCCGTGGTCCTTCTTGATAGACAGCAAGGAGGCAAAGCGCAGCTAATGAAAATGGACGTTCGACTGCGTTCTTACGCTACGATCACGCGGGTTGCTCAGGGGCTTCTTAAACGCGGAACGATTGACGATGGGCAGTATAGGGAGATTCTGTTACAGGTTACTGATTAATTCCATGCGTCTACACGCGACGCATTAATGGAAATTCGACAATAACTTGATAATGCGCTCCTGCATCGAACCGCTAGGTAAGGGCATCAGGAGTATCGCTTCATGGGAAAGCCGATCGCCAGCATCGTTTCTGCTGGGATATCCAAGTTCGGCGTTCGTGAAGGATTATACTGTAGAGAATTGTTTGCAGAAGCGGCAAAAGAAGCATTTGACAGCTGCCCAAACCTCGACCCGCGACGTGACATTAAAGCGCTCTTCGTTGGAATGATGAGCGAAGCGTATGAACATCAGGCGCACGTGGCCCCACTTTTTCTCGACTGGATAGGCCTCCTCCCTGTACCTGCGTTCAGAACAGAAGGTGCTTGCGCATCCTCGAGCGTAGCTATGCGGACCGCCATCTTTTCCATAGCGTCAGGAGCATTCGACGTAGTCTTAGTGGGAGGAGTGGAGAAGATGACTCATCTAAACACAACCGGTGTGACCGAAATCTTGGGAATGGCATCGGATTTCGCCTTTGAACAGTGGCACGGTATCTCATTTCCAGGCATATTCGGAATGATGGCCGTTGATCACATGCACAAGTATGGCACCACCGAGGAACAGTTGGCAAAAGTTGCCGTGAAGAATCATGAGCATGGAGCCCTAAATCCTAAAGCCCACTTTCAGAAGCGAATTTCCGTTGACGAAGTATTAGCCTCGAAACCGGTAGCATGGCCGCTGAAGCTCTATGATTGCTGCCCACGCAGCGACGGGGCGAGCTGTTTGATTTTAACCTCACCACGAATAGCCAAAAAGTTTACTGATACGCCGGTAAACATCATTGGAACCGGCCAAGCTCAGGATACTCTGGGACTGTTCGAACGGAACGATTTCAGTAGCATGAAGGTAACAAAACTAGCCGCGCAGCAGGCTTACAAGATGGCTGGAGTCGAACCCAGCGATATTCAAGTCGCTGAACTTCATGACTGCTTCACAATCGCAGAGATAATTGCATACGAAGACCTCCGATTCTGTAAACCAGGTGAAGGAGGTCAACTAATCGATGACGGCGCCACCAAGCTTGGGGGAAGAATTCCGGTGAATCCGAGCGGAGGACTGAAAGCCAAGGGACACCCCGTCGGCGCAACCGGAACAGCACAGGCATGCGAAATCTATATGCAACTCACAAATCAAGCAGGACGCCGCCAGGTAGCCGACGCGCAGATCGGTTTAAGTGAAAATGTTGGCGGATCTGCCTCAACCGGAGTCGTCCACATTTACCAACGCGGGGACTAATTCATTGAAGACAACGACCACTGTAACAGCACATGAATCAAAGTCCACCTTCATCCTAGACGAAGAAGGGAAAATTATTCCGACAATTGAAAATTTTTACAACTACTGCGCCATCGGGAAACTGATGGGCGTGAAGTGCACGAGATGTGGGACCCTTAACTGCCCGCCGCGTGGAATTTGTCAAAAGTGCTTGGGTACAGGAACTAAATGGATCCAATTGAAGGGAGATGGTGTTCTCTTAACGTACACTGTAATTCACTTCCCGCCAACACAATTCCTATCCCTGGCGCCATACGCGGTAGGAATCGTTAAGCTTGAAGAAGGACCGAACCTGCCAGCTATGATCAAGAATATCGATTTCGATCACCTAAAGATCGGTATTCCACTACAAATCGACTTCGAAACCGCGACTCCCGAAGAATGGCCGAAATGGCCTCGCTACTTTTTCAAACCGCGAACTTGATCAGTCCTTCTCGCGCCACAAATATAGAGACGCGACCGAGCAGTAGGGATGCCAATTACGCGCAATCTTCTTTATTTTCTCGGCATCGGGATCCTTACGTAACAAATACAGTTTGCGAATCGACATTTGGATACCCAAGTCGCCAACTGGAAGAACATCTGGGCGTCCAAGCGTAAACAGCAGGAACATATGAGCCGTCCACGGCCCTATGCCCTTGACCTCGTCCAGTATTCGGATGATCTCGTCATCTGATCTGTTTTTCAGATCGTCGAGGTCCAATCGACCGCTCACGACTCGGGCACTCAAGTCTTTGAGGTAACTTATCTTCTGTGGAGAGACACCGATTCGTCTTAACTTCGAAGTTGAGATCATGCTGAGGCGTTCAGCTGAAATAGTATCCGAACTAATCGCCTTCAGTTTCTCAAAAATTGATTTCGCAACTGCACCGTTGAGCTGCTGTGATAGTATGGATCCAACCAATGACTCGAATGGATCACCATCTACCTCGAACGCAATCGGCCCATGTTTCTTCACTAGCACGCGAATCTTAGGATCCTGACGGGAGACATGTCTGGCGCCCGCTCGAAACGTTTGTGGTTCGCCAATGCAAGGAAACATGATAAATTGCAAATTACGTCTGACGTAAAAGAATTAGCGAATCTAACGTTCCCAAGACCTCCGAGTCCAGCTGTTCCTTAACTATTCGGATTGGAATAATTGTTGGCCCAAATTTAATAACACAGGAATATGTGTTCTGGGCCAATTCAGATGGTCCCTTTGGTAATCGCTCACTTAACCGGCATCTACCCACGGTCCGAGAACGCTGTTGGAATTACAAGAGCGTTCGACCGCAGTAAGGCTTCAAGAGAAGACGTGGCAAAAGCCACCCAAACGGACCTAACAAACCTAATCGCAATACAGAAAGCCGCCGGACTTGACTTGATAGTCGATGGACAGCTCAATTGGCAGGATATCTTCAGACCATTTTCAGACATATTTACAGGCATCACACCGGGCAGTCTTTCTCGTTGGTTCGATAACAACACCTTCTATAGAAAACCCGTCGTAAAGGACAGAGTAAGACTTGGAAACAGAACGGCTATCGATCAGTATTTCCGAAGTGATCTTCTCCCCAACAAGCAAAAGAAAGCAATCCTGCCCGGACCATTCACTTTTGCGTGCGCCTCACAGAACGAAGCGTACTCGAACTTGCCAGACCTGATCGACGATGTTGCGCATGCGTTGCGTGAAATTGTCCTAGAGTTGGAACAACGAGGCTACAGCTGTTTACAATTCAGCGAACCGTACCTAACTTCAACCACTAACAAGACGGATCTCCAATTTGCCAAAAACGCTTACGCTACACTGAGTCGAAGCGGAACCAAGAGTATTTTACACACGTACTTTAACAATGTCGAAGAGATTATCGTCGACCTCCTAAACTTCGCGGTCGATTGCATCGGACTAGACCTCTACGCGACTCCAATCGAACCCATACTGCAGTACAGTTTCACCAAAGAATTGAACTGTGGTTGCATCGACGGTCGGAATTCGTTAATTGAATCCACACAGGATCTTGGATCACTCGTCGAGAAGATACAAACCACTATCAGCCCGAAAGCACTATACATTAGTCCGAACTGCGACCTCGAATTCCTACCGTATCAAATCGCCGAAAAGAAAATTCGGTTACTGACCGAACTAAAGAGCAAGGTGACATAGAAAATGAGTAAACTATTTCCAACTCAAGAAATAGGCAGCTTACCAAAAGCCCCATGGCAACTCGCGTTTCTGCGAGGGAAAACAATCGAGGACTCCGACCTAGCTCACCTCAAAAAATGGTCACAAGTTATTGAATTCGAAGCTGAAGAAGAAGTACAACAATTGCTCAAGACTCCGAAGAACCCGGAAAGCGAGAAAAAGATGCGAGAAGTCGTATCCCTCTTTGGCATCCGCTTTCTCGAAGCAACCGGCCTAGATTACATTTACGACGGTGAAGCCAACCGCATTGAAATGTATGAACACGCAATTAGAAATTCTCAAGGTTTCCAATTCTATGGGCACGTACGCGCTTTCGACAACAAGTACTACCGTAAAGCAGCCTGCGTGAGCAAGGCTGGGTTCGGAAAACCCTATCATCTTGACGAGTATCGCTACGTTTCGGCTCATGCAAAAAGGAAAGTGAAAGTCCCGGTCACCGGACCGTATACTCTCGCTGAATGGTCATTCAACGAATATTACCAAAAACAGCTTTCGGGCAAATACTCAGACCTCGGCAACCTCAAATTAGAAGCTAAACGTGAATTCGTCCTAGATGTCGGCAAAGAGCTTCTTCGCCCAAATCTGAAGGCACTCGTCGATGCAGGCGCAGAATGGATTCAGATCGATGAACCTGCTCTAGCCACACGACCCGAAGAGGTCCCCTTCTTCGTAGAGGCTTTCAACGAATGCACTGCAGAACTCGGTTGTAAGCTAAGTGTCCACATATGCTACAGCGATTACCCGGAGCTCTACCCTTCAATACTCGAACTAAAAAATTGCAGCCAACTCGCCCTTGAGTTTGCTAATCGCGACGATGAAAAACGAAGTGGATACAAGCTCGTCCAGCAACTGAAGGAACTCGGAGAAACAAGAGAGATAGGCTTGGGTGTATCGGACGTTCACGTCAATACCATAGAAGACCCACAGCTCATTAGCGACCGAATAATCTATGCGTCCAACATAATTGGGCCGGAAAAAATTTACGTAAATCCGGACTGCGGCCTCAGAACACGCTCATGGGATATCGTATACCAAAAACTTAACAGCATAACAAAAGGTGCGGAGCTCGCGAGACGGAAGCTTACAAGTTAAGAACAATCTACTCAATTTCAATTAGCACAGAATCCTTCTTAACAGTCGCTCCGTCCGCTACACGAATGGACTTAACGCGACCGGATTTCGGGGAAACAATTTCATTCTGCATTTTCATGGATTCAAGAATAAGCAGCGGCGCACCCGATTCCACTCGGTCATTCAATTTCACTAGAACGCTAGTAATGCGTCCAGGCATAACTGCACGAATCTCGCCAAAAGCGTTTTTTCCTGCTGTGTCAATCAATCGATAATGTCCCGAACTAGGAGCGTGAACGAACGCCTGAAATGGAGTTCCAGCGAGCCAAACATCAACCCGATCAAAGTTAAGTGACCTCGCGCGTCCGTGTAGAGTCTTCTCCCCACGATGAACACTCCACGAGATAATATCACCGGACCGGAAGGAGTGACATTCCAACATTTCGTTTGCAATTGAGACAAGGAACTTTCGTTTACC
>Ga0074045_10002724_pt1 | contig 16242 bp, 10 predicted proteins | sample BogForMeECP23OM2_FD_94442 | JGI IMG/M metagenome (GOLD analysis project Ga0074045, IMG submission 94442) | Bog forest soil microbial communities from Calvert Island, British Columbia, Canada - Bog Forest MetaG ECP23OM2 | ecosystem: Environmental > Terrestrial > Soil > Wetlands ...
AATGCTCAAAGTGCTTCACGAGCAGCATGGCCTGTCCGACCGGTTCATCACGTTCATGCTGGCACGGAACATTCGAATCGAGGAGGACCTGATCGATCAGCTGTTCAACTCGAGCGAGAAGCGGCTCGCCCGCACTCTTCTATTGCTTGCTCGTTACGGTAGAGAAGACCAGTCCCAAGGAGTCCTCCCGAAAGTATCCCAAGGGACGCTGGCGGAGATGATCGGCACGACGCGCTCACGGGTAAATTTCTTCATGAACAAGTTCAAGAAGCTAGGTTTCATCAAGTACAACGGCGGAATTGAGATCAACACTTCTCTTTTGAGCGTCGTGCTGCACGATTAAGCACCAACTTTTTCGCTCATCAGAACGCGGCATACCCCCAGATCACTATTGGAAACAGGGCTTACCACCGTTGGTCGGAAGACAATTTATCGACGTCCGGTACCACGTGAAATTCTTTTCGCCTCAATCGCCGCAGTTGCGGAGAGCTTCCGGTCTAAGTGTGGCCCTGAGCGCGGAGCACCGGAAAGCAGCTCACAGCGCTTACCGGCGGCGGCACCACACGTGGGACAAGGGACCGAGGATACTTGCTTGGGTGTGAGTTCGCCCTTCTTCATTCTAGGAGAATGCGAGTAAGCCCATCGCGAATCTGTTCAATTCCGGACAATACCCGCGTTTAGTCGTACAAAAGCCAATACCGGAACTGTCCGTTACGCCATTAAGCGCTAAAGGAGCGTAGGGCAAGGAACTCGATAAGAAACAAACGATGGAACCGAAACAAAAAATACTCGTTGTGGATGACGAACCGAGCACTCGAAAATGTCTCCAGACATTGCTCAAGGTGGATGGTTATGATTTTCACCACGCTGTTCAAAAGCGCACAGTGCGCTGACGGTTTCCAGGATGCCGAACGGCGAGAAAGAGCGGTTGAGCTGGCAGCCACTACCGGTAAAGTGCATAGTAGCTCCAGGACCGGAGTCACTACGGCTGTCGCTTTACTTTCCACTCCATCATCTCCGCACACGCATCAGGTATCTGTCGTCGCATACTTCGCATCAATCCGCTCCAACACTTGGACCGCCTTGGCGATTGCGCGGTCGATGAAATACTGCTCGTTCATACACGGAGACTCCGCCGAATTTGCTATTCCTGAAGCCGAACTGCGCCAACTCGAACAAAGCGACGAACCCGCCGCGATCCGGTAGCAAGCTGAACCTGGCCTGGAGTATGATAGTTCTGTTGAGTCACATGCTGCGCCAGCCAAAACCAAGTGCAGTATCTCTCTCTTTCTTCGGCTGTGTGGTGCTCCTTCTTTGTTCCGGTTTGCATGCACAAGAAAATTGCAACGTTGAAGTGAAGCTTCTGCTCTCGCCGGCGGAAACTCAAGCTACCATCGCGGCGCTTAGTGCCAAAAAAGAAACGGCCGGTCGCGTCTACTTTTTCGATACCGGCGGTCTCGATCTGCTATCTCAAGGCGCAATCGTGCGGCTGCGTCAGGGTGCTAAGAGTGACTTGACCGTCAAATTGCGGCCACCCAACGGGAAGAAATTCTCTACTCCCTCGGAGGAGCGCGATGGCTTCAAATGCGAAGTTGACCTGACACGGGAGGGAGCGATCTCCTCCTATTCGATTACGAGGCAACTCGCCACGGAGGAGCTCCCGCTAACCGGAACTGACGTTTCCCGGCTCCTGAGCCCCGCGCAAATTAAGCTGTTCCAGGATGCACAGGTTTCCGTTGATTGGACCGGTGTTAAAAGAATTGCAGAGATTACATCAACCGATTGGCATGCGCAATCTCAGCCGCACCTGGGCAAACTCACATTGGAGCTTTGGGAGTGGTCTGGAGGAAAAGTCCTCGAGCTCTCCACGAGGGTTTCATCTGATGCAGGGTCATCGACCTACACAGAATTGCAACAGCTCGTAAAGACGAAGCAGCTCGCGATGAGCCCCGATCAACGGGTCAAGACCAGTATCGCTCTCGAAGCTATCACGCACGCTGCCGCAAACTAACTAGCGTGGATGAAGCGGCGTGCGGACAGCAGGGTGGCTGCGAATAGAATGGCGTGCTTACCGGGAGGCAAGAATACGCTCCGGTGCGTTCTGGTTCAAGCGGACGCCAGGGATATTCATCTCTTACATGGAAAAGGCTGAAAAGATACGGAAAGAAGCTGAAGAAGCTAAGTCTAGAAATACCGCAGTAGCATCGCCAACGAATAATCTATCTATCCGGCAACTCCCTTAACGCCGTATGGTGCACCCCAATCAGTTAGTAGGTCATAAATGCTGGCCACTGCATTCGTCTCAAAGCTAGGCGGCGGCTACAATTGTCGCGAGATCGATAGCGTTCGAACCGAGCTCTCTGTCTTGGGAGTTTGTACAGAGCCCTTCCAAAGGCTCTGCCAGACCGAGAGACGGCACTTGGCCAAATCGAGGTCGCTTTTCCGAAGCGCAACGAGTTCACCGGCCCGCAGGCTGCGCTGGGATGAGTTTGTCCCGTCTTAGAGATTCAATATCGGCGAGGCGTTCTTTCTGTTGCTCGCTTGACAATTGGGGAACGACGTCACCAACCGCCTTCAGAAAATAATTAAAAACAACACGCTGGATATCACACTTTGCGAAAAGCCTGGTCCATTCCAGACCATCGCCGCCCACCTCGACTTCGTATTGGGATTCTGTTCCAGAGCGCGACAGTCTCGGCCATCAAAACGGAAATCGACCTGTTTGAGTTTTTGCTTCTGGGTCGAGCGAACAGAGAATTGATCGCCGTCGAGGTTGAGGACAAGCCCGAGTTATCCATGGGAAAGACTTGGTATTTCGCCGCCTCCGTCAGGAACAGCGTCTGCAGCTCACGCAACTTATCGGGATTCTTGGCTGCCAGGTCGTTGTACTCCGAATAATCCTCGGTGATGTTGTATAGCTCCCACTGATAGCCGTTGACGATGTCGGGCATCTTGCCCGTTCCCAAAAGCCAGGACGGGGAGGGGGGCGTGGTGGCCGCAATCCAACCGTCGTGGTAGATCGCGCGGTTGCCGACCATTTCGAAATACTGCGTGTCGCGCTTTGACGGCGCATTGACATTCGCCGAGTCGAAGGTATAGAGCATGCTCACGCCTTCGATCGGCTTCTGCTTGATACCGTTGACCGTATCAGGCGCATGGATGCCGGCGGCTTCGAGGATCGTGGGAACAATGTCAATTACGTGGTGAAACTGTGTGCGAATCCCGCCCACATCCTTAATATGTCCGGGCCAGGAAATAGCCAATCCCTGCCGGGTCCCGCCGAAATGCGACGCCACTTGCTTGGTCCACTTGAAGGGTGTATCAAACGCCCACGCCCATCCCACCGCCGTATGTCACGCCGTCCTGAAATCTATGCCTTGGGAAAAAAGCGTGTCTACCAAACATAGTCGGTACGGATTTTACTGGGAAAGACCTGCCTCTCGTAAACTCTGCTTTACCCACACATCGTATGAATCTCGACTATTCGTTGGACCAAACTGATGAAGAACCAGCCGGACACGATGCGGACGAATGCGATGATGGCTGCGTCCGAAGTGAAGAAGGCAGGATTGACCGGGCTATAGGGAGGAGCCATGCCGAAACTATCGAAGAACTAGAAAAGGAAATCAGACGCCTCAAAATCAAACACTGGCGAAGTTTCTCAATACGTGAATCGTAGCATCTGGTGCTGGCGAATCCTCCATGGCGTCAGCTACGAGAGCGCGCCGAGAAGATTCCGGGAGACAAGAAGCACGATTTCGAATTGGAAGGATTCTCTCACAGAGTTATTGCGTTGCGCAGTTCAATAAAGCACAGAAACGCCCTGGCAGCCCGGCGTTGTTGGAAGCGAAAGAGGGGTTGTGGACGAGGCACAAAAACAGAGCTGAGAAGCAACCAAACTGGAAACGGTGATTCGTCCAAACGCTGATACAATGCTTGACGGAAACAATGCTCGGCCAACTGCTCGGCGCCGAGATACAGCCTTGCGAGCCAGTTTGGTGACGTGGGTGCAGACCACTAACTGACAAAAGTTGGGAGCAAAATCAGGGTCCTTCAGGAGTTTCTCCTGGTGCGCCAATCCATCGGCCAGCGAGAAAACACCATCCATAGTGCTAATCACCAGCCACGTTCCTCTGCGGATCAACGCGAGGCATCAGGCCGCCGATAACGACTTCTTGTTCCTATTAAAGGGCCAGACCGAGTGCATCGCGGGCAGACGCACGGAGCGCTGAATATGCATCGTGGCCGAGGCCGATTCCAGAACGCGCTCGCCCGGCAGATTGAAAAAGGAAGCGTGGGATGCGCGCTGAAGTTGGATTTCCATGACCTGACGCGCGGGCGTGTCCATTTGAATCACGGGCGAGTTCACGGTGCGGCCCGGCAAAGGGGGGATGGATGTAGTGCTTGTTGTCAATCGGAACCATATAATTGTATAGTAAACTTGACTGGATATAATAGCATTCCTCGTCAAACCTGATGCGGTCTCCGTGCCACCCTGCAGCTGACTGTAAGACTTCCCGATTACGCGGATGCTTGTCCGCTCTTCTGTTGAGATGCGAGCAATTCGGTCGCACTGACAGTGGTCACTGTCACCGAAGCGCTCAATCTACTTTCGGCCTCACCTTTGTAGACCCCGCGGGTCGGGGGCACGTCGGCGTAATCGCGTCCAATCGCGACGCGGATGTGACGTTCGCCGCAGACGAGATTGTTCGTGGGGTCAAGGGACACCCAATCAAGCCCGGGCAGAAAAGCCTCTACCCATGCGTGCGTAGCTCCATTCGGAGATCGGTCGTTCCCTTCGGTGTCGGGAGCCAAATAGCCGCTCACGTAACGGCTAGGAATCTGATGCTGGCGTAACAACGTGATCATGATGTGAGCGAAGTCCTTGCCCACGCCCTGCCGCGTGCGGAGCGCCTCCCCAATGGAAGAATCGATGGCCGCACCGTGGGGCACGTACTCGAACGCTTGATACATGATTTCGTTCAGTTGCAAAAGAAATTCAAACGGGTTTGCGCCGCGCTGCAATCGAAGTTCGGAAGCGAATCGCTCGAGCGGTTCGGTAGACCGGGCATAATGACTTGGCGCGAGCGATTCCCAGTATTCTCCCGTGGCAATTAGCGTGTCCAGATCCTGCCAACTTCCCGCAGCTGAGGGGTGCGGCGCAGGTGCCTCCTGCATCTCAACCAGTGCCTGCCCCGTGAGGTTTACGCGAGAGTGGCACCCTGGTATATCAAAGTGGTGTACGCTATTTCCTAAATAATCCTGGTAACCCATAACGTTGGCCTTTGGAGCGACATCCAGCGAGAATGTGAGAGATCGTTGCCAACCTTCGCTGCGAGGCTGCATTCGCACTTCCATAACAATTTCGCGAACGTCCGGCTCGTACGTAAAGGTGGCAAGGTGCCGAACAAAATAAATCACTCGCTTCTCCTATGTTTCTCGGTACGGTTAAGCAGCCACTAAAGATTCAACGGGATAGTTGAAATAAATCTGGTTTACGGCGGCATGCGCTTGGCCACATTGCTTACGCACGGTGTTCAGGTAGTCTTGTACGCCCTTGGCCATGATCTCGGCAATCGGAGTCAAGCTGAGAGTCGCTCGCAGCCGGCCGGAAAGTCGAACTGGAAGTTCCGCGTTTCGTTTCGTTAGCTTTGCGGCGAGCCTCAGCGCGGTATGTATCATCTCGGCCGAAAAACGCAGCGAGTGAGGGAACTCCCGGGTTAACAGTAAAAATTCAGCGACGCGCTGTGGACGCAGCTCCGCGGAGTAAGCTTTGCAATAAGCCTCGAACGCGTCACAAGACTTGAGCAAGCCTACCCATTCAAGATATTCTGCACCGTCGATGGTTTGATCGGGAGGTTGACTCAATCCCTCGAAGTAAGCTCCTACCAAGGCAGCAATGCTCTCCATACGCTCAATGAAGCGGCCAAGTTGAATATAATGCCAGCCCTCGCCATGCGTCATGGTCGAATCGGTAATTCCTTGAAAGAGGTATCCCCCGTCGCGTACGGATTGAAAGAATTCGTGGGACTGCAGAACGGAGCTCTCCGTCTGGGGGACGTCATGCGTCTGGAGGTAAAGGCAATTGAGGCTTTCCCACATCTTTGAGCTGCACTGGTCACGCACGTGACCCAAATTATCACGGGCCGCCGCCACACAACAAAAAATGGAGGATGGATTGGCGCGATTGAGTGTCAATGTGTGGGTTATGCTCACGGAATCCAATCTTCCGATCAAGCGTTGCGGGACTTGCAATGCTTCGAACAACCGACGCGACCGTTCCGAGCCAGCCAAGGGCGATTGATCCAACCCTAACTGCAAATCAACGTCGATGAGGCGCGCGGTGTGTTCGGCCCGCTCCAGATAGCGACTCATCCAATACAAGCACTCGGCAACACGTGAAAGCATATTCTCTTTCCGGAACTGATTGGCGAACTTCCAGCTATTCGCGGAGCACCCAAGTGTCTTTACTCCCGCCACCCTGAGAGGAATTTACCACTAGGGATCCTCGTCTCAGGGCTACCCGCGTAAGGGCACCCGGTACCAACGTAATGTTTTCCCCGTACAGAATGTAAGGCCGCAAATCAACGTGGCGCGCTTCCACTTCACCGTCCAGGTAACAAGGTGCCTGCGACAACGCCAGAGTAGGTTGAGCAATATAATTCCGCGGCTCAGCCAAAATTCGGCAGCGAAATTCTTCCTGCTGCTCAGTAGTACTGTGTGGACCGATGAGCATGCCATAACCACCGGACTCGCCCACGGCTTTTACGACCAGCTCTGCTAAATGGTCGAGTACGTAAGCTCGATCGGAAGTCTCTGACAATAGGTAAGTCTTTACATTGGGCAGAATAGGCTCTTCGCCCAGGTAATAGCTAATCATTGCGGGAACAAAAGCAAAAATGGCCTTATCGTCGGCGACACCGGTTCCGATAGCGTTAGCCAACGTTACATTACCAGCGCGATACGCATTAAAGAGTCCGGGAACGCCCAGGCCGGAGTCGGCTCGGAAACAGAGCGAATCCACAAAATCGTCATCGACGCGCCGGTAGATGATGTCAACGCGACGCAGGCCCGCAGTGGTGCGCGTGTATACCACATTATCATGTACCAGCAGGTCGCGCCCCTCGACCAGCTCGATACCCATCTGCTGCGCGAGGAATGTATGCTCAAAGTACGCCGAATTGAAAACCCCGGGCGTCAGCAACACGATAGCAGCCTCGGCCGGATCGGGGCAATTGGCCGGAGCCAAAGAAAGTAAGGTGGACAAGAGGCCCTGAGCGTAATGATCTACGGAGCAAACTCCATAGTCGCGAAAGAGCGTGGGAAATACCCGCTTCAGAACTTTACGATTAGCAAGCATGTAAGAAACGCCACTGGGCACCCGTAGGTTGTCTTCGAGGACCGCAAAGCTCCCATCGGGCAGCCGCACCAAATCGGTGCCACAGACGCTCACATAAGCATCGCGCGGCACGTTGAGGCCGCACATCTCGCGGCGAAAGTGACGACAACTGTATACCAGCTCTCGCGGGACAACCCTCGCGGAAAGAATTCTTCCCTCGTGATAGATATCCTTAAGGAATAGATTGAGAGCGGTTATGCGCTGAGTTAATCCGGCCTCCACTTTGCGCCACTCGCGGCCGGGAATAATACGAGGCAACAGGTCATTAGGAAAAATACGTTCCGTCCCTTCGCCGTTTCCGTAGACGGTGAAGGTAATTCCCTGATGCAGGAAAGATAAGTCGGCCGCCTGTTGGTTCTTGCGGAGTTCTTCCGGTGGCGATTCCAGCAAAGTTCGGTACAGCGCCTGATAGTGCCTCCGAGGCATACCCGGACGCTCAAACATTTCGTCGTATGCGCGGCCAAACTGGTAGTTCAGGAACGGAGGTTTAGGCAATGTCCGTGCTGCTGCTGCGGTTGTCATGAATGCTCTGACCCCAGTACCGCACTTCGTGCAGCTGACGGCCGAGACGACTTGCCGTATAGCATGCTCTAGGGCAAGAGCGACTCTATGCGCAAATAGCGGCCTCGTCCAATCAAAATTGGCAATCGCGCCGATAGTTTTTCTGAGTACTCGCTGATGCGTGACTATGTCAAAATCGGCTTATGAACGGCAGTATCGTGGCTGAACGTAAAGTTGCTGGTTATGGTAAGAATGGAGTCATGCTGATCCGCCTTGGTTTTGACATTCAGTTCGAGATCCCTTCTCCCGCTCCGATGATCGCCATGTTCCACGTGCATCCTACCAGGGTTGCGGATCTGCGAGAACCCGATGAACCGCGGATCACTCCGACAGTTCCTGTCGATGAATATGAAGATTCGTTTGGAAACGTGTGTTCCCGCTTCGTAGCGCCCGCCGGAAAGCTTCAGTTGTACAACTCAACTTTGATCGAAGACTCTGGCGAGCCTGACCCCGTAAGTCCTGAAGCATGCCAGATGCCCGTCGAAGATCTCCCTCCGGCCGTGCTGCGGTATTTGCTCGCCTCGCGGTATTGCGAGGTTGACCGTCTCTTAAACGTTGCTGGAAGCCTGTTTGCGGGCTATCCACCGGGGTGGCCACGCGTCCAGGCGGTGTGTGATTGGGTCCAGACAAACGTCACATTCGGCTATCAGTTTGCAAACCCTACAAAGACAGCCTTGGAAGTTTATGCGGATCGTACCGGCGTCTGCCGCGATTTCCAGCATCTCGCAATTACGTTCTGCCGTTGCTTGAACATTCCTGCCCGGTATGCCACTGGATACCTTGGGGACATCGGGGTTCCTTTTGTTCCGCCGATGGATTTCAGCGCGTGGTTTGAGGTTTACCTGCAAGGTCGCTGGTGGACATTCGATGCGCGTAACAACAAGCCGCGAATCGGACGAGTGCTGATCGCCACCGGTCGCGATGCGGCGGACGTCGCGATAACAACCTCATTCGGAACTACATGGTTGACAAACTTCACGGTCGTGGCTGATGAGGTACTCGCAAAACCCGCGACACCGCAGTAGGAATGAAACGAGGACATTGTGTAGGTGGCGGCACTCCCGAGATAGTGTTAAAAGACTGGGCTAGGGGTTTCGAGGTTGTTTTGCGACTCACCAGGAGCCTGTCTTTTTGTGTCGAGTCAGTCTTCCCGGATCCGCCTGATCATTTATGGCCATTCACGTCGCGCTCACCCATAAAACGCACTACCGTTATGATCGGCCGGTTTCTCTCGGACCTCAGATTATACGGCTGCGGCCAGCACCGCACTGCCGCACACCGATCCTGTCGTACTCGCTCAAGGTCCGCCCCGAAAATCACTACATCAATTGGATGCAGGACCCGCAAAGCAACTATCTTGCGCGCCTGGTATTCGAGGGGCCAACTACTGAGTTATTTGTAGAGGTCGATCTGGTTGCCGAATTGGGGATCTTCAATCCATTCGACTTCTTCCTGGAGCCTTCCGCTGAACAATGTCCCTTTTCCTACGACGTCGTTTTGGCCCGCGAACTGCGCCCATATCTCGAAACCGAACCGGCGGGGCCCAAACTGTCTGAATTCCTGACGAGAGTGCCGCGCGTTCCCACGCGAACAATCGATTCCCTGGTCGGCCTCAATCAGCTTGTGAAAGAGGAAATCCGCTACGTGATCCGCATGCAACCAGGCGTGCAAACGTGCGAGGAAACTTTATGCACGCGAACTGGTTCATGCCGCGATTCGGCTTGGCTGCTGGTTGAGATCATGCGCCATCTGGGGCTCGCGTCCCGCTTTGTTTCGGGCTATCTAATTCAACTTCAGGCGGATGTGAAGCCCCTCGACGGAGCAGCCGGACCCATCGCCGATTTTACGGACCTACATGCGTGGGCCGAGGTGTACCTGCCCGGGGCTGGCTGGATCGGATTCGACCCCACGTCCGGGCTTCTTGCTGGCGAAGGTCATATTCCACTCGCCTGCACCCCAGATGCAGGCAGCGCCGCCCCTATCACTGGCGCGCTCGATCCCTGCAATACGGAGTTCGCGCATGAGATGACGGTCCTGCGGATTTACGAATCCCCTCGCGTCACCAAACCCTACCTCGATCGGCAATGGCACGAAATCGAAGCGCTGGGCCATCTGGTGGACACCCGGTTGCAGGCCGGAGACGTGCGGCTAACTATGGGCGGTGAGCCAACCTTCATTTCTCTTGATGACGCCGATGGAGCCGAGTGGACAAGCGACGCGCTAGGGTCCGCTAAACGCAAGCTCGCGATCGAACTGCTGCACAAGTTGCGCGACCATTTCGCACCCCGTGCGCTGCTTCACTACGGACAAGGCAAATGGTATCCCGGCGAGCTGCTCCCGAGATGGGCGTTCTCCTGCTATTGGCGCAGGGATGGAGTTCCCATCTGGGAGAACGCGTGTCTTATCGCGGAAGATAGCAAAGACTACGGCTATACGGGCGAGGAGGCAGGGAGTTTTCTCGACGCCCTTACCCGACGCCTGCAAGTGGACGCCTCGGTCGCGATGGCGGCGTATGAGGACAGCTTCTACTATCTCTGGAAAGAACGACGACTTCCCGCGAATGTGGATCCGCTCGATCCAAAACTCGAAAATCCGATCGAGCGCAAGCGCGTGGCTCGCATTTTCGAAGAAGGACTGGGTAAGTTGACCGGCTTCGTGTTGCCGCTGCGCCGAATCGCAACCAAGCAGGGCATGCTCCGCTGGACCAGCAAACCCTGGTTTCTTGCGTCGGAACATATGTTTCTCATCCCGGGTGATTCGCCGATGGGATACCGTCTGCCGCTCGATTCTCTTCCCTGGACCAAGCCTGAAGATGTTCTTTATTCCTACGACCAGGATCCGTTTGCGCAGAGGGACGTGCTTCCCGAAAGGCCCGCCCGCAAGCCCGACCTTTTCACCGCGCAACCCGTGGGCGACGATTGGCAGTCGTCAGCGGAACGCGCGAAGCCGCTTGAGAAAGGTGAATCTGCGGCATGGGTCGCACGTCCCGCACTCTGTATACAGCCGCGCGATGGCAAGCTGTTCGTCTTCATGCCGCCGGTGCAGTATGTTTCAGACTATCTTGATCTCGTGTCTGCGATCGAAGAAACAGCCGCTCATCTGGGCATGCCGGTGATGTTGGAAGGCTACGCACTGCCCTTCGATCCCCGAATCCAAGTGCTCAAGGTGACGCCGGATCCGGGCGTGATCGAAATAAACATCCATCCGGCGGAATCCTGGGACGAGCTTGTGCGAACCACCGAGGCGATTTATACGCTTGCACGCGAGACCCATCTGGGCACGGAGAAATTCATGCTGGACGGGCAGCACTCCGGTACCGGCGGAGGCAACCACATCGTAATCGGGGGCCCAACCCCCGCCGACAGCGCGTTTTTGCGCCGTCCCGATATATTGCGAAGCTTGGTCGGTTACTGGCACAACCATCCTTCGCTCTCCTACCTCTTCTCGGGTATGTTTATCGGACCTACGAGCCAACATCCCCGTGTGGATGAGGCGCGCACAGATTCCATCTACGAGCTCGAAATTGCGTTCGATCAGATTCCGGACAAGGGTTCTTCGGGCGTCTTTCCGTGGCAAGTCGATCGCGTCTTCCGGCACCTTCTAACCGATATGTCCGGCAATAGGCATCGTAGCGAGTTCTGCATTGACAAGCTGTATTCGCCCGACGCTTCCGAATCGCGTCTTGGGCTAGTGGAACTCCGCGCATTCGAGATGCCTCCGCACGCACGGATGAGCCTCACTCAACAACTGCTAGTACGGGCCCTGATCGCGAATTTCTGGCAAACTCCGTATCGACGCAAACTGGTTTGGTGGGGAACCACGCTGCACGATCGTTTCATGCTGCCTCACTTCACTCAACTCGACTGGGAAGATGTGCTGGCAGAACTGTGCGAAGCTGGTTATGCATTTCAAAGGGAATGGTTCGCGCCTCACTTCGAGTTTCGATTTCCAGTGATCGGTTCGGTTACCAGACGTGGCATTTGCCTGGAATTACGGCACGCCTTGGAGCCGTGGCACGTGTTGGGAGAAGAAGCTTCTGGTAGCCTAACCGTACGCAACGTGGATTCGTCGGTGGAGCGATTGCAGGTGAAGGTGTCGGGAATGACCGATTCGCGTTTCACGGTCTTGTGCAATGGTCGTCCGGTGCCGCTGCACTCCACGGGTGAGGAAAGTGAATTCGTTGCTGGGGTGCGTTACCGCGCATGGCAGCCGGCATCATGTCTGCATCCAAACATACCGGTGCATACACCCTTGGTGTTTGATATCGTGGACCGATGGTCGGAACGATCAATCGGAGGTTGCACCTATCATGTTACCCATCCTGGCGGATTAGCCCACGCTAAATTTCCTGTTAACGCCTTCGAGGCAGAGAGTCGGCGTCTGGCCCGGTTCAGCAACATTGGCCATACGCCCGGAATCGTGACGATCCCAGGTGAAGAGCGCAATCCCTCGTTTCCTCTCACATTGGATTTGAGACGTAGACCGTGAGATACATTCCCAAAGTTCGGCAAGCCCTTCCCGGTGAACGCGAATGAAGATTTCCGCAGCCGCGACGAACGCGCAACTCCTGAGCGTCGGCTATCCCCAAACAGCGGGGGTTTACGACGAAATGTCCGCCGCGCCCGGAGTTCTTCGTCCCCAGTGGAACGTATTTATCAATTCGTTAACTGCGCTGGGCACTGGAGAACTGGGCCGCCGCTGGAAAACGGCAAGGCAGCGAATTCGTGAAAACGGTGTCACCTACAACGTGTATGGCGATCCCTTGGGAATGGACCGTCCGTGGAATCTGGATGCCATTCCCCTAATGATCCCGCCGTCAGAATGGAGCCAACTGGAAGCAGGCTTGATCCAGCGCGCTCGGCTGCTGAATCTAATTCTGGTCGATCTTTATGGGCCGCAACAGTTGCTTCGCGGGGGCCTGATTCCACCGGCTCTGGTATTTGGAAACCCGGGCTTCTGGCGACCGTGTCATGGGGTGCGCGTGACGGGCAATACCTATCTGCACTTGCTTGCTGTTGACTTGGCGCGTGGCCCGGACGGCGACTGGTGGGTAATTTCTGACCGCACGCAGGCACCTTCGGGTGCGGGCTATACGCTCGAGAATCGTATCGTTATGGCCGAAACCTTTCCGGATTTATTCCGCGAATTCCAAGTTAAGCGGCTTGCTTTATTTTTTCGTTCCTTTCGCGACACGCTGCTCCGCCTCTCACCCACGAAGCGCGATAATCCGCGCGTTGTTCTGCTTACGCCCGGACCGTTCAACGAAACCTACTTTGAACATTCCTACCTCGCGCGTTATCTCGGTTTCCCGTTGGTTCAGGGCGGCGACCTCACGGTGCGCGATAACCGAGTTTTCCTTAAAACGCTTGAAGGACTGAAGCAAGTGGATGTAATTCTGCGGCGCTTGGATGATAGTTTCTGCGACCCAATCGAATTGCGCTCCGACTCTTTCCTGGGCGTGGCTGGCCTGGTGGAGGCGACGCGAGCGGGAAACGTCACCGTGGCGAACGCGCTCGGTAGCGGCCTGATCGAAACGTCGGCTTTCATGCCCTTTTTGCCGGGGCTGAGCCAGCGAATGCTGGGCGAGAAGCTGAAACTTCCGACGGCTGCAACGTGGTGGTGCGGACAGCCCAAGGCCCTGCGTTATGTACTCGATAATTTAGATTTCCTAGTAATCAAGCCCGCCTTCCCCTCAAAAGGTATGGAACCCGTTTTTGGGGGAAAGCTTAGCGCCGATCACCGGTCGCGACTAATTTCCCGCATCAACGAGAGCCCGCACGAATTCGCCGGCCAGGAGCTGTTGAATCTGTCTACGGTTCCCGTCTGGTCCGAAGAACATGGTCTCACACCGCGACGCGTTGTTCTGCGCGTGTATCTGGCGGCGGAGGGGGACTCATGGGTTGTCATACCTGGTGGACTGGCGCGCGTTTCGCCATCGATTGACACGCCGGTCGTCTCGATGCAACGTGGCGGCGGTAGTAAAGACACTTGGGTCCTTTCCGACGGGCCCGTGGATACCTTCAGTTTGCAACGGGCACGTTACATACCGGCCGATTTGACTCGCGGCGTTGTTAGCGACCTGCCCAGCCGTGCCGCCGACCATATTTTCTGGCTCGGACGTTACGCAGAGCGCAGTGAGCACCTGGCCCGGATGCTTCGATGCATCTTGATCCGATTTACCGGGCAGTTGGGGGTGGCAGACGAGTCGGAATGGGAATCGCTGACGAAGATGCACAATTGTCTGGAATCTCCCCACGCGCGGCTCTCGACGGACGAACCACAAGGGCATCCCGACCCAATGCGTGATTTAGAGAAGGAAATTCTTTCGCGCATTTTCGAAGAACAACGCAGCGATAGTCTGACCGCAATCTTGAACCGTGCTGGACGGTCTGCCGCGCAGGTGCGTGACCGACTTTCAAGCGATCTCCTGCGAGTTGTAAGTCAGTTCGGCTCCATGGCGCGCGTTGCCGACAGTCCGGCATGGGGATACGTCTCGGTGGGAGATGCTTTAGCCGTCTTGAATGGATGTATCGGGACGCTGGCCTCTCTCCGTGGGATCGAGATGGAAAATATGACACGAGGCCCCGCTTGGCATTTTCTCAGCATCGGAAGACGTCTGGAGCGCTCAGTCCATCTAGTGAAGCTATTCCGTACCATCGTTGTGCCGTTCACACCTGACACCTGGCCTGCGCTCGAGATGCTTCTCGAAGTGGCCGACAGCTCGATGGCCTACCGGTCGCGATACTTCACCATTCTGCAACCCGCTCCAGTACTCGATCTTCTGATGAATGAGGAGGTCAATCCGCGTTCGCTGGCCTTCCAGATTAAGGATCTAACAGAGCATTGCCTGAGTTTATCCACTATGCCGTCCGGGGCCGGATGGCCGATTCTCAAACAAAAACGTCTGGAAGAAGCCGCGGCCAATCTGTTTCGCGCGGATGTCCGCATGCTTAGCGAACCCGGCGCCGAGACGCCTCGCGTGCGACTGGATGAACTTCTCGCCGAAGTGGACTCGGCTTTGCCAGCTTTGTCAAACGCCATCACCCACGCTTATTTCAGTCACGTGGAGGCGGTGAGGACCACGTGATCTATCGTGTTCGGCACAGGACTACATACTCCTACGAAGACCCGGTTTCGGTCTCGCATCACTTGGTGCGCCTCACTCCTCGAAATCTTCCTGGACAGGTTTGCCGTGAAACCCAGCTATACATACTGCCGTCGCCCACTGTCACGACCGCTCACTCCGACTATTTCGGCAATATCCAGACGTTCTTCACGCTGCAGGAACCACACGACAGTCTGATCGTGCAAGCGAGCACCGAATTAGAAGTGCACAGCATAGAGCGGCCCGATTTTTCCGGATCTCCACCGTGGGCAACCGTGGTGGAGTCGTTGTCTACGGACCATAGCGAGGAGGGTCTGGACGCGTACCAGTTTGTCTTTGGCTCTCAGCGCATCGGAGCAAGTCGAGAACTTGCAGACTATGCGCGCGGCGCGTTTCCAGCAGGACGTCCGTTGCTGGAAGCAGTTCTCGCTCTTATGCAAAAAATACACCGGGATTTCCAGTTCGATACGAAGGCGACCGAGGTCACCACCCCGGTCCAAGCGTTCTTCGAAAAGCGTCGTGGGGTTTGCCAGGACTTCGCTCATCTGCAGATTGCTTGCTTGCGATCGTTGGGTCTGCCGGCGCGTTATATCAGCGGCTATTTGCGAACACTACCCCCGCCTGGCCGTCCGCGTTTAGTGGGCGCAGATGCTTCCCATGCCTGGTGTTCGGCATGGTGCCCGGGCGCCGGGTGGGTCGATTTCGATCCTACGAACAATTGCGTGCCAGAGGATGGACACATCACGGTGGCATGGGGAAGGGATTATAGCGACGTAAGTCCCATTCATGGCGTTCTCCTGGGCGGGTCAAAGCATACATTGGATGTGGGAGTGGATGTGGTGGCGATTCAGTAGGGGCTAGAGTTAGGAGTGTTCCATATCCCGAAAGTCAGGTCAGCTTCCTGGGTACTTCTCAGGTTGGAGAATGAGTCAGACGGGACTGAGACGACGGAAACTATCACAACGGATACGAGCTAAAGTTTCAGGTGGGTCGTCGAAAGCCCTTGGCAGAATGGTGTAGCGGAGCGTTGGGTTGAAAGCTGCCGACGAGATCTGCTAGCGGGAGTTTCCCAGGGCCATAGCATTCGTCTTCCGTAAATAATTGGGATGAAAGAGATTCGTGGGTCGCCATTCGTATATACGGAATTTAGCGGCGGAGAACATAGCGCTTCTGCCAA
>Ga0074045_10002725_pt1 | contig 16240 bp, 15 predicted proteins | sample BogForMeECP23OM2_FD_94442 | JGI IMG/M metagenome (GOLD analysis project Ga0074045, IMG submission 94442) | Bog forest soil microbial communities from Calvert Island, British Columbia, Canada - Bog Forest MetaG ECP23OM2 | ecosystem: Environmental > Terrestrial > Soil > Wetlands ...
AAAGAGCGACGGCGCGGGCAACACCTTCAAGGCCACCGCCAAGCCCGTGCTCATCGGCACCGCCGTCGTCGGGGCCACGACCATGGTGTTTGGCATCATCCTCCTGCTCGACCGGGCGTTTGGCGGCGTCGCGGCGAAGCTCAGCCTCGTGCAACCCCAGGTCCTGCTGGGCCTGCTCATGGGGGGCTCGGTCATCTATTGGTTCACCGGCGCCTCGATGCAGGCCGTCGTCACCGGCGCCTACCGCGCCGTGGTCTACATCAAGCGTCACATGCGCCTCGATGCCACCACGGCGTCAACCCGCGACTCCAAGGAGATCGTCCGGATCTGCACGCAGTACGCCCAGCGCGGGATGATCAACATCTTCGTGGTGATTTTTTGCTTCGCGCTCGCCCTGCCGTTTTTCGATCCCTACTTCTTCATTGGCTACCTGGTCGGACTGGCCTTCTTCGGCCTCTTCCAGGCCATCTTCATGGCCAACGCCGGTGGCGCGTGGGACAACGCCAAGAAGATCGTCGAGACCGATCTGCGCCAGAAAAACACCCCGCTCCATGCCGCCACGGTCGTGGGCGACACCGTCGGGGACCCGTTCAAGGACACCTCCTCCGTTTCACTCAATCCGGTCATCAAATTCACGACGCTCTTTGGCCTGCTCGCCGTGGAAATTGCCGTGAAGATGGCCGACAACGATCTCAAATATCTTGTCGGCGCCGCCATTTTGCTCGTCGGCCTCTGGTTCGTCTATCGCAGCTTCTATTTCATGCGGATCCCCGAGAATCCCGCCGACGATGCCGCTGTGAAAGCCGAGATGAGGGATTTCTGAATTCCGTGGGACCGGGGAAATAGTTCGACGCCGCCAAATGGCCGCCGCATAATCGCCACTCTGGCAAGTCGGACGGGTGTCCTCGACCGGAACGGGTCCATTGATTTCGCTTCGATTCAGTACCTCCCTCCCCACTTCAGCCGGCAACATCAACCAAGGAATAGTATGTCCAAAACGAGAGACTCGAAGAAGCAGGTCAAGAAAACCCCGTTGCGAACCGCCAAGGAAAAGAAGCAGGCGAAGCTGGCCAAGAAAGCTCGTTAGCCCGAGCATTCCGGACGCCTCTGCAGATGGTCGGTCCTGTGGCCGGGGATTGGCTTGCGCTCCGAAGGCTCGGCAAAGGAGCGCAACCCTGGCTAGAACCCAGGTGCTCGCTGCTCCGAATGCGGGGCATCTGTAGGGGTGCGATCTTGTCGCGCCCTCGGAAATGGGCGCAGTAAGCCTGCGCCCCTACGATTCTCTCTAGACTTTTGACGCGTTTTGCCGTGAGGGTTGCATGAGTCCGGTCAAGGCAAGGCGGGCCGCGGAACCACCGCCTTGGTCGGGAGCAGGACCGTCGCCGGTTGCAGCCCCGGGGAACGGGCGGTAAGCTGGAGTGAGCCGCTTTCCTTGGAGGCTTGGACGATGATCTGGGCGAGCCCGTTGAAGACGCTCCGCCGCCATTCGACCGGCGGCGGGGGCTCCGGCAACCGCAACCATACGCCCCGGTTCACGCCCGCCGCCGTTCCGTAATTGGCGACGGTCACCGCGATCGTGTTCTCCCCGGGATGCAGGAACGCCTGGACCTCGTAGCTCGACGCCGCGCGCGCGTCGCCCGCCGACCCGATCAGCCGGCCGTTCACCAACACTTTCCCATCGCCCTCGATCTTCCCGAAGTAGAGTTCCAAGCCTGGCGCGGACAGATCCTGGGCCGACACGGTGAACCGCGCGCGGAACACGCCCTGTTCGCGCGAGCCCAGCGGGCCGCTCTCCGCCGTGACGTCGACCTTGTCCCAGCCTGAGTCATCGAGGGACGCGCTTGTTTCCGGCAGGTTCTGGGCATAGGTGTCGGCGACCTTTTTCCACCGCCAGCCGCCGATCGCCACGGTACGCAGGGCCGCCGACGCCACAAACACATCCGGCTCGTGGCAACTGGGATCGCCGTTGCCGACTCCGATGATCCGGCCCGGTCCCGCGAGTTCGAAACTGATGGCGTTGTCCGCGACCGGAACGATGCGCCCCTGGGCGTCCGCGACCCCGACCGTGAAGACGGCGACGTCTTCGCCGTTCGCGTCGATCGTCGCCCGGTCCGGCGTGAGCTGCACCGCCGCCGCCGCGCCCGTGGTCTCGACTTTCGTCTCGGCCACCAGCTGGCCGCCCTTGAAGCCCTTTGCCGAAAGCGTGCCCGGGGCGTACGGCACCTTCCACTTCAGCGTTTCGGTGCGCTTCATCGTCTGCCGGCCGAGGCTCCGGCCATTGAGGAACAACTCGACCTCGTCGCAGTTGCTCAGGGCGCGCACGTCAATCTCGTGGCCTTCCCGGCCGGCCCAATTCCAATGGGGCAGCAGGTGCAGCACCGGTCTTGTCACCCACCACGATTGGTAATACCAGTAGTTGTCCTTCGGGAATCCGCAGGTGTCGAGAATGCCGAAGTGGGAGTTGATGCACGGCCAGCCATAGGGCGTCGGCTCGCCGCGGTAGTCGAAGCCGGTCCAGACGAAGCCGCCGGAGAGCCACGGGCGCGGATCGAAAAAGCCCAGCCACTCCTCGGCCGTGTTCGACCAGGTCTGCCCGTGGTCGTCGTAGGCGGAAACATAGCCGCGCTTCTTGTCGTCCGCGTAGATTCCCCGCGTGCCCACCGTGCTGCCCTGCTCGCTGCCGACATTCGGCTGCTGTGGGTGGGCCGCGTGGTAGGCGTCCATGTTGTCCTTCCCGATATGGTAGCTCCACCCGCGCACCTCGATGACTTCGTTGATCCCCGTGAATTCGTTTCCGACCGGAGCGTTGTAGGTCACCGGCCGGGTCGGATCGAGCCGCTTGACCAGCGCCTGCATCGTCTCCGCGACCCGGCCGCCACTGGGCGTGCTTTGCACGGTGAATTCCTCGTTCCCCAGCGACCAGATCGCCACGCTGGGATGGTTGCGGTCCCGCCGGATCTGTTCCTCGAACCAACCCAGATGGAGCGCGTCGCTGCCAACCAACCGGCTCTCGTCCATCACCAGCATCCCCAGGCGGTCGCAGGCTTCGAGCAGTTCCGGTGTCGGTGGATTATGCGAAGTGCGATAGGCGTTGGCGCCCATCTCCTTCAGTTTCGCGATCCGGAAATACTGCAATCGGTCCGGCAGCGCGGCGCCCACGCCGGCGTGGTCCTGGTGGTTGCACGTGCCCTTGAGCTGGTAGGGTTTGCCGTTGAGCAGAAACCCCCGGTTCGCGTCAAACGCCACCGTGCGGATGCCGAATTCGGTTTCGACCCGGTCGACGGTCTGACCGCCGCTCGCGACCGTGGTGACCAACCGGTAAAGCCTCGGCGTTTCCGGCGACCAGAGCTCCGGCGCCGTGATCGTCGCCGTCTGCTCCATCTCGCCCGTCGCCGCGGCGGCGATGTGCCCGGTTTGAGAAGTGGTGGCGAGTTCTTTGCCGTCTGGGCCGGCGATCTCCCAGGTGACGGTGGCGTCAGCCGGCGCATTCCGGGTGTTGGCCAGCCGCGCCTGCAGGGCGATCTCGGCCGGGCCTTCCGGAATGTTGTCCTTGAAGCGGCTGAACACGAACACTCCGTCGGGCGCGATCGCCAGCGGCGCGGTCTTCACCAACCAGACGTGGCGATAGAGGCCCGCGCCCTCGTAGAACCAGCCTTCGAACTGCGAGGCGTCCACCCGCACGGCGACCACGTTCTTGCCGCCGCAGTTGGCCACGTCCGTGATGTCGTAGCGGGCGCCGGTGTAGCCGCTCTCGTGGTGGCCGACGAACCAGCCGTTGACAAAGACCGTGGTGTCGCGAAACCCGCCGTCGAATTCCAGCCAGAGGCGCCGGCCGGAATCCGCCGCCGGCAGCTCGAACGTGCGCCGGTACCACCCGATGCTGTTTTGCGGAAAGCCCTCGCCGAGCGCCTTGCAGCCGTGCGCGACGTCAGCCGTGGCGTCAAACGGCAGTTCGATGGCCCAGTCGTGCGGCAGGTCCACCCGCCGCCAGCTGGCGTCGCTAAACACCGCACCGGCCGGGCCGATGCCGGTGCCGGCTTTGGCCAGATTCTGGCCAATGCCCCATTCGTTGCCGAGATGGAACTTCCAGCCGAAGTCCATCAGGAGCCGCTCGCGCGAACCGGACTCGGTGGCGCCAATAGCGTTCGCGATCAGGCCCACGGCCAGGGCCAGCCCTAACCGGATCGGGGTGTGAGAGGAGGTTTTCATGGGATCAAGCTTGCCTGCCGGAACATGGCAGGCATTTTTTGTACCCTACCTTCAGGCAAAACACCATGGGTGGAAACCCAAAAAAGCTTCGTGAAATCCACTCTCTTGGCCCCAAGACCCGGGAGTGGATGGTCAGTAGCCGGCAGGTGCCCGGGTTTGGGGCCACGCACACCCGGATCGCCGGATTCTCCGAGGCCCGCGCCGGTTATGAGTTCGTGCGTTTTTCCCCCGCCTTCAGCGTCATCCTGATCACCGAGCGCGGGGAAGGACGGGCGCTGATCGACGGCTCCTGGTGCAGTTTCCCGGCCGGCTACGCCTATATTGCCGCACCGCGGGTGTTGCATGCCTTCCACATCAAACCCGGGAGCCGCTGGAGGCTCCACTGGGTGATCTACGAGGAGTCAGCCCGCCTGCCGACGGTCGAACCCGGCCGGGAGCCGCGCCTGATTCCCGTCGACGCCACGGGCTTCCGTCTCGCCGTGGAGGGACTCTGCCACGAGAACGCCGGCAAGGCGGATCCCGGGGTCATGCAGTTCTGGGCCGCGCTGGTCGACCGCATGGTCTGGCGGATCCTCGAATCGGAGATGGAGGAACCGCGGCTGGACCGGCTTTGGCTCGCGGTGCGGGAGGACGTCGCCGGGGCGTGGGATCTGCGGCGGATGGCGCGCCGGGTCGGGATGAGCGAGGAGAACCTGCGGCGGCTCTGCCACCGCCATGTGCACCGGTCCCCGATGGCGCATCTCACCCATCTCCGGATGCTCGCCGCCGCGGACCTGCTCTGCCATTCCCAGGAGAAGATCGCCTCGGTCGCAGCGCGGGTCGGCTATGGCGACGGTTTCGCCTTCAGCACCGCCTTCAAACGGGAGATGGGAACGTGTCCCCAGCGGTTCCGCGCCACCAATCGGCCGGAAGGATTCCGGCTGTAGGGTGCTGCGCCTCCGGCGAAGGCCGGGTCCCGCCGTGGGTTTGCGTTCATTCGGTTGTAGGGCGGGGTCGCCGAACCCCGCCAAATTAACCGCCCGCACAACACAGGCTGTTCCAACGGAATTCGCCCAGTCGTTCCCCCGACGCAAACATACTGCGCCGGTAGTTGCCGCGGCTGATCACGTGGTAGCAGGCGCCCGCGAATTCGAGCCGAAGTTTCCGTGCCATGGCCGCAACCCTGCGCCCGGCCCTCCTTCGGCCAAACCTCCAGATTCCTCCTCGAACGGTCTTGTCGAGAATTCACAGATGACCCCGTCGGATTGCCCCCCGCCGTTTGAGCGAGCGCGGCGGGGTTCGGCGACCCCGCCCTACAAGAACCTGCCACCGGGTCCGCCGCCCTACGGGGTTGCCGGTGGGCCGCCCCGCGCCTGGTCCTGCAGCCCGCGGATCCGTTCCACATTGGCGTCCGACTCGGACAGCCCGAGGCTGGCGATCATCTGCGCAATCGGCGTTCCGGGATCGTTGGACCAGAATATCCCGGCGTCCTCGGGGCGGTAGTAATGGAAGCCCACCTTTTCCCCGAACTTGCGTCGGAGCGCCTCGCCTTCCTCCAGCACGGCTTCCCAATGGAGAATCGCATACGACAGATCGATCTGGTGAACCAGCACGCCCTCCTGGGTCGCCTCGGCCTCGATCAGGCCGAGCGGGCAGTAGACGGCCGCATGATCCCTGGGCGCGGCGCTCACGATGTAGTAGCGGTGTTCCAGCGCGTATATTGAGGGATGAACCGTCTCCGGCGAAGCCGACGGTAGCGCCACGATCTCGGCACCCTGCCGGGCCAGGGCCTCCCAACCGTCGGCATAGAGCAGGTCGAAGCAGATCTGGATCCCGACGCGCCCAAAATCGCATTCAAAAACGGGGAAGTCCCGCCCCGGCACCGTGCCATTTTCCACCACGTCGCTGCCTTGCGGGGCGACCGGATGCACCTTCCGGTAGATTCCCACCACGGCCCCCACGCGGTCCAACAGCACCGCGGCATTGCTGATGCGCCGAGGCGGATCCGCTTCCTGCAGGAGCAGCGGCACGATCAGATAGCATCCCTGCCGGCGGGCGCACGCGGCAATTCGTGGGAGCACTTCCTCCAGGCGGATCGCCTGCTGCGCCAGCGATTCGCCCGGCCGGGCCAGAAAAGTCTCCGGCAGCACGGCCAGATCCAGCCGTTTGGCCGGATAATCACCCCGCGCGCGGGCGGCCATTGCTTCGACCAGTTCGTCCATCCGCTCGAGTCGTTTCTCCAACGGCTGTGAGAAGATCCCGTACCCGCTGATCACGGTGCCGAGCAGAACCTTGCGCGGAAGCCCGTCGTGGCGCCACGAAACCGGGGGGCTGTCGGGCGGCAAAGGGGCCGCGGCCGCTCGCAGGCCGGTCACGATTCCGCCAGCCCAGATCACCAGGGTGGCGATAATCGTTAGCGGGCGCACCCGAGACGGCACGTGGCGCCGCGTGGCAAATCTCTCTCGCAGGCAAAAACTGGGATGAGTCTTCATGATGCAGCGGAGTCGCAAACCAGGCCAATTGGGCTGAATTGAACCACCGAGACACTGAGAGCACAAAGTCTATTCCTTCGGCGGGATCAATCTCAGCCTTCATCCCGACGCCGCGCGATGCGTCGCTCGGATCGATTTCCTCCGCGTCTCTGTGGTGAACAGCCATTCTCATGCAACCGGTCAGCGGATCAGCCGCGCCGGGAACTGGTCGGGCCGGGCAGCCTCGCCGGTAAAATTCCTGATGTCCAGGCCGGGACAATTCTCGGCATCGAGCGCATGCCGGTAATAGCTGGGGCGGTGCTCGCCCCAGGTTACCTGGCAATCGCGGATGGTCACTCCAGCGGCATTGCGCAGGAGGAACCCGCTGGTGGGAAGCGCCGGCATGGCTTCACCGGGGCAAGGACGAAAATCCTGCTGACCCCCGGCATAGGCCGTCGTCTTGTCGAGATGCACGGAGACGTGATCGAAGCTGACCCCCGCGATCATGCCGGGCGCAAAACCAAACACCACGATGCCGTTCTCGCCCCGGCAGATGATGTTGCTGAACCGGATGTCGCGCACGATCCCGGCCTGGGTGACCTCGTTCCATGGCGTGACCACGACGTCGATGGGCGTGCCCCGGCCCCACCACGCCGGATCGTAGAGCCGGGTCTCGATGCTCAGGTTGGAGAACGACACGCGCTCGATGCTGCCCTTCATGTTGAGGCGGACCGAGACCCCGCGGTGGCTGTCCCGAATCACGCAGGCGTCAACCACCACGTCGTGGATGGATCCAACGACGTCGCTGCCCATCACAATCGCGGAAGAGCGCGACATGAGGGTGCAACCCGTGATGACGACGTTGGCACAGGGCCGGGTGATGCCGGTGCTTTCCGGGGCCGTTTTAAGCGCAATGCAGTCGTCCCCCGAGACAATATTGCAGCCGCGAATGCGGACGTTGGACGACCAATCGATGTCGAGGCCGTCATTGTTGGGCATCAGGAGACTGTTGTCGATCCGGAGGTCCGCGATCAGGACGTCGTCGCAGCCCAGCACGCGCACGGTCCAGAAGGCGCCGTCGCGGATCGTGACATCGCGCAAGGTGACCTGGCGGCACGCGCGGAAAACAACGGTATAAGGGCGCCGGTCCTTGGCCTGGTCGATCTCCTGGCCGTGCTCGGCGACATAAGCGGGGCTGTTGCCATCGATGACTCCGGCACCGGTGATCGCGACGTCCTCGGCCTCGTCCGCCAGAATCATCACGCCGAGCAGCGGCACCGCCTCACCGGGATGCGTGGTCACCGGATAGGGCAAGGTGATTCCAAAATCTCCGGGGCGCGGGCTGGCCTGCAGGACCGCGCCCCGCTCGAGGTGAAGCGCCACGTGCGAACGCAGCCGGATCGATCCAACCGTAACATGAGTGCCGGCCGGCACGACCACCGAGCCGCCGCCGGAACTGGCGCAAGCGTCAATGGCCTGCTGGATGACCGCCGTGTCCGCGGCGATGTCGCCGCGGAATTGGCCGCTGGCGAAGTCAAGCCAGGAGGGGGAAGCGCTCATGGCGAGGGTGGGAAGGCCCGCGAAAACCAGACCGGCCAACGGAGAAAGCAACGCTGCACGCACCGGACGATCTTACCCGGATTGGAAGCATGCGCCAGCACGGAACACGGCGGCACCCATCCTATGTCTTCCCCGCGCCGCTGTGACCCGGGGCGCCGTGGCGCATTTTCTCGCGGACCACGGAACAGTTGGCGTGGCACCGCAAGGCCGTATTCGCGGTTGAAGCACCGGCGTTGGCACTGCGCTCCTGCCCACGCTGCCGCGGTTCTCGCGCGCGAGCCGCTGGGCGGACTCTGCGCCCTTCTCAGTAGGAGGCTGGCCGGACGGAAGTCCGACAGCCTCTTAGACCATGTTCGGAGGAGTGCTCTCCCGCTGCTCGTTTTCCTGCTCCTTGCGCAGTCTCTCTGCGTCGGCCTTGAGCTGGCCCGCCTTCTCCTTGCCGATCAGATCCTCAATCTCCGGAATCACCATGTCGGGCTGCTTGTGGAGGATCTGGCGGTAAGCTTTGATCGCGGCCATCCAACCGCTGTAGGGATCGTCGACCGGGCGTCGCCTCTCCAGCTGGGATTTGATGTCCCCGGCAAAGTACGCCGCCATCAGCAACGCCCGGACCCTGGCTTCGGCCTCCGGCACGTCGGTCTGCACCCAGGGGAGCGTCTCGGTGCCCACGTTGATGAGCACAGCGTCGCTCTCCTTGCCGAACCGCGTGACGATCATGGCGGCGCTGACCGCCTCGGTGCTGGTGACATCCTTGTCGAGGATGGCGATCGCAGCCAAGACCTCCCGGCGGGTAACCGGTTCGGCTTTCGCCGGGGTCAGGGCGACAAGCGCGGGCAAAAACAGACAGGCAATTCGGCGGATCATCATGGCGGACATAGGGAGTCAATCAGCCTAGGCGATTGAACGGCGGTTGCAAGCGGGCAGCTGTCACTGATTCTGACGGCAGCGAGTCACCCCGGTGGCGCGCATTGTCCCTCCCTCGACCGGCTCGGGACCCTGAGCGAAGTCGAACGGGCACCGCGCCCGGCGCGTCTGGCGGACAAGTCGCTCCCCCTGGCTCCATCGCTGAATCATGCGTGTCCTGTGCCAGCGCTTGCTGACAGATGCTGTGCTCCCGGCCGCGCGGTTTAGTCGTGCGTCGCGCCGGTCCGGATGTTTCATGGCCATCATGAGAAATGCGGCGCATGCACGGGCGGTGGGCTTGATGGCGGCCGCCGCGCTTTGCTGGAGCCTGGGCGGCTTGTTGATCAAGTCCGTGGCCTGGCCTCCGCTGGCCGTCGCCGGCGGGCGCGGCTTCATTGCGGCGGCATTTCTGGCGGTGTTTGCGCCGCGTTTCCGCTTCACCTGGTCGGCCGCCCAGATTGGAGGGGCGGTCGCTTATGCCGCCACCACGATTCTTTTTGTCACCGCCAACAAGCTGACGACGGCGGCGAACGCCATCCTGCTGCAATACACGGCCCCCGTTTGGATCGCGTTGCTGGGGGCGTGGTTTCTCGGCGAACGGGCGACCCGCAGCGATTGGCTGACCATCGCGATTGTGTTTGGCGGCATGGGCCTGTTTTTCTGCGACGATCTGCGCCTCGCGGGTTTTGCGGGCAACCTCATCGCCCTCGCCAGCGGGGTGGCGTTTGCTTCGATGACTCTATTGCTGCGCAAGCAAAAGGATACGTCGGCCGAAGAATCGATCTTTCTCGGCAACCTGCTGGCCGGGGTGGTGGGACTGCCGTTCATGTTCTCTGCACCAACCGTTCCCAGCGTCCGCGGCTGGATCGCGCTTGCTCTCCTCGGGATCGTCCAGCTCGGGGTTTCCTACCTCCTGTACGCCCGTGCCATCCGCCATATCACCGCGCTCGAGGCGGTGCTGATTCCGGTAATCGAGCCCATTCTCAATCCGATCTGGGTGCTGCTGGCTTTGGGCGAGCGCCCGGGGCCGCTCTCGCTGGTCGGCGGTGTCATCGTGCTCGTCGCGGTCACAACCCGGATGCTGCACAGCCTCCGTGCAGCGCCGGCAACGAAGCTGCTCGGCGATTGAATACTTAAGAGGAAAGACTCAAGAAAACGGTGGACGTTCGCAACCGGACTCGTGGAGGCCGATCTTCGGTCTTTCATCCTTCATCGGCGAAAGCCGCGCAAGCGGCCTGAGCTGGATGAGCAGATTGGCCGCGGTGATGAGCCCGCCGCCAAGCAAGAGATTCGCCGTCAGGGTCTCGTTTGGATAAGCGAATCCGGCCCAGCGGGCAAAGAGGCTGGGCAGGAACAGCGCCAGGCAGGAGGCAAACAGCGGTTCAAGGCAGTAGACCAGCCCGGCTTCCGTCGCGGTGATCCTCGGCTGCCAGGTATTCATGATGGTGAATGCTCCCACGGTGCAAAAGAGCGTCAACGCCACGGTGAAACCCAACCAGGGTGCCGAACTCAGAAGGACGGGAATATCCGCCAGGCGCGGCCCGGCGGCGGCGACCAGGACCAGCGACACGATTGCCTCCGTGGCAAACATCACAAAGGTCATCTGGACCGGCCGGTTGGCGACAAATTCGGAGCGATCCAGCAGCAGGATCTGCCCCATGAAGAACAAGGAGCTCACCAGGGTTTCGATCTCGCCGCGCCCGAGATGCAGGTCGCGCAAGTCAAGCCGGCTCAGGACCGCCACGCCGGCCAGCACCAGCACGCAACTGATCCACACCGTCGCCGGCGGCAGCCGCCGGCGGCGCAGCGCCAGCCAAAGGGGAATCAAGAGCGCGTAGATCTGGGTGAGAAACGCCGAGGTGGAGGCCGAGGTGTATTGCAGGCCGTCGTTCTGGAAAACCATCCCGAGCACCGCAAATAGCCCCAGACCCACGCCCTGCCAGACTTCCAACCGGCTCGCGCCGAGCAACCGGCCCCGCAGCCACACCGCCAGGATCGCCGCCGCCAGAATAAAGCGCGGCACCAGCATGCAGGCCGTGATAAACCAGCTGCTGCTGGCCGGCAGGAGATGCTGATGCTCGAACGCAATCGCCTTGATAAGCGGAAAACTCAACCCCCAGAACAGGTTGGCCAGCACCAGCATGAGCACGGCTGGAAAATGTCTTGGGGAAGTGGAAGGCGCGGGCATGACCGAAGACAGCCAGCCTACTACGGCGACCCTCGTTGCGGCGATACCAAAGCGTGCGGCGTGCTTGCCGACAGGGTTTCTCCCGTACCTTGGGCAGGCTGGCAGGGATCTCTGCGCCACCTTCGGCCCGCCTGCTATCCGGTCTCCGGTTTCCGCTCTCCGCTTTCCATGGGTTGCCGCCGCCGGCGCTGCTGCACCGCCTGCCGGAGCAGAAACTCGATCTGACCGTTCACGCTCCGCAGCTCATCCGCCGCCAGCGCTTCGATCTCCGCCCAGAGTTTGGCGTCGATCCGCAGCAGAAATGCCTTGCGATCTTCGGAGGCCATCGGAGTCAGCGGGGCAGCCCGGCGCGCTTGCAAACCGTTTCCACAAAAAAGGAGTGCTGCTGCGGTGAAATTACCAGACAGCGGTCGGGCCAGCGCAGCACCACGGCGTGCTCGGAGTCGGTCAGGTAAGCCCGGAATGAGCCGAGCCGCTTGCTGCGATAGCGGCCGCTGATGGCCGCCAGGCCGCCGTCACCATACACTTTCCAAGCCCCGCGCATCGCTTCGCGGTCTGCGGCCGCGCTGACCAGGCCTGCCAACGGGAAGCGCAAGGTGCGGTACTGGAGCGCGATCCGCAATTCGTCGCCCACCAGGCGATAGCGGCGGATTCGCGCCGTCAGCCAACCCAGGCCGAATCCAATGGGAATGACGCCGATGGCCCCAACTACCAGGCCCGGGGGTGGGTTGTGGTCCCGGACGATCAGGACGAAAGCGACGGTGGTCGCAAAAAGGACCACCACGGCGGATACCAATGTCGCCAGGCGGACACGAGTGCCAGTCGGGGCGGGCGCAAATTCGGCGTCAGGAATGTACTGGGTGGCGGACATCTGCAAATCAACTAGCGCCGCTTGAACATCGCCTGGGCGAGAATCTTCCCATAGATTGACGGGCCTCCCAGCGGCTCCCATCCCAGGGCGATGGCCTCGTTCACTTCCTTGGTGAGTCTTTCGAGCGCTCCTCTGGTCGAGAACACGAACACCCGGGGAACCGAAATGATCTTGTATTGCATGATGGAAACAGGGTTGGCGTTTGAATCGGCGAATCCGGCTGCCGGCTAATTATAAAGCGTGCCGGTGTTGACGACCGGATGCACCTCGGCCTCGCCGCACAGCACCACCAGCAGGTTGCTGACCATGGCGGCCTTCCTCTCTTCGTCCAGATTGACGACGTGTTTCTCGGCCAGCTCCTTGAGCGCCATGTCGACCATGCTCACCGCGCCGTGAACGATCTTCTGGCGGGCGGCGATCACTGCTTCGGCTTGCTGGCGGCGGAGCATCGCCTGGGCGATCTCCGGGGCATAGGCCAGATGGGTGATCCTCGCCTCTTCGACATGCACCCCGGCCTTGGTCAATCGTTGATGCAATTCCTCACGGAGCGCGGCGGAAACTTCGTCGCTGCCACCGCGCAGGGTTATCTCGTTCTGCTCACCGTCGTCATACGCATAGCCACTCGCGAGATGGCGAACGGCGGACTCGCTTTGCACCGCCACGTAGTGCTCGTAGTTGTCGACGTCGAAAGAGGCCTGGGCGGTGTCCTGGACGCGCCAGACGACCACCACGGCGATCTCGATGGGATTGCCGCGCTTGTCGTTCACCTTGAGCTTGTCCCCGTTGAAGTTGCGGGCGCGGAGCGAAATCTTGACCTTGAGATTTAACGGGTTCGTCCAGAAGAATCCGCTGTCGCGCACCGTGCCCTTGTAGGCGCCGAAGAGGATCAACACGGCGGCTTCGTTCGGCTGGAGCGTGAAGAAGCCGATGCTGCCGGTGACCGCCAGCACGAGGATGACTCCGGAGGCCGCCAGCAACCCGCCTCCGCCCGGGTGATAAGAAGTGGCGGCCAAGAGCCCGGAAACAAATGCCCAGACGGCAGCGACATAAAGGGCCAAGATGATGAACAGCAACAGCCAGCCACTGGCTGCGCGCACCGGGAGTTCGCGATTCCGGGAATCAACCGCAAGTTCTGAGTTATTCATGGTAGGAGGGTAGGATAAGAATGACGAACAATGGCACCATGGGCATGGCCGTTGCGATCCAGTCCGACGGGGCGGACGCCGCCACCGGAGTTCCACCCGCGCTCCAATTCGCGCAGGCCAGAACAACGCCGGCGATGAGCCCCATCCCCGGAACCACCAGCAGCGGAAAGGGCGTTGGCGTTTCACACCGCCTGACGAATCTGGGGAGCCGGTTCATGGAAGATATTACTGTGATATCACTTTAATATCTCTCCTGTCAAGCGGATTTTTCCGCCATGACCACGGCGGCATTCGTCCGCTGTCTCCTCCCGGTCAAAAGAAAACGCCGCCCGGGAAAACTCCCGGACGGCGTCCCAAACGAAAAAAGGAAACCCTATTTCGCCACGTGACCGGAAACCAGCTTGGTCATTTCGAACATGCTGACCTTCGACTTGCCGCCGAACACGGCCTTCAGCTTGTCGTCAGCATTGATCATGGTCTTCACTTTCTTGTCCTGCAGACCGTTCTTCTTGATGTAATCCCACAGTTTCTTGGTGAGCTCGGTGCGGGGCAGCGGCTTGCTGCCAACGACGGCGGAAAGGACGGCGTCCGGAGTGACCGGGGCCATGAACTTAGCATTCGGGGTGCGGGCGGGTTTCTTTGCCATAGTGGACTTCGTCATAGTGCCCTTCCCTCTCAATGCAACGAAATTCTAGAGGGAAATCCGGGGATTCCCAGAGGGAAATCCGGCCGCCCCACCCACGCCGCGCCGGCGCCGGCCCGCCGCCGGCAAAGCGGGGTAGTTATTTTCTTGTTACACCTGCTCCGCCGGTCCCCGCGGACCGCCGGCGGGCGGATCCCGGGAGCCAGGCCGGGCGGCCCCGTGACCCGGGGCGCATTCCGGAAGGCGGAAAATCGCAGCCCCGCCCGTCCGGCACCCGGCCGGCCGGGTCGGCGGCCCCACCAGCGGCCGGGGAGGTTGCCTCCGATTCCGGGAACCGTTTTTGCTCTCCGGGCTGGTGCCGCGGACTCCGCCGCGCGAGCATTTTGCATCGCCTCATCCGGCCCGATCCTTTAAATATCCCTCATGACTTCCTACGATCCAGATGAAGGCCTCCGCCCGCACGGGGGATTCCTTCTGCCGACGGGGTCCGCCATCCTGACCAATTCCCTGTTCAACAAAGGCACGGCCTTCTCCGAGCGGGAGCGCGATGTCCTGGGCCTCCGCGGCCTGCTGCCCCCGCGGGTTTTCACGATCGAGGAGCAGCTCGTGCGGGTCTACGGCAATTTCCAGCGCAAGCCGGATCCGCTCGAGAAGTATATCTTCCTGACGACCCTCCAGAATCGGAACGAGACGCTCTTCTACCGGCTGGTGGAGGCGCATGCGGAGGAGATGATTCCCATCATCTACACGCCGACCGTCGGCCAGGCCTGCCTGGAATACGGCGCCATCTTCCGGCGCTCGCGCGGCCTGTTCATCAGCATCCGCGAACGCGGCCGGGTCGCGGAAATCCTGCGACACTGGCCGCATCCGGACGCGCGCATGATCGTCGTCACCGACGGCGAGCGCATCCTCGGCCTGGGCGATCTCGGCGCGCTCGGCATGGGCATTCCGGTCGGCAAGCTGTCGCTCTACACCGCCTGCGCCGGCCTGCACCCGTACTACTGCCTGCCGATCACGCTCGATGTCGGAACGGACAACACCAAGTTGCACGAGGATCCGCTGTACATCGGAATCAACCAACGGCGCGTGCGCGGCGCCGAGTACGACGCCTTCATCGCCGAGTTTGTCGCCGCCGTCCAGCAGGCCTACCCCAAGGCGCTGCTGCAATGGGAGGACTTCGGCAACACCAACGCCTTTCGGCTGCTCCGCCAGTACCGGGATCAGATCTGCAGTTTCAATGACGACATCCAGGGCACGGCCTCTGTCGCCCTGGCCGGCCTGCTCGCCGGATTGCGTCTGACCGGCGGCCGGCTGCGCGACCAGAAACTGCTTTTCCTGGGCGCGGGCGAAGCCGGCACCGGCATCGCCGACTTGCTCGTGTCGGCGTTGGAGCAGGAGGGCCTCAGCCAGGCCGAGGCCCGCAGCCGCTGCTGGTTCGTCGATTCCCAGGGCCTGGTGGTGCGCCACCGGCCGGGCCGGCTGGCCGAGCACAAGGAACCCTATGCGCAGGATCATCCTCCCGTCGCGACGCTCGCCGCAGCGCTGGAGGTCCATCGCCCCACGGCGCTGATCGGGGTCTCGGGCCAGGCGCAGGGCTTTACCCGCGAGATCGTCGCGCGGATGGCCGCGCTTAATCCCTGTCCGATCATCTTCGCCCTCTCGAATCCCACCTCGAAGGCGGAATGCACCGCGGAGCAGGCCTACCAGTGGTCGGAAGGCCGCGCCGTCTTTGCGAGCGGCAGCCCGTTCCCGCCCGTCACGCTCGCCGGCCGCACCTATGTTCCGGGCCAGGGCAACAACGTCTACATCTTCCCCGGGGTCGGCCTGGGGGCGCTCGTTTGCGAGGCGGCCAGGATCACGGACGGCATGTTCCTGACCGCCGCCCGCACGCTCGCCGCGCAAGTGGGCGAAGCCGATCTCGCGCTCGGCCGCGTCTACCCGGCGCTGTCCAAGATCCGCGACGTCTCCGTCCAGATTGCGACCGCGGTGGCCGACGAGGCGCATCGCGCGGGCCTCGCCCGCCGGCCGCGCCCGGCCGATCTCGAGGCCGACATCCGCGCCCGCATGTTCGTGCCGGAATACCAGGATTATGTCTGAATCAGTTTCCAGCGGACGCTGGAAACTGCGGGCGTCAGACTTGCCCTTTGGGGCAGCAATCCCGCTGGCGGGAGCGCCGATCCGTTTGTGCCGCGCCCCGGCCCCTGTTTTCAGAGGAGGCCTTCTTATCCGCGCCGGGCGGGATAGCTTGAGACCATTCTCTTACACCGGCGA
>Ga0074045_10002726_pt1 | contig 16240 bp, 16 predicted proteins | sample BogForMeECP23OM2_FD_94442 | JGI IMG/M metagenome (GOLD analysis project Ga0074045, IMG submission 94442) | Bog forest soil microbial communities from Calvert Island, British Columbia, Canada - Bog Forest MetaG ECP23OM2 | ecosystem: Environmental > Terrestrial > Soil > Wetlands ...
ATTTCAATGGCGCGGTTCGAAATGACCTCGTTCACGTTCATGTTGGTCTGCGTGCCGCTGCCGGTTTGCCATACGCGCAGGGGAAACTGGTCATTCAGCTTGCCAGCAATCACTTCGTCCGCAGCCTGCACGATGAGCTTTGCCTTATCTGCCGGCAGTTTGCCCAAATCCTGATTCACCAGCGCACAAGCTTTCTTGAGGATGCCGAACGCGCGGATCAACTCCGGCGGCATGGTGTCACGCCCAATGTTGAAATGGAGCAGCGAGCGCTGCGTCTGCGCTCCCCAGTAGACATTGGCTGGGACTTCGATCTGTCCCATGCTGTCGGATTCAATGCGCATGCGCGCCGGCGATTCTGTAAGAGTTGGCATATTGTGTCCTGACCAGTTGCGAAGAAGGCGAATGGGTAACCCGGAATTATAGCGCGGGACGCACACCCGACTGTGCGCCGGCTCACGTTATGTAGTGACGGAAAGGAATCCGCAACGGGCGCATGCTAGAATCATCGGTCTCCGATCTGCCCTCATCCCCCAGTGACGGCGCAGCGGTTTTCAAACCATGCCTGACTTTCTAACCGCGGAAGATATCGAAACTCTCCCCAAGGCCAAAACGCGTCTGCATCCCGAGCCGCGTACCGACGTGCTCGTAATTGGTGCTGGGCCCACAGGGCTCGCGTGTGCCATTGAAGCGCAAAAAATCGGCCTCCGGGTCGTGATCCTCGACAAGGGCTGTCTGGTGAACTCGCTCTATCACTATCCTCCCGGCATGCTGTTTTTCACTACCCCCGAGTTGCTCGAAATCGGCGATATTCCTTTCACCACCGCGCGGCAAAAGCCCACTCGCGAAGAGGCTCTGGAGTACTACCGCAAAGTTTCGGAGCATTACCATCTCGATATTCGCCAGTACGAATGGGTAAAGACGGTCATGGGGGAAGATGGAAACTTCAGCATCACGGCCACCGACCGCGCTGGCCGGCCGCACGACTATCGAACCCGCAAAGTGATTGTCTCTACCGGCTACTACGATCTTGCCAACCAGCTTTGCATTCCTGGCGAAGATCTGCCTAAGGTCTCGCACTACTACGGCGACGCTCATCCTTACTACGACACCGATGTCCTCGTGATCGGCGGGAAGAACTCCGCCGCCATTGCGGCTCTGGATCTGTGGCGTCACGGGGCGCGGGTCACGCTGGTCTATCGTGGCTCACACCTGCATCATCACGTCAAATATTGGATCAAGCCCGATCTGGAAAATCGCATTAAGAACAACGACATTGACGCTTACTTCGAAAGCATGGTTCAGGAAATCGGTGTGGACCACGTCGTCATCAATACACCACGAGGGCCGATTCGCCTGAAGAATGACTTTGTCCTGGCCCTCATCGGCTACCATCCTGACTACGATTTTCTGCGCAGCATGGGCATTGAGCTTTCGGACGAGCAGCATCGTCCGGTTTGCGATCCCGTTTCCTTGGAAAGCAATGTGCCGGGAATTTATGTTGCCGGTGTGATCGTTGCGGGATCGCGAACCAATGAAATTTTCATCGAAAACGGCCGGTTCCATGGCCGGCAGATCGCCGAAGATCTGAAGATCAAGCTGCGGCCGGCATCCTCGGAAGATTAGGAACCGCGTCAGAGAATACGGATTCCCGTCCGGCGCCACATTTCCAAACCACACATCGACCAGTTACCCTAACCATTCCCATGGAACCCCAACCAGAGCTTGCGGCTCCGTCAATCTCCCTCGCCTCGTACTTGCGCCTGGTGCGAGGCAACCGTAATTTCCGCCGGCTGTGGCTGGCGCAGATAGTTAGTGAGATCGGCGACTGGTTCTATACCCTCTCCATCTACACACTGCTTTTGCAGTTGACCGGCCATGCCAGCTCGGTGGCGCTGGCTCTGGTTCTGCAGGTTCTGCCGCAGACTTTTGTGGGTCCAACCGCGGGTGTGGTGAATGACCGCCTGCGCCGCAAGTATGTGATGATAGCCGCTGACCTGGTCCGCGTTATGGTCGTGCTGGCCATGCTTCTGGTGCGTTCGCGTTCGATGGTGTGGCTCGTGTACCCCTTGCTGCTAGCGGAGACCACGATGGCTGCGTTCTTCGAACCGGCGCGCAGTTCGGTGATCCCTAACATCGCGGCTAAGGGTGAAGTGCTCATCGCCAACACTCTTTCGTCGGCTACGTGGTCGGTCAACCTGTTGATTGGCGCTTCCGTGGGCGGAGTGGTTGCGGCCTTCTTCGGACGAGACGCGGTGTTCGTTCTGAACGCGCTCTCCTTCCTGGTGTCGGCGATTCTGATCGGAGGAATGCACTTTGCCGAGCCTCATGCCGAGGCCGCCGCGCCCCTGCGTCCGCGCGATCTGGTTGATTTTTCGCCGGTGCTGGAAGGCATTCGCTACGTGCGCAATCACCCGACGCTTCTCCCTGCCGTCTTTGCGAAAGCCGGCGAACTCATGATTGGCCCGAGTTGGGTGATCTTCACCGTTATGGGTGCGCATGAATTCGCGGTGCACTGGCACCACGTCGATGCTGCCCGCGGGTCGATGCTGGGCATGAGCATCCTGCTTGGCGGCCGCGGCCTGGGAGCGCTCGTCGGGCCGCTGATCGCAGCCCGCTGGGCAAGCCGTAGCGACCGTAGACTGCAACTCGGAATTCTCTTTGGCTATCTCACCATCGCGGTTGGATATGGAATTCTCGGGACCACCCGCACCGTGTGGATGGCCAGCGCCTGCGCCATGCTCGCGCACGCCGGAGGATCAACCGTCTGGGTGTTCTCCACAACCCTGCTGCAGCTTCATACCGACGACCGTTTCCGAGGCCGCGTTTTTTCCGCTGACCTGGGTTTTTCGATGCTTACCATCGCCGCCGGAGCTTACCTGTGTGGGCGCCTTCTAGATGCGGGAGTCTCCGCACGCATGGTCGCTACGAGTACAGGATTGGTCATGCTAATTCCCGCGGGGTTGTGGGCGCTCGCGATGCGTGCTGGAAAGGATCGGCGACAGTTAGAAAGATCGCCAGAAACGTAATGCTCTCAACCCCGCAGCCGGTCAATTTTCGCTGCCATGATGAAATCGCTCTCGGTGAGCCCGTCGACCTTGTGCGTCCACAGTGTTATCTGCACTTTTCCCCACGCCAGCAGGATGTCAGGGTGATGCCCTTGCTCTTCCGCCAGCGCGCCAACACGATTGACGAACTCGAGTGCCTTGGCGAAGTCGGGGAACTTGTATTCTCGATCGAGATGGTGTTCCTCGATGATGTTCCACTGGGGAACGACCTTGCGCAGCGCTCCTAGTTCTTTTCCTTTAAGCGGAGGAACTCCGCCGCGGCAGGGAACGCATTTTTTGTCGGCTAGCTGCTCGATCATAGAATCTCTCCGCCAGCCATGATAGTTCAATCTGCGGAGGATCGTTTTCAGATCATCCCAGACAACAGTTAGCCAACAACCCTGAAACCCGGAGGCTCGCGGGCGCATCTGAAAATGATCCATTCGACCTGAAAGCCTGGGGCAGAACGAAATGACTCCACAACCGGCAAGCGGCGGTTCCGCCCCAGGCGGTAAGAATCCGTGGCTGATCGCAATCGCCGTAATGCTGGCGACGTTTATGGAAGTGCTCGATACTTCCATTGCGGCGGTCGCGTTGCCCTACATCGCCGGCAGCTTGTCGGCCAGCAACGACGAAGCCACGTGGGTGCTTACCAGCTACCTGGTGGCCAATGCTATTATCTTGCCGGCAAGTTCCTGGTTTTCGCTGCGCTTTGGCCGCAAACGATTTCTGATTACTTGTATCGCTATCTTCACGATTTCCTCGTTCGCATGCGGGGCCGCTACCAGCCTTGCCCTGATCCTGATCGCTCGCGCCGTGCAGGGCGCTGGCGGTGGCGCCTTGCAGCCCCTGTCACAAGCAATTCTCCTGGAAACTTTTCCTCCCGAAAAACGAGGATCGGCCATGGCGGTCTTCGCTCTGGGAGTTGTGGTGGCGCCTGTTCTTGGTCCAACACTTGGCGGCTGGCTCACCGACACCTATTCGTGGCGCTGGGCGTTCTACATCAACATTCCGATCGGAATTTTCGCCATATTCATGATCTCCCGCTACGTGGAAGATCCTCCGTACATTAAGGAAGCTCGTCCCGGCAGGTTCGATGGAATCGGGTTAGGCCTGCTAGCCATCTGGCTCGGCTGCCTTCAGATCATCCTCGATAAAGGACAAGAGGACGACTGGTTTGGCGCCACCTGGATACGCTGGGCGGCAACCATCTTGGTCATTAGTTTCGTGGCGTTTCTCATTCGCGAGTTCCGCCACGACAAGCCGTTGGTCGATCTCCGAGTCTTTCGCCATCGCAACTTCGCCATCGGATGCCTGCTCATCGGCCTGTTTGGTGCCGCCATCTATGGCATGATCACACTGCTGCCACTCTTCTATCAGGAGTTGATGGGATACACCGCGCTGGCGGCAGGTTGGGCAGTAAGTCCTCGCGGCATCGGAGCGATTGTCGCCATGCCCATCATCGGATTCTTGACTGCAAAAATGGATAACCGCTGGCTCATCGCATTCGGATTCTCCTTGTTTGGAGCGGCCAGTCTGTGGTTCGGCGAGGTCGATCTTTCGATTGGGCAGTGGACTTTTCTCTGGGCCATTTTGATCAGCGGCTTCGGTTCGGGATGCATCTTTGTGCCAATGTCGACCACCGCCATGGCGTTCCTAAAAAACGAGGAGATCGGCAATGCCAGCGGCCTCTACAATCTGCTGCGAAATATCGGAGGCAGCATCGGAATTTCGGTGGTGAACACCATTGTCGCGCGTCACGAGCAATTGCATCGCAACGAACTTGCGAAGGCTCTCAGTCCGGGGCGCGTCACAGTGCACGATTCAATTCAGGGGATACAGCAATACTTGACCACCCAAGGAGCATCGCCGACCACGGCGCTGCGGCAATCGTATGGACTGATTAATGTGTCGCTTACCGAGCAGGCGCGTCTGTGGTCCTATGTGGATGACTTCCGCTACATGGCATTAATGTGTTTCGGCTGTGTGCCGATTGTGTTTGCGTTGAAGAAAGCGGTGGCAAAAAAGGGAGCTGTCGGAGCAGGCCACTAGTCGGGCTGGCGCCAAAAGAATGAGGGCACGGCTCCAAACCATGCCCATCGCGAACACGAGGTCGCTGAGCCCCTAGAACGGAATATCCTCATCCGTGATCGGTCCTGAAGCCGCACCGGCGTGCTCGGGTTCGGGCGTGCGCTGGTCGAAGTTGTTCCCGCCGCCGGCCGCCGCACCGCGGGAGCTGCCGCTGAACTCTCCGCCGCCCTCACCGCGACCGCCGAGCAAGATCAAGTCGCTCGCCACCACTTCGGTCATGTATTTTTTCTGGCCACTGGTCTTGTCATCCCAGGAGCGGGTTTGCAGGCGGCCTTCGATGTAAACCTTGCCGCCCTTCTTCAGATATTCTCCCGCAATTTCCGCGAGCCGCTGCCAGAGCACAACGTTGTGCCACTCCGTGCGGTCCTGCCATTCGCCGGCCTTGTCCTTGAAGCGCTCGTTGGTGGCGATGGTGAGCTTGGCCACGGGCGTGCCTTGCGGCGTGTATTTGATTTCGGGATCCTTTCCCAGATTGCCGATCAGCTGAACTCGGTTGAGACTTTTTCCTGCCATCGAGAGCTCCTTCGCAGGGGTTCACTATAGCAGAATTGGCCGAGTGGAAATGGTGCGAACCGTCACAATCACAATGTCGATGTGTCATTTCGGGCGTGTTTGAGCGATTCGCTGAAGGCTGATAGCTGACCGCTGAGAGCTGTCGCTGCTTGAGGTATAATCCCTGCCATGCCTGCCGCACCCGGAGCGCCGAAAGCTGTCGGTATGGTTCCCGACGAGATGAAGTGGGAACCGAAATCAAAGGGCCTGACCACCCCGCGCAAGAAGAAGCCGAAAGAGCTTGCCGTCATCACCGAGTGCTGCACCGGATGCGCCGGCTCGCCCGCCTGCGTGGAATATTGTCCGGTGGAAGATTGCATGTTCTGGGTGCCGGATGAAGACAGCACTCCGTTCGGCCGCATCGCCGTCGATCCCATTCTCTGCATCGGCTGCAAAAAGTGCCTCAGCAAGGGGCCCGACGGCTGTTTCCTCGACGGCTGCCCCTGGGATGCCATCGTGATGGTGGAAACCGCGGAAGTGGAAAAAGAAGTGGGAGCAATGGCGATGTAAGCTGCTTCTGGCTACTAGCCTGCGATTCCGCGGATCCGGCATTCGACACCGGCTTCTTCAGTTCCAGTAGATCCCAGAGATTCCCGTACAGGTCTTCGAAAACTGCCACCGTTCCATACGTTTCCTCGCGCGGCGCTCGTCTGAACCTCACTCCGCGCGCGGTCATGGCACGGTAGTCTCGCCAAAAATCATCCGTATGGAGAAACAGAAACACGCGGCCCCCGGTCTGGTTCCCGATTCGCGAACTCTCCTCCGGCGTTGAGGCTCGAGCCAACAACAGATCGGTGCCGTGCGAACCGGGTGGGCGAACGAGCACCCAGCGCTTCTCCTGACCGTTCCTGTCTTTAGCGAGGCTGTCCTCGACCACCGTGAAGCCCAGCGATTGCGTGAAGAACGCGAGCGCTTCGTCGTAATCGCGAACGACGAGAGCCACGTAACCGAGTGTCTGCGCCATGCTTGTTATAGCGAAGTCGTTGCGAGCCCAATGTCTGATCCGGCAACAGAACCCAGACTCACTACTTCGATCTCTCCCGTATCGCCTTCTCCGTCTCCGTCGCCTGTTGCCGCACGTCATTCGAAATATCCGGCAGCTCACGCTCATAGGGCCGAATCGCGGGCAGATCCTCGGGTTGACCGATAAGATAGAGAGCCCGTAATGCCTCCCACACTTGCTCCGTCGAAGGGTCAACCACCGCGATTTCCGCGCCGGCAGCGACGTTCGCGCCGGTCCCGGCAACCGAACGGATTCGTCCGGGAATTGGGGAACGGATTTCTACTGTCTCCTTCCCAGCTTGCAGCTTGGCGATCAGTCCGCCCTGATGCATGGCCGTGCCCGGGTGGTCCGCATCGACGATGCGTCCGTCTTCCGGAGAAGTGACTTCGGCCGGTAGCAGAAGCGAAACAATCTGCGGACGGCCAGTGGCATCTCCGAAGCGGACCAGCGAAAGGGCCGCGTTGCCGCGCACCATCGGAGAAGGGTCCGCAAGCATCTTCAGCAGCGCATCGTGAAACCCGGCGCCGGAGGTATCCTGTCCCATAACCCATGCATCCGTATTGCGCACCTCTTCTACCGGGTCCGCGACCAAATGTGTCAGGTCCGGATACCATTGTTGCGCCGTCGCATCATGCCGCGTAATGCGCTCGCCCACCTGCACCAGCGCCTGCTGAATGTGCCGCGGCTTTTTCGTATCGTGCAAATAAGCATTCAGCTGCTGGTCAGAAAGTTTCCGCCCAAACCACGTGTTCCACCAGAACAGAAAAGGCATCAGGCAGATCAGCCACGCGGTCAGAAAGAAAAGCAGCGTCTGAGTACGGGACATGCCGGGGCGATTGGCCGGGAGGTTTTGAGATCCGGCAGCTCCAACCATGAGGGTCACCGGATGCCCTTGCCGGTCCGATCCGAACCAAAAATATACAATGGCCTGCCGACGATTGAGCTATCGTCAACGAGACCGAACTCTGCGGCACGGCTGTCTAAACTGACGTCGCGGTTGTCGCCCATGACGAAGCACTGGCCATTCGGAATGGTGACTGGTCCGAAATTGTTGAGCCAGCGCGTAACTTGCTTCTCAGTATGCTCAACGTAGGGTTCGTCCTGCACTTGGCCGTTCACAAAGATCAGACCATCTTTCCCTTGTATCGAATCCCCCTGTATCGCGATTGCGCGCTTGACGAAGAAGTTACGATCTCTTCGGAAGATGATGACCTCCCTATGCTGAGGCAGACGGGGGTGAATATCCGCCACGAGAAAGTCTCCCTGCCGAATAGTTTTCTCCATCGATGTTGAGGGGACACTAAAAGTGCGGAACCCAGAGGCGCGAGTCACAGCTCTGCCCAGAAGTGTGAGAGCTAAGAGGGCAAATGGAAGGGGCGCTACCAGCCACCACCTGGAAGCCCGTTCTGTACGTGGCAAATGTCGCGCCAACTGTGCAGCGCAAGCTGCATAGACGTAGAGGCCAATCCAAGCTGGGAAGAGCACGATGAGCCCAGCGTAGAAGCGCAAGAGGCGCAGCGGCCAAAAGCCAATGAGAATAGCGGCAAGGATCAGAAGCAAGATGCTCCCTTTGCGCCGCTGGCCTAGAAAAAGCTGCCCAGTTCCAGGCGCGATGGCGGAAAACAGCGCAGCAAGCAGATGAAACTTCGTTTTGCCAGATGATGACTCGGGGAGCGGACCATCGGCCAAGTCAGGCGTCGGGATGGGTACTGATTCCAACACAGCCCAGCAATATAACAGAAACAAGAAACGAACTACTCCAGCACGTCGGCGTCGAGTACGCGCTCCTGCTCCAGATAATGCGAAACGGCATACTGCGCCAGAAGCGGCGTCTGGAGCCGGATTTCAGCTCCAATCCATTCCCCCTTGGCGTGCGGCGCATCCGGCTTGTGCTTGCAGGGCCCGCTGCTGCCGAATTGTGGCCCGAACTTCGCGCTCTGAATCTGATCGAACTGCTGAATCTGCCGCCAGGCTTCATCGCCGACGGTTCCGGAAACATCAATCTTCAAGCGCACGATCGACATAAGTGAGAATCAATTCACCACAGAGCCACAGAGAGAATCTCAACGCTCTTCATTCCTACTTCTTCTCTGGTACTCCGCGCCTCCGTGGTGAACTTAGCTATGCGGAAACCACTGGTACAGCATGAAGTATACGAGCACGCCGGTGACGCTGACATACATCCACAATGGCCAGGTCCAGCGAGCAATGGCGCGATGCTTGTCAAAGCGGCCGCGCAAACCGCGGCTGAGAGTGATGATCACCATAGGAACGATGACGATAGCCAGCGTGACGTGAGGGATGAGGACGATGAGATAAATAACGTGCCAAAAGTGATCGCCCAGGAAACGGATATCCCCAACGTGATAATGGAAATAGAGGTAGCAAGCCAGAAATAAAGCCGACGAGACAACAGCGGCGATCATGCAGGCGCGATGCGCGGCAGTCTTCCCACGCATAATCAAGCTGCGGCCAATGAAGAGCAAAACCGCGCTAGCTCCATTGAGACTGGCGATCAGGGCAGGGAAGTAGGCGTATTGTTCCGGGATCACGCGGCCGGCCTCGTGCTGCGGCGGTTGGCCATCAGGAATGCGAGTCCAAACATCACCAGCGAAAACAGAAGAAGGGTCGCGATCGCCGAGGACAGTGGAAATGTTGCTTCCATCCCGGGATAGAGCAAAGCCCGCAGCGCTTCCACTCCGTAAGTGAGAGGATTCATGTACATTAGCGCGCGAATCCAGGTCGACGCCCCGGTCATGGGAAACAGCGCGCCCGACAACAGCCACAACGGAATCAGAAACAGATTGATGATGCCATGAAAGGCTGCGGTGGAATCCATGGGCCAAGCGATGGCGAAGCCGAGCGCCGTGAGGGCGAAAGAAACCAGAAAGACCACCACGCCCACCAGCAAAACCTGCGGCAGGTTCAGGTGTACGCCTGCGAAAGGCGCGAACACCAGGAAGATCATTCCCTGAACTGCGGAGAGTGTGGTTCCGCCCAAAACTTTCCCCAGCACGATTGCCGATCTGGGCACGGGCGCCACCAACACCGAGAGCAGGAACCCTTCGTTCCGGTCCTCGATCACCGACATCATGGTGAAGATCGATGTGAACAGGACGATCATGATCAGCGCGCCGGGATAAAAGTAATCCATGTAGTGCTGCTGACCGGTTCCTGAGCCGGAACGAAACGAAGTGCCAAAGCCCGAACCGATCACAACCCAGAACACCAGTGGCGATGCCAGCACGCCGACTACGCGTGCCCTCTGGCGGTAGAAGCGCACGATCTCGCGCCACCACAGGGTAAAGGCGGGCAGTAACACTCCCGTAGAAGCGGGAGCCACCGGTCTCGGTATGGCGGCAACTTGAGTAGCCACGGTGTTCAACTCGCTTTCACGGAACTGGATTTTGTTGCTGGAGCGACGGCCTGCTTCTTACCTAGAAGGCCCATGTCGCGCATTTCCCAGTATGCGTTCAACATGAAAACCGCCGAGAGCGTGAGCAGTATCAGGCTCATGAACAAGCCATCCACAGTGGTGATCATGCCATTCATCAGCGTCCACGCCACTCCCAGCAGGGGGAGAATGCCCAGCACAAGAGAAAGAGCAAGCATCATGGAAAGCAAGTTACCTCCTGTGATCTTCTGAATTGGACTCCGCCTCGTCGTTCTCGCTCCAGAATTTGTGTCCGGTGCGGCGGATGAATACATCCTCGAGCGCCGGCTTGCTTACAGAAAGCGACTCGATTTCTCCGGGGAAGGCTTCGACCACTTCGGTTACAAAGCGGTGCGCGCCCTCCCGTTCGATGCGCACCTGATTGTCCAGCACAGTGGTCTCCACGTGAAAGCGCGCCTGGATGCGCTCTGCCAGCGCTCCGGCGTCTCCGGCCGCATGCAGCCAGATGACGTCGCCACCGATCTCACTTTTCAGTTCCTCAGGCGTGCCCAGCGCCACCAGGTTACCTTCATTCATGATGGCCAGCCGGTCGCAACGCTCCGCCTCTTCCATCAGATGGGTCGTCACCAGCACGGAAACGTGTTCCTCGTCGCGCAACATTTTCAGATATTGCCAAAGGTCGCGCCGCGCCCCGGGATCGAGGCCGGTCGTCGGCTCATCCAACAGCAACACGCCGGGATGATGGAGCAGCCCTTTGCCTAACTCGACGCGGCGTTGCATACCGCCGGAAAATGTCTCGACCAGCTCTTTGGCGCGATCCGCCAGGCCCACGCGGGAGAGGATTTCGTAAATGCGCCTTTTCAACGCAGCGCCTCGAAGGCCATAAAGATGTCCCTGATGCCAGAGATTTTCATACGCTGTGAGTTTCAGATCGACACTCTGGGCCTGAAAAACAACGCCGATTTGCCGTCGCAGGCGACCCGGTTCCTGCGCCGCATCGCAGCCCATAATGATCGCGCGCCCGGCGCTGGGAATCATCAGCGTGGAGAGAATGCGAAAGAGCGTGGTCTTGCCGCTGCCATTCGGCCCCAGCAGCCCGAACAACTCCGCCGGCCGCACGTCGAACGAAACTCCGTTTAATGCTGTGCGATCCTCGTACCGGTGCACGAGATTTTGTACAGAAATGGCTGGGGCCGCGGAGGCAATCGTCACTTCCGGAGCAGCGTCAGCGTATGCAGAAATTTTCGATGCCAAGAAGTGTCCTAGGATGAACCCAATACTAGTCTACGACGATATGCCGTAACGCGGTGGAAATGGATAAGGCGGCGATTGAACACATTCGCGGCGCACTCACGCAGCCGAAGCGTCCCTCTGCGCCTGGGGCACGCGCTCCGCAAATGCGACCGGGACATGCCTCCAGACTTGAATGGCGAGAACCACGGCTGTCGCGAGCAGAAGCGCTCCCACCGCGACATGCGCCACCGTCGCCGCCACCATGGGCAGCTCCGGTTGAACCGCGTCTTTTCCCCAGGCCACGCGCGTCAGGAATGCCGTAAACCCCAGGCAAAGCTGGGTGATCAAGAGCGACAGCATTACAATCGCCGGACGACGAACAGCTTCTATTTGCGAATACACGGAAAGCGCGCGTACGGCCGTCCACGCCAGCACGAATGCAACGACCAGCGCGTGCACCACGTGCGGCCACCAGCTCATCCCGTGATGCCGAAACATTCCACCCAGGACGAGCTGTACATAGAGCACGAAGATCGAGAGCAGGGTGAGCGTGAACAGGCTGGGACGGCGGGAGTCGAACTCCACACGCGGCTGTTCCTCGACCCACTTGCGCCCGGTAAAGATAGCGATGGCGACAGCGATGCAAAAAAACGTTTGTGCGACGGTGGCGTGTGCCGTGGAAACCGCGGGCGGCTGGAAGAGTAAGACTGTAAGTCCGCCGAGAATCGCTTGTGCGATGACGGTACAAAAGGCCCCAACCGCCAGCCAGCGCAGCCAGCGCCTATGTTCCACCAGCAGAGTCCAGATGGCAATGGCCAGGGTCAGCGTCACCAACGTGCCGGCGACCATGCGGTGACTCCACTCATAGCGGATGCCGCCAACGAAATGCGGTACCTTGACGAGATAACCAAACGACGTTGGCCAGTCCGGTACCGAGAGGCCGGCGTCATTACTCGTAACCAAAGCGCCAGCTGTGATCACCACGAAGGCCGCACATGCGGTAAAAACTGCGAAGGCGTGATGGGTCCGGTTGTACTTTGCTGGAATGGCGTTCAGAAGCGTTTCCTCTTGGCCGGTAAGGCGGAAAGCGCCTTGCCTTGAAGCTTGCGGGGCTGCGCCTTGCAGCCCAGCCCGCTACTCAAAGACAAATTTTATCAGACCAGGTTCCAGTGGGAGCAACAAAACGTGCGCTGATTCCAGCAGGCTCACTCGGCTGCAGCCTTGAAAGTCTCATCCACGGTCTTGGTTTCTTTGGGACCAACCGTGACTTTCTGATCTTGTTCGCCGAGCTTTTCCTGCACGAACGCAATCGTGTAATCGCCCGGCGGAAGGCCTTTGATTTCATACTTTCCGCTCTTGTCGGTGACTGCGAAGAACGGGCTCTTCACCACGCTGATGTACATCTTCATCCACGGGTGCTGATTGCACTTCACCGGCAGCATGACCTCTTCGCGAGCAAAATTCTTTTCAATTGCAGGCGACGAAGGCGGCTGCGATTCGTTCCACTCTCGATTGTCCTTGGGTGTGGGGTGGATGTTGTGCGTGGTCATGTCATCATTCTTGATCTGCACCGTCTGACCGGCCATCACTCCCAGAACGTGCGGATGGTACTTGCAGCCGCTTTGATCGAGAACGACTGCGTCCTTGGGCACATCGAAGGTTCGATTTCCCAAGCCGTCTTTAACATAAACAAACACGTTGGCGAGATCGCCGCCACTTACGACAATGGTTTCCGCTTCGTTCATGCCTTTGCAGGCGGGATCCTGGCTCATGTCGATCTTCGAAGGCTTCGGCGCCGTACCATCGAACTTCACCGTGCCATTCACAGTCGCGACGGTGGCCGGATCAATCGGCGTGGCTGCCCGCGCGGCCGCCGGTTGCTCCGCCATGCTGTTCGCTGGTTGCTCCTCTTTCTTGTTGCAGGCTGCCAGCACCAATAAGGCAAATAGAGCCAGCATGCTGACCGTCGTCATCCTTGAACCTTTTTTCTTATTCATGATGTCGCCCTTTCTTTGTAAAGTTAGATCTGCCAATCATTAGGTTGTACCGGCATGACTCAACCGGCCATTTTAGCGCGAACCGCCAGTCGCCGTATGATGCGACCCCGCCGCAGCCTGCGAATGATCAGTTGACGGTCGTGCATTTGCCGTCTTCGCCCGAGGCATGGAGGCGGCCACCTTCCGTTGCTCTTCCGGCGTTAACTGGAAGATGTAATCGGTCAACAGCTTCCGATGATCTCCTTCATACCCTTGGAATGACGACGGCGTCGGCCCGGCGAATACCCACTGATTATTCTCCTGCTTGAACAGTCCCGATGGCATGGAGGTTCCCGGGCTGACCGCTTGCGGGTCAGTGATCCAGCGTTCAACCCAATCAGGCTTCAGTCGTTCCTTTGCCAGCAGGAAGTTCGGCGCGGTAGCGATCTTGTCATGCGCGGGATCGCCCGTGGCATGACACTTTAAGCAGGGAGCCGCGGAACTGGAGAAGAGGCTCCGCGCCATGTCAGTTTCTTTCGTGGTGAGAACCGGCACCTGCTCCGGAATATAGGGCAACGGTTGCTGCGACAACGCCTGGAAGAAGCGCACCAGTTTCCGCAGTTCGTTATCAGAAAAGGAGAACGTCGGCATGCGTACCTTCAAGTAAGGCCGCACGCCGTTGCGATTCGTGTCAGCTGTGCTCAGCGACGGATTCGACAAGAACTTGCGTAGCCACTCCGGATCCACACGCGCGCCTTCGGTTAAAAGCTTCGGAGGCAATTGCTCCTGCGCGTCCTGATACTGCGGTAATCCCATGAGAATCGTTTGCTGGCCGGGGATGAACTGGTGGCAACCCATGCAGTTGTATTTCTTGACGATCCACCAGCCTTCCTGAATGTCGTGCCTCGCGTCCCCCGGTTTGTACTGATAACTCGCGGGTAGGGACGTTTCCTCGCTCCCCATCAGGAAGGTGGTGAGGTCGAGCACCTGATCCTTAGTGAGATGCACGTTGGGCATGCGCAAGGCTTCCGTTTCACTTTTCACTTTGCCTTGGTCGTAGACATTGGGCTCGGCTAGCTTGTGTTCGAAGAATCCCTTGTGGTCGTACCAAGGCTCTTTCGCGGGACCGTCAGGGAGACGCGCAAGATCCTCTTTGTCTTTGATCGGCTCGGCATCTTTGCCGCCGCGCTGTGCCACTTCGGTGAAGAGTGCGAAGTCGAGCCGCTCAATGGGCTTGCTTCCTTCGAACGTAAGTTCGGTTCCGATACGCCCTTCATCCTCAAAGCCAGAAATCTCGTGGCAACCGGAGCAACCGAAGTGCCGCACCCATTTCTTACCCTCATCCTTCAGGTTCGGATCATCCACGAACGAGGCTTCAGCATAAGACGACGTGTCCCGTTTCTTCTGCGTCATCAGGTAGGTGGCAATATCTTCCGCATCCTCGGGAGCGAGCCGCAGGCTGGGCATCACCGTCATGTTCTGGACTTGCAGTTCGTGCCCGTCGTTGGGACACTGGCTATGATCGAGATCGAATTGATAAGGAAGACCCTTCTTCGCGTAATCCTCCGGGCCAATATCCTTTTTTTCGTACGGGCAATATGGACGCGTTCGCTCGCGAGCGTTGTGAATCCAGCGCACAAGATAATCGTAATTCGCTTTTTCGCCTACACGGGACAGATTCGCGGCGAAGGTCCCGCCATGCATCTGATCACCTTCGCCAATGGAATGGCAAGCCAGACATCCTCGCGTCTCGAATAGTTCTTTTCCGTGCTCGGCGTTTCCGGGCTTGTGTTTGGGCAAAGGATCGGTGAATCCCGACTGCCAGATGTAGGCCGAAATCGCCTGGATCTGATGATCGTTCAGCCGGAAGTTCGGCATCTTCGTATTAGGCCTGAAATCTGTCGGCTTCTTCAGCCACACAGGTATCCAGTTCTTGTTCAACTTCAGCCGCGCATCTTTCAGGTTTGGCCCGACCTTTTTCATGTCCTGCATCAGGCTGTGCGACTGGAAATCGAGTTGCTGCAAGCGCCCGTCCAGCTTGCTGTTCGCCACTCGAAGGTCAACGGCTTGGCCGTTCAGGCGGTTTGCTTCCTCGTTTGACTCGGCAGCATCAGCCTGTTTCATCAGGTAGGCCGTTTGCTTCAGATTGTCTTTCTTTTGGGTTTCAATCTGCTTGATCTGCTGGCCAATCGAGTTCAAGTCTTCCGGCTCTTTGTCATAGCCTTCGTAGCGGTGGCAGCCCATGCAGCCGCGCTGGCGGAACAGATCCTTGCCATTGTTGATGGTTTGCCACTGCACATCGCCGCTGGCCAGCACCATGTCCGCCGCATGGCAATTCTGGCAACCCGCCTCGGAATTCTCTTTTGGAAACAACGGCCAGAGCCAGTGCTCGTAGTTTCCGTGCGCTTTTTCCACGCTGGTTGTCGCGCGGCCGTTTCCCTGATGGCACGGCGAACAGCCAAATTTTTCTGGATCGTGAATCTTTAGCAACTCAGGTTCAGGATGGCTCCCGAACGCCTCGGCATACTCGTCAGGCTTCTTCTCGCCTTTCGCCGTCATGGACGCCGGAGTAATTCTCAGCGGCTCCCGCTCGTTCATGTGGCAGGACTCGCAACGATCCACGATATTCGCTTCCGCCACGTTTATTTGTACGATGGCCGGATCCCATTCCGTCGCCCTCTTCTTCAATCCGTCGATCTGTTGCGGCGTCAGGTCGACCATGTGGTCGGAGATGTATTCGTCCATCTTCGCCCGGGCCGCGGTGACCGGCTTCAACACCTCGCCGAGGTCGAGGCTTAGTTTCGTGCGCTCATCCCGAATCTCGTTGTAAGTTTCTTCCAATTGCGGAAAGGTATATTTTTTCTTGCTCCCGTCCGGAAATTCGACCGTTGCCTGTTCGTTCTTGTATTTGTCGATCTCTTTCCGCTTGCTGGCTTTCGCCGAATCA
>Ga0074045_10002731_pt1 | contig 16230 bp, 14 predicted proteins | sample BogForMeECP23OM2_FD_94442 | JGI IMG/M metagenome (GOLD analysis project Ga0074045, IMG submission 94442) | Bog forest soil microbial communities from Calvert Island, British Columbia, Canada - Bog Forest MetaG ECP23OM2 | ecosystem: Environmental > Terrestrial > Soil > Wetlands ...
CAAAACGGCCAGCACGTCGACTGCCTCGAGGCGCGGGCCGATTCCGCGTCCGATCGGTGCGCGCGCGTCGGTCAACGCGACTTCGAGCCGCAGATCGATTCGCGCCGCCACGTCGCGGAACAGGGTGGCTAGTCCCTCCGCTGCGGCGTAGGTGCGGACCTTCGCCGACCGCCCCACAGGAATGTCGATCAGCACGTGCGACGCGCTGACGGTCTTTTTCTTGGCCAAAATCGAAGCGACCATCTGCGCTTCCGTGTCCAGCTCCATCGGTCGTTCCACGGTTATCAGCACGTCGTCGGCGGGAGCCAACTCGAGCGCGCCGCCCCAGACGATGCAGCCGCCGGTCTTGCCGATAACTTTGTAAATTTGCTCGGCCGAGAGCGAAACCTCCGCCAGGACCCCCATTGTATCGGCTGTTCCGGCGGGCGAAGTGATTGCGCGTGACGACGTCTTGGGAACGGTTAGCCCCAGCGCCGCAAGGATCGGCACGACGATCATCGTGGTGCGGTTTCCCGGTACGCCGCCGATACAGTGCTTGTCCACCACCGGCGCCGTGGTGAAACTGAGTTGCTCGCCCGTTTCGATCATCGCGCGCGTATAATCGACCAGTTCGGCAAGATCGAGCCTTTTCAACGCGCAGGCGAGTACGAACATCGCCAACTCCACGCGCGAATAACGCCGCGCCGCAACGTCGGCAAGTATTGCGGTGAAGGCGGCGCGATCGAGCCGGGCGCCGTCCAACTTGGCGCGGACGAGATCGACGCTACGCGGTGCAACGGCGAGCGTTGCGCTTACCTGGGAGTTCTCACCCAAAGCGAGGTCGCGAAAGGCTTCGTCCGAAAGTCCGACCTGATCCGGATTTAACAGTGTGTCGCGGCAGAAATTCAAAACTCCTGTAATCTCCCGGCTTTTCCCTGTCACAGGGTCCTGCCCCGATACGCGCACACGATCGAGCGGATTGAACCCCAGGTTGCCGTTGCGCACCGCCTGTTCGTGAATCACGACGACATGTTCACGCAGGGTGTCTAGCGGTAGATGCCTTAGTTGGAACACCGGTCAATCCTCGTCAATCGATCCGCACGCGCTCGAGATAGCGCGGGACCACCGCGTGCCATTTGAGCTCCCGGGCGATCGTGGCACGGAGAGCCTCAGCGGCTGCCGGTTCGCCATGCACGACATAGACTACTTCGGGCATGGCAGCCGCGCTTCGCAACCAACTGACAATTTCGGACTGATCCGCATGAACTGAAAAGGCAGGAATGGCGACGATCGCGGCACGTACGGGAACGTAGCGCCCAATCATCTTTACCGAAGATGCTCCTTCCAGCAGCGAACGTCCGCGCGTGCCTTGCGCCTGGTACCCTACCAGAATTACCGTATTGCGCTCGTCAGGCAGCCGATTTGCGAGGTGATGCAGCACGCGTCCGCCGGTCGCCATGCCGGATGCCGAGATAATGATCATCGGCCCTTGCTGTCGATTCAGGCCGATCGATTCCTGGACGGTCTTAACTTCGGTCAGGTTGCCTGGTTCGAGAACCTCCGGCTTGCCGGCGATTTCAAGCTTTATGGAGGAATCACTCGAACTGATTGCATCCTGATAAAGCCTGAGCGCCGCCAGAGCCATGGGACTGTCCACATAGACTGGGAGCGCTGGAATCCGGTTTTCCACTAGAAGGCGGCGCAGATGGAAAAGAAGGATTTCCGTGCGATCGACGGCGAAGGAGGGGATTACGATTACCCCTCCACGGCCAGCGGTTCGGGCGATCGCTTCGGCAAACGTATCGAGTGCTCCACTATCATCATGCAGACGATCGCCATACGTCGACTCCACAACGATCACGTGAGCCTGAGGGGGAGGCTCGGGTGCGCGAAGCAGCGGATGATGCGGACGGCCGAGGTCGCCGCTGAAGAGAATGCGCCTTTTGTGCGCGTCGCCGCTCTCTATCAAGACCGACGAGGCGCCCAGGATGTGGCCGGCATGTCGGAAGGTCAGGCGGCAACCAGCAGTCTCGAATGGCGCGTCGAAGGAAACTGCCGAGAAGTGATCGAGCGATTGCCACGCCTCCGCTTCGGTATACAGGGGAAGGGCGGGTGCATGCTTGGAATAGCCCTTCCGATTTGCGTAATTCGCCTCCTCCTCCTGTAAGCGGCCACTGTCCGGAAGCAAAATCCGGCACAGGGAATGCGTTCCGGGCGTGGCGAAGACGGAGCCTTTGAACCCGCTGCGGCATAGCGCGGGCAAGTATCCACTATGGTCGAGATGGGCATGTGTGAGGACGGTGGATTTGATTAGACCGGTGTCGATCGGAAGCCGATCCCAATTCCGCAGACGCTGGTCTTTCGTCCCTTGAAATAGCCCACAGTCGACAAGCACGCGTGAGTCGCCACTTGTCAGGAGAAACTTGCTTCCGGTGACGGTGCCCGCCGCACCAAGAAAGAGCAGTGTCGGGACCGTTGCCGATCTTGTGGCTGGTTTCATTACACCACGTCGCTCAGAGCCTCTGCGCATAGCGGGACGACTTCGAAGCCATTAACGCGCATGCGAAGGGTATCGCAGGAAAGCGCACTGCGGGCAACGCCCTCGGGAAGCTCTGCACAGGCCAAGCGGGCTAATCTAGACCATAATCAAGACGCAAACGATCCTTTTTCAGCATTCTGCTTGGCCATCGGGTGATATTTATTCGGGCTGCGTATTATGAGAGTGTACACACGACTTGTTCGTCGGTCGTCGCGTGGTACGCGCAACCCCGAAATCGCAAGGCCAGTCGCGTAGGGGCGCAGTGCCGGTTGGGTGGAGCGCCCTTTGGGGATCCATGAACGGATGCAGGACGCGACACGAGCAATCGCGTTTTCCGTGCTCGTGGGTTGCAATTTGCAGCGGCAGATCTTGATTTTGTCAAGATCCTGCGAGAAAGCTCACCGAGGAAGGCGCGTTGTGTTGGAAACTTTGCTGATTTTTCTGGCGTTGATTGGCTCGTTTGCTCTGGTCGGGTTGCTCGTTCGGTTCTCGGAGAACGTTATTCACCCCGCGGACGACATGGCGTCCGCCGACCGTCGGGACAAGAAGGCATGAATAGCGGAATAAGAGGTTCTCGCACCGATCGTCGAATTGTGAATCCCGCGCTGCATAGGGACTGATCATGGCTTTGTACGTTCTAATGGGAATCGTCATCGGGTTGGTAATCTATCTGTTCTACGCAGTGATCAACCCCGAAAAGTTCTGATTGGTGGGATCACTGACATGCCGTTCCAGGCTTGGCTGCAAATCGGACTGACATTGCTGATCGCAGGGTTGGTCAGCATTCCCGTCGGCAGTTACCTCGCCCGGGTTGTGACCGACGGGAACACCTTCCTGGATCCGATTTTGGATCCCTTGGACAACGTTCTCTATTTACTGATTGGGCGGCGCGCCTGCACCCAGCCGATGAACTGGAAAGCGTATACGGCTCACATGCTCGTGACGAATGCCACAATGGGCGCGATCATTTACCTGATTCTGGTCTTTCAGGATCACCTGCCCCTCAACCCCGTGCATTTCGCTGGCATGGACCCCATCCTGGCGTTCAACACGGCGATTAGTTTTATCACCAACACCGACTGGCAAGGTTACGGCGGCGAAACCACGCTCTCCAACTTCAGCCAGATGGCGGCTATTACCTTCCCGATGTTCACCTCCGCCACGACCGGCTTCGTGGTTGCGATGGCCTTTATTCGCGCCTTCGTCGTCAAGGACGGAGGCCGCAACCTTGGCAATTTCTATCGCGACCTCATTCGCTTCACCACGCGGGTGCTGATGCCGGCAGCCTTCGTACTGGCGCTCGTCATGATCTGGCAAGGCACACCGCAGACGCTGGAAGCGAGCGTGACCGCTCACACCGTGCAAGGAGGCAATCAGACGATCATGATGGGGCCGGTCGCATCGCTCGAGACGATCAAGCATCTCGGCACGAACGGAGGCGGATTCTTCAATGCTAATGCCGCACATCCGTATGAGAATCCGACGCCTCTCACTTGCGTGATCCTAACCTTGCTGATGATCGTTCTGCCAAGCTCGATCGTGCTCTGTTTCGGCGAGATGATCGGCAACCGTCGGCAGGGCTGGGTGTTGTATGGCGTGATGGCCGCAATGGTGATCTTGTTTTTGCCGATTACCGTGATGCCGGAACAAACGGGAACACCAACGCTTGCCCACGCGGGCGTGGAACTAACTGCAACGTCAACGCAGCCGGGCGGCAATATGGAGGGCAAGGAGGTTCGGTTCGGGGTGGCCCAGAGTGGAATGTTCGCCAGCGTCACCACGTTGTTCACGACCGGGAGTGTGAACGCAATGCATGACAGCTTCACCCCATTGGGAGGTATGGGAACGTTCGTTGGAATGATGCTGCAGTGCGTATTCGGAGGAAAAGGCGTGGGATTCCTCGCGGCGCTCGTCTACGGCATTGTCGCGATTTTTGTCGCCGGGCTGATGGTCGGGCGTACACCTGAGTTCCTTGGAAAGAAGATCGAACGGCCCGAAATCATCCTGGTGTCACTCGCACTGCTGATCCACCCGTTGGTCATCCTGGCGCCTACCGGCTGGTCCGTGGTCGCACCCTATGGTCTGGCCTCGATGGGCAACGCGGCAATGCATGGCTACTCCGAGGTGCTCTATGCATTCAGCAGCTCCGCAGCCAACAATGGCTCGGCTTTCGCCGGGCTGAATGCCAATACGCCCTGGTACAATTTGGCGACCGCCTTTGTTATCCTGATTGGTCGCTATCCGCCGATCATCTTTATGATGGCCGTTGCCGGCTCTGTAGCAGCCAAGCCCACGGCGGCGGTCACGGCCGGAACGTTGCGCACGGATACCTTGCTTTTTGGCGGGTTCTGGCTGGGCACGATTTTAGTGGTCGGAGCCCTGACCTTTGTTCCCGCGTTGGTGTTGGGGCCGGTCGCCGAGTATTTCGCCATGAAGCATTTACTGCTGTTCTGACGATGTATTAGCGATCTCCACATTTGCAGAAATGATCGATATGGGCGCGAATGCTGAAATCCAATCGACGTCTTCGGAGATCTATTCTCACGAGTCGGCGCACCGCGCCACTTACGGGTTTCGACTGATCGGGCAGGCGCTGATTGATTCTTTAAAGAAACTCGATCCACGGCAGCAGCTCCGTAATCCGGTAATGTTTGTTGTCTGGCTTGGCGCGCTGGTGACCGCGGCTCTAACCGTGCGACCCACACTCTTTGGTCCGTCGAGCGCCACCTCCACTTACAACGGCGTGGTGACATTCATCTTGTTTCTGACCGTATGGTTCGCAAACCTCGCGGAATCGCTGGCGGAGGGTCGAGGCAAAGCGCAAGCCGCGTTCCTGCGTCAAACCAGGACAGAGCTAAAAGCCAAACGGTTGCAGCCGGAAGGTCAGATTGAAGAGGTTCCCGCAACGGCCTTACGCAAGGGTGATCTTGTTCGGGTGGAAAAGAGCGATGTCATCCCTTCCGACGCCGAAGTGGTGGACGGCGTGGCGTACGTCGACGAATCGGCGGTGACTGGCGAAGCGGCTCCGGTCCTGAAGGAGGCGGGTACCGACATATTTTCGTTCGTTACGGCAGGGACGACCGTGGTCTCGGATTGGCTGGTAGTTCGAGTCGAAGCCGAGCCGGGCAAGAGCTTTCTTGACCGCATGATTCACTTGGTGGAAGGCGCGAAGCGGCAGAAGACACCCAACGAGATCGCCTTGACCGTCCTGCTCTCCGTCTTGACCCTGATCTTCGTCATTGTCGTCAGCGCGATGGCGCCGGTGGCGTCTTATTTGAATGCTCAGATCAACGTCGCCGACCTCATTGCGCTGACAGTAGCCCTGATTCCCACCACCATCGGCGCACTGTTATCCGCCATCGGCATCGCCGGCATCGACCGCATGGTCCGGTTCAACGTGCTGGCCATGTCCGGAAGAGCGGTCGAAGCGGCGGGCGACGTGCAGACATTGATCCTGGACAAGACCGGAACCATCACCATGGGCAATCGCCAGGCCACGAGACTCATCCCGCTGTTCGGATGCACCGAGAAGCGATTGGCTGACGCGGCGTCTGTGGCTTCGCATTTCGATACGACCCCGGAGGGACGGACGGTCGTCACGTTTGCCCGGGAGCGAGGCGCGGATGACGAGCCTCTGGTTGAGCGCGCTAGCGGTTTGGATTTTTCCGCAGTGACCTGCATGAGCGGCACGGATTTGCCTGATGGGCAGAAAGTTCGCAAGGGCGCGGTAGCGGCCATCATCAAGCACGTCCGCGAGACCTTCGGCACACCGATACCTGCCGACCTCGGCGACGCCGTGGCTAGCGTGGCTAAAGACGGAGCGACACCCCTGGCCGTCGCCGTCGACGGCATTATCCTCGGCGTGATCCAGTTATCTGATGTTTTGAAGCCGCACATTCGCGAGCGCGCTGCGCAACTGCGCAAAATGGGTATTCGCACCATCATGGTCACCGGCGACAACCCAGTCACCGCCGGAGCGATCGCCGCGCAGGCCGGCCTCGACGATTTTGTGGCGGAGGCCAGGCCGGAGGAAAAGCTTCGCATCATCCGTCTCGAGCAGTCGCAGGGTCGGTTGGTGGCGATGACGGGTGATGGCACCAACGACGCCCCGGCGCTGGCTCAAGCCGACGTCGGGCTGGCCATGCATTCAGGAACCGCCGCCGCCAAGGAAGCCGCCAACCTGATCGACCTGGATTCCGACCCGACCAAGCTCCTGGACGTAGTCGACATCGGCAAAAGGATGCTGATTACCCGTGGGGCATTGACGACGTTTTCAATTGCCAACGACGTTGCCAAATACTTCGCCATTCTCCCCGGCATGCTCATGGTTGCATTACCGGGGCTCGCCGCGTTGAACGTCATGAAACTGGCGACGCCGCAAAGCGCGGTTCTCTCCGCGCTGATTTTCAACGCCCTCATCATCCCGGCACTCATTCCACTGGCGCTCCGCGGGGTTCGCTTCAAACCAAAAAGTGCCGAGGAGATGTTTCGTCGCAACTTGCTGGTCTATGGAATGGGCGGGTTGATTGCCCCGTTCATTGGCATCAAGTTAATCGATTTGTGCATTTCCGGGCTGCTTTGAGAAATAACCGCCATGTTGAGCATTATAATGAGCTCGTTGCGCGCCTCTTTGGTCACCTGGTTGCTCTGCGGTCTCATTTATCCGTTGGCGCTGACCGGACTGGGCCAATGGTGCTTTCCGTTTCAGGCAAACGGCAGCCTTGAAAGAGGCCCGTCGGGCGCCGTCATTGGTTCGCGCCTAATCGGTCAGCAATGGAACGGTCCCGCGTGGTTCCACGGGCGTCCATCCGCGACAATGACCAGTGATCCAAGCGATCCGGCCAAAACCGTGGCCGCCCCCTATAATGCCGCGAGCTCTGCCGGGTCCAATCTGGGCCCGCTCAGCAAGACGCTGATGGAGCGGATTGCCAGGGATCACAAGGCGCTCGAGCGTGCGCAACCTGAGCTCGTGGGCCGTCCTCTGCCCTCCGACATGCTCACCGCTTCGGCCTCGGGTCTGGATCCGGACATTAGCCCGGCCAACGCGGCCCTGCAGGCCGGACGCGTGGCTCGTGCGCGCGGCCTACCGGTGGCAGATGTCAAGATGCTGTTGGATAGGTACACCACAAACCGCAATCTCAGAATCTTTGGCGAGCCACGGGTGAATGTCCTGATTTTGAACTTGGCTTTGCAACGAGCCTATCCCAAACCTTAGGGAAGCTCTGCACAGGGTGGTGGCGCGACCAGCGCGTCTACGAAACACGGCGTCCATCTCGGCCAGCAACCATTCACGCCGCGTCATCTACCTTGTGCGCCGAGGCCAGCGCCGCTAAGTGCTCGCGCTCAGCCACAACCGCTTCAAATCTGCCGGAAGCTGGCTGAGCACATGCCACGCTTCGCCTTCCATCCCGGTGGGACTACCCAAGGCTTCCTGGAGCACAGCGAAGACCGCGGCTACAGCTGCTTCCGATTCAAACTCGTCATCGAGTCCGGCCATTCGCGCAACCTCGCGAAGGAACTGCCCTTCATGAATCCGTCTGACTTTGCGGTTCGGCCGCTCAAAGGAGAGCCAGAGCATCTTGAGGGAGGTCGGAAGTTGGGCGGCAACATCCGCGGCCTCGTCCGGGGTGAGGCGATCACGAAGCTCCTGAAAAATCGAGAAGATCAGCGTTTCCGCTCGACGCTCGTCACAATCGAGGCGGTCGGCGACTTGTTGAACAAAGGATTTTTCTTTCATCGGACGTTCCCCTTCGTGCGCGTATGACCCCTGTAGTGTGCATCAGCTGTGCCATTCCAATCCGGTGCCACGCCGTGCTCGCCCGACCCTATCGGAGGCGCAGACCGAGCAGATTCCGCCGTTACCTCGAAGGTTCGTCAGACATTCACGATGCAATGTGGCCTTCGGACACGATCGGTTGTTGCCTTTGGGGCCAACCTCCGCCGACGTTGGTTCCCTCTCAAGCAGCCAAGGCTTAGGGGGATGGGCTCGCAGCACGCCAACGACGGATAAGGCGCCAACTCTTGGGGCTATCTTCTCGACACTGTGCCCTGGGTGCTCGTTCCGCAAAGCACGACAACGCTCAGCCGGTTACCGACTTTAAACCCATCGCGCGCCGCGGACGCAGGGTTCAGTCGTGAAAAATAGGCGCGCGGTGGTGAGCGGAGCCGTAGCGCTATCTGTTCGGCACGTCTGATGCTCGTTGGTCAATTCTGGAAACGCAACAACACGTACCGGCATATTACTTTGCATAAGCGCATAATGCAGACTGACAGGAGGGAAAGATCATGGGATTTCTGGAAAAATGGCGCCCATCGAAAGAGCTGCACCGATTTCGCAGCGAGTTCGACGACTTGCTCGAGCGCTTTGGCCTCGACCGTGACTGGTTCGGCCCGCGGGAGCCCGTATCGACGCGTCCCGCAATCGAGGCCGCAACGACTTGAGCTAAGCGCCGGGCGTCAAATTTGTCAGGCAATACGCGTTGAATATCCATTTGAGAATAGAGGACACAACTATGGTACCTGAAGCAACGAGTCCCGATGCCGATCGCCGTGGGATGCTGAGAGAGATGCTGCTGCGACTACGCGATGAGACCTACGCGAAGGTCAAGGAGTTCCGGCGCGATCAGGAACAGGAGGCCGAACCTTCGCCGGCCGACGAGATGGATTTGGCGCGCTCGAGCGCTGATGTCGAAATGCATGCCAGCCTGATCGCCCGCCAGGAAGAAAAGCTCAGGTTTGTTGACGAGGCGCTCTCGCGGCTTGATGTTGGCAAATACGGTACGTGTCTCGGATGCAAGGGGCCGATCCCTATCGAGCGCCTGATCGCGCTGCCGTTTGCCGCATACTGCGTCGATTGTCAGCAAAAGCGTAACCGCGCCCGGCACGATTGGGGCGCAGGGACGACTATTGCCCCCTATGATCATCAGTGGACGGTGCCCGAAGAGATGGAGGAGCCGGTAGAGCGCTGATCGAGCAATGAAGGAAATTCTGATCCTGGCCTACAAGCTGCTGGTCAACGACAAGGGTAAATATACCGCCCTGCTGGTAGGAACCACGTTCTCCGTTTTCCTCATTGTGCAGATGACGTCTTCGTTCGCCGGTATCCTGACCAAGTCATCGGCCACCGTGATTAACGTCGGAGGCAGCGTCTGGGTGATGGATCCGGCGGTAAACGCCATCCAAAACAGCGTTCCGATGCCCGATTACGTACTTGATGCGGTGCGTAGCATAAAGGGCGTCAAATTCGCCGTCCCACTGTACTCGGGCGCGGCGCTGGTAAAGCTCCGGGATGGGATCTATCAACCGGTTACGGTGATAGGACTTGATGATACCAGTCTGTTTGGAAGGCCCGAGCTTTTAGAAGGAACTATCGACGACATCTTTGCTGAAAATGGATTCATCGTGGTCAAAGATGAGGAATTTCCCAAGCTGGAAAATCCTAAGCTCGGAATGGAATTCGAAATCAACGACCATCGCGGCGTCATCGTCGGTATCGCAAAGGTCGCCAGCGGTACGTTATTCGGTACCCCCACGCTCTACACCACCTACAACCGCGCGATTACGTACATACCTTCCACGCGCTTTACCACTTCATATATTTTGGTCGAACCCAAGAGCGACTCTGATATCGCGCACATCAAGGAGCAGGTTGCGCGGCTTGGCTACCTGGCGCTGACCAACCAGGAGCTCCAGACTCGAATCTCCGACTATCTCAAATACCAGACCGGGATCGGCACCAACACACTACTGATGACCGTTATTAGTTTTATTGTTGGCCTGTCGATTTCCGGTCAGACGTTCTACACGTTCATTCTGGAGAACCTGGAACACTTCGGAGCACTCAAGGCGATCGGGGCGAAAGGTCGTGAGCTGGTATACATGATATTGTTTCAAGCCGCGTTCACCTCGCTCGCGGGATATGGTCTCGGGATCGGTCTCTCCACCATTCTGATTACTGCCGCGAAACTGCGACTGCCGGAATACGCCTCGCGCGTCACTTTCACCAACCTCGGCCTGGCTTTCCTCCTGGTTTTGATAATCGCGAGTGTTTCCAGCTACGCGGGGATCCGCCAAGTGCTGAAAATCGAACCATTCGATATCTTCAGGGGTTGATATGCCCGGGGCGGCAATCGTAGCGGAGAAGGTCAGCAAATGGTTCGGCCAAGACGACGCCAGAACTTACGCCGTAAGAGAAGTGAGCTTCGAGGCAAAGTGGGGCGAGATGCTCTACATAGTGGGTCCGTCGGGAAGCGGCAAGACGACTTTGTTGAGCATGATCTCCGGAATTCTACGACCGAACTCCGGATCGGTGAAGATCGACAACCGCGATCTCTGGAGTCTCTCGGATGACGAGATTGCCGACTTTCGGCTGAATACGATGGGCTTCGTGTTTCAGGATTATCATCTTTTCCCCCGCCTCACGACCGCGGAGAATGTGGCGATCCCGCTCATTCTGCAAAAGCGAAGCTGGGACGAGGCGCTACGCGAGGCCGCCCGGTATCTCGACGTCGTGGGCCTGGCCGACAAGGCGAAACTTCCGCCGACTAAGCTCAGTGGCGGCGAACAGCAGCGCGTGGCCATCGCGCGCGCCATCGTCCATCAACCCGCGATGCTAGTCTTTGACGAACCCACCGCCTCGCTTGATGGCGATACCGGACGCAGGATCGTGTCCTTTGTCAAATCCGAAATCCTGACCGCAAGGCGCTGCATCCTCATTGTCACGCATGACAGCAGAATCTTTGAGTACAGTAACAGGATCATGCAGATGGAGGACGGGCGGATAACCGGCTTCCGGGAGGGGCAGACCGTATGAGGTTCAGGATCGAGCTCGTGCTGGCGTTTTTCGGACTGACAGCCGGCTTGATTGGCGCCTACCTCTACGGGCTGCGTAGCGCGCCGCTGGCGCCGGCGTTTAATCCGGCCGCCAACCCATACACAAAAGGTATCTATGCGGAGGGCATGGTCGAGGCCTATCAGAGTAGCGGCGAGAACATAAACATCTTCCCGAATATCTCCGGTACCATCGTCGATATTCCCGTCCACGAGGATCAATGGGTCCCTAAGGGAACGGTGCTTGTACGTTTTGACGACTCAGTCCAAAAGGCGACTGTAGAGTATGACAAGGCTCAGATACCGTACGCGCACGCGCAACTCAAGACTGTGCGGGATGAACTCGCGAAGAACGAAGCCTCCTACCGACTGGATCCTAAGTCAATAAGCAAGTACGCCCTCGACGACGCAATGAATGCGGTCAAGGTGGCGGCTCGCAACCTCGAAGTTATTATAAAAAACTATAACTCAGCCAAGGCCCTCCTTGCCTGGTATACGATCAGGGCACCGGCCGATAGCAGGATTCTGGCAATTCAGGCGGCGGTTGGCAGTTACGTAGTTACTTCCCAGGGCACCTATGATTCCTATACCCAGGGCTTTGACCCCATCATCGTCATGGGGCCGTCGGAAGACTACGTCAGTGTCCGGTGTTACATCGACGAAATACTGATTAACAGGCTTAAGCTGGGATCTCAAATGCAGGCGCGCATGTTCATTCGCGGAACCAATACAAGCGTTCCGCTCCAATACGTAAGAGTACAGCCGTATGTGTCGCCAAAGATTGAACTGTCCGACGAGAGAACCGAAAGAGTTGATGTGCGTGTGCTGCCGGTCATCTTCCGGTTCGCAAGGCCTACGAATTTCGCAGTCTATCCGGGCCAGTTAGTGGATGTTTACGTTGCCGAGAAATAATCGCTTCGCAGCTAATCCCCACGCGCGCGATTACCTAAAGACGTTCTGCGTTTTGCTTGCCTGTTGTCTTACTGCGTGCGCTGTGGGACCAGACTTTGTCCGTCCAACAGCACCGGCGACTCAAAGCTACACGCACGAGGAAGAACCCAGCGGTACGATTGCGGCGGCGGGTGGGGCGCAGCATTTCGAGCGGGGCGCGAAAATCGCGGCCGACTGGTGGCGGCTGTTTAATTGCTCGAAGCTGGATGCGGTCGTGCGGCAAGCCGTCGCTGACAATCCGACGTTGCAGGCCGCGCAGGCGAGCCTGCGGCAAAGCGAGGATAACCTGCGTGCCGGCTATGGGATCTTCTACCCCCAACTCGGCGCCAGTTTCCAACCCACACGCCAGCAGTTCTCGCCGGCCCGATTCGGCGAGATCTCCGGACCCAGCACGTTTAGTCTTTATACACTCTCGACAACCGTCACTTACATGCTCGACGTGTTCGGCGGCGAGCGGCGCACCGTGGAGGGCCTGGGCGCGCAAGTCGATGTGCAATATTACAACGCCCAAGGCGCCTACCTCACGTTGTCGGGCAATATTGTCAACGCAATCGTCGCGGCGGCAGCGTATAGCGCCGAGATCGAAGCAACGCAGCAGCTCGTCGGATTCCTCGAGGAGCAGACTAACGTCACGGCGGCGCAGGCGCGTGCGGGCATCGTGCCCTATGCAAATCTACTCAGCATCCAAACTCAGCTGGCCACAACGGAGGCGACTCTGCCGCCGCTTCGGCAACAACTGGCCCATACCAGGCACTTGCTCGCGACGTTGGCAGGCGCGGCGCCCGCGGATTGGGCGCCGCCGCGACTCACGCTTGCTGAACTGACGCTTCCCGCCGACCTGCCGGTGAGCCTGCCTTCGGATTTGGTCCGTCAACGCCCCGATATTCTGATGGCGGAAGCCCAGCTACATGCCGCCAGCGCTCAGATCGGAGTGGCGACGGCGGCAATGTTCCCGAGCTTCACTCTGAACGCTGACTACGGCCTGAACAGCACCTCGCTATCTACTTTATTCGCCGGTAGCGCTGCCTTCTGGACGATGGGAGCCGCCCTCGCCACCCCGCTGATCCAGGGGCCTACTCTCTGGTACCAGCGCAAGGCGGCAATCGACGCCTACCAACAGGCCTTGGCAAACTACCGGCAGACCGTGCTCGCCGCTCTTGCCCAGGTTGCGGACGCGCTTGACGCGCTGGAGCATGATGCGGAAACGCTCAAGTCACAATCGCTGGCACTCAACAGTGCGGCCGAAGCGTTGCACCTGATACAAGCAAACTATGAAGCAGGTACTGTGAACTACGTGCAAGTCCTGATCGCTGACTATCAGTACCAGCAGGCGAACCTCGGCTATATCCAGGCGATGGGCCAGCGTCTTCAAGATACCGCCGCGCTTTTCGTCGCGCTGGGTGGCGGCTGGTGGACTGTTCAAGAAAATGCCCCGGGCGGTTCCGCGGCTGCACGATGAGAGCCGGTTGCGGAGGTCGAGGGTTGACGTCTGATTCGCTTCGGGCATGATGGCCTTAATCAATCGCGCCGGGCGGCGGGGCCTGGAACCCGGCGTACGCTGAGAGGGCGAGAGTATGGATTTCAAATTCAGCGAAGCTGACGAAGCATTCCGGCTGGAGTTTCGTGGCTGGCTCGAGCAAAACGTGCCGCGCGACTGGCGCGACGACGGCGAGATGAGCGATCCGGAGACCAAGACGGAATTCGAACGGCGCCGCGCGTGGCATCGCAAGCTCTACGACGCCGGCTGGATGTGTATCCACTGGCCCAGGGAATTCGGTGGGCGCGGCGCGACGCTCCTGCAGCAGGTCATCTACAATCAGGAGCTGGATCGCGCCAAAGCGCCACCGGTGGTCAACTTCCAGGGTATCGCGCGCGTCGGTCCAACCCTGATGCAGTGGGGCACGCCCGAGCAGAAAAAGCGCTATATCCCCAGAATTCCTTCCGCGGAGGAGATCTGGTGCCAGGGCATGTCCGAGCCGAACCATGGCTCGGACCTAGCCGCGGTCGAGACACGCGCCGTCGATAACGGCGATCACTTTGTCGTCAACGGCTCGAAAATCTGGACCTCGAATGCTCATCATGCGGACTTTTCGACCCTGCTCTGCCGCACCGATCCGACGCTGCCGAAGCACAAGGGGCTGAGCTACCTGCTGGTCGATTTGCGGAGCCCCGGGATTACTATCCGGCCATTGATTCAGATGACCGGCGAGCACGGCTTCAACCAGGTTTTCTACGAAGATGTGCAGGTGCCGAAGGCCAACCTGCTGGGCGAAAAGAATCAGGGCTGGATGGTCGCGATGACCAATATGATGTTCGAGCGGACGATTCACGGTGGCCGCACGGACATGATGGTCGAGGTGCGGCAGTTGGCGGATCTGGCGCGGACCGTGACGCGCAACGGCCGTCCCGCGTGGGAAGACGAGTACGTGCGCCAGCGGGTGGCGCGCTTCGCATGTCAGGCCGAAGGGCTCCGCTACACCAGCTATCGCCAGCTCACGCGTCAACTCCGGGGGTTGCCGCCGGGACCCGAAGGATCGGTGATGAAGCTCGGCACGAGCGACCTCAATCTGCGGATTCAGACTTTCGCGATGGAGCTGCTGGGGCCGTATAGCCAGCTCGAATACAACGCCGAGGGCGCGGTAGATCGTGGCAAATGGTCCCATCGGATGCTCGCGAGCCGTCGCGCGACGATCGCGGCCGGTTCGAACGAAATTCAGCACAACATTATCGGCGAGCGCGTGCTCGGCCTGCCCAAGGGCTGAGCCGGGACGACGCGACGGTCGCGACAATGGCGGAGGCGAGAGGGCGCGCATGAGCAAGTTCGAAGAATACGCCGAGAAATACAAATTCATCAAAATGGAGCGTCAGGACGGCATCCTGCAGATGACGTTGCATAGCAAGGGCGGCGAGTTGCTCTGGGGCGGCCGCCCGCATGAGGAATGCTCGTACGCGTTTTACGATGTTGCGCGCGATCGCGAAAACAAGGTCGTGATTCTCACCGGCACCGGCGACAACTTTATCGCGGATATCATCTGGGGCCGCGCGACCGCCGGAGGCGACGGCGCACCCACGAAGGCGCGTCCGCTGGCGTCCGATCATACGCTCTCGGATGCCTACTACTTGATCATGAATCATCTCAATATCGCTGTGCCGACGATCGCCGCCGTCAACGGACCCGCCCTGATTCATTCGGAGCTGGCGTTGTTGTGCGACATCGTGCTGGCGTCGGAAAACGCGGTTTTTCAGGACCTGCCGCATTTTCCGCAAGGGCTGGTCCCCGGTGACGGGGTGCATGCCGTGTATCCGCTGCTGCTGGGGATGAATCGCGCGCGCTACTTTTTGTTTACCGGTCAGAAGATTCCGGCGCTGGAAGCGCGTGAGATGGGGCTGGTGGCGGAAGTTCTGCCGCGCGAGCGGCTGCTCGCGCGGGCCTGGGAGCTCGCCCGCCAAATCGCCGCGAAGCCGCCGCTCACGCTGCGCTACGCGCGCGCCCTGATGACCCGGGAGATTAAGCGCCTGATGGTCGACAACCTGGAACTCGGCCTCGCGCTCGAAGGCCTCGGCACCTCGGAATACTGGCCGACGGCGAATTTCAAAAAATAGGACGACGGTGCCGGAGGCACGGAACAGGGGGCGGCGGAGTCTGCGACGCGCGGCCAAAATATAGTTTCCTGACTGCCCGATCGGGAGAAACCCATGAGCAAGTTCGAAGAATACGCAAACAAGTACAAGCACGTGCGGATGGAGCGGCGCGACGGCATCCTGCAGATGACGCTGCATCGCAATTACGGCTCGGTCATCTGGGACTTCGAGTCGCATAGCGAGACGGCGCACGCACTGGGCGACGTTGCGCGGGACCGCGAGAATCGTGCGGTGATTATTACCGGCGCCGGCAACGATTTCATCGCTGAACACGAATTTGGCGACGCCAA
>Ga0074045_10002732_pt1 | contig 16226 bp, 19 predicted proteins | sample BogForMeECP23OM2_FD_94442 | JGI IMG/M metagenome (GOLD analysis project Ga0074045, IMG submission 94442) | Bog forest soil microbial communities from Calvert Island, British Columbia, Canada - Bog Forest MetaG ECP23OM2 | ecosystem: Environmental > Terrestrial > Soil > Wetlands ...
CGCGCCGGGGGCAGGGTGCTCGACGTTGCTGGCGGCACCGCCGACCTGGCCCGCCTGTTCGCCGAGCGCGTCGGGCCGACCGGCAGCGTCATTCTGAGCGACATCAACGCGGCCATGCTCTCTGCCGGGCGCGACCGGCTGCTCAACCAAGGCCGCCTCGTGCCGGCAGTCCAGTGCGATGCCGAGGCGCTGCCGTTTGCGACCCGATGCTTCGACTGCGTATGCATCGGGTTCGGGCTGCGCAACGTCACGAACAAGGAGGTGGCGCTGGCGGAAATGCGCCGGGTTCTGCGGCCTGGCGGCGTCGCCCTGATCCTCGAATTCAGCCAAGTAGCCGAACCGCTCAGGCCCGTCTACGACTGGTACAGCTTCAACGTCCTGCCGCGACTGGGCAAGCTCGTCGCCGGCGACGAGGCGAGTTATCGCTACCTCGCCGAATCGATCCGCATGCACCCAGACCAGCCGACGCTGCGCGACCTGATGCGGCAAGCAGGATTCGACCGCGTCGAGTGGTTCAACCTGATGGCCGGCGTCGTGGCCTTGCACCGCGGCTACGTCTTCTAGGGGCGGCGTGTTCTTGGCGATCGCAATGGCCAATGCGGCGCTGGAGCGCGAGCACTGGGCACGTGCCAGGCTTGCCGCCCACGCCGGTCGCGCCGTGCGAGTGCAGATCGGCCTGGCAAGTCAGGGCTTCGCCATCGATGCCGACGGGTGGCTGCATGCGAGTGAGGCCGCCCCCGACCTGAAGCTGACCATCCCGGTACTGCGGCTCCCGGCTCTGCTGGCACAACCCGAACGCTGGCGCGACTGGGTGGCAGCCGAGGGTGATGCCGCCCTGGCGGCGACCTTGCGCGAGCTCGCGCTGACGCTACCGTGGTTCGTGGAGGAGTTGTGCGCCAGGGCATTCGGCCCGGTCGCCGGGCAGAGATTGGCCGACCTGGGGCGCCGTCTGCTGGCCCTCCCGGGCTACGCCGCCGTGCGCTTCACAGACAGCGTAGCGAGTTACGTCGGCAACGACGCACGCTTCGCGGCGGGCGCCGCCGAGGCGCGCGTCGTTGCCGGCGAGATCACGGCCCTGGCCGCACGTGTGGACGCGCTGGCGCAGCGCATCGATGCGCTGGCCCGCTCGACCTCTCCGGCTCCTCCCGGGCCGCCACCGCGGCAAGGTGCCGGAAGAGTCAGGCGCAATTCCCGCTAGCGTTCCGACCCCGGGGGGGCAGGCGGCCAGGTGAAGATCGCCGTCGACGGCGGACCGAGCGGATCGGTGTCCGGATCGATGGCCGAGATGCGCAGTACCTGGTCCTTGAACCAGCGGTGGAAGGGTTGCTGGGCGTCGGCGAACTTCCTTGCCGCCGGCTCGACATCCTCCACCGCGGTGACTACGATGACCTGCGCTCCGAACGGGCCCGGCTGGAAGTACCAGGATTCGCTCCGCACGCCCAGGCTGCGATAGAACTCGTGCGCTTCCGTCTGGCGCGGACCGGCAAGCGCGCGCACGAAGGCTTCGAGCTCCGCTTCCTTGCTGGGCAGCACCGCATACGCCCTGACGACGAAATGCATCCATTTCTCCAAACGCGAGCATCCGTCCGACGACGACCGAACCGGGCGGAATTGCGGACTCTGGCCACGGCAGGCGGTGTCGTCACTGCGTATATTGTGACTTGCCTTCGCCGAACGACCAGTTTTCCCAGGCAACTTCGACAAGATTGACGAACAGGTTTCGCGGCTCGAGGCCCGGGGCCTGCGCCAGCAGTTCGGCTGCGCGGGCGAAGAAGTCTCGTTTTTGCTGCGGCTTGCGCCCGGCGCTCAACGTGACCTGTACCAGCACGACGTCATCGGTTCGGTCGATGCCCAGATAGCTCGCATCGTACACGAGTCCATCGGCCTCAAGCTCGGTGATGATCTGGAAGCGGTCGTGCTCGGGCACCGCGAGGGTCTCCACCATGGCCCGATGGATACCCTCTCCGATAGCACGGCGGTACTGAGCCGGCTTGCCGGCCCGGAGCGAGATGCGCACAAGGGGCATGGTGGCGCGACGGTGGCGCCGCCCGGGCGGCGCCGATCGGAATCTACGCGCTCGGTGCGAGCGCGTCAAACGCATACCTTACAATCGCGGGCATGCGCTGGTTCCGGCTCGCAAAAATCTGGCTGATCGCGCTCAAGTACGGGCTCGACGAGTTCCTGCTCGGCCACGAGCGGGCTCGTTGGCTGCGCCCCACCGCCCGGGTGCTGACGTTCTGGCGTGACACGTCGGCGCCCCGCGGGGTACGGCTGCGACTGGCGCTGGAAGATCTCGGGCCCATCTTCGTCAAGTTCGGCCAGGTGCTGTCGACCCGGCGCGATCTGTTGCCCCCCGACATCGCCGACGAGCTCGCCAAACTGCAGGATCGCGTACCGCCCTTTCCGACAGAGCAGGTGATCGCCACCCTCGTCCGTGTCTACGGCAAGCCCGTCGACGAGGTATTCAAGGTATTCGACCGCGAGCCGGTGGCGAGCGCCTCGGTGGCGCAGGTGCATCTCGCGGAGCTGCCCGACGGTACGCCGGCAGCGGTCAAGGTATTGCGTCCCAACATCTCGGCGACGATCGAGAAGGACCTCGCCCTCATGCAGACTGGAGCGTGGCTGGTCGAGAGGCTGTGGTCGGACGGAAAGCGCCTCAGACCGCAGGAAGTGGTTGCGGAGTTCAACAAGACGATTCACGACGAGCTCGATCTCGCCCGCGAAGCGGCCAACTGCTCGCAGCTGCGCCGCAACTTTCTGCACTCGTCGCTGCTGCTCGTTCCGGAGGTCTACTGGGACTGGTGCAGCACCGAAGTCATGGTGATGGAGCGCATGAGCGGCATCCCCATCAGCCACGTCAAGCGGCTGAAGGCCGAGGGGATCGATATTCCGCGGCTGGCCCGCGCCGGCGTTGAAATCTTCTTCACCCAGGTATTCCGCGACGGTTTTTTCCATGCCGACATGCATCCGGGCAACATCTTCGTCGCCAACAGTCCGGCTTCGATCGGCAAGTACATCGCCCTCGACTTCGGCATAATGGGCACCCTCTCCGAGACCGACAAGAGCTACCTGGCGCAGAATTTCCTCGCCTTCTTCCGTCGCGACTACCACCGCGTAGCCACTGCGCACATCGAGTCCGGGTGGGTGCCGCCCGAAACGCGAGTCGACGAACTGGAGAGCGAAATTCGTGCGGTGTGCGAGCCAATCTTCGATCGGCCTCTAAAGGAGATCTCGCTCGGGCGCGTGCTGGTGCAGCTATTCCGTGCCTCGCGCCGGTTCAACGTCGAGATCCAGCCGCAGCTCGTGCTGCTGCAGAAGACGCTGCTCAATGTCGAAGGCCTCGGTCGCCAACTTGATCCCGATCTTGATCTTTGGGTGACCGCCAAACCCTTCCTCGAGCGCTGGATGGAGGACCAAGTGGGGTGGCGGTCGCTCGAGCGCCGGCTGCGCGAGGAGGTGCCTTTCCTTGTCACGATGCTGCCGCGATTGCCGCGACTGATTTATCAGGATCTCACGGCGCCGGCGGCGGTGTCCGACCTGGCCCTGAAAGAGATCGCCGCCGCGCAACGCGCCGTCACCCGCTGGCTCGGCGTGGTCGCCCTGCTGCTGGCCGGCCTGATCGCCGTTCTTATCTGGCATTCGTGGTGAGCCGCGGGAGTCGTCACGCGGGTAAGCGCGTTTTCTGCAATAATCATCGTCCTGCCTGATTTCCGCGAGGCAGTTGGTCCGAAGATGGTGAAGCTGGTAGCCGTTTGGACGTGGCTCGCGATCGCCGCGGGCGTGGTCAGCGCCGCGCCCGCGCCGGTGATGGTGTTGCCGGTTTCCGGCGCAATCGGGCCGGCCAGCGCAGACTTCGTCACCCGCGGCATCGCACGCGCCGACCACGACGGGGCGCAACTGGTTGTGCTGCAGATCGACACACCCGGCGGCCTGGACACGTCGATGCGCGAGATCATCAAGGCAATCCTAGCCTCGCCGACCCCCGTCGCCGTGTTCGTCGGCCCGAGCGGCGCGCGCGCGGCGAGCGCCGGGACCTACATTCTCTACGCCAGTCACATCGCGGCGATGGCGCCCGGAACCAACCTTGGAGCCGCCACGCCGGTGCAGATCGGCATGCCTTCGTCCGCGCCGTCGGCAGAGCCACCACGGCCGGCCGAAAAAGCCAAGGACAAGGGCGCCGACGAATCGCCGGCTACGCAGGACACGCTGACCAGGAAGCAAACGCACGACGCGGCCGCCTACATTCGCGGCCTCGCGCAGCTGCGCGGGCGCAATGCGCAATGGGGGGAGCGCGCTGTGCGCGAAGCGGTCAGCCTGTCGGCGGACGAAGCGCTCTCGCAGAACGTCATCGACCTGACCGCGCGCGATGTGCCGGATTTGCTGGCCAAGCTCGACGGCCGCAGGGTGACCACGGCCGCCGGCACCCGCGTGCTCGCCACGGCCGGCGCCGCGGCGATCACTGTCGAGCCCGATTGGAAGAGCCGGTTTCTGGCCGTGATTACCGACCCCAGCGTGGCATTGATCCTTATGATGCTGGGCGTCTATGGATTGTTCTTCGAGTTTTCCAACCCGGGATTCGTTCTGCCGGGAGTCGTGGGGGCGATCTGCCTCTGCCTGGGGCTATTCGCCCTTAACATGCTGCCGGTCAACTACGCGGGGCTTACGCTGGTGTTGCTCGGGCTCGGGTTCCTCGTTGCCGAGGCTTTCCTGCCCAGCTATGGATCACTTGGCGTCGGCGGCATCATCGCCTTTGTCATCGGCGCGGTAATGCTCATTGATACCGACGTGCCCGGATTCGGCGTTCCCTACTGGCTGATCGGCTCGCTCGCCGTGCTGTCCGCCGCGTTCATCATCCTCGTCGGCGGGCTCGCGCTCAGGGCCCGCCGCAGGCCGGTGGTCACGGGGGCCGAAGAGCTGATCGGCAGCATCGGGGTCGTGCTCGAAGACACCGGAACGGAGAGCTGGGCGCGCGTGCACAGCGAACAGTGGCAGGTACACAGTCCGGTGCCGCTCAAGTGCGGGCAGGATGTTCGCGTCACGGCCCGGGACGGCTTGGTGCTGACCGTGGTACCCCTCAACGAAAGCGCAGGAGGATAACCATGATTTTCGGAATGGGATTCGGCGGCTTGCTCGTCTTCATCCTCCTGCTCATTGCCATCTCGTTCCGCGTCCTGCGTGAATACGAGCGCGGTGTGGTGTTCATGCTCGGTCGATTCTGGAAGGTGAAGGGCCCGGGGCTGATCCTCATCATTCCCATCCTCCAGCAATGGGTGCGCGTCGACCTGCGCACGATCGTAATGGACGTGCCGCCTCAGGACGTGATCACCCGCGACAACGTTTCGGTCAAGGTCAACGCGGTGGTGTATTTCCGGGTCGTCGATCCGGCCAAGTCGGTGATCCAGGTCGAGAAGTTCCTGGTAGCGACGAGCCAGCTCGCACAGACCACCCTGCGCGCAGTGCTGGGCAAGCACGCCCTCGACGAACTGCTCTCCGAGCGGGAAAAGCTCAACCTCGACGTCCAGCGCGTGCTCGACACCCAAACCGACGCCTGGGGCGTCAAGGTGTCGACCGTGGAAATCAAGCAGGTCGACCTCAACGAGTCGATGGTGAGGGCGATCGCGCGCCAGGCGGAGGCGGAGCGCGAGCGGCGGGCCAAGATCATCCATGCGGAAGGCGAGCTGCAAGCCTCGGAAAAGCTGCTGCAGGCGGCACAAATGCTCGCGCAGCAGCCTCAGGCGATGCAGCTGCGTTATCTGCAGACGCTGGGCAACATTGCCGGGGACAAGAGCTCGACGATCGTCTTTCCGGTGCCGCTGGAGATGCTGTCCGCGCTCGGCACCAAGACCCAGAATTCGGGCTGACGCGACCCGGGTAGCGTCGGCTTCGTGCTCGGGCCGATCGTTGCCCGCGCCACTGCCGCTATTTCTTCACCCCGATGGTGGTCTCGTTCCAGACGATCGCGACGTCCGGCTGGCGCTTCACCAGGCGCTCGAGCGCCTTGCTTTGCGACCCGCTGCGCACGCAACCCTGCAGCGTGACGAATTTGCGCATCGTCGTTACCCACACGCTGGTGTCGCGAAAGCGCTTGTCGTCGCGGATCGCCGCTATGACCCGGTCGTTGATCTCCGGATCGCGCTTGTAGGCTCCCCCGCATTCGCAAGTCCCGGCAAGGCAGCACGATGTGCCGCGCTCGGCCCGCTCGTGCGCCTGGATGCGCATCTCCTGCTCCGTGAGCAAGGGCGGTGGAGCGGCCGGGCAGTTTGCGAAGCCTCCGGTAGCCTGCGCAAACGGGTCGAGCTGATAGGTGCGCCGCTCTTCGGCGGCGGCGGTCAAACCAAGCGTTACCGTCAACAGCAGCAGCAAGCGTAGTCGCATCGCGGCATCCGACAAGGCAAGAGACCGCCTATTTTTGCTACAATTTGCCGATTACGCCAAGGGGTCGCGGCTGCCAATGGCGCTGCTCGAGATTCAGAACGTCACCCGCCGCTTCGGCGATTTCACTGCGGTCGACAAGGTCAGCATCGGCATCGAGTCCGGGGAGTTCTTCACCCTGCTCGGTCCCTCCGGCTGCGGCAAGACGACGCTGTTGCGAATGATCGCCGGCTTCGATCTCCCCGACGGCGGCCGCATCCTGCTCAACGGGGAAGACCTTGCCGGCCGGCCGCCGGAGCAGCGCCCCGTGCGCACCGTCTTCCAGAGTTACGCGCTCTTCCCGCACATGACCGTCGAGGGCAACGTCGCCTTTCCGCTGCAGATGGCAAAGACTCCCGCCGTCGATATCCCGGCCAAGATCGCGGCGGCGCTCGAGGACGTGCGCCTGCAAGGCTTCGGCAAGCGCTATCCACACGAGCTCTCCGGGGGGCAGAAGCAGCGCGTGGCGATCGGCCGGGCGCTGGTGACGCATCCGACCGTGCTGCTGCTCGATGAGCCGCTGGCCGCGCTCGATGCGAAACTGCGCGAGGAGATGCAGCTCGAGCTCATCAACCTGCAGAAGGAGGTCGGTATCACGTTCGTGTACGTCACGCATGACCAGACCGAGGCGCTGGCGCTCTCGCACCGCATTGCGGTGATGAACAAGGGCCGCGTCGAGCAGCTCGATGAGCCGTCGCGGATATACGGCTTTCCGCGCACGCGCTTCGTGGCCGATTTCATCGGCCAGTGCAACCTGTTTTCGGGGCCCGTCGCCAGCCGCGGGAGCGAAGGCACGATCACCCTCGACGTTCCGGCACTCGGCCCGGTGCGCATCGCCACCGACTCGAAGCTGTCCCCCGGTCGACCCGGCACGATCGCGCTGCGGCCGGAGAAGATCCGGATTCGCGCCACCTCTGGCGACGGCGCCGACAATCACTTTCGCGGCACCGTCGCGGACCTTCTTTACCTGGGTGACGTGACGGTGTACAGGATCGCCACCGCTGGCGGCGTACGCATCGAAGCTCTGCTCGCCAATTCTCAGAGCGGCAGCGCCAAGTTCTTCGAGGTCGGCGATGCGGTGGACCTGAGCTGGGCGGTCGACGCGGGTCACTTCATCGAAGAGTGAACACCAAGCCAAGATCCCCTTCGGCCGCAGGCCCATCGCGCTTCGGCAGGTGGCTGGTGAGCGGCCCGCCATTGCTTTATCTGCTGCTGTTCTTCGCCATCCCGTCGCTGATCATGGTGCTGGCGTCGTTTCGCAGCCCCGGCGAATTCGGCGGCCTGGCGCCGTTCCTCGAGGACGGCAAGGTCGATCTCAACCTCGATAGCTACGCTCGCTTCTTCACCGACCCGGTCTACGCGCAGATCTTTCTCAAATCGGTATGGTATGCGCTGTTGACGACGCTGTTCTGCCTGGCTCTGGCGTACCCGCTGGCGGCGCTGATCGCCAAAAGCCCGCAACGCTACCGTGACTTGCTGCTGTTGCTGGTCATCCTGCCGTTCTGGAGCAATTTCCTCATCCGCGTGTACGCATGGATGATCATCCTTGGCCCGAACGCCGCCCTGGCGCGAAGCGTCAATGGCGCGCTGGCCTGGTTCGGGCACGAACCGGTACCGTTGCTCTTCAGCTCCTTTGCGGTACTGGTGTGCCTGGTCTACGTGCACCTGCCGTTCATGGTCTTGCCGCTGTACGCGAATCTGGAGAAGCACGACCAGGCCTTGCTCGACGCGGCGCAGGATCTGGGCGCCAACGCCTGGCAACGGTTCTGGCGCATCACGTTTCCCCTGTCGCTTCCGGGGGTGTACGCCGGCGCGGCATTGGTCTTCATTCCTGCGCTCGGCATTTTCGCGATACCGGACATATTGGGAGGGCCCGGGGACAGCCTGATCGGCAACGTGATCAAGCAACAGTTCCTGGAAACTCGCGACTGGCCGTTCGGCAGCGTGCTGTCGATCGTGCTGACCGTCGCCGCCCTGGCGCTCGCCGGCCTGGCAGCCTGGATCGGGCGCCGCAACCTCGGCGCGCCGTCGTCGGCGAAGCAAGCCCGTGCGTAGGCAGCCGCTCGCGCTATGGGTCGCCGCCGGGGCGGGTTACGCCTTCCTCTACATCCCGCTCGTCATCGTCGTGGCCTATTCGTTCAACAACTCGCGCCTGAACGCCGAGTGGGTCGGGTTCACGTTCGACTGGTACACCCGCCTGTTCCACGACCAGGACATGCTCGCCGCTGCGGGCAACTCGCTGCTCATCGCGCTCACCGCGAGCGCCGTATCCACCGTTCTTGGCACGATGGCAGGCGTCGCGCTGTACCGCCAGCGCTCGCGCCTGCTTTCGATACTGGTGCTCGCGCCGATCGCCATCCCCGAGATCCTGATGGGCGTGAGCCTGCTTATCTTTTTCGTGCTGCTCAACTTCACGCTCGGACTTGTCTCTGTCGCGCTGGCACACATCGCGTTCTGCATCGGCTTCGTGGCGATCGTCGTCAGGGCCCGACTGGCCGGCATGGACGAATTGCTGACCGAAGCGGCGCGCGATTGCGGCGCCTCACCATGGAATGCCTTCCGCTATATCACCCTGCCGCTCATCATGCCGGGCGTGATCGCCGGAGCGCTGATGGCGTTCACCTTGTCGATCGACGACTTCGTGATCACATTCTTCACCGCCGGCGCGGGTACGGTTACGCTTCCGTTGCAGATATACTCGATGATCAAGATCGCGGTAACGCCCGAGGTCAACGCGGTTTCGAGCTTGTTGATGCTGCTCACGCTCGCGCTTATCATCGTCGCTTCCAGACTCTCGCCGAGCCTGCTGCGCTCCGAATAGGTGATTGCATGAAGCAATTTGCTGCCTTGTGTCTCGCCCTCGCGCTGGCCGCGGTGCCGGTGGCCCCGGCCCAAGCCAAGGACGAGTTTCACCTCTACAACTGGAATAACTACATCGCGCCTGAGACGATCAAGCGCTTCGAGGAGTTTTGCAAGTGCGCAGTGGTGCAGACCTATTATTCCGACAACGAGGAGTTGCTGGCCAAGCTCGCTGCCGGCGCCAGGGGCTACGACCTGCTGGTGCCCACGGCGAACGCCGTGGAGGCGCTGATCCATGGCAAGCAGCTTCTGCCGCTCGATAAGTCGCAGCTGCCGAACCTCAAGAACATCAACCCGATCTACATGAACACGTCGTTTGATCCTGGCAACAAGTACTCGGTTCCGTATGCGATGTCGACGACGATCATCGGCTACAACGACCAGAAGATGAAAGAGCTGGGCTTGCCCACCGACACCTGGGCGGTGATATTCGATCCGAAGTACCTCGAGAAAGTGAAGGGACGCGTTACGGTGCTCGACAGCGCGAACGAGCTGTTCGCGGCCGCGCTGAAGTACCTCGGCTACTCCGCCAACGACGTCGACGAGGGGCACTGGAAGGAAGCTGCGAGCGTGATCGAGAAAGCCAAGCCGTACTGGGCCGCATTCAACGCCTCGTCCTACATCAAGGAGCTGACCGTGGGCAACATCTGGCTCGTGCATGGTTACTCCAACGACATCTTCCAGGCGAATCTCGATGCCCAGGCAGCCAAGCGACCGTTCCATATCCTGCAGGGGATGCCCAAGGAGGGAGCGGTACTCGCGGTCGACAACATGGTGATTGACAAGGACGCGCCGCGCCCCGACCTGGCACTCAAGTTCATCGACTTCATGCTCGAGGGCAAGAACTCGGCTGAGCTAACCAACCTGATCGGCTCCGGCAATCCGAATCTCGAAGCGGTCAAGTACATCAAGCCCGAGATCCTCAAGAATCCGGCAATCTTCCCCGACAAGGCGGTCGCGGCGAAGCTCGAGCAGCTAAAGGATCTGACCGTCGCCCAGCGGCGCCTGCGGAATCGGATGTGGACCGACATCAAGGCGGGGCGCTGACGCCCAGGCAGCTCGAGACTGGCGGAGTGAAACCGGCTCCGCCTGGCACGGTTGCCGCAATGCGGGTCATCGAGAAGCCGCCGCGTGGGGGCGGGCCCGCATGAGTAGGGCTGCCGCGGTCGTTACCAGGTCCCTGCGCCCCGAGGATGCCGGCGAGTTTCTGCGCTTCTTCGACCATGAGCGCGGCGCGGCGTTTGCCGACAATCCGGAATGGGCAAAATGCTATTGCCGCTACTACCACGTGCCGAAGGCGATCCGCTGGGCGTCGCTTTCCGCGCCCAGCAATCGTGAGGCGATGGAGGCACGCATCAAGGTCGGTGAAATGGAAGGCCTGGTCGCCTATGAGGGCGCCGAAGTCGTCGGCTGGGTGAATGCACAGGCGCGCCATAAGCTGCCGCACTGCTTTGCCCGCATGGGCATCGCTCCAACGCCGCTGCCTTGCCAGCCATTCGAGGCTGCAGCAATCGTCTGCTTTGTCGTTTCCCCGTCGCGAAGACGTCGCGGCATCGCGCGCGCGCTCCTGCGCGGGGCGCTCGAGTCGCTGGCGGCCCGCGGCTTCAAGCTGGTCGACGCCTTCCCTTTCAAGTCCGGCGACAGCCAGCTCGACACCGATCACTTCCATGGCCCGCTCTCGCTCTTCCTCGATGCCGGTTTCAGTGTCCTTGGCCAAGACAAGCGCCTGACGGTCGTCCGCAAGCTGCTCGCCGGTCCGGCGTAAGCGCGAGCCCATGTCCTCGCCTGCAGCACCGACGCGGCGGCAGCCGACCCGACTGCCGCTCTATCTCGCCATCTTGTATGGGCTGATGATTGTCTATGCCAGCCTGGAGCCGTTCTCCGGCTGGATGGCGCCATTGCCCGATACGCCGTTCTTTCTGTTCGCGCCGTGGCCGCAGCACCTGACGCGCTTCGACATCGCCGTCAACGTGCTTGCCTATGCACCGTTTGGGTTTCTGCTCGCGCAGATCGATCCGCGACGCCGGCCGGCGCTGCGCCTGATGGTCGCGGCTGGCACCGGTGCCCTGCTCTCGTTGGCGATGGAAACGACGCAGATGTTCCTGCCCATGCGCGACGCCAGCACCGTCGACGTGCTGTCCAACACGGCGGGAGCGACCCTGGGTGGGCTGGCCGCCCTCGCATTCGATCGGGCGCCGGGGGTGCGCGATCGCATCGCGCGGTGGCGATACCGCACCTTTCTCGGCGGCCCGAGCGCCGACCTGGGGCTCGCGTTGCTTGGCGTCTGGCTGCTGTCGCAGGTCAATCCGGGCATACCGCTGTTCGCGGCGACGTTCGACCCCTCGCTGGAGCTCGCGCCTGACCTTGCCGGCACCTTGCTGGAAGCCGCGCAGAGCGCCTTCAACGTCATCGGCGTCGGCTTGTTCCTGGGCCTGCTCCTGCGCCAGCGGCGCGCTCTCGGAGCGGCCGTGCTGTCACTGGTCGCAATCGCCCTGGCTTTGAAGGTCGCCGCCGCATCGCTGCTGCTCAAGTCGGGGGCGTGGGCGCTCTGGCTGGAGCCGGGCACGTCACTCGGCGTAGCCGCCGGCGCGCTGATTCTCATGCTCGCGATCTGGCTGCCGCGCTCCGTGCGCACGACCCTGTGCGCGACGGCGCTGCTTTCTTCCCTCGTCGCGCCGCTCTTGGTGCCGGACCTGTGGCGGGCGCGCGCGCCGCTCGCGCTCTTCGACTGGCCGTACGGCCACCTGCTGAACTTCAACCGCCTTACGCATGCGGTGCTCGTCATCTGGCCCATGCTTGCCAGCGCGTACCTGCTATGGCTAGCCGGACAGCCGGGATGGGGGCAGCGTGGAAACCAAGGCGAGCCGGGTGATCGAGTATAATTTGCCACGGCGCGCAAATTTCGGCGCCGCCGCGATGGCCTATTACCGCTGCCATGTCTTCTTCTGCTGCAACCAGCGCGAGGCGCCGGAGGCATGCTGTAACAATCACGGCGCGCTGGACATGCAGGCTTATGCCAAGCAGCGCATAAAGGCTCTGCGCCTCGACGGCAAGGGTAAGGTACGCATCAACAAGTCCGGCTGTTTGGACCGCTGCGACGAGGGCCCGGTGCTCGTCGTCTATCCTGACGCGGTGTGGTACAGCTACGTCGACAAGCACGACATTGACGAAATCATCGATTCGCACATTGTTCACGGCCAAGTCGTCGAAAGGCTGAAGATTTGACGCGTGGGGAAGACCGCACCACGATTGCCGGTCCGGCTGGCACGCTTGAAGTGGCGCTCAACGTCCCTGCGCAAGAGCCCCACGGCATTGCGCTCGTCGCGCACCCGCACCCCTTGCAGGGCGGGACGCTCGACAACAAGGTAGCGCAGACTCTCGCCAAGACTTTCGTCGCGCTCGGCTATGTCAGCGTAAGGTTCAACTTCCGTGGCGTCGGGAAGAGCGAGGGGCAATTCGCCGATGGCGTCGGCGAGACTGACGACGCCCTGGCCGCGCTCGAGTTTGCCAGGACGCGATTCACCGGCCTGGCCGCGACGGCGCCGGCACTGGCGGGGTTTTCCTTCGGTTCCTACGTGCAGGCGCGCGTCGCTGCGGTGGTCGAGCCGGAGCGGATGGTCTTGGTCGGCCCCGCGGTAAACCGCTTTCGCGCCGACGCCCTGCCCGCCGATACCATCGTGATTCACGGTGAGGAAGACGATATTGTCGCGCTCGCCGACGTGCTGGCGTGGGCACGCCCGAAGCAATTGCCCATCGTTGTCTTCCCCGGTTGCGGCCACTTCTTTCACGGCCGTCTGCCGCAGTTGCAGCGCACCATAGCCGGGATGTGGGCGCGGTGAATCTCAGCGACGCTCCCATCCTGTCGGTTTCCGGCCTGCGCAAGTCCTACGGCGAGAACGAAGTCTTGCGCGGACTCGACTTTTCGATTCGCCGCGGTGAATGCTTTGGCCTGCTCGGCCCAAACGGCGCGGGCAAGACCACGACGCTTCGTTGCTGCCTCGGCCTGACCGATCCGAATGCCGGCACCATCACCTTGGTCGGAGAACCGGTGCCGGAGGCCGCTCGCCAGGCTCGCGTCCGCGTCGGGGTCGTGCCGCAAATGGACAATATCGACCCCGACTTCACCGTGGTCGAGAACCTCGTCATCTACGGTCGCTATTTCCGCATGCCGGACGCGTTGATCAACGAGCGTATTCCGCGGCTGCTCGAGTTTGCCGGTCTGTCAGCCAAGGGCGATGCCAACATACGCACGCTCTCTGGCGGCATGAAGCGGCGCCTGACCCTAGCGCGTGCACTGGTCAACGATCCCGAGCTGCTGGTTCTCGACGAGCCAACGACAGGGCTGGATCCGCAGGCGCGGCACCTGATCTGGGACGGCCTGCGCCAGCTGCTCACGCAGGGCAAGACGATCCTGCTGACCACGCACTTCATGGACGAGGCCGAGCGTTTATGCACGCGTCTTGCCGTCATCGACCACGGACGGATGATCGCCAATGATTCGCCGCGAGCGCTGATCGCCGCCCACGTCGAGCCTGAGGTGATCGAAGTGTACGGTGACGAAGCGCGCTCCTGGGCGGCGGCCCGAGGCCGCCAACTCGTCGATCGGCTCGAGCTGGCGGGGGAGACGGCGTTCTGCTACGCCCGCGACGCAGCCCCGCTCCTTGCCGACCTCTCGCATACGCCTGGCGTGCGCTATCTGCACCGACCGGCAAATCTGGAGGACCTGTTCATCAAGCTCACCGGCCGGGAATTGCGCGACTGACCGATCACTAGGAGCGCAGCGTCGCGATCAGGCGCGATGGATTGCGCAGCAGATCGAGCGCGTCGAGGACGTCGGAGAGCACGATGTCGGCGCAAGCCAGCGCTTCGCCGGCACCGCCTTCGCGCTGGACCAGCGCGACCCCGACGGCCGCGGCGGCAAGCATCTTGCGGTCATTGCGACCGTTGCCGATCGCGCAGACGCGATCGGCAACAAGCTGCTGAACATACTCGAGCTTGGCCTCGGCCTGCGACTCGAGCGGGATGACGGTCAGTTTGACCGGCAGCCCCGCGAGCTCGCTTCGCGCACAACCAAACGTGTCCGCGGTGACGACGTGAATTTCGAGCCGGTCGGCAAGGGCCGCCAGCACCTCGCGCACGCCGGGTATAAGCCGGCCGTCGATGGCGAGCGTCCCGTTGAAGTCGAGGACCAGATGCGCGAGTTCGAGTTGGCGAAACCCGGGGATCACGATCGCAAGCATCGTCGCTCCGGCGCAGTCTACTTACGCGGCCGCCGGCTGGGCGGTCCCCGACGAGGCCGACAACAGGCACGCCTTGCCGAGCGTCTCAGGCCGCCCACCGCCGCATCCGCGCAGCGCGACCGGTCATCGTGAAACGCCATGCGCATTCGACCTCCCGGGGCTCGTCCATCCCTCATCGGCACGCTCGCTCGGGCGGCCGGCCGCCGCAGACCGCGCAGGTCGGAGACGATACTCCTGTCCCCCGCGAGTCGCACCTGGCCGGCGACATGTTCAGGTTATACTCGTATTGAGTCCTCGCCAACGCATGCTCTCCGCCACACTGTATCGTTTTCCGGAAATGTCGCTGCGCTGGATTCCGGTCTGGCGGCGCAACCTTCTGGTGTGGCGCAAGCTCGCGATCGCTTCCGTGCTCGGCAACATCGCCGACCCGCTGCTGTACATGCTGGCGCTGGGCTACGGCATAGGCGCCTTCATCCCAGAAATCGGAGGCATGAAGTACATCGCGTTCATCGGCACCGGCATGGTGTGCCAGAGCGCCATGTTCACGTCGTCTTTCGAGGCGATGTACTCCGCATTTTCACGCATGCACGTGCAGCGGACCTGGGAGGCGATCATCAATGCCCCGGTCTCGCTCGACGACGTGGTCTTCGCCGAGTGGATCTGGGCGGCGTCGAAGAGCGTGATGTCGGTGCTGGCGATCCTCGTGGTGATCATCGCGCTCGGCTTCGGTCACTCATGGCTCGCGATCTGGGTGCTGCCGTTGGGGTTCGTCGTCGGCCTTACCTTCGCCGGGTTCGGGCTGCTTATGAACTCTCTCGCCCGCAACTATGACTTCTTCACCTATTCGCTGACTCTCTTCCAGACCCCGATGCTCCTGCTCTCCGGGGTGTTCTTTCCGGTTGCCCAGATGCCGCCGACGTTACGCACCGTCGCGGCGATACTCCCGCTGTCGCATGCGATCGATATCGCGCGACCTCTGCTCGCCGGCAAAGTGCCGGAGGATATCGTGCTCCATCTTCTCGTGCTTCTGGGCTACGCCTGCGTCACCTACTACATCGCGCTGGTCCTGACCCGGCGGCGACTGTTGAAGTAGCGATGCCATGCTCTGGATCAAGTCGCTGCATATTATCTTCATGGTTACCTGGTTCGCCGGGTTGTTCTATCTGCCGCGGCTTTTTGTCTATCATGCGCTGGCGACTGACGCCGTCGGCATCGAGCGGTTCAAGCTGATGGAGCGCAAGCTCTACTTCGGCATCATGACCCCCGGCGCGGTGCTGACCATTGCTTCCGGCCTCTGGCTATGGCTCGGCTTCGGCATTGCCGGCACGTGGCTGTACGTCAAACTATTGCTGGTCGCGAGCCTGATCGCGCACCATGTCTGGCTCGGCAAGCTGATGCGCGATTTTCAACGCGAACGCAACCGGCACGGCGACACGTTCTATCGCTGGATCAACGAGATTCCCGCATTGCCGGCGCTCGTAGGCATCGTGCTGCTGGTCGTTATCAAGCCGTTCTGAAGGGTAACCGGTGGAAACGTACTTTGCGCCCTGCCCCCGCGGGCTGGAGGGCGTGCTTGCGGACGAACTTGCAGCGCTGGGCGCCGGCGACATCGCGCCGACCGACGGCGGTGTCGGCTTTACCGGGCCACTCGAGCTCGCCTATCGCGCCAATCTCGAGAGCCGCCTCGCCAGCCGCGTGCTTTGGCGGGTCGGCGAC
>Ga0074045_10002734_pt1 | contig 16217 bp, 23 predicted proteins | sample BogForMeECP23OM2_FD_94442 | JGI IMG/M metagenome (GOLD analysis project Ga0074045, IMG submission 94442) | Bog forest soil microbial communities from Calvert Island, British Columbia, Canada - Bog Forest MetaG ECP23OM2 | ecosystem: Environmental > Terrestrial > Soil > Wetlands ...
AGCGGATTCGCCTCGGCACCGGCGTGATTCAGCTCGCCGCGCGCACGCCGGCCAACGCCGCGATGTGCGCCGGAACGGTCGACGCGCTGGCCGGCGGCAACCGCTTTATCGTCGGGCTGGGGGTCTCGGGACCGCAGATTGTCGAGGGCTGGTACGGGCAGCCGTGGGGCCGCCCCTACTATCGGATCCGCGATTACGTTGCGATTATGCGCAAAATCTTTCAACGCGAGGCGCCCGTGGCTCATCAGGGAAGGGAGATCTCGCTGCCCTACAACGGCCCGGGTTCGAGCGGTCTCGGCAAACCGCTCAGATCCATTTTGCACATGAATCCCAAGCTGCCGATCTGGCTCGGGGCGGAGAACGAGGCAACCGTCAAGCTCTGTGCCGAGATCTGCGACGGCTGGTTGCCGCTGGGTTTCATTCCGGGCTCGATGCCACGTTATCGACCCTGGCTCGAACACGGGTTTCGCCGGGCTGGCGGCGGCAAGTCGCTTGATAAGTTCGAGATTTACCCGATGCTGCCGGTGATTATCGATCGCGACGTGAAGGCGGCGCTAGACCGGATGAAGCCTGACGTCGCGCTCTACGTTGGCGGGATGGGGGCGCGCAGCAAGAATTTCCACAAGGACCTGATGATTCAGCAGGGCTTTCCGGAGGCGGCCGAGCGAATCCAGGAACTTTATCTCGCCGGACGTAAGGAGGAGGCGACCGCCGCGGTGCCGGACGAGCTGGTCGATTTGCGCGCGCTGGTCGGGCCACCCGCCCGCATCCGTGAGCGTTATCGCGCGTGGGAGGACTCCGGTGCGACCGGTGCGCTGGTCCGCACGAGTCAGGACGAAGCAATCGAGCTGCTGGCCGAAGTGGCGGGCCTCGCGCGTCCGTAGCCGCCACAAGGAGGCAGAAGCCGTCGTAAGTCGCCTTTGCATATGGCGCGAGAATAAACGGCGAAGTAAGCCAGCTAGGTTAAAATTAACATAAGTTACATATGCTTATGTATGAGCTAGAAGTGCTTGTAGCACCGATGGTATACTAATACTTCGCTCGTCGAGGGATACGGACTCGCATGCCGACACGCTTCACTAAAAGTCGCTCAGTTATCGAGCCCGGGATCCGCAATCCGGTGCGCTTGCGGCTGCTACCCCTTATCTTGGGCTTGGCCTGGGCGCTGACCTTGGCGTCATGCGCGCGGCAAGCGGTTACGACCAATGTTACGCCCGATACGAAGGCGCCAACGGCGGCCTATACTATCGGCAAAGACGACGTTATCGACATAATCGTCTGGAGAGAGCCGCAACTGAGCGGCAAAGTTCGCGTCGTGGGCGACGGCACGATCACTATCCCGCTGGTCGGACCGATTCCGGCCGAGGGATTGACCTGTGATCAATTGCAGGCCGATCTGACCAAGCGCCTGGGGCAATATACGCAGAACCCGAACGTGACGGTCAGGGTCGCGGTCCCGAACAGTCAGGTGTTCTATATCCTGGGCGAGGTCGGGAAGCCGGGTTCGTATCCGTTGCGCTCGGACGAGGTGCTGTCGCAGGCGGTTGCGCAGGCCGGGGGCTTCACCGTATTTGCGGACCAGGGCGCAATCCGAATCGTCCGGCGTATCCCTGACAAGAATATAGTCATGACCGTCAACTATCGTCAGGTGGCGCACGGCGATTTGGCGGCGGACGTTCCGTTGCAGGCCGGGGACACGATCACCGTACCGTAAGATGCCACTGCGTGCGCGATTAACTTTGCTTCTGAGCCTGGGCCTGGCGGTTGCCGCTGGCAATGCGCACAGCGCCACGCTGTTCAGCTTCTACCCGATTCTGCAGGTGACGGAGGGCTATAGCGACAATATCACGCTCGCCGCGACCCATCATCTGAGCGATTTCGTCACGACCGGAGTGACCGGCTTCGCGCTGGATTTTGGCGGCGGCGGGCGCACCGGTTCATTCCAGTACGATACGGTCTTTCAGAACTACGCCACGCACACGGAATTCAACAGTTACGCGGGCACCAACTTCGTTACGCTGGTCGACCAGGAGACGCTCGCGCCGGACCTGTCAATGTACCTCAATGACTCGGCGGTCGTCGGCAATATTACCGGCGGCCTGCTGGTCGGGAACACCGGCGCGGTCTCTTCGCAAGTCGCACAGTCGGCGCTGACGAACACGCAGACGGAAAGTAACAACTTCAATGTGCAGTTCAACCGCCGAATCGGCGAGCGCTGGACCGCGACTTTGGGCGTCACCCAAAACTTTTACTCAAGTGGCGTCGAGACGGAATATTCACAAGGCGGCACGACGAGCCTGCTGTACACGGTGTTGCCGCAACTGCAGACCGGGCTGGGCTACACGTTCAATGACTTTCGCTTCAGCGACATGCCGCCGAGCGAGGCCCATACGACGCAGCTCGTGGTTCATTGGAGCCCAACGGAACGTCTCAGGGTGGATCTTGCAGGCGGGCTCGTCGCCATTGATAATTTCGGCGGTCCCAGTGGCAACTTCCTGGTGCGGCCGGCCGGCACCGGGGCGCTGACCTTCCTGGGAGAGCGCTGGACGGTAACCGTCAGCGGCGGCCAGATCGCGAACGTCACCGGTGGTCTGGGTGGCGCGGGCCTGAACCGCTTTGTCAACGCGGTCATCAGCTATGCGCTCCAGCGCCATACGTTCGCTAATTTCGGCGCCAGCTATTACGACTATGTTGGCGGCGGTACGAACGGCTCCTTCGCGAGTATTGGCGCGAGCCTTTCGACCCAGCCGCGCAAATGGCTGACCCTTTTCGCGCAGTATCAGGGTTTCAGCAATTCCGTCAGCGCGGCCAGCAGCGCGCCGATCGGCGCCTTCAGCGTACCTGCGGGGAAGACCGCCACCACTAATACCTACACGCTGGGTATCAAGATTGCTTTTGACGCGTACGATTATGCTTTATGAGTGACGAGCTCGCTTCCGTCAGTCTCGCGCCGTATGCGGATATTCTTCACCGCCATCGGCGGAGTTTCATCCGCACGCTCGCGGTCGGCCTGCTGTTGACGGTGACGGCGGTCGTGGTGCTGCCCAACGTCTAGACCGCCAGGTGATCGAGCAGGACGAAGCGGCGGTACTCGTTGAGGACCAGGCCATCTTCTTTCATATCCGCGACAAGGCGGCTGATCATGGGTCGTGAGCAGCCGATCATTTCGGCCAGGTCGGTCTGCGTCAGTTCGGGCATCAGAACGACACCGCGGCTGTCGCGCACACCGAACCTTGCTCCCAACTCGCGCAGAATGAATTCGAGTCTCTGCCTGAACGTCATGCCGAAAAAAACCGCGAAGCGCTGCGCGGAAGCCGACCAGGCCGTGTTCAAACCCTCGATCACCCTGATCAAGTCCCCCCGCTCGAGTGATTGCAGGGATTTGATCACGTGTTCGCGGGTTAACAGCGCGGCTGTGCATCGGGTCAGGGCCTCCACTTCGAAGCTCTGCACGCGCCGCCCTTTCGGATCGATATGATTAACGTTGCCGATCAGATCACTCGGACCGGCCAGATGAACCAGCACGCGCGTTCCATCGAGACGCGGAAAATAGACCTTGGTCAGACCGCTGAAGACCAAAAAGAGCAGGTCGGCTGGAGCGCCCCACAAAAAAAGACGCGAACCCTTTTCGTACGCAACGGCATTATGCCGCGAGACGAGTTCTTCAACGAAGCTGGTGGGAATCCCGTAGACGGCGAGTCGCGACGCCAACTGCTCTTTCGCCTCTTCCGAGGTTTGCAGCGGGTTCATTCGACCTTTCCCATCAGCTCGGCCACTTCCGCGGGTCGGGTGCCTTTGGTGTTCGACGTTTCAGCACGATCGAAACGCTCACTATTTCAGAAGACATGCACAAATGTACTTTATTATTCAATCTAGAGCATACACAAGAAAAAACATGGTGCAAGACATTTAGCTCCTTTTTGCTCATCGAAATCGTGGGATATTCGATCTCATTCGTCAAATCTGAGCCTTCGTGACGCGGATTAGAGGCAGCTATTGTCGCTCGATCGCGCAACGCGAGTCATGCAATCTCCGGTTATGCCACTTATCGAGTTACTTATCCTCATTTTCGCCGGGGGGACGAGCGTGTACTCGCTGTCAGAGTGAAGGATATGCGGTTTGTTGCGAGCGAACTCGAACGAATCGATCAGCCGGGATCGAGGGATCGCTTCAACGGACGACTCGATCCCGACCAGCTCGGTGTGCTGGGCTACTCGTTCGGGGGCACCGTCGGCGCCCAGGGCTGCCGCGAAGATCGACGCTTCAAAGCGGGCATCGACATGGGCGGGTCGATGTTTGGCGAGGTCGCGGAAGCAGGCGTGCCACGGCCGTTTCTTTTTATGGACGATGAAACCCCGCGTCCCTTGGCTGATGAGCTGACCCAGTCGAATACGCAAAAGCGCCTTTATGCGCAATTGGTGGAGCGTGATTATCGGCTGGAAGCAAGTTCGCTGGGAAAATTTGGGGGCTACCAGATCGCGATCGCTGGCACGGAACATGGCAACTATACGGACCAACCCACCGATCTTTCGTTGTCGGACTACCTATCGAATCTGGGCCGCATTAAGCCGGCCCGGCGGTTTTTGGATAATCAACGCATATGCGGTCGCTTTTTTCGATCAATATCTGAAGAATCCTCCCCAAGCCCTGCTGGAGGATCCTTCATCTGCCTTTCGTGAGGTGCGGCTGACGTATCGGCCTCCGCCACCGAACGCGACGGCTCAACAGTAACCTTAGCAACCTGCTTTGCGGTGAGCTTTGTCGGCCGATTACCGGGGAAAGGACTTCCCTGGAGGCAGCCGAAATAAGAAAATACAGGGTGCGGGCGTAATTCACTGATAATTCATGAGTGGCAAGAGCCGAAAGCTTTTTTAGGATCAAATTGCGTAGTCGAACCACTGATCGACCGCTGGTACGCGTGGCGCCATCTCGTCGCGCCGGCGACTGCGGCGCGGAATCTAACCGAGCGCCATTTACGGATCATGGATTCCTATCTGAGCGATCCCGAAGCGCATGCCGAAGCGGCAAGAAATCCCACGCTGGCCGGTGGGCCGTTCATGCGCTACGAGACCGATCGTAGCCAGGAGATCGCCGCGCTGCGCGAGACGACCTGCTGTGAGCGGGCGCACCTTGTCGAGCTTTCCGGCGCGATCGCGGAACTCGAAGCCATCGTCGAGCAGCGGGCCCGTTCCGCTGCTGAACCGGCGGATCGGCTCGTCAGGACGCTGCGTGAGCGCGGGATTGGCGCGAAAAGATTATTCGGCTCGGCGGAAAAGATTCTAAAGTAGTAAAATTTGCAGGCTCGAAATGATGCGGCTTATGGACGAGCAATGAAAGCAAACCGAATTGACGCCGGGCTGGGCGCGTCCATGGAGACCGCGGGGACGCATCGCGGCGAAAGTCCGGATGTGTCCGCCGAGCGGCGCGCGATCCATTCGCAGCGCTCCCGCGCGCGACCTTAGCGCGCCGTCCGCTGGGTCACGAGTTCGATGGACCTGGGTCCGAAAGAAGTCCATGTCTGGCAGGCTGATCTCGAAGTGCCGGCCCGGACGCTCGACGAGCTGCGAGCAACGCTCTCCGGCGACGAGTTGGCGCGCGCCGCGCGCTTTCACTTTCCGCGTGATCGCACGCGGTTTATCGCGGCTCACGCGATCGTGCGCAACCTCCTTGGGGGCTATCTCAACGCTTCACCGGCGATGCTGGAATTCTCGAGCAACGAGCACGGCAAACCCGCGCTCGCCGGTAACTGGCGTAATGCACTGAGTTTCAATCTCTCCCACTCGGGGGAGGTCGTTGTGGTCGCGCTTACACGGGACCGCGAGGTGGGGGTCGACGTGGAAGAGTACGTTCCGAGTCGCGCGGACGCGGCGGTCGCCGAACACTATTTCTCGCCGTCGGAAGTCGCACGTCTGCATGCTCTACCCGAGAGTATTCGGCCGCGCGCCTTTTTCAATTGCTGGACGCGGAAGGAAGCCTATATTAAGGCGCGGGGCCTAGGCCTTGCGATACCGCTCGATTCGTTCGACGTCTCCCTGGCCCCGGATGAACCGGCGACGCTGCTGCGAACTTCGAGGGACGATAGCGGAACGTGGCAGCTTCGTCACCTCGAACTCGGGGAAAAGTATGTCGGCGCGCTGGTCGCGTCAGGCACCGGCTGGAGCTTCGATCTGCGTCACTGGACGGGTCCCCGGGCGGGCATACCAACGGTGAACGCATAAAAAGAGTAGACGTACCGATTCAGGACCGAGCGGCGGAGTTCGCCACTCAACTCCGTCCGAGCGTGTAAAACTCCTCATTGGGCTGCATGGCGCTGACGTTAGCCAGCCGATTCGACATGGCGAAGAAGGCCGCGATAGCGGCGATATCCCAGACATCATCCTGGCTGAAACCGTGGCTCGCGAGCGTTGCGAATTCGGTATCGCCGACCACGTAGGGTTGCAGCGCGACCTGCAACGCGAACTCGAGCATCGCCTTCTGCCGCGGCGTGATCTCAGCCTTGCGGTAGTTGATCGCGATTTGATCAGCGAGGAAGGGATTCTTGGCCCGGACGCGCAGAATGGCGCCGTGCGCGATTACGCAATAGTGACACTGGTTGGCGCTGCTGGTCGCGACCACGATCATTTCCCGCTCAGCTTTGCTCAGTCCCCCGGCTTTCTCCATCAACGCGTCGTGATAGGCGAAAAATGCACGGAATTCGTCCGGGCGATGCGCCAGGGCAAGGAACACATTCGGAATGAAGCCAGCCTTGGCCTGCACCTGTTCGATCCGTGCGCGCATGTCGTCGGGCAGTTCCGCCAACGCTGGGATGGGAAACCGGCTGATTGGATGGCTCATCGGGACCTCGGAGAGTTGCCGGTCGCGCTACTTAGGCACGCTGGAGGCGGGCGCTCCGGCCGTTTCTGAGATGAATTTCGCGAGGGCGGCGGTCTGATCGGCGCCCAGGGGACAGCCGTAGGCCGTGCGCATCTTGTCGACCTCTTTCTTCCAGACTTCGAGCGACAACGGCGGCTGGGTATCGATCATTTCTTTCGAATGACACAACAGACAGCGCGAGTTGGCGAGTTTGGCGGTGTCGCGGCCGGCGAAGACCGAATTGCCGAAGGGCAGGGTGATCTTCTGCGACGTAAGTCGAATGGTGTGATGTGACTCCGGCGCCGATGGGCTTTGGGCGTTTGCGACGCCTTGCACGAGCGTCAGGGCCAAGGCCGTCAGGGAAGCGGCGCGGATCGTGCGGTGCCAGCTATGCGTCATTGGTCGAAGCCTTCTATCCGCTCGCCCGCTACGCCGTATGCACGGTGACCTGCTCGATCACGTTAAGCATATAGCCGCCGGGGTTCCAGGTGGGGGACGAGGGTTGCGCCAGATTATTACTGTTGGTCGCGTTCACCAGCAGTTTGTAGGCGCCAGCCTCGCTCGGCACAAAACTCGTATGCCAGCGGCGAAAGCTGTAGCGTCCGTAATCCTTGTCCAGGACAGCGTTCCGCCAGCTCGCACCGCCGTCTGCCGAAAAGCTTATCTGCTTGACCCCCGTGTCTCCGCCGAACGCGATGCCGCGAACTTTGACCGGCGCTCCGCGCCGGATCGTCGCGTTGTCGCGCAGGTTGGTAATAAACGAACGCGGGACCATCCGGTTGATCGGTACCATTTTGACGTCTTTCGCGCCCGGCACCATCGTCGCGCCCGGTGTGTCTGGAATCAGGTACGCGGTGCGCATCCAGTAGTTGTCGTCAGGATGGTCGAGGACCTCGATATGACTGAGCATCTTGACCCAATAGGTGGAATACCAGCCCGGCACGATGAGCCGCAACGGAAAGCCGTTGAGCAACGGCAACTGTGTGCCGTTCATCCCGTAGGCCACCATGACCTCGCGGTCCATCGCGTGATCGATCGCAAGCGATTTCATGAAGACGGGGGTTTCCGGCGTCTCACCAAACTCGAGACCGCGGAAGCGGACTTGCACGGCGCCGGACAACACGCCCACGCGGTCGAGCAATGATTTCAGCGTGATGCCCGTCCACCGCGCATTGCCCATCGCGCCGTTGCCCCACTCCCCACCCGGCACGCGCGGCGTCGAGAAGCCACGACTGTTGCCTGAACACTGGTTTACAGCGGCCATTTCGACTTGGTCGGGCTGACGTAAAATTTCCTGGAGCGTGAATTCTCTGGGCGTGCGCACATGTCCGTCGATCCGCAGGCGGAAGGTGTTTACGTCGATCGCGGTCGGAATCGCCGACAGATGCCAACGTACGAAGAACCGATCGTTGGGAGTGAAGACGCCCTCGTCGAAAACCTCGAACGGGGTTTCGAGCAAAGGCGGGCGTTCACGCAGCAGAATCATCTCGCGCTTTTGGGGAAAGCGGATGAGCTGGCGGCCGCCGTTCGCAAACGGCATCTGGACGAGCCTGGCGGCTAAAGCCGGCAAGCTTCCACTCAAAGCCCCGCCGGCGGCGAGGCCGGCCGCCATTTGCAAAAAGCTGCGTCGGGGCAACCTGCGCGCGCGATCCGCTCCGGACAAGTCGGCAATCGGCGGTGTGGGTCGGTTCACGAGGCTGCTCCGTTTATGCGTCCTGCGTGCCTTGCGGCGCGACGACTACCCAGTCCGAGGTTGTTGCGCCCGAACTGCTGACCCAAGAATGAAGATACATCCCGGCGCACATCGCGGCGACGAAGATAATAACCGGGAGCGCGCCCGCAGCGACCGAGGTGAGCGCCGGTCCGGGACAGAACCCGCCGAGCCCCCATCCCGCGCCGAAAAGCATCGACCCCAGAATCAGTTTCGCATCCAAATCGCTGCGCTTGGGTAGCGCAAAGTCTGGCGCCAGCAAGGGCGACGGCATTGTCCGGCACCAGCGGTAGGCCATCGCGTAAACTGCGATCGCGCCAAGCATGACGAAGGCCAGGCTGGCGTCCCACGCACCAAAAAAATCCAGAAAGCCGATGACCTTTATCGGGCGGGTCATGCCGGAGATTCCCAGCCCGAGCGCAAACACGATTCCCGAAACGAAGGAGGTCAGCGATGCTTTCATAGGGCGTTTCCCATCAGATGGTTGACGAGATAGACGACGATTGCTCCGGTTGTGATGAATGTTCCGGTGGCGACGAGCGAGCGTGGCGAAAGGCGGCTCACCCCGCATACACCATGGCCGCTGGTGCATCCGCTGCCCAACCGGGTGCCGAAGCCGACTAGCAGGCCCGCGCCAATCAGGATCGGGAACGGGCGGATGATCCCGAAGGCGAAGGCGCCCGGCAGCACGATACGGAGCAGCAATCCGCCCGCCAGCAGGCCGGCCAGAAAGCAGATTCGCCAAAGCGTGTCGCCTTTGACGGGCTTGAGGACGCCCGCCAGGATGCCGCTGATACCCGCAATCTTGCCGTCCAGCAGCAGCATCGCCGACGCGCTCAGTCCGATAAGGAGGCCGCCGAACAGGGCGGAGAATGGTGTGAAGTTATGCATACCCGAATTCCCCGCTCAACGCTCGACCGGCAAGCCCGCCTCGCGCCACTCCAACATCCCGCCTTTAAGATTGGTGACCTGCTCGAAACCGAGCGCGGTCAAAATCGCGCCGGCCGTCGTGCTCCGCACTCCCGCGCGGCAGACCAGGACGATTTCGACCCCCTTCAAGTTCTCGAGCTCGGCCGCCTTGCCCGGCAGCACACGCAACGGGATCAGGCGGCTGCCGTGCAGATGACCGAGTTCGTCGCCGTATTCCTCCGGCTCGCGCACGTCGATAATAACCGGGGCGTTGCCGGCCTTGAGCCGCGCGTCCAGGTCGGCCGCCGTGATTTGTCGAATCCCGCTCAACTGGGTGAGGTCGGGGAATTTGACCGATTCATCGTCGATTGCCGATTGATTGGCTTGCAGCGCTTCCTGAATCTTGTCGGGCAGTGCGAGCCCCAGATTCTTCATGATGTCGATGTATTCCTCCCGGCTATGACCGGCAACCCGCGGATTAGCGACTTTTTCCTGGCCGATAGTTGAATGCAGATTGCCGCGATAATCGTGAGCGGGAAAGACCAGCGTCTCATCCGGGAGCGTGAAAAGCGCACTAATGATCGCGTCGTATTGCTGACCGGCGTCGCCGCCGGGGAAATCCGCGCGTCCGGTGCCGCCGATTAGCAAAGTATCGCCCGTGAATACCCTCCCGTCGACGCTGAGGCTGATTCCGTCGCGGGTATGCCCCGGTGTATACAGCACCTTCACCCGCAAATCGCCCACCTCGAGCACGTCGCCATGCATCACGTGAACCGCCACGTGAGGTGCGGGTGCGTGACGCTCCATCACGACTTTGGCGTCGGTCAGGTCGGCGAGGTCGAAGGTGCCGCTCCGATGGTCGGCATGGGTGTGGGTGTCGATCAGGTAGTCGAGCCGGAAGCCGTGGTAGGCGGCCACCGCGATATAGCGGCCCGAGTTTTCCTTGAGCGGATCGATCAGCAGCGCGCGCCGCGTCCGCTCGCAGGCCAGCATATAGGTCTTGCATTTACCCCGGTTCAATTCACGGCAAAACATGATCTGTTTCCTCCCGCGGCTTCCGCTTGCATCCGGGTCAGCCGCATTTGCCACTTGACTCTGCCTTCAGAAATATATAACTACTTAGTTATGAACGCAAGTACTCAAACGAAGGTCCGGCGGGTGAGGGTCCGGGCCGTTGCGAAGCGGCCCCGCCCGATGATGACCTGGGAAGCGCTGGAACTGGTGGCCGCGCGCTTCCGAGCAATGGGCGAGCCGTTGCGTTTGCGGATCCTCCAGCAGCTGGAGACCGGCGAATGCAGTGTTTCGGCGCTCGCGGAGAGCCTGGGCGCAACACAGCCTAACGTCAGCAAGCATCTGAAGGTGCTGCAGGACGTGGGCTTGCTCAAGCGCCGGCAGCAGGGCAACAGTGCCTATTACGCGATTGCGGATCCGATGGTTTTCGAACTCTGCGAGATGATCTGCTCGCGCCTGCACGACCGGCTCGAAGCCCAGGTCGGAGCGCTCAAGGCGCGGGTGCGAGGTTGACGGTATGACGCTCACTGCTCCCGAAGTTACCGCGGCGAACGCCGCGACCCAGCCCGTACCGCGGCGGTGGCGCGACGAGTTGGGCTCGGCGAATCCCGCGAACCTGATGGTGCGCCTCGTCTTCCCCCTCATCGCCTGCGCTTCGCTGTTGCCGCTGGTTTCCCCGGGGGTCGCGCTCATGGTGGGAATCGCGCTGGCTCTCACGCTCGGCAATCCGTATCCATTGACCACCGCCCGTGTGATTACACCGCTGCTGCAAATATCGGTGATTGGACTCGGGGCCGGCATGAACCTGACCGAAGTTGGCCGCGCTGGTGTGCATGGCTTCTTTTACACGGTTATCGGGATCTCCCTCACGATTAGTATCGGCCTGACGCTCGGCCGGTTGATCGGTACGGAGCGGGATACGTCGCTGCTGGTGACGGTGGGCACCGCGATTTGCGGCGGAAGTGCTATCGCCGCGGTCGCTCCGGCGATCCGCGCCAAACATCATGATGTTTCGGTGGCGCTCGCGACGGTGTTTTTCCTCAACGCGGTAGCGCTTTTCATCTTCCCGCCACTTGGACATCATTTTGGGCTCAGTCAGATGCAGTTCGGCGTGTGGAGCGCGCTGGCGATCCACGATACGAGCTCCGTGGTCGGTGCGGCGATGCAGTATGGTGCTCGCGCGCTGGAAATCGCGACCACGATCAAACTGACGCGCGCGCTGTGGATCGTACCGGTCACACTGGCGATCGGGATGTTATGGAATCGCGGAAGCGGCGAGGCGGGCGCGGGGAAGGCCAAGCGGCCGTGGTTTATTCTCGGCTTTCTCGCGGCGGCCGCAATCGTCACCTGGATTCCCGCGCTCAAGCCGTCGGGTCATTTCGTGTTCGTTGGCGCGCAACGCTCCCTGGTTGTGACGCTCTTTCTGATCGGCTCAGGACTCAGTCGTGAGGCTCTGCGGGCAGTCGGCCGCCGGCCGCTGATTCAGGGTTTTGTGCTCTGGATAGTGATGGGCAGTGGAACACTCGGCGCGCTTCTGCTCGGCTGGATCGGCTGAACGCGCGCCGCGCGCGAACCACCGGAGGACACTACGATGAAGCCATTACCGCACGTTTACACCGCGCGACTCGCTGGCGGTCCCGAGGGGTATGCCTCGGTCGGTTCCGTCGGCGTCCCGGAGTTGCGGACTGCTCCACCTGCGGATTTTGACGGGCCGGGTGACGCATGGAGCCCCGAGCAATTTCTGATGGCGGCCGTCGAAGCTTGTTTCCTTTTCACCTTCCGCGCGGTGGCGCAGGCGTCCAAGCTCGAGTTCACAGCGCTCGAGGTTGCAGGGGAGGGCACGGTTGATCGCAAGGATGGCGCGACGCGCTTTACGCAAATCGTCCTGCATCCGCGCTTGACTGTGCCAGCCGGTACGGACCACGCGCGGGCGCTGCGGATCCTCGAGAAGAGCGAGAAGGCGTGTCTTATTTCCGCTTCGCTGTCGACAACAGTCCATCTGGAGCCGGAAATCATCTTTGGCTGATTCTTGGTAAGTGGTGGTTCGCGCTACCCGCCTTATGGTCAAGGATGCCGTGGATCGGATCGCGCGGGCGCGACGTCCCGATGCGTCATCTTTTTAAAAATCGCCAAAACGATCGGTGGAATTGCGGTCCCGTCGCATAAGGATACTGGCGCCGCGCAGCCTCTTTGGCACGTTCCCAGGCAATCTCGTCTTCTGGAGTCCGCACCACATTCACCGGCGCCGTGATCCTCCCGTCCGGGCGCTGGTCACCCGTGATCGCGATCAGGCCGCGGTGGCGATCCCTTTCATCGCTTCGCGTTGGTAGACCAGCACGAACAGCTTGATTCGGGTCTCCAGTTCCCGAAAGGCTGTCTTGAAAGATTGCGCTTGTTGCTTGGGCGCGCCGTTCACCACCGGCTCCGTGATCCGCCAATGAATGACCTGAGGATGTCCCGGCCATACCGTCGGTATCCTCGCCGGCGGATATCCTCCCAGCGATACGATGAAATCCATGCGTGGCGCATCGGGGGCCAGAAACTCCTTACAGCTCTTGCTGCGCAGCGCCTGGTCCCAAACGTTGCAGGTCTTGAGAAGATCGGCCGCGAGCGGATCGATTTCGTTCCGCGGGACGATGCCGGCACTGAAGGCGTGGAAATCCTGTCCGCCCCAGCGTTTGAGCAAGGCCTCCGCCATGATGCTGCAGATGGAATTGTCCACGCACAAAAAGAGCACCTTGAAAGCGTTTCGTGGGCGTGGCGGCGGTGATATGCGTTCAGTCAGGACGGAGCGCGCCGCGGCAGGGGCTCCCAATGCGCTTTGAATGACTCTCATAATGATCGGCGAGCTAAACTCGGCCGAATCGCTCCTTCACGTTGATAGCATAGTACGGACCAAAAGTTTGGCCGTCTCGCCGAACGAGGTCAACCCCCACGACGTTTGCTCCGATCCGATCCAATCGCGCATCAAAGCTAATATCTGCTCGCGGGCTTTAAACGCAATTCGCCCACTCATCCTGATCGCTTCAGCGCTCAGCGCGTGCTTCACGGTCATCTTGTTTCCTTTCGCGCCAAAACGGCTTGTATCCGATTGCGTCGCCTGCGTTATCTTGTTGCGGTCCTTGAATTTCGGTAACGGCTTTTGCGGTCAATCGTACGCGGTGGGCCGGAAATGTTATAGAATTCCGTGCGCCTGGGAGGGGTGGCCGAGTGGTTGAAGGCACCGGTCTTGAAAATCGGCGTGGCCGAAAGGTCACCGTGGGTTCGAATCCCACCCCCTCCGCCAAAAACATGTAGGGATTCCGCAGCCTTTTGCCTCATTGGCGATCCCTGTAGACTTCGCCGATCTGACGCTTGACCACTTAACTTGACCACCTCCGGCCCTATTTGTTGGCCTTTTCGCCCGTCAGCAGCGCGTCCATTCTCGAAGCTGCCTCCGCCATCATGCCTCGTTCGATATGGCCATACGTGTTAGCGGTCAGCGCGATTGTTGAATGTCCGAGGACTTCCATCACGAGTCTTAAAGGCAAGCCCTGGGCGATCAGAAAGGTCGCGAGTGCGTGACGGAGATCATGGAGCCGGATATCGGGCAGCCCGGCCGCGGCCAAGGTTGCTTTGAACTCAGCCTGAACGTCGCCGTGCTCAACTGGCCGGTCATGCGGAGTCGTAAATATCAAATCGCCAGTGTTGTGCCAGTCGGCGCCGGCCGCGAGGTGTTCCTGCGCCTGACGAGCTCGGTGACGGCGCAGCAGGGGAATCAACATAGCCGGAAGGACGAGAGTACGTCTCGACCGCTCGGTTTTGGGTTCGGCTATGAGAAAGCCCGCGGTTCCACTGAACTTGGAGCGAACGCGCTGAATGGTCTGCTCAACGCGCAACGTCTGCGCCTGGAAATCAACATCCGACCAGCGCAGGGCGAGAACTTCTCCCTTGCGCAACCCAAGCGATAGCCCGATTGCGAACGCGGCGCCCAGCCGGAAGTTTTCCGCGGCAGTCAGGAAAGAGCGTGCCTGCTCGGGCGTGAGCTGCGTAAAGATGCGGCGGTGCACCTTCGGCCGTTTAACACTGCTCAACGGATTCCATGAGAGAAGCCGATCGTTAATCGCCTGGCGCAGAGCCGTGTTCAGCGTGGTACGGATATGAACCACGGTCTGCGGCGACAGGCCCGCATCAAGCTTGCTCTGGAGCAACCGCCGGATATGCTCCGGACGAAGGGATCCGAGCCGGACGTTTCCTATCTCGGGATTGATGTGATGGCGGACCCGAAGCTCTTAGGATTCGAATGTCCGTGGACGAACGCTAGGCTTCACACCCTCAAGCCAGCCGGCAAGGAACTTGCCTACCGTGATGCCCGAATGAGGAATCGGGACACCTCGGTCGTGCTCGGCCTTCGCAGCCGCTAACAGCCTGGCCGCATCTTCCTTCGTCGCCGCGAAAAAGCTCTTCCGAACGCGCTGCCCTGCGTTCCAGCCAAGATTCAGGCGTGCTTCCCAACGCCCATCTTTGCGGAGATGAATACCGCCCTCATTCCGACCGCGTCGACGTGTCCGTGCCATCAGGGTCTCTCCTCTCCTCGGGCTTCCGGTGAGTCTTTAACCACGCGGCGATTGGAACGCCGTCCTTCTTCGCACTGGCGATGACGCGCGACGAGCGGGGATCGCGGACCTTGAAGGTGCGCATTCGCTGAGAGCAAATCAGGCTGCAATACGTGCCCCTCTTTTTTTTCAAGAAGAGCTTGCCGCACCACGAGCAGGCCGCCGACCGCCATCCTCCGCCCTGAAGAAGATCCGCGATCCCCAGTAGCGACCGGGCGCGCGCCCCTCCTTCGTAGCTCGTTCCCAGTTCCGAGATCACAACGTCGAAATGGCCGAGATCCGCTCCCCGGATAATCCATTGGCGCCCCTCGGCGAGCACTTTTAGGCCATCGGCGACTTTCATCTTGATCCCCTCGACTTCCGCGGGATTTGTCAGCCCGGTGCCTCCGCTGCGCCGTCGACCGGCCCCCCACATGGTGGGGCCCAGCAGCTCGTGGGCGAAGTTCTCGGGCGTGATTACTCGCTCGTCGTTGATGAACTGGAACCAGCGGTCGAGCGCGTCTAGCCGCCGGTGCTGGGCTTCGATCAAAGAAATTTTGTGTTTCGGTTTTTGCATGTTGCAGCACTCAGACATCACCCGTGTGTTACGTTCAGATTAGCTGAACGCTTCCCAAGATACAATCCTGTGCGTAGGCTGGATACCGCTGGATACCAGTGGAGGCCGCTATGGAAAAGAAATTGTTTCTCAAGCCGCGAGAGTTTGCAGCCGCGATCAGCGCCAGCCCGAGCAAGGTTTATCAAGGGATCGCAGATGGCTCGATTCCGAGCGTGCGGATCGCCGGGCTACTCCGTATTCCTGCGACGTTTGCGGACGACCTGGCCAGACAGGCCACCGAGGGCGCGGATCAGAGCTGACGACGATGGCGAAGCTCCCATCGTTTCAGTTCTATCCGGGCGACTGGCTCCGCGATCCTCAATTGCGCATGGCGTCGCCGGCTTCCCGCGGTATCTGGATCGACCTGCTTTGCCGGGCCTGGGACGCTCCGATACGGGGCGTGATCGTCGGCACGGCAGATCAACTCCAGCGGCTCGCGAGTTGCGGCGAACACGATTTTTCGGCCTTCCTTGAGGAGATCGAAGCGCTGAAATTCGGCGATCTGTCACGCGAAACTAACGGCCTTATTCCGACCGTCCACCGC
>Ga0074045_10002735_pt1 | contig 16215 bp, 12 predicted proteins | sample BogForMeECP23OM2_FD_94442 | JGI IMG/M metagenome (GOLD analysis project Ga0074045, IMG submission 94442) | Bog forest soil microbial communities from Calvert Island, British Columbia, Canada - Bog Forest MetaG ECP23OM2 | ecosystem: Environmental > Terrestrial > Soil > Wetlands ...
ACTTATCGCGACAAAAACTACAACCGCGCCGGCTCTAAAGAAAAACATGCACCACTCCTGTCGATTCCATCGTACTATCTTCGCGTGCTATCTTCGCCTGAAGCAGAGCGTACCCTGTGATCCCCGGTGTCTCTGTGTTTAAGATTTTGACTTTCTTTCTGATCCACACCGCAAAGTGTCATCCCCACGAAAGCCCCAGAGCATCTAAGATAGAACGATGCGCGAGGCCCCCGGCTCAGTACAAACGCTAGAGAGCGAAGCAGCGGAGACCGATATCCCGGCTCCCGATCTCCACCTGCTGATTGCCGGGGAATCGGGCCCCCGTATTTTCCTGCGCAATCTCCGCGACTTGTTTTGGATGCGTCAACCCGCCCCGCTCGAGATCGACTCCGCTCCCGCGCCCTTCTGGCCCGACGTATTCGTCGAGCGTCGCCTCCCGTGGCTGCGATTCTTCGAGTCCGGCGCAGTTCACGCGCTTGTCATCGCTGCCATCTGGGCGGGGGCGCGCTTTCTAGCCTTGCAGCCTCACGCCAGTCCTCAGCTTGCATTCAATCACGACGAAGTCGTCTACTATACGCCTTCGGAATATCTTCCACCTCTCGACACTCGCCGCCAGGAGCCCGCTCCCGCCCAGAAAGCCGATCCCGAATATTCCGCGCAGCCTATCATTTCCCTTCCTCGCGAAGCCGACAACCGTTCGCAAACCATCGTCACGCCGCCGAATGTCAAGTTAAAGAACGAGGTTGCTTTGCCCAACACCGTCGCCTGGTCTGCCTCCAGCGAAGCGCAAATGCCGATCGGTCCCGCGCCGGTGATTCAGGCGTCGGAAATTTCGCGCCTCGCCCCGCAGATGGAGCGCTCGGTGATCGCGCCTCCACCTGACATGCAGCTCTCATCGCAGAAAACTCTGCAGGCTCCGCAGGCCGCGGTCATTGCGCCACCGCCCGCGATCGACTCCGATTCCCACCGCCGCCCCGGCGAACTCAACATCGGCCATAGCGCCGTGATTGCCCCGGCGCCACAACTCGCAGTGGAAGCCCAGCGCGCCTTCCCGGGAGATCGATCCTCGTCGCTCAAAGGCCACGCGCCTCAGGTAATCGCCCCGCCCCCCGCAATCGGCGCTGGAGGCCGCTCCCGCTCCCGCGGAGACCTGATCGCGCTCAGCCTGCACCCCGCCGTAGGCGCGCCACCCACGCCGCCCGCCGGGAATCGCCGCGGCAACTTCGCTGCTACGCCCGAAGGGCATCGCGGAGCCGGCGGAGTTCCCTCCTCAGCCGGAGCATCTACGGCCAACGGAACTGGCTCCGGCGCGAAGAGCGCCGGAAACCTGCCCTCGGGACTATACGTCGGCAAGAGCACGAACCCCACATCGCCCGTAGCGGGCGACCCCGCGGCAAGTTCGAACCCGAATTCGGTCAATCCAAGGTTGCTGGCCAGCGCGCGGCCGCCGCGGCTCTCGAACCCGCGCAATTCGCAGCCGGAAAGCCAACTCTCGGAGGCCGAAAAAGCCGTCTTCGGTAACCGCAAGATTTACTCGCTCAGCCTCAACATGCCGAATCTTAACTCCGCCGGAGGAAGTTGGATCGTTCGCTTCGCCGCCCTGAAGACTGACGCAAGCCCGGGCAACGCCGCGGCTCGCGCTCTCGCCTCCAGCGACGCAACCCCCGATGATCTCTCCTCGCCGACTGCAACCCGAAAAGTCGATCCCGCGTATCCCCTGGAACTGATGCGGCAAAACGTCAGCGGGACGGTCATCCTCTATGCGCTCATTCGCGCCGACGGCAGAGTCGCCAACGTGCGCGTCTTGCGCAGCGTCGACGACCGCCTCGATCACTTTGCCAGCGATGCCATTGCGAAGTGGCAATTCCAGCCGGCAACGAAAAACGGCGCCCCCGTGGACGTTGAAGCCACGTTCCTGATTCCCTTCCGGCCCACTCGCGTAGGATCGGCTTACTAATCGGCTTACTAAATGGGAGCGAACGCCGGTTCTGAACTCTCAGCGCCGGGTGCCCCCTGTCTCGCCGCTTTTGCGAGACAGGAGTGGGCTACAACGACTCTCTGGTGATAACGGAAGGTCTGCATCGCTCACAAGTGAAAAACTTCAGGGGACGCTACGCCTTCGCCGCTTTTTTCTTTTCCAGCGCGGCGTAGATGGCAGGGTCGGTGCAGACTTCATAATAGGTGCGGTCGCTCCAGCCTTCCAGGGAAAAATCCTCTGGGTTCACTCTGGGCACGCGGCTCTCGCGGATGACGATCTTGCGGAAGATTTCGCGGTCTACAGGAACGGTTGCGCTCGACAGCCGGTACTCCGCCTTATCCGAAGCGGCCGACGAAAAAGCCTCCGTTCCTGCGAGCGGCACCAAGGAAATTTCCTGCTCCAGCTTGCGAAAGGCGGCTTCGTTGATGCGAATACCGCCCAGGTTGTAGCTCAGAACGGAGTCTTCCGGATTCCCCTCGGGATCGGCATCGGTCGCCTGGTAGACGTAGACGTGAAACGGTCCAGCTTGCGACTCCATGACCTTGCGGGCGCGTTTATTGCAAGAGGACAGGCGATCGCTCTCGTTCAGAGCCTCGGAGATCATGATCTGATGCTCGCCATCCATCAGGTACAGGGGCGCGGAGTGCTGCAGCGCGATGCCGACGCCGAGTTCGAGCTCCGGCATTCCCGATCGCTGCATCAATTCGTTGTAGCCGCGTACGATTTCGATCATCTCCCGCGCCAGCACGCAGGCCCGGCTCACGGCGAGCCCCGGCTCGCCCTCGCGCTCGAGGATGGCGAGGATGATGGCATCGCCCTCCAGAAAAACCTTCTGCGCTCCATACTTCCCCAGCAACTTGTTCACCGGATCGTAGAAATTAAGGCTGAAGTAAGACGCCGGATTGAGGCCTTTTTCCATCAGCGTGCGGGTAAGCCGCGTGGAGTCGCGAACGTCCGCTTTCAGCACCACGTGGCGCAGCACCCGCTCTTCTTCCGGCTGCTGCTGCTGCTCGGCGGGCAGAAGAAATTCGTAGAGCGTGCCGTTCATGCGGGAAAGTTCGCGCAGCTTCTCGGTGCTGACCACGTTCACCGAATCGAGCGCGGCATTGAGGGTCTCCAACCGCCGCAGATCGCGGTGATAATGCGAGAAGTCCTGCAAAAAACGGGCCGCGACTTTGGCTCGCTCCGCTCCCCGGCAACCGGCGACCTTACCCACCGCGGTGTAGAGACTGGCGGGCGAGAGCTTGCCGTGCTCCTGAATCATGCGCTCCACCCGGTCGCATTCTGGACGCGAAATCAGTGCATTCTTCAACTGCTGGGGATTGATGCGCGGGGCATATTCGCCGAGCAGCGGCACCACGTGATACGAGGCAATCACGCATTCCATCACCTGCTGGTCTTCGAGCAGACGCACCCACTTGGCCAGGCGCTCCTGCTGCTCCACGCCCTCCGCCGAGGAATCATCGGGAGTGCCGGTTCCGACTAGGGCCCGGGCATTCTCCGGCGCGCACAGCCAGGAGTCGATGGTCTCAGTGGTGATCTCTTCACCGTAGAGCGAGCGAATGAAGCCCCAAACCACATCCTGCAGCCGGGTGTAGCGGTCGGGATCGCGGTCCCAGTTTCCCAGCATCACGTAGTGCTCGGCGCACAGGTAGTCGTCGCGGCCATCTTCGGAGAAGGCCAGCCGGTTGACGAAAAGCCCATAGCTCGAGAGGCCGGCGCTGGTTGCATCTTTCGAGGCCGCCCCGGCGGACTTCGCTTCTCCAGACTCTGAAGTCTTCGCTTCGCCGAATAAGGAGCGGCGGGTGCGGGCCAACGTCTCTTTCTCGATTTCGCGCAAGGTCTGGAAAAGTTCCTGGCCGGTCTTACGCAGGATGATTTTCTTCCTCACCTGGAAGGTGGCAACGCGCTCGCGATACTCGACTCCTTTGCCCTGCCGCATCCCATCATAGGTCTTGAGCAGCACCCGGCAGCGCTCCAGCACCTGGGCGAACTGATGATTCATTTCCGTGCGGAGGAACTTGGTTACGGCCAGCCGCGCCAGCAAATCGACCGAGATGTTCTCTTCCTTCTTTGCGCGGTTCAGAGCCGCCAGGTGCAACTCGGCCAGAAGCGGCTTCCACCCGGACGCTTCGCTGGCGATGGGTGCGGTTCCGCGGCTGCCTGCGGCCGCAGCATCCCGCATCCACGACGGCGCCAGGTTTTGCTTCGGAGCCTCGGCCGCCAGCAGACCCTCCAACTCGCCGTGACGCACAATCAGCCGCATGATCTGGGCTCGGGCGGCTTCCACGAACTTTCCGCTGAGCGCCACATCATGTCGCAGGTTATCGACCCCGACCGCCAGGCCTTCCAGCACGATCGAGGGCGCCGCCGCAACCATTCGCGGCAACGCTAATTTCTCCGGTTCCTTGCCGAGACGGAAGATGGGGAATCGAGGCATTCGTATAGAGCCTAAATTATTGGAAGCTGCTGATTACACACGCGCAAAATCGAGGCTAGCACGCCGCACGCAGAGGCTAAAGTTACCGTGGTTATCGGGCTAAACACTATACGCAGTTTTGCGCCGAGCCCTCATGTTTGTTTCTGGAAGACTCCCGCCGCGACGGTCAGAAACGAAGGAGTTTCCTGCTTTCCGAACCATGCGTCAATATCACGACGCCCGTGCGCCACGCGGAGAATCAGCGCATCATTATTCTCGACGCGATAGATAATGACGCATTCCCCTACGGAAAGACTCCGTGAGTCAAGACCAAAGTCATCGTCACGGGGATGTCCCAGATAGGGCTGGCGAGAAAGGAGGAGGAAGGTATCTGTGATGGAGTCGATCAGACGGGCGGCGACTTCCAGACTAGCGCTTTCTTTCGCGACGTAATGCCAAATATAGTCGAGATCGGCTGCGGCTTGTTCTGAGACGCGGTGCGCCATTTACGTCCGCGTCTGCTCAGCGGCGAGGCGAGCCTGCCCGCGCTGTTTCACCTCATCGGCTAGCTCTCGCATGGATTGCTCGGTGATAACACGCCCTTCGCCGCGTGCCAAGGAGGCTTCCGCCGCATCTATTGTGGCCAAGAACTCCGAGCGCTTCCGCTCGCGCTCTTCCCAGAGTCGCAAAGCCTCTTCCACCGCATCTTCGGCGCGCTGCAACCGGCCGGACGCTATGGCCTGCCGCACAAACGCTTCCTGATCAGGCGTCAAACGTACTTCCATGCCTCAAGCGTAAGAGCCGCGAATCGGCGTGTCAAGCGGGGCCTCGTCGCTAAATCTGGCCCGCAGCACCGCGATAACCTGAATCGGCCTCGGCCGCGTGAGGAATTAAGGAAGACGTTGACTCAATTTTCGCGCGCCAACCCGTGCACAATCTCCTTAAACACTTGCCCACGCTGCTCGTAGTTTTTGAATTGATCGAAGCTGGCGCAGGCTGGAGCGAGCAGCACGACATCGCCAGGTTGAGCGGTGGCGTTGGCTTTGCGCAAAGCATTCTCCAGAGTTTCCGCGTGCACGATTTCAGGGCCCCCGCTCTTCGAAGAAACGATCTGCGACTCGATTTTCTCCGCCGCCACGCCGATGGTGTAGACGCGCTTTACCCGCTGCCGCAGGAGATCGTTGAGCACCGAGTAATCGCTACCCTTGTCTTTGCCGCCGAGGATCAGGTGAATATTCGCAGGAAAGGACTCCAGAGCTTTGATGGTTGCATCGACGTTGGTGGCCTTCGAATCGTTGTAGTAATCCACCCCGCGGATCGTGGCCACAAACTCAAGTCTGTGCTCGACTGCCTTGAAGTCGCGCACCGCTCGGCGAATGTTTTCCGGTGCGCATCCCATCAGCGCGCCCGCGCATACCGCAGCCAGCACATTCTCCAGATTGTGGGCGCCCTTCAGAGCAACCTCGGAAGCCAGCATGATCTCGCGCTGCCGCGAACCATCAAGGAATACGATGTTGCCTTCGCGCACCCACGCCCCTTGCTTCACTTCTTTTTGCCGGCTGAACCAGAAGACCTTGGCCCGGGTTCTCGAGGCGAGGCTGACGCAGGTAGGATCATCCTCATTCAGCACGGCGAAGTCATCACGGGTTTGATTCTCGAAGATCCGCGCCTTGGCATTGACATAGGTCTCGAATGTCCGATGCCGGTCCAGATGGTCGGGAGTGACGTTTAAGACGACGGCTACTTTCGGACGGAAGGTCTGAATTGTTTCCAGTTGAAAGCTTGAAATCTCGAGCACAATCGCGGTCTCTGGCTGCGCCCGATCCACCAGCGAAATCGCAGGAGTACCGATGTTGCCGCCCACCAGGGCGGGAACTCCGCTCGCGGTCAATATCTCCCCCGTAAGAGTCGTAGTCGTCGTCTTCCCGTTGGAGCCGGTAATGGCTAGGATCGGCCCCGGAAGAAACTGAGCGGCCAGTTCCACCTCGCCGATCACGGCCTCGCCCATTGACCGCGCCTGCGCCAGAGCAGGAGCATCCACAGGAACGCCCGGGCTCACCACAATCACGTCCTGCCCACGAAAAGTGCGCTCTCCGTGGCCGCCGGTCTCTACCGTGATGCCGTGATCGAGCAGTACGGGAATTTCGTTGCGCAATTCGTCTCCGCTCTTAGTATCGGAAACCGTGACCTGCGCTCCCTGCGCCTTCAAGAAAAGAGCGGACGCCACTCCGGACTTGCCGAGGCCGACCACCAGCACGCGTTTGTCTTTGAGTTCCATGAAATTCTTTACCACTGCGGGACAAGAAACTCAGCTTCACCGGCCACGGATCGATAGGGATTTCGCGCGGATCAACGAAAACTATTAGCCTTATCCGTGTGAATCCCTGCAAATCCGCGGCCAGTTTCTCTTAGCGTAGTTTCAAAGTTGTCAGGGCGAACAGCGCAAACACCAGCGATGCGATCCAGAAGCGCACGATGATCTTCGACTCTGACCAGCCCATCAGCTCGAAATGATGATGCAGCGGCGCCATTTTGAAGATGCGCTTCTTGCGCAGTTTATAGGAGCCCACCTGCAGGATCACCGACACGGCTTCGATCACGAAGACGCCCCCAATAAAAGGCAGCAACAATTCCTGCTTGATGATTACCGCAACCGTGCCAATCGCCCCGCCAAGAGCCAGCGATCCCACGTCGCCCATAAAGACTTCCGCGGGATGCGCGTTGTACCACAAGAATCCAATCGAAGAGCCGACCATCGCCCCGCAGAAAATCGTCAATTCGCCAACTTGCGGCATGCGCGGGATTTCCAGATAAGTCGCGAAGGTGGCGTGTCCGCTCACATAGGTGAGCACCGACAGCGCCGCGGCGGCAATCACCGTGCAACCGATCGCCAGCCCGTCGAGACCGTCGGTGAGATTCACCGCGTTGCTCGATCCCACGATTACGAAAGCCACGAACCCGATGAAAGGCAGGAACGCCAGCGGCCAAATATGGGGATAGCGCTCCAGAGTATCGACCACCAGATCGGGATGAAACTGCTTCAGGAAAGGGACGACCAGCTTGGTCGAATACATGCCGTAGGTTTGCATGGCGATCAAGAGCACGGCGATCACAATGCTGGTGGCGATCTGCAACCCGAGCTTTGCGCGCCCGGTGAGGCCAAGATTGCGGCGGTGCGCCACCTTCGTATAGTCGTCGGTAAAACCGATGGCGGCGAAGGCGCAGGTGGCGAAGACTGCGATCCACACGAAGCGGTTGCTCAAGTCCGCCCACAACAATGTTGGCACGACGATTGCGATCGCGATCAGCAATCCGCCCATCGTCGGCGTACCGGCTTTTTTCTGATGAGCCTGCGGGCCTTCTTCGCGAATGTATTGTCCAATTTGAAATTCGCGGAGCCGGCCGATGACCAGCGGTCCCACAATGAGCGCGGTGAACAGCGCGGTAAGACTGGCGAACGCAGTGCGGAATGTCAGGTAGCGGAAGATGCGGAAGGGCGGAAAATAATGTTGCAGCTTCAGAAACAACAGCCAGTAGAGCAATCAGCCTCCGACCCGCATCAAAGATGTCTTACCAGCCTCCAACCCAAACCCACCACGGAGGCACAGAGTCACGGAGAAACAAGTTTGTTGAGAACGTATCACTTGCCCGCCCCGGCCCACTGCTCTTGCCAGGTTTCAAGCGCCTTTTCGAGTTTCACTCCGCGCGAAGCCTTCAGCAGCACTACGTCGCCGTCTCGCGATTCTCGCGCCAGCCACTGCCCGGCTTCTTCCGCCGTTGCTAGGAATTCCGCCGCGATCCCCGACTGCCGGGCGCTCTCGACCATCGCCTGCGCCAGTCCTCGCACTCCGATCAAAATATCGATCTTCTTTTCTTTTTCTGCGATATGACGCCCGGCCTGCCGGTGAAGCTCTTCGCCCGACGGACCCAACTCCAGCATTTCACCCGCGACCACAATGCGTCGCTGGGCCGGCATCGTCGCCAGAGCGTCGACCATGGCATGCAGCGCCTTCGGATTGGAATTGTAACAATCGTTGATCACCTTGATGTTACCCAGTTGGAGAACCTGCCCGCGCTTGTCGGCCGGCGTAAGAGTTGCCAGAGCTGCGACCGCTTCGGCGGGCTTGAGCCCGCGTTGCAAGCCTATAGCCACGGCGGCCAGCGCGTTGAGCACATTGTGCTCACCCACCAGCGGCAAAGTGGCGGCTTCGCGCACGCTGCCGACGACCACTTCGAACTCCACACCCTGTGCCCCGCGAGCCTTAACGTTCTCGGCGCGCACGTCGGCCGTCGGCCGCGTGCCGTACATCACGACCTTGCCCCTGAAGTCGCGCCCGAATTGCGAGACATATTCGTCATCCGCGTTTAAGACTGCCGTTCCACCCGAGGACAGCGACTCGATCAGTTCATATTTCGCGCGCGCAATGCCGGCGATCGAATCGAAAAATTCAAGATGCACTGCAGCGACGTTAGTAACTACGCCAATTTCCGGCTGGGCGATTTCGGCCAAGGCGCGAATTTCTCCCGCATGCGACATTCCCATCTCGATCACAGCCACGTCATGCTCCGGCTCCAACTTCAAGAGCATAAGCGGCAGACCGAAATGATTGTTGAAATTTCCTTCCGACTTCAGCACGCGGAAGCGAGTGCGCAGGACATGGGCGATGGCTTCTTTGGTGGTGGTTTTCCCTGCCGACCCGGTCACCGCGATCAAGGGCTTGCTCCAGAGCTTGCGCACGGCTGTGGCGAGAGTCTGCAGGGCTGTCAGCGTGTCGTCGACCGGCAGCAGTTGCTTTTGTTGCGCATACCGGCTTACCTGGTCTTTCCGGACCACCGCCGCAACCGCGCCCTTCTCCAATGCCTGCTCAACGAAATCGTGACCGTCGAGACGCTCGCCTTTCACGGCGAAGAAGAGCTGACCCGGCTGCACGCTCCGCGAGTCGATCGAATAGGCTTGCGCGATGTCTTCGGGCGCAAACTTGCCTGCTGCGCCGACGAACTCCGCGACCTTGGCCAGCGGCAGCTTCATCATTTGGCTCCGGCGGCTGCGGCTTCGCACTCAAATCCCGCGGCCTTTAAAGCTTTGCGGGCGACCTCCAAGTCATCGAAGGGAGCTGGACCTTCGCGCGTGACCTGCACTTTCTCGTGACCTTTCCCGGCCAGCAGCACGATGTCTCCAGGACGCGCTTCACCGATGGCGAGGGCAATCGCCTTGCGACGGTCCGGTTCTACGCTGTATTTGACTCCTGTTTTCTGCAGGCCTACCACCGCGTCGTTAATAATCGCGAGCGGATCTTCGCTGCGGGGATTGTCGGAGGTGAGCACGACGAAATCGCTGCCTCGCCCCGCCGCTTCGCCCATGAGCGGACGCTTTTTTCGATCGCGATCGCCACCGCAGCCGAACATGGTTAAGACTCGTCCTCTCGAAGCGGACACCAACTCGCGGCCGAGCGCCGTCAGATTACGCAGGGCATCGTCGGTGTGCGCGTAATCGACCACCACCGTGAACGGTTGGCCGCAATCGACGCGCTCAAAGCGTCCCGGAACGCAAGCTAGCTTGTCGATGCCCTGGGCAATCGCTTCCGCGCTACAGCCGCGCGCAACGGCAGCGCCGGTCGCAGCCAGAATGTTGTACACATTCACGCGGCCGATCAGCGCGGAGAATACGGGAATTTTTTCTTCGCGTGTGATGAGATCAAAACGCGTGCCGCGAGTCGTGATTTCCACTTTCTCAACGTGCAGATCGCCTTGTTGCCAGCCGTACCGCAGCACGACTGAGCTTCGCTTGCGGCTGAAGTCGGCTAACCTGGCTCCGTACTCGTCGTCGGCATTGGTCACCACCGCGCGCGGCGGGTCGGTGCCGCAGCCCTCGAATAACACGCGCTTGGCGGCGAAATACTCATCCATCGTTCTGTGATAATCGAGATGGTCGCGTGTCAGGTTGGTGAACACCGCCACGTCGAAGGGCACGCCATAGACGCGCTCCTGCGCCAGCGCGTGCGAGGAGACTTCCATCACCGCGTCGGTCGCGCCTGAACCCAACGCTTCGCTGAAGATGCGATTTAGCTCGAGAGCTTCGGGCGTAGTGTGCGGCGCCGGCAGTATTTTTCCGGCGATGCGATATTCGATGGTTCCTATGAGGGCGCTCTTGCGCTTCGCCGCTTGCAGAATCGATTCCAGCAGAAAAGCCGTCGTGCTCTTACCATTGGTCCCGGTGATTCCAGTGACGGCAATGCGCTCTGCCGGCTTCTTGTAGAAGTTTGTACTCACGCGCGCGAGGGCGCGACGACCGCGCGCCACCACCGCCCATCCGACGCCTGGACGCGGCTGCTGCTCCGCCGAATCCGTGACCACCGCCACCGCTCCGGCCCGAATTGCCTGATCGATAAACTGGTTGCCGTCGCTGGATTCGCCGCGCATGGCCACGAATAAGCAGCCGGGCTGGACCCGGCGCGAGTCGTATTCCACACTACTCACATCCGGATTGCCGCTCTGCGCGAGCACCTCCGCTCCATCCAGCAACTGTTGGAAGGTCATTACCCGGAATTATATGGCACGGGGAGTAGGGATCGTGACTGGGAGGCGTCAGAGCGACCTGATGGAAAGAGGCTGGGTTACTAACGGCACTTTTCCCGGCTGGGCAACCGGCGTTACATTGCAGCTATGTCTACTGGAGCCGGCCGCGCCCGTCAAGTCTGCGCCCAATGCGAACTGCCGGAGTCGCAGTGCCCCTGCGAAAAATTCTGCTGCCTGTGCCAATCGCAGCTCGACATCCGCATCTGCACGGACGGATTGATGTACTGCGAATCCTGCCGCACCGCCTGTGACTACAAAACCTCGGAGTAAGCGGTTCCCTGTCGAGAGGATATTCGAGACGCTTCAAATCACCACTGCTTCCCGGTATTCCCCAAACACCCGCCGCATCGCGTCCGAGATTTCTCCTACCGTAGCGCAGGCTTCCACAGCGGCCAGGATACCCGGCATGACGTTCTCGCCCGAGCGCGCTGCCTCTTCCACTTTCGCTAGCGCATCCTTCCAGCGACTTGCATCGCGCCGAGCGCGCAGGGAGCGCACGCGTTCGACCTGCCTCGACTCCAGCGCGGGGTCGATCCTCTGAATCGGAAAGGCCTTTTCTTCTTCGACCTCAAAGCGGTTCACTCCGACTACGACGGCCTCTTCACGATCGACCGCCTGCTGATATCGATACGCCGCGTTCTGGATCTCCTGCTGAACAAAGCCCCGCTCGATCGCTTTCAACATTCCACCCATGGTCTCGATCTTGCCGAGGTATTCGGCCGCACGCTTCTCGATCTCATTGGTCAGAGACTCGATGTAGTACGAGCCCGCCAGCGGGTCGACCGTTTGGGCCACGCCCGATTCGTAGGCGATCACCTGCTGCGTGCGCAGGGCAATGCGCGCCGCCTGCTCGGTTGGCAAAGCCAGCGCTTCGTCATAAGAATTGGTGTGCAGCGACTGCGTCCCGCCCAGCACCGCCGCCAGCGCCTGAATCGCAGTGCGGACGATATTATTTTCCGGCTGCTGAGCGGTCAGCGTCGATCCCGCTGTCTGGGTATGAAAGCGCAGCATCCAAGAACGTGGATTTTTCGCCTTGAAGTGCTCGCGCATGATTCGCCCCCACATGCGCCGCGCGGCGCGAAACTTCGCCACTTCCTCCAGAAAATTGTTGTGGGCGTTAAAGAAGAACGATAACCGCGGTGCAAACTGGTCCACGTCCAGCCCTGCTTTAACAGCGGCCTCCACATAGGCCATGCCGTTGCCGAGGGTAAAAGCTACTTCCTGCACTGCGGTCGAGCCCGCCTCGCGCATGTGGTAGCCGGAGATCGAAATCGTATTCCACTCCGGCACATTCTCTTTCGCCCAGGCGAACATGTCGGTGATCACGCGCAGCGCCTGCTCCGGCGGATAAATATAGGTGCCGCGAGCGATGTATTCCTTGAGCACATCGTTCTGCACCGTGCCCGAAAGCTGGCGGAGATCGCCGCCCTGCCGCCGCGCCACCGCTACGTACAACGCCAGCAAAATCGATGCGCTGGCATTGATGGTCATCGATGTAGAAATCTTTGTCAGCTCGATGCCCTGGAAAAGCCGTTCCATGTCTTCGATGGAATCGATGGCTACGCCTACTTTACCCACCTCGCCGGCCGCCAGCGGATTATCGGAATCCATGCCAATCTGCGTCGGCAGATCGAACGCTACCGACAGCCCCGTGGTCCCGTTCGCCAGCAGATATTTGTAGCGCTTGTTGGACTCCTCGGCGTCGCCCATGCCCGCGTATTGGCGCATGGTCCACAAGCGGCCGCGGTACATGGTGGCCTGCACGCCGCGGGTGAAGGGATACTCGCCGGGATAGCCAACCTCGGTTTCGTAGTCAGAGCCCTTCAGATCGGCCGGGGTATAGAGCGGCTTGATGGGAATCGCGGAGGAAGTCTCGAAGTCAGCTGCAGTATCGGCCGGGTGCGAGTTGAGCTTTGCGGTCATTGAGAACTTCTCTTGAACTGCGTCATCGGCTACCTTTTCTTCCTGATCCTCCAGAACGAACTAACGCCAAACCAGGCGAAGGTCAGGGTGAAGCAACCTGCAACCAGCACCCGCCCCAGGCTCGCGCGTCCGGCCTGATATTTCCCATATTCGTGAGCGAGAGCGATGCCGCCGCTGGCCGCCATCACCAGAAACACCAGGCCCGTAACTTCAAGCCACAACTGGTGAAGCACGCGTCCAAGAGCCCGCGCCGTGGTCGATACCGCTTGTTTGGCGGCCCGCACGGTCCGGTTGCGCTGGGCCTGTTGCGACGCGACTTGCGCCACGACTCCCAACTTTCGTGCGGTAGAAACCTTGTTCACGGCCTCGATTTTAACAGCCTTCGGCGCTACAATAGCGCAAACCTGTGCCCGCGACGGAAACGGTTCGGCGGCTGCAGGCATCTAACTGCTGGAAGCGTTTTCAAACCAGCAGGCGGCCGACCGGGGGACTACGTGGATCAGCAACTCAAACAACTCATGAAGGAACTCGGCGAGGCCATCAACGAGTCGCTCTCCGATTCCGAACAGATCGCCGAAGTCGTCTCCCGCATCAAAGAGGGCGGCTATGATATTTTTCTGGTCCTCGAAGCCACCATCGGCGTCAGCAAGCAGGGCGAAAAAACTTCCGACAAGACTTCGCTGGTGACCACCCTCTCGACCAACCCCGAATTCAAAATCAACGATCAGGATCTCAAATTCCTTAAGTCTCTTCGCATCAAGATCGAAGAGGAAAAAGAGAAGTAGAAAACCGGACTTCAGACTTCAGACCTCAGACTTGCGCTCCGAAACTTCTTTCTGGAACTGGGTTTAATTGTTGGTATGCGCAGCCTCGTAGCGACGTTGAGCCTTCTGCTACCGCTAGCCGTTCTGCTTCCGCCCATCTGCACCGCATCTGCGTCGGAGACCGACGGACCTTTAGTTGTCGACGGATCGAGCCACGCAGTTGTCCTCGAATATGAAGCCTGGTTCGGTCCCAAGGCGGTGACCTTTCAAGGCACCGCGGCTAAACCCTTGCTTCAATCCGCGGACATGCAAAGCGTTGGCGGAGGCTATGACAGCGCCGACCCTGCCGTCATCCGCCAGCACGTCGCGTGGATGGAGTACCTTGGCATCGACGCCGTCACCATCGACCTAACTAACAACGTGAGCTGTATTTTCAACAGCGAGTCGTTTCTGAAAAAATATGTTCCCAACTGCTCGCCTTCTTTCCGCACTGACAACCAGAACATCCGCAACAATACCGGCAATCTTTATCGGGCATGGACGAAGCTTGGAACTCGGCTCAAACTGATTCCGCTGCTCGGCGGCATAGACCAGAATGCGCTGATCCGGGATGTTGACGGCAAGACCGCCCTCGAAAAGGAAATCGAATATTTCGGCCGCCGGATGAGCCGGTATCCGGAGCGCAACGTGATTTATGAAGGCAAGCCGCTGATGCTGATTTACCTCGGCGCGGCGCAGGATCCGAACTTTGCCGACAATCCTCTATGGTTTCAGATTCGCAGTTTCCTGAAAGATCATCCGGAGATCGAGAACCAGTACACTTTCAAGATGATAGCGGGATATCTCGATAGCCAGCCTGGACTGTGGGCTGCGCCAGGCCCGCCGAACGGCCCGATCGAGATCAATCCGGAATACGGCTTCTGGAGCGTGGTCGATCGGCTCAACCCCACGTGTACCGTCGCGCCGTATTGCCCCTACTTTCCCACGTACAACAAAGTGCAGACCGATCGCGGCCCCCGAGCGGAAAACTTTACGGCGTCGATCGCGACCGCCGGACAAACCGGCTGGGGATGCACGAACCCGAACGCTCCGCCCTACTGTCCAGACGACGCCTTGCGCTATGGCGAAGGCCATTCCTACATTACCTTCGACGCCTTCATGACCTACGCCCAACAGCTCGAGCCCATCTTCCTGATCGTCGATCAGTTCAATGAATACGTTCGACCCGACGAAGGCTGGAATGCCGACACCGACGACGATATCGAACCGGCGAACCTCTGGGGCTTTGGAGCGCTCGAAGTAGTACGGCAGCAGATCTTGCTCTACCATCAGCACGCCTCCGAGTCTGAATAACGGATTCCAGCCGCGCGGTAGTGTTCGCAAATCAGTTCGGCTCCGAGCAGTCGAGACATATCGATCGCCAACCTGAGATAAAATCCTACCCTCACCACCCGTCGAGTTTGTTGCGGCATATCTGCGCACAACGGAAGAGGAGTCCATATGTCGAGAATGGCAGTCCTGGTTGCGGGAATTCTTGCGCTTGCCTGCGCAAGCACAACTCGATCGCTGGCGCAGTCTTCTGACGACTGGCCTTATTACGGCCACGACGCGGGCGGGACGCGGTATTCGCCGCTGGCGCAGATCAATCGTGAAAACGTCGCCAGTCTTAAAGTCGCGTGGACATTTCATGTAGGCGATATCTCCGAGGGCGGGGGCGACCGGAAGCGCACTGGCCTCGAAACCACGCCGATCCTGGTGGAGGGAAGCCTCTTCCTGACGACTGGCTTCAATCGGGTATTCGCCCTCGATCCGGAGAGCGGCAAGCAACGCTGGGTCTACGATCCGATGATCGACACCGCCGCCAGCTATGGCGATGGGCTGATCAATCGCGGCGTGGCCGCATGGATTGATCCTGCGCGATCGAAAGGAAAAGCCTGCCGTCTGCGAATTTTCGAAGCAACCCTGGACGCGCGGCTCATCGCTCTCGACGGCGCGACCGGCGAGCCTTGCCTCGACTTCGGCAACCGTGGACAAATCAGCCTGCGCGACGTCACACGTTATATTCCGGCGCAATATCACATGACTTCGCCGCCGGCGATCATCGATGACGTGGTAGTGGTCGGGTCGGCGATCGACGATAACTCGCGCGTTGAAATGTCGAGCGGCGTGGTGCGCGGCTTTGATGCCCGGACGGGCGCCATGCGATGGAAGTGGGAGCCGCTCCCGCCGAATGAACCTGAATCCAAGGATGCGAACAAGAAGCCGTGGCGCACCGGTGCGGGCAACGCATGGTCGGTGATGGTGGTCGATCAGGAGCGCGATCTTGTGTTTGTGCCAACCGGCAGCGCTAGCCCCGACTATTACGGCGGCCTGCGTCCGGGCGATGATAAGTGGGCGAACTCAATCGTCGCCCTGCGAGGAAAAACTGGTGAATTCGTCTGGGGATTTCAATTGGTGCATCACGACTTGTGGGATTTTGATTCGGCCTCGCCGCCGCTGCTCACAACCTTGCAACACGAAGGCAAAGCAGTGCCCGTAGTAATTCAGGGAAATAA
>Ga0074045_10002736_pt1 | contig 16212 bp, 15 predicted proteins | sample BogForMeECP23OM2_FD_94442 | JGI IMG/M metagenome (GOLD analysis project Ga0074045, IMG submission 94442) | Bog forest soil microbial communities from Calvert Island, British Columbia, Canada - Bog Forest MetaG ECP23OM2 | ecosystem: Environmental > Terrestrial > Soil > Wetlands ...
GCGCGGCCTGGGCGGTGCGCTTGCCGGACCGGGTCTGCAGCATCCACAGCTTCCCGCGCTGCACCGTGAACTCGATGTCCTGCATGTCGCGGTAATGATCCTCGAGGATATGCCGCACCTGACGGAGTTCGTCGAACACACCGGGCATTACTTCTTCCATTGCCGGCAAAGCAGATTTGTTTGCTTTCTTGCCGGCGATGGTCAAATGCTGCGGCGTGCGAATGCCGGCCACGACGTCCTCGCCCTGGGCGTTGACTAGATACTCGCCATAAAACTCGTCGGCACCGGTCGACGGGTTGCGCGTGAAGGCCACGCCGGTCGCGCAATCCACTCCCATGTTGCCGAATACCATCGCCTGGACATTGACCGCTGTACCCCAATCGGCGGGAATGTCGTGCAGCCGCCGATAGGTGACGGCGCGCGGGTTCATCCATGAGCCAAAGACGGCGCCGATTGCGCCCCACAGCTGCTCCTGCGGTTCCTCCGGAAACGGTCGTCCGAGCTCTTGAGCGACCAGATCCTTGAACCCGGCGACGAGCGTCCTCCAGTCTTCCGCCGAGAGGTCGGTGTCGAGCAGAACACCATTGTCGAGCTTGTGGTTTTCGAGCAGTTCCTCGAAATGGTTCTCGATGCCGAGCACGACTTGCCCGTACATCTGGATAAAACGGCGATAGCTGTCATAGGCGAAGCGTTCGTCGCCGCTCTGGCGCGCCAGACCCTCGACCACCCGATCGTTGAGCCCAAGGTTGAGCACGGTATCCATCATGCCCGGCATCGACACGCGCGCTCCGGAGCGCACCGAAACAAGCAGCGGGTTTCCGGGGTCTCCGAACCGTGCGCCGCACGACTGCTCGATCTCGGCGAGCGCCTCGCCGACCTGTTTGCGGAGCTCCGCCGGGAAGGATTTGCCGTTCATGTAGTAGTAGGTGCAGACCTCGGTCGTGATCGTGAAGCCCGGCGGCACCGGCAACTCGAGATTATTCATCTCGGCAAGACCAGCACCTTTGCCGCCGAGCAGGTTCTTCATCTCGGCGCGGCCCTCGGCGGTGCCGTCGCCGAACCTATAGACCCACTTCGTCATCCGCCTATTACCCTTCGATCCGCGAGAAGTCGGCAACCTGGTTCATTGTCTCGCCGATGCGCGACAGCAATCGCAGGCGGTTCTCTCTGAGCGCCGGCTCCTCGCAATTGACCGTGACCTTGTCAAAGAAAGCGTCAATGGAAGGTCGAAGCCGCGCCAATTCATTCATAGCCTTGTCGAACTCCTCGCGTGCCAGGAGAGTTCCCGCACGGCTCCCGATCTCGCCGAGGCGGTCGACGAGCGTACGTTCCTCGGGCTGACGCAGCAGCGCCGGATCCACCTCGCCGCCATGGGAACGCCCGTCCCTTCGCTCTTCGATAGAGACAAGGTTCGAAGCACGTCGATACGCGGTCAGCAAATTCGTCCCGTCCTCCGAGGCAAGGAAGCCCGCGAGCCCATCGACGCGTTTGAGAAGACGTGCCAGATCGTCTTCAGCCGCGCCGACCTGAGCGAATGCCGCCGTAATCAGATCGTGGCGAACGCCGCGCTCGCGCAGATGCACCTTCAGACGGTCGGCGATAAAGTCGAGGAGCTCCTCGGACGGATCATTCAGCCCGCGGCGCGCAGGGTCAAAGTTCGACGCTGCCTGCCGGAACACGTTGCGCAGCTGCAACCGCAGCCCGTTTTCCAGGATCAGCCGGATCACCCCGAGCGCCGCGCGCCGAAGTGCAAACGGATCGCGCGAGCCGCTGGGCTTTTCGTCGACGGCGAAGAAGCCGACCAACGAATCGATCTTGTCGGCGAGAGCCACGGCGACGCTCACCGGCGCGCCGGGGCAGGCGTCGCTTGGTCCGAGCGGCCGGTAGTGATCGGCGATCGCATCGGCGACGCTATCGTCCTCCCCGTCGTGCAGCGCGTAATAACGCCCCATGATCCCCTGCAGTTCGGGAAATTCACCGACCATGCCAGTCGAAAGATCGGCCTTGGCGAGATGAGCGGCGCGACGAGCAAATTTCGGCTTCTGCTGGCGAAGCAGCCGCGCTAGGTCGTAGGCTAGGACCTCAACGCGCTCGACCTTCTCGAATACGCTGCCGAGCTTCGTATGAAACACGCGGTCCGCAAGCGCTGCAACGCGGTCTTCGAGCCGTACCCTCCGATCCTGGTCCCAGAAGAAACGCGCATCGGTGAGCCGCGCCCGCAATACGCGTTCATTGCCGGCAATGATCGTCCTCCCGCCGTCGGCAGCAAGATTGTTCGCGACAAACAGAAACCGCGGCGCCGGGCTGTCATCCGGCTTCAAGCAGGTGAAATATTTCTGGTGCGCCCGCATCGCCGTCGCCAGAACCTCCGGCGGCAGCACCATCGACTCGTCGTCGATCGTCCCCATCAATACGACCGGGAACTCTACAAGCCCTGTGACCTCGTCGAGCAAGTCGGGATCAGGCTTGACCCTCAGCCCATCCGCCGCGGCCAGTCGCGCGAGATCGGCAGCGATGATGTTGCGACGCCGGTGGTGGTCGAGGACGACATAGGCCCGTTCGAGACGGTGAAGGTAGTCCTCGACGCTCTCGACCGCGATTTCGCCCGAGCCGAGAACCCGGTGGCCCCGCGTGGTCCGACCGACCGGTACGCCGTCGAGCGGCAGCGGTAGCACCGCGCCGTCGAACAAGCAAATCACCGAAGTCAGCGGCCTCACCCAGCGCAGGGACGAAGCGGGGTAACGCATCGATTTCGGCCAGGGCAATTCGCCGATTGCCGCCCGGATCAATTCGGGCAGGACCTCCGCCGACGGCGCGCCGGGCCGCTCGATCCGTGCGAAATAGAATTCGCCTCTGCCCGTGTCGCGTATCTCGCAGTGCTCGATCGAGCTGATGTCCGCCGAGCGCAGAAAGCCCTCGATCGCCGGCCGCGGAGCACCGACGCGCGGTCCGCGCCGCTCCTCGGTTCGATCCGGCTGTCTGCGGGGGATTCCTTCGGCGATCACCGCGAGCCGCCGCGGCGTGACATAGCCGCGCAGGCTCGCCGCCGGAACCTCGGCAGCGGCAAGCCTGTCGCGCAGCAAACCGGTCAGTTCGTCGATCGCCCGGCGCTGCATCCGCGCCGGGATCTCTTCGGATAAGAGCTCGAGCAGCAGTTCGGCCACGTCAATCGACCGCTGCCGAACCGGCGAGCCAGGCCTCGCAGCACGCCCGGGCGAGCGCCCTGACCCGCAGGATGTAGGCGGCGCGTTCGGTCACGCTGATGGCGCCGCGCGCATCGAGCAGGTTGAACAGATGGCTCGCCTTCAGGCATTGGTCATAAGCCGGCAGCGCCAGCCGGTGGTCGATCAGCACCCGGCACTCCTTCTCGGCATCAGCAAAATGCGCGGCGAGGCGGGCGGTGTCGGCGAACTCGAAATTGTAGGCGGAGAATTCCCGCTCGGCGCGCTTGAAAACGTGACCGTAGGTGACGCGACCGGGGCCGCTCGCGACGTTGTAGTCGAGATCGAACATGCTCTCGACACCTTGGACATACATCGCCAGCCGTTCGAGCCCGTAAGTCAGCTCGGTCGAGACCGGATCGCATTCGATCCCACCGACCTGCTGGAAATAAGTGAACTGACTGACCTCCATGCCGTCGAGCCAAATCTCCCAGCCGAGCCCCCAGGCGCCCAAGGTCGGGCTCTCCCAATCATCCTCGACAAAGCGAATGTCGTGCCGGCTGGCATCGATCCCGATAGTGGCGAGGCTCGCGAGGTAGAGCTCCTGGCTGTCCGCCGGCGCAGGCTTCAGGATGACCTGGAGCTGATAGTGTTGCTGCACACGGTTGGGGTTTTCGCCATAACGGCCGTCGGTCGGCCGCCGCGAGGGCTGGACATAAGCAGCGCGCCAAGGCTCGGGCCCAAGGGCGCGTAGGGCCGTGGCCGGATGGAAGGTGCCGGCGCCGACTTCGATGTCGTAGGGCTGGAGGATTACGCAGCCTTGCTCCGCCCAGAAGCGCTGCAGATCGAGGATCAGCGACTGGAAACTCAATGCCTCGCCCCTGAGGGGGACCTGGTCAGCGCGGCCGCGGGCAATCGGGCCGGCCGCAGCCCGGTGCGCCCGCGGCGACATAGGAGCCGCAGACCGCGCAGGCCACCAGGTCCTCGGCATTGATCGCCGCCTGCGGCGAGGCCGCGTGCCGACGCGGCAGCTCGCGCGTGAGCCCATTCAGCCAGCGATAGCCCACCCAAGTGACAGCAATGACGAGGACGATGACGATCAGCTTCGGAAGAGCGAACATCGACGAGATTTACTTGGAGCGCCAAAGGCGGGTCAAGGAATGCGCTCGCCCAATCCGAACCTTCACAACCCGTACCTGGCCCAGATCAGGCGCTCCTCGATCCAGTCGGCAAAATCGGCAATGGCGGCAACGGGTTCGCGCGCGGCGAACGGCAGACGGCGCCGGAATGGCCAGCGCCGCCGCTCGGTCGCAAAGGAGCGCAGCCTGACCTTGTCGCCATAGCGGGCGCGCATGACCGCGCGCACCTCGCCGATGCCGTCGACCAGCCCGCGATCCAGCGCCATGCGCCCGGTCAGCACGTCACCGCTGAATAGGGACTCGTCAGTCGCATCGATCTTGCCGGCGCGTCGGCGCTGCACATGCTCCTTGAACGCGCGATGGATGTCCTGCTGCAAGGCCGCGAGCCGCTCGACATCGGAAGGGTTCTCCGGAAGAAACGGATCGAGCAGGGATTTGCGCTCCCCAGCCGTATGGAGGCGCCGCTCGACGCCGAGCCGCTCGATCAGCCGGGAGAAGCCGAAGCTCGCGCTGATGACGCCGATCGAGCCGAGAATCGAGGTCTCCTCGCTGAAGATTTCGTCGCCTGCGAGCGCCAGCCAATAGCCCCCCGACGCCGCCACGTCCTCGGCGAAGGCGATGACGGGAACCTTCTTCTCGTCGGCAAACTCGCGGATCCGCCGGAAGAGCAGCGCAGACTGCGCCGCCGAACCGCCCGGCGAATTGACGACGATCGCGACCGCGGCGAGATTGGACACGCGGAACGCCCGCTCGATCGCCGCGCCGTGGCTCGCCAGCGAGACCCCGCCCCGCTGCAGCCTGGGTATGATGACGCCGTCGAAACGCAGCACCGAAACGACCGGTCTGCGCGGCCACAGCTGATCGATGTGCAGATGGTCGCGGATCGTCATGTGATCCCAAGATGGGAAGCGGCACGGAGCCCGGCCACAGGTTCGAGGGCCAAAGGGATGGCCAACACTGGGGTCACAGTTCGAGCCCCCTCCCCTCGCGCAGCACCGCCTCAGCGGCGGCGCTGAGCCGTCCGTCGGGTTGGTGCAGCACCAGGCCGGCGGCGAGCCGCGCCGGTGCTGCGATCTGCTTGCGGGCACGCACCAGGATGCGGCTCGCCGCCCTCCCCTGCCCCGCCCACAACGGAAACACTACGACTTCGCCGGCCCGCCCGGCGATCTGTGCGAGAAGCGCATCTATCCGGTCGGCCCGGTGGATAAACGTCACGGTCCCCGTGGAGCGGACCATGGCGAGCGAAAAGCGCACCCAGGCGGCGAGATCGGCATCGCCTTCGATCGTCGCCTCGGCCTTGCCGGTTGTCGCCGGCTCAATGGCGCGGCCGCGCTCGTTGAACGGCGGGTTCGCCATAACGTGATCGAAGGCGCCGGGCGAAAGCCGCGGCGGCGGATGCAGCAGATCGCCGATCATGACCGACACGCGCGTCTCCATCCCATTTAATATCGCGTTGTCGCCGGCAAGTCGGACGAGGTCGCGCTGCATTTCGAGCCCGACGACCCGGCAGTGCGGCACCCGAGCTGCAAGACACAACATCGCCGCACCGGGACCGCAGCCGATATCGAGGACGAGTTGATGCGGCTCGGCCGCCACCGCCGCGGCGAGAAAGACCGGATCGATTGCTGCGCGATAACCATCTGCCGGTTGTCTGAGGCGGATGCGGCCCCCGAGGAGTCGGTCTTCAGTGAAGGACGGCTCGACGGCTCTTATGTCGTTCACGCGGCGTCCTCGCCGGCCGCCACGAGCAGTGCACAGGCCCGCCGATAGTCCCGCTCTGCAACCATCAGGCGACGCGGGATCGCGCCGATGCTCCCTTCGACGAGGCTCGTGTGATGGTCGAGGATAAGGCTGTCGATCCCCGAATCCCTCAGCAGCGCCTGCAGCCAGGAGAGGCGAACCGGGTCGTTGGTGCGCAACAGCTCCTTCATCGAGTGCGATGTTGACGAGGCTGTGACGGGCATGCGACCGGGCGGCTCTTGACCGGTCTTCGTGTCATTCTATGCTCGCTCGCGTTCGGGCGCGTCAAGCCGATCGGGCAGCAGCCCGACGGATACGCGGAACTGGCGGGAGAGTTCGGGGGCGCTGGTGGCGAGTGTCGATCGGGTACGCGCAGGCCGAAAACCGTCTCTCGACCCGTTGTCCCGACTGCTCAGCGGTGAGCTGGAGCGCGTCAACCGGCTGATCGTCCAGCGCATGCAGAGCCCGGTGTCGCTGATCCCGCAACTCGCCGGCCATATCGTGGCGAGCGGCGGCAAGCGTCTGCGGCCGATGCTCACCCTCGGCTGCGCTCGGCTGTGCGGCTATAACGGCAGCCGACACATCGCACTTGCCGCGGCGGTCGAGTTCATCCACACCGCGACCTTGCTTCACGACGACGTCGTCGACGCGAGTGATCTGCGGCGCGGCCGCGACACGGCCAACGCGGTCTGGGGCAACAAGCCGCCGATCCTGGTCGGTGACTTTCTGTTCAGCCGATCCTTCGAGCTGATGGTCGCCGACGGCTCGCTGCGCATTCTCGAGATCATGTCCCGCGCCTCTTCGGTGATCGCCGAGGGCGAGGTGCTGCAGCTGACGACGGCAAACGACACCAGGACCTCCGAAGCCGCCTACCTCGCGGTCATCCAGGCCAAGACCGCAGAGCTGTTCGCGGCGGCCAGCCGGATCGGCGCGGTGATGGCCGAACGGCCATTCGAGGAGGAGGAGGCGCTCGACCGTTTCGGCCGCAACCTCGGTATCGCCTTTCAGCTGGTCGATGACATGCTCGACTTCTCGGCGCGTCAGACCGAGCTCGGCAAGACCGTCGGCGACGATTTCCGCGACGGCAAGGTCACCCTGCCGATCCTCGTCGCGTTCGCCCGCGGCGACGAGGAGGAGCGCGCGTTCTGGCGCCGCACGATCGAAGAACAGGATCAGCGCGAGGGTGATCTCGAGCAGGCGATCCGCCTGGTCGAGCGGAGCGGCGCCCTCGCCGAGACCTTGTATCGCGCCCGCACCTATGCGGCGAATGCGATCGACGCGCTGTCGATGTTTCGCGACGGGGTCGAGCGGCGCGCGCTGATCGATGCCGCGGTCTTCGCCACCGAGCGAGGTTTTTGACGGGTTTCCGGCGGGCGAGCACCCATATCTGCATATATTGCCTGCGGGCGGCGTTGGCGCTATAGCTCGCGCCCGGTCGGCGGAGTGTAGCTCAGCCTGGTAGAGCACTGTCTTCGGGAGGCAGGGGCCGGAGGTTCGAATCCTCTCACTCCGACCATCGAATAACCTCAGCGAACGCCGAACTCGCTCGCATGATTTCGGGGTAGAGCAGCTCGACGGCACCGCGGCCGTTATGGGGGTCGGCCGCCGGCCGCCTCGGCTGCGGATGGACGATCCCCAGTCTTGGTGCGCCGAGAGCGGAGCCGTAGAGGACGCGGATGCGGTAGCGCTCGACCGCCGGCGGCAATTTGTCGAACGGGCGGCCGCCGCTGATCCAGGCATCCATGTGGCCCGGCCCCCAATTATACGCCGCCACCGCGTCGAGCCAGGTGCCGTATCGTCGGTACATGTGTGCCAGATAGGCGCGCCCGAGCGCCCGGTTCTCCTGCCCGTCAAAGCGGTCGCCGCCACCCACGTCGGAGGCGGCGGCCGCGGTCACCTGCATCGGGCCTTGCGGTCCATCCGGCTCGGCACGCCACATTTTCGGATCGGCCCCGTGACTGGATTCAGCGCCGTCGACGGCGAACGCCATACGGTCGAGGACGGCGGCCCCCCCGCGTTCGAGCGGCCCGATCGGCGTCGCGAGATCGCCGGGCCTGGGTGCCCCGGGAAGCGAGCCACCGCGCTCGCCGGCGGCGCTGTCACATACCGTGCTGAAATCGAGGATCAGCAAGGCTGCGCAAGCCGCAAACAGAGGGATCAGTGGGCTTCCGCTTGCTCGCGGCATCGACCGGCCTATTCCCAATAGGCCTGGACGATCGTGTTGTCGTCACCGAGGATCAGGTTGAGGCGGTTCGGATCGTGGGTGATGCCCCTGATGCCGCGCGACGGGATGATCCAGCGCAATACCTTGGGGAGATCCTCCTGACGGACGACCCCCGCTTGCCCCACCTGCGCCTGGCCGCGCTCGGCGAATTTCTTGCCGATGCAGTCCTTGCAGCTGTCGGCGGTGATATCAGCCTGCTTCAGGCCCGGGATCGGCTTGACTTCGATCGTGTTCTCCGAGGCGCGCACCCGCACGCCTTTGAACGGATGGTCCGGTTCGAGCACGAAGACCGCGCCGATCGGGACAAAGCCGTCTGCCGCCTGCGATTGCAGCGGCGAGGTTGCGATGAATTGCAGGTCGAGGACATCGTCGAAGGGCTTGCCGGCGAATGTCGGCACCAGTTCCGGGTCACTCCAACCCTGCGAACTCGCCAACCCGGTCACCCGCACGATGTCGAGCCTCGGATCAGTGGTGGTCCGCAAGATCTCGACGCTGGTGACGTATAGCACCGGCAGCTCGGATGCCGCCTCGGCTTCAGGCCCGGCGGCGGGGACCTCCGCCGGCTCGGACCCCGGAGCAGCATATTGTGGCGGCGGGCCGCCGACGCTCGGCCGCGCCGCCGTGGCCTGCGCGAAAGCGAGCCCGACCACGCTACCCTGCATCGCGGCAGCGATCGCGAAAGCGGCCAACCGGCGAGATGTGTTATTCATGCTGTCCTCCGAAGCGACTGAACTCATCCGCAAACGCCGGTCTCAGCGCTCTCCCGGTTCAATCCGGCCGGCGGCACCCGCTCGAGCGCATCGAGCACGAGATCGGTCGCCTGCATCTTGGTCAGACGGCAATAGGTCGTCTCAGTGCTGATAAAGCTCCCGTTTTCGGCGAGCTTGTTGACCGGTTCGCCCCCGCCGCACACGCTGAAATAGGCGCAGCGCTCCCGGCACATCTCGACACCCGCCTGGATGTCCGCAAGCATCTTCCCGAAATTGGGTCGCCACGGCAACTCGATGAGGGCGTCGCGATTGACGTTCCCCAGAAGAAAATCTTCGTAAGCCGCGTCCTTCAGCCCAAGCAGCTCGGGCGAAAACGTCGAGATGTTGCCGGCCCAATCCATGCTGGTGATCGCAAAGGGCTCAACCAGCTGGTTGTGGAACGGAGCGTCCGCGGGGCGGATAACCTGCTGTATTGCGTGCTCGATTTCACGAATGAAGGTGATCTTGCCGGGAGCGGCGGCGGACAATCGCCAGAATTCGCTCAGAAACCGATAATAGGCGGCCTCGACCCCGATTTCGCCGAAAGAATCGGAGACATGATCCCCCTCGGATTCCTCGACATTGAAGCACACCTGCTCGATCCCCTCCTCGACATAGAAATCGAACATCTCACGGGGTGCGGCCATACTGGCTGTCGACAGCACCGAGATCACGTGAAACGGAACCTCATGCCGGCGCAACAGTCGGATGCCGGCGATAGTCCTGTCGAAGGTGCCCCGGCCCGCGCGGGTCAACCGGTTGCGGTCGTGAAAATGCTTCGGGCCGTCGATGCTGACCCCGACACCGATCCGCTCGTCGGCGAAGAACCCACACCATGCCTCGTCGATCAGGGTCCCGTTGGTCTGCAACGAATGCGCCACTACGACTTCCGCGGGTTTCAGCCGATCGATCATGCGGAACGCATCGCGATAGAAGTCGATCGGCAGAACCATTGGCTCGCCGGCATGCCAGACGACCGACAGGGTTTCGTTGACCCAGCCCGAGGCGAAGACCTGGAAGAAAAGATTGTGCAGTGTTTGTCGCGCGACGACCGCCTTCGAGTTCCGATCTGGAAGATAACAATAACGACAATCGATGTTGCAGAACGGCGTGGGCTGGACGACCAGCAGATCTATCCTGGGCACGAGGCGGCTCGTCGTGCGATCCCGCGCAGGCCGATCACCAATTACGCCAAAAATTATTCCAGGGGTTCCAATTGCGCCAATTGTTCCAGTTGGGCCAACCCGAGCGCCGAGGACCCCAGCCCCCGTTGCGCCACCAGTTTCCCCAGGCGAGATGGAGATTGTCGTGGTCGGGCTTCGCCTCCGGCCCGGCGACCGCGGAAAACGCCTCGCGAATGGCAGCCAGCCGTTCGGAGACCCCGGCCCCCTCGGCGGCCGAAGGTTGCGAGCCCAGCGGATGCTCATTGCCGACGCTCGGCGCCGTCGAGGCGAGCAAGAGCGAGACGCCGGCGGCTCCGGCGGGTACGATGCCGGACAAGATCTTGAGGTATTTCTCCCGCAGCGACATCAGAACCACCCCTCATCGACACGGGTGCTTCTATAGCAAGGGACGATCTCGACGGTCAAATTTGCGGAGCGCAGCTACAAAGCAATCTAGCGCCGCGTCTTCCCAAGGCGGCGCTGCCGATTTCCTGCGCCTGCAATCTTGAATTGCATCGATAGTTGCCGGTAGCTGCACCTGCAGCAAATCTGCAGCAAAAGCTCCCGTATTGGTTGAACCACCGGTCGGGCGCAGCGGTCGGTCTTGGCCGCGTCGCAGCCGCCGGTCTTCCCTCCCCGCTTGCTACGAACCGCAATCATCAGTTTCCTCGCAATCGCCAGTTTCTTCATAATCTTCCCCGTAGGAATTTTCCTCGGAATTGTCTTCGTCATAATTCCCGCCGTCAAAATCTGCATTAGATTGAAACGAGAGCCCTCCTTCTAGGTTGTTTCGATCGCCCGCACGAAGGTATCGACCACCCCCGCGATCGTCTCCGCCTCGCCCGGCGCGATCTCGCCTCGGGCGAGCGCCGAGGTGACCGCGTTCATCGCTCGAGAGACGTCGTGAGATGACGGCCCGCAGCTCTCTCCCGTGAGGGCGGCCTCGATCGGCGGCAGACGGAACTTGGTCGGCGGCCGCCGGGGTTGCCCGATCGGCCCTTTTCGAACGGCCGCCCGCGCATCCGCGCGGTCGGTTTTGGTGAAATGTCGTCACTCAACGTAACCTCCTTTGTTCAACCGGCAGCAGCACTCCACGCGCCGCGATCACCGGAGCATTGGAATGGCTATATAGGCAATCCACATGATTGTGTCAATCGCAATGATGCCTAAACCGGTTGATCGATCGGTTCAGTCTCGGACATTGTGACGGGCTATGCTCGTCGCTTACCTAATCGCCGAATGCCGTGCGGCAGTGTCCGCCGCGGCGCGACTTAGGGATTTAGTGGTTGATGGTGTGACAAACCACAAATAATCGTATTCGCCCAGCTGAGACTCCTACGTAGGGATTACGTAACAGCGCTGGTTCTCCGCCTAACCGCTAATGATTTTGCTAAGTCTTGCAGCGGCGTTGTGACAATAAAGAGCATTTTCAGCAGGGGCGAGACGGCCTCTTTGAGCAGGACCTACACCTTCGTCTCGTCTCGTTTCCTGCCAGTGGTTATGATTTTTTGCCGTTTATCTATGCGCGCTGAACCTCCATATGCAGGCGGAGCGCGCTAAGGAGGGTGAGCAAATGGAACTCTATCTAACTCTTGTTGCTGTTGCCGCGCTCGTCGCTGCACTCGCTATCGCGCCCTTTACCCGCCTGACGGGTGGTTAGCCGCTGAAGGAAAGCGACAATGTCGCCGGGACAGATCGCGTCCAGATTGATCTCGGCATCGCCGAAGCGGAAGTCGAGGAACCGATCGGCGAAACGCCAGCAGTGGCCGATCGTTCGCTCGCTCAATCCTCGTTGGCGACGAAGATAATCCTCGTAGTTACGCCGCAACGCGGTGCGGACCAGTTCTCTTGGCGTCGCCGGTGCCGGCGGCTTAACCGCGCCGAGCCCGGCAAGGTAACCGGCGAAGCGGCGGACGACGAACACAGCGTACTCGCGTCGATCACCGTGCCAATCCGCCCGCAACACCAGTTGGGCCGCAATCTCGGGCGTCAGCTGGTCAAGCGCCAAACCGCGGCTGACCATGAGTTGGCTCAGCCTGCGGATCGAACGCTTGTACAGATTGATCGTCTCCCGACCGTAGTTTAATCGCTCCAGCTCGACGTAAAATTGTCCGACGAGATCGTCGGGCAACCCGCCTGTCATTCGTGCCCTTGTTGAGTTGGTCATATCCCCGCTCCTTTCCGTTGGGAGAAGCGAGGGTTGGGCATCCGGTCAGCGGGAGCACCTGCCCAATGGCAAATTCCGACCGATACCGGACCCTCAGCCTGTGGGGCCGACCGCTCTTCATGCCCCATTTCCGCCATTGGCTAACGCCGGCCGCATCGCAGTTTTTGGTCAAGCCGATCATCGAGGCGCTTAGCCTTCATGCTGATTGCGGCCTGCGAAGGGTTTCGAGCGCCTCGATGGCCCTGGCGAAGCTCTGAAGGTCGGCCACGAGAACGAAGGTCTGTACGGCGTCCAACCTTGTCATTAAGCCGCATTTACGTTGCTCCCCACACTGCAACACTGGGATCTATCAGGCGACAATATCGCCGGCCGGTCGCCGCGCTCGTCTACCAGCGCGACAAGCATCTTATCAATTTGTTCATCCGCCGGCGGAAGCTCCGGCACGCGTTGATACAGGTCCTCACCGATCAGCGCGCGGGCGAGCATCAGCTCGGTCGCCGCCGCCTGGTACACCGGACAATCGCACGGTGCGCCGCCCGCGACCCCGCCGCTGCCGCGTCGAGATCGCCGTCGAGATCGGCCTGTAAGAGCAGGACCTTGTCGCTTTCGGTCGCGGCAGCCTAGTAACAAATCCGTGAGCGGTAACAAAACCGTGAGCGGCGGCGATTGAGCCGGAATAACTCACCCTCATGTCGAGTCTCTACTGCGCGTCCCGGCAGTGGCCAGTTGCTACTTTCACTGCCCCGACGAACGGTTCCACGCGAATCGTGCGCAATGTATTTGTAATCAAGGAGTCGCACTATGAGGAACGGCAATCCGAACGCCAAGAACCGGCGTTCTTTTCTGCAAGCCAGTCTCGCTACGGCAGGCGCTATCGCTGGCGCTGCGGTCCTGGGCGCACCCAACCTATTCGCACAAACTTCGCCGTCAACGTCGGCGCAAAGCTCGATCTTCGCATCTTTAGAGCGGCTTACGACCGGCGACGTTGCAATCCTCAAGTTCCTGGCGGCAGCGGAGCTGATCGAGTCCGACCTTTGGACGCAATATGCGGAATTGGGGGGTATCGGCGACGATCCACCGATTGAGGTAGACCCGAACGAACCGTTGAACCCCTATCAGACGGCCCTGTCGAACCTCGATACCGACGGCCCGCAATATATCGCCAGCAACACGCTGGATGAGGTGAGCCATGCCACCTTTCTCAATGCGTATTTGGCTTATAAGGGCGAGGAACAAGTCAACTTCGACGCGTTCCGCACACTCCAAGGAAGCACGGCGACGGGATCTTCGAACATCGGCCGCCTCACCAACCTGATGCATCTCAACGTCGACACCAGCTGGTACGTTCGTTACCGCAGCACGACAAACCCCGACTTTGGCGCCACATTTCCGCAGGCGGTCACCATCACCAACCGGACCGCGATCCCCGTCAACAATACAGATTTGAATGGTACTGCCGCCCACCTTCAAGTCATCGCCAACACGGCAGCGTTCCACTTCGGATATATCGAACAAGGCGGCTCGAGCCTGTATCAGGCGATGAGCCAGAAAGTCAGCAGTCTCGAAGTGCTGAAAATCACGCTGGGAATTGGCGGGGACGAGATCGCCCACTTTCTCGAATGGGTCGATTTTGCGGGCAACGGCGTGCAGGCGACGGTAGCACCGGTGTCCGACGGCGGGCTGACGTTTCCTGATTTTTTCGCCAACCCGCCGCTGCAGCCGCCCAGCCTGGTTCAGCCCAGCCTGATCTTCCCGGTTCCTTGCGAATTCATCAGCCCGGATTTGCCGTTCTGCGCAGTAATTCGGCCGAGCGATGACCGATTTGCCGGCGCCGTAGCGACCATCCAATCGTTCACCGCTGATGGACTGTTTGTCGGGCAGACACCGCGGTTCCTTCAGCAACTGAACCACCTGGCGCAAGAGGCGGACGCGGCAACACGCCAGGTCCTTATCTAGTCTCGCGGGCCTCTTGCGAGGCCATCTATTGCCGGCTCCCACATCGATAAAAGCGATTTTGCCATGGACGCCACGGCAATAGGCCGAGCCTCGCTCAGCGAACGCACGGTGCTTGCCGGCCGAGAGGTGTTTCTCGGCCGGCGGCGCGGCCCGCTCGCCATCTTGCCGTTTGCCGGCCCCGCGGTGATCGCCTCGATCGCCTACATGGATCCGGGAAATTTTGCAACGAACATTCAGGCCGGCGCGGGATACGGCTATAAACTTCTTTGGGTCGCGCTTTCCGCCAATTTCGTCGCGATGCTGTTCCAGGCGCTCTCGGCCAAGATCGGCATCGCCACCGGACGAAACCTCGCCGAACTGTGCCGCGAGTATTTCGCGCCGCCCGTCGTCTACGCCCTGTGGGCGGCGAGCGAAATCGCGGCTATGGCGACTGAGCTGGCGGAGCTTCTCGGCGCGAGCCTCGGGCTCACATTGCTGTGCGGCATACCCATGCTCGCCAGCATGCTCCTCGTCGCGGTCGCCACCTATGCGGCACTGCGGTTGCAGCGCTCGGGCTTCCGGCCAGTCGAAATCCTGATCGGCTGCTGTGTCGGTGTGATCGTCGCGAGTTACCTGACCGAGCTGGTGATCACACCACCGCACTGGGGCGGGGTTGCAGCCGGCATGTTCGTTCCGCGTTTGCAGGGGATGGGCAGCATTACGTTGGCCGTAGGTATTGTCGGCGCCACGGTCATGCCGCATGCGATATACCTTCACTCGGGTTTGACCCAGGCGCGTTTGCCCTGCGCAAACGCGAGAGAGCGGCGCACGGCTCTGGTCATGTCCAATCGCGAGGTATTGTTGGCGCTCGGGGTCGCGGGCCTCGTCAATATGGCAATGATCGCGATGGCCGCGGTTGCGTTCCATGACGGTGCGCACGACCAGATCGCAAAGATCGAGACCGCCTATCGGACCCTGACCCCGCTGCTGGGAGCGGGCGCCGCCGGCCTGTTTATGCTCGCCCTTTTGGCCTCAGGCTTTTCCAGCTCGATTGTCGGGGTCATGGCCGGCCAAATGATCATGCAGGGTTTTGTCTCATTCCGGATCCCGCTTTGGCTTCGCCGTCTTGTCGTGATGGCGCCTTCGTTCGCTGTCGTCGCCGCCGGCATGGATATCACAAAGGCTCTGGTGCTGAGCCAAGTGGTTTTAAGTCTGGTCCTGCCCATTCCAATGGTAGCTCTTGTCAGGTTCACCGCCAGCCGCGAGGTGATGGGCGAGTTCGCAAACACCCGCCTAACCAATGCGCTGGCGGTCGCCGCAACCGGTTTTGTCTGCTTCCTTAATGCGATCCTGCTGCTTACGACCGCGGGCCTGGCGATCCCGTTTGCCGGCGGCTGAATACTCGGGGCAACTTCGCCTGCCGCTTCCCCGCGCTCTGCCGTGGCGGTTACATCGGCACACCCAGTCTGTTTGATCTCATGTGACCGCCACCTCCTCCTTTTGGCCGATAACGGTTGATTTGTCCAAACCCGTAGTCTTAGAACGGCGTCTCACAACAGGCACAATAACCGTCAAAAAGCTTCTCCAGGTCCGGTTTTGACCACCTCAATATGCCGCATCGATAGGGGGCCGCGCTTGCCGTCGTTTGCTCCTCCGGCCGCCGCAAATAGTCTTCCAGCTCGTAGCGCAGGTCGGCCAAGCGCGAGGATCTGCTGTGGGTTGAACCTGCCAGTCCCATCCTGGTCGCGTAAATGGCCGTTATCGGCGCGAGTTCGCCGTTAGCGCGCGTATCGGCGAACGACCGGAATCCACCCAAGATCGGGATAGGGGGACACCTCGCAGTGCCACCCCTCCCACACCACCGGGCATACGGGTCACGTACCCGGCGGTTCGACTAGGTTAAGCTTGGTCAGGAACATGAAGTCGGGGGAGAC
>Ga0074045_10002737_pt1 | contig 16210 bp, 16 predicted proteins | sample BogForMeECP23OM2_FD_94442 | JGI IMG/M metagenome (GOLD analysis project Ga0074045, IMG submission 94442) | Bog forest soil microbial communities from Calvert Island, British Columbia, Canada - Bog Forest MetaG ECP23OM2 | ecosystem: Environmental > Terrestrial > Soil > Wetlands ...
CAGGGCGGCATCGCCAAGGACGGCGCCAAGATGGTCAACGCGGTCGCCAACGCGCAGGTCCCGAAGTTCACCGTGATCATCGGCGCGTCGAACGGCGCCGGAAATTACGGGATGTGCGGACGCGCGTACTCGCCGCGATTGCTCTTCATGTGGCCCAACGCGCGGATCTCGGTGATGGGCGGCGAGCAAGCCGCCAACACGCTGCTCACGGTGAAGCTCGATCAGTTGAAACGCGAAGGCGCCACGATGACCGACGCCGAGCAAAAGGAATTTATCCGTCCCACGCTCGAGAAGTACGAACTCGAGTCGAGCGTCTATTACTCGAGCGCGCGGCTATGGGACGACGGCGTGCTCGATCCCGCCGAGACGCGCGCTGCGCTGGCGCTGGGGATCGCGGCCTCGATGAACGCGCCGATTCCCGAGCACCCGGGCTTCGGCGTCTTCAGGATGTGAGCTGGTTTCCTCCAGGTGGTCCCCTTCCAAGTCCCTGGGATCGCGAAGGTTCGGGCGTGAAAATGCCCAGCGCAAAGTCGCGGACTATCGAAAGTTAAAGCGATCGGTGGGATCTAGCGCGCGATAGAACGCGTTGGGCATCACACCCGCGCTAACGGTCGCGGCGGTCAGCGCCTGAAAAACGAGTAGCTCCTTGGTGCGTGCTCCCTAAGGTATTTGCGCAGCGGTTCGAGACCCCGGTTCCGAGCCGTGGTTTGCCAACCGCCCGGGAACTTCTCCTCGATCCACCATTGGTTGGTTTCAAGCCTGATGTAGAGTTTGCTGTTCCCGACCGTGGCGCTGCCGCGATGCCCAAAATGGTTCAAACCCAGGCCGAAGTCTTCAAGCAGTTCCTGCCAGTAAGTCCAGGTTAAGTTAGAGACGGTGGTCGGTGGAGCTTCACGAATGTCGTAGCCCTTGATTTCATAGCGCTCCATCAGCGCCTTCTGCAGGCGGCGCGCAGTCTCGGCCTCTGCCGCTACGGCTCCGTTATCGGTGTTGACCTTGCGCAACAGTGCGATCTTTCGCAGTGCGTCTTCGGCCGTCATCGAAGCTCCTCCACCTCGGTTAACGATTTCACGATGGCCACTAAGTTAGTTGTGTCGCATCTTTTTGTCAAGAAATCTAATGACGGATCTAAATTTTAGTGCTCCTCTCACCCAAGGAAGTGGTGCGCGATGACGACGTTGGTCACCACGAACGACGCCGGGATCACCCATCGCGAGTACTTGCGAATCCGCAGCCCGATATCGCGCCGCGCCTGCGAGCGATGCGTCACGTGGACCGTCATCAGTTCCACCACCGCAAGGAAAACATAGATGTAGCACTCGAGGAAAAACGCATCGATGTACGTCAGGTAGGGCAGCCGCGGCATCGTCGCGGAGATCGCAAACGCGAACGCAATTACAGTCAGAATCGTCGTGACCGCGACCTGGACCTGGTTCGACAGGTCGCCCGCCTCGATCCAGAAGACCGCCCACGACAGGAACACCATCAGCAGCAGCGGCAGGAACACCTTCCACAAATAGAAGCTCGAGCGCCGCTCGACGTCGATTTCGAACCTGGCTTCCGGCATGGTGAAGCCGCCGTAGGCCGGCGCGACCAGCAGCTCCGAGTGCAACGAGGTCAGATGCCACTGCGCCAGCGAGGAGAAGCTCTTGAATTCGCTGGCGGTCCACGTCGAGGTTTCATCCAGACGGAACTTCATCCGCGGGCCGTCCACCAGGAAGGGATGGATGATGACTATCAGCCGCTGCTGATCGAACGGGAAGCGTCTCAGCTCGAACTTCGACGACAGGCTTGCGATGAAGCGCTCCGCGTAGCTCACCGTGCCGTCCGGGCCTACCATGATCGCGACTTCGTCACGTGAGCGGGGCGCCGCGGCGTTGATCATCTCCAGTTGAGGTACCCAGATCTGCCCCATCGCGTAGTTACGCACCTGGTCGTCAGGTCCCCGCCGGGTATAGGCGAGCCGCGGATCGATCCATCGCGCAAACAGGTACCCGTCGAGCCGAAACTGCTCGCTGACTTCGTCGATCGCGGCGATGTTGATGACGTGCAGGCCGATCGCGACGTCGATCGGCTTGCCGTTTTCAAATGGCGGTTGCAGGATCGGATCGGTCGCGATGCCGGCCGGAGTCGGTGCCGCGCGGCCCGCCGCCGGCGACAGCGTCGCGCCGACTACGATTGCAAGCGCAAAAGCAACGATCCCCCGCCGCATCCCGGCTCAGCCTTCCGGCGCAAGCATTTTGTCCGCCCGCACCAGCCGGTCGAACTCCTCTCCCTTGAGCAACTTCAACGCAAGCGTGGCCTCGCGCAGCGTGATTCCTTCCGCGTGCGCCTTCTTGGCGACCTTGGCCGCGTTGTCGTAGCCGATATGCGGGCTCAGCGCCGTCACCAGCATCAGCGAATTTGCGACGTTGCGCCGCAGCTGTTCGCGATTCGGCTCGATCCCTTCGACGCAGTACTTGCCGAACGACGCGCACGAATGCGCCAGCAGCATCGTCGAATGCAAAAAATTGTGGATGATGATCGGTTTGAAAACGTTGAGCTCGAAATTCCCCTGCGAGCCGGCCATCGTGATCGCCACGTCGTTGCCGATCACCTGGATGCAGACCATCGTCATCGCCTCGCTCTGCGTCGGGTTCACCTTGCCCGGCATGATCGACGAGCCCGGCTCGTTCTCCGGCAGGATTAACTCTCCCAGCCCGGTGCGCGGTCCCGAGCCCATCCAGCGGACGTCGTTGGCGATCTTCATCAGCGAAACCGCCAGCGTCTTGAGCGCTCCAGAAGCCGCCACCAGCGCATCGTGCGCCGCCAGCGCCGCAAACTTGTTCGGCGCCGACTTAAACGGCAGCCCGGTGTACGCCGCGATCTTTGCCGCCACGCGATCTGCAAACTCCCGATGCGTATTGAGCCCGGTGCCGACCGCCGTGCCGCCAATGGCCAGTTCGAACAAGTCCGGCAGCGCCGCTTCGATGCGCTTGAGATCATAGTCGAGCTGCGCGACGTAGCCCGAGAATTCCTGCCCCAGCGTCAGCGGCACCGCATCCATCAGATGCGTGCGGCCGATTTTCACGATGCCGCCGAACTCGTCGGCTTTGCGGGCGAGCGCGTCGCGCAGCTTTCGCATCGACGGAATCAGGTCGTGCGTGACTTCCTCGGCCGCCGCAATATGCATCGCAGTCGGAAAGGTGTCGTTCGACGACTGCGACATGTTCACGTCGTCGTTGGGATGGATCGGCTTTTTGCTGCCGAGCACGCCGCCGGCCATCCCGATCGCGCGATTCGAGATGACTTCGTTGGCGTTCATGTTGGTCTGCGTGCCGCTGCCGGTTTGCCAGATGCGCAGCGGAAAGTGATCGTCGAGTTTGCCCGCGATCACTTCTTCGGCGGCCGCGGTTACCAGCTTGGCCTTGTCGGGAGCCAACTTGCCGAGATCGCGATTAACTTCCGCCGCCGCCTTTTTCAAAATCCCGAACGCGCGCACCACCGAACGCGGCATCCGATCGAATCCGATCGCGAAGTGCAGCAGCGATCGCTCGGTCTGCGCACCCCAGTAGCGGTCGCACGCAACCTCGATCGCCCCCATGCTGTCGGTTTCGACGCGCTTGCCGGTCTGCGGCGCCTTGCCGGCCACGGCCGGCGTCACGGTCAATCCGCGCTTGGCGATGCTGGCCTTGCGCACCTTCGATTTCGTATTTGCTGCCATCTTCATATCCCCTGTTGGATTTCCAACGTCCTCGCGGCGACTATTCTGACCCGGCTGGCGCCCGACGACGGTGATTCCCCATCGCGATTCGCCCCCGGCGCCCTTTTCAAAGGCGCTGTGCCGATATAGGTTATGACGCGTACTTTGACAATAGCGCCTAATTTTAGATCGAGATACTTTTAAGCTTCGATTTTAGGAGAGACTGCCAACCATGCCTTGGACGATTACCCGCCTTTGCCGCGATTGCATTGACACCGGATGCGTCAGCGTGTGTCCCGTCGATTGCATCTATGAATACGTCGGCGCCGATAAAGAAAAATTCCCCAACCAGCTCTATATCGATCCCGACGAATGCATCGATTGCGGAGCCTGCGAGCCCGAATGTCCGTGGGAGGCGATTTTCGAGGAGCCGGCCGTTCCCGACGTCCTCAAGGACGACATCGCGCTCAACCACGCGCTGCTCGAAATCAAGGATCAGTTCAAGGTGATGCCGTTCAAGAAGGTCGATCACCCCACGCCCGAGCAGATCGCCGAGAACAAGAAAAAATGGGGCGTCGCGCCCTGAACGCGCGGCGCATTTCCCTCTAAATGCGATTGCTCCCCTTCCCACCTGGGAAGGGGCCAGCGCTCAGGTCAGCCCCGCGCCGTTCGGCGCCTGAGGCGTTAGCCGGTTTTGCGGCCCCGGCCGCAAATGCGTACCGTCAATCTTTCTTTGATCGCAGTTTCCGGTCGCGGTATTTTCGAAACCACTCCCATGCGCGCGCATCTGCTTGTCTCAGGGCTGCGTAACATTTGTTGCAGAGAGACACGCCAGTCTCCGTGATGCGAAACCGGATCAGATCGTCTATCCAGCGGTGCTTGCCGACATTCTCGCAGCGTTCGCAAGTGGCAGTGCGGTGTGACTTCATTGTGCCGGCTACTGCGAGATGACCATTGCCGCGGTGCGGGTGAGCGGGATGGTGACCGAGGAGACCAACTTCGTCAACGGCGGGAAGTCGTAGCTGACGACCACGGTAACCACGCTCCCGGGCTTGTTGTTGGGCGCCCAGGTCGTGCTGACGGTCAACGAATTTGTGTTCAGCACGCCGACGACCAGACCGTCCACGTAAGTCTGAACCCCGGCCGCCGACACGGGCGTCGTCGCGGTCGAACCATGCACCGTCGCATAGCGAACGCCCTGCTCGGCGCTGTAACAAACGAAGTCGTAGGAATAGAGCGCCAGTGAGAAGTTGATTATCCCGAAAAACAGCATCAGGCACGGCGTCAGCACCAGCGCGAACTCGGCCATCGCCTGTCCCCGGTGCGAGCATCGGATCGCGGCGCGCAACCATCGGCGCCATAGCTTGATGCGGTTCGCGTTCAATTGATTATTGGACGACGCGCATAACGGCTTTGCCGGGCACTGTCATAGACGGCAGGATGCCCATGAAATTGACCAGCGGCGTGTACGGGGCGCTGGTGTTGACCTGCGTGTACAACAACCGATGGCTGCCGGCGCAGTCGGTTGACAGGCACGTCGATGCGCTCCCGTTGGCGCATTGACAGAAGTGAGTCGCCGTCGTTGTCATCCCCACAACATTGGGTGCGTCGTTGGCCGCCGCCGCCTGCATCCCGGCGTTATCGCCCGCGGTCGAAAGATTCTGCGAACCGTACTGAACGCCGGCCCGCGCCGCGTTGGAAACCGAAATCGCGATGTAGAACGCGCGGCCCGTTTCCACCACCACCAGGAACATCATCAGCAGCAACGGCACACTTAGCGCAAGTTCCACCGCCGCCTGCCCGCGCCGAGAGCGACCGCCACGCCCTCGCATCCGGCTGGTCGCGCGCATGAATTCAATAGGCTCTGAGGTCGGCACCGTCGTACTCATTCGGCCAGTATCGTTCCTTTTATCGGTGAGCCGTTTGTCAGCGAGGTATAGTTGTTGCCCACCGTCGAGTTGCCGTTGATCACCAGCTGGTCCGCCACCAGGATGCTGTAGCCGTTGAGGGCGCTGTTTCCGTTGTACGTAACCGCCGTCGTCGCGAAGTAGATCGCCCCATTGAAGGTCGAACTCGAATTTCCGCTTATCGAGCTGGCCGCCGCGCTGCTCGGGATCGCGCGATCCTGAAAGAACAGGATTCCCGCCAGCGGACCCGAAGTCGGCGCACTGAAATTCGCCTGCGAGTTTCCGTTCAACGAAATTGCCCCGTAACCACCCGTCCCCGTCGTGTTGTAAAACGTCACCCCGGTGCCGGTCATCGTCGCGTTGCCATTTATCGTCATTCCGCCCCCGGCGAGCACGTAGGTTCCCGCGTTGAAATTCAGCCAGGAATTGCCGTGGACCGAGATACCGCCGCAATAGGTGCCCGCATTGAGCTGGTAGGGACTGCCACTGCTCCCCGTGTTCCCGTTGAGCGAAAAATTGGTGTGGGCGCACGCGCCGACGCTGGGCTCCGCTACGTATGCCAGCGGATCGGACGCTGCAATCACCCCGGTCTTCGGCGTCGGCGTCAGACTGACGTTGCCGTTGGAGGTATAGTTGCCCACGACCCCGATGGTCGGCGCGGTGATCGTTACGTTGCCGTTGACCGCTAGACCGTTCGAGGCGCTCGAGTCCACCAGCAGACCGCAGCCGCTCTGTATGTTGACATTGCCGTTGGCCGACATCGCGCTCGACGCCGACGGATCCAGCACATAGATGCAGTTCGGCCCGTTGCCCTCATATGCGGCCGCGCGCGCCGACACGCTGATCGAGCTGACTCCGAGCACGCGCAGAAAATAAGTCGGCTCGGGCATGGTGACGATCGCCTCGACGTACGCCGCGTTTGCAGAATTCGGTCCCGTGCTCGGAGGACTATTGATAGCCACGCTGACGCCGTTTTGGCCGTTGGTGTATCCGTTGGTCGCCGCGTCCGCTTTGCCTGCTGCGACCTGGTCGCCGTAATTCAGTTCCTCCGCGCCGGCCATCGCCGCGCTATCCGCCGCCGTCTGCATCATGTTTCTTTGGTGTTGCATGAAGCTGAAATCGGCGACGACGGCAATCATGCCCACCAGCGCGACCAGCGCGACGCAGATCAGCACCATCACCTGGCCGCTTGCGCGCGCCGCCACATTCATCTTGTTGTTGGTATCCCGACGCACTGCCTTGCGATGCGCCGCTGGAAACTTGCTCATCATCATCAGTTCACTCCAGCGTATAAAGCACCGCCCGTGCCATCGGATTAGCCTTCCGATCGCTGCGACATACGCGGCAATGTGTCCCAAGCTGACTGCGGACTGTCCGGTTATGACTCTAAGGAAGGAATGCCGACCGCTCGGCGGTCGGCAGTTGCGGATTTGCCTCTCCCTGGCCGTGGCGACGGCAACGCAGTATTAAGCCGTTGGCAGGGGCCGCGCGCGACAACGGAGCGCGGCGTTAACGGTGGGTGCAGGGGTCACCCCTGCCCGGCGCTGCCTCACACGATCCGCTTCTGCCCGTGCTTGAATCCGCCCTGTTCGCCAATCGCCTCATTGCCACGCTCAGGCTCTATCCGTTGAGTCTCGCGCTCGCGTTGGGGGTCGCGTTCAGGCTCGCGCCGCCGTCCCCGCGGCGGTCCCTCTGCGCGCGGCTCGCGACGGCCGCTCTCGGTAGGCACTATCTCGATCGAGCGCAAGAATCCTTCACCCGCCGAGCGCGTCGTGATCATCGGATCTTCCTTGAGCGCCAGATGCACCACGCGCCGATCGCGCGCCGGCATCGGATCGAGGCGCACCGGCTTGTGCTCGCGCTTGGCCTTCTCACCCATCGCCAGCGCCATCCGATGCAATTGCTGGCGGCGTCGCGCGCGATACGATTCAGTCTCCAGTGAAATCGGCGCCGCATCCTTGATTCGCCGCGCCAGGATCCGATTCACGATGTACTCCAGCGCGTCCAGGGTCTGTCCATGCCGCCCGATGAGAATTCCCGAACCGTCGCCCTTTATTTCGAGCTCGACCGTCTCCGCGTCCACTTCTATCTGCCGCACTTCGGTCCGCTCGCCCATTATCTCGAGAATCTGCTTGAGGATTACCGTCGCCTCACGGCGCTGCTCCTCGACATCCGCGCTTTTGCGCCCCGCCGCGCCGCCGTTTTCGTTGTTCTCGTCAACTGCCGTCGCCGGCGGATTCGCGCTCCGCGCGCCTCGTTCGCGCGCGTCGTTACGCCCGCGCGGTTGATTCTCGCGCCCGCGCGCCCGCCGGTCAGGCGCGCCTTCGCTGCGCGCTGGCGGCAACGGCGACGCTGGCGCAACTTGGGCGGCTTGCGGGTTCGATCCCGCTTGCCCGCCGCCGCCCGCAGCCGCCGCGCGCTTGCGCGTCACTCGCACCCGCGCCTGCCGCGCGCCCAGTCCGAGCACGCCCGCGCGCGCCGTAGCGAGCACTTCGATCGTAACCTCGTCCTCGCGCGCGCCGAGCTGCTCGAGGGCTTCCCTGGTGGCCTCTTCTACCGAAGCGGCCCCTACTTCTATCGAGTCGACATTGCTCATGTGGCCGGGGTGTATTGTTGAAATTCGCGGTTGAGGAAATATTGCTGGATAACGCCCAGCAGGTTCGACGAAAAATAGTACAACGCCAGTCCCGCCGGAAAGTTTATCAGCATGATAGTGAAAATCAGCGGCGTCAGCATCATCATCTTCTGCTGATTCGGATCCGGCGAAGTCGGCGTCATGTATTGCTGGAGGAAACTGGTCAGGCCCATCAGCAGCACCAGCACCGGCAGCCCGTGACAATGTACCATCGGCAGTTGCGGCAGCCCCGGTATATGCAGGCAGTCGGGCGTCGACAGATCATTGATCCAGCCGACAAACGGCGCGTGACGCAGCTCGACCGAGTTCAGCAGCGCCTCGTACAGCCCGATGAAAATCGGCAACTGCAGCGCCATCGGTGCGCACCCGCCCAGCGGGTTGACGTGATTGCGCTTGTAGAGATCCACCATCTCCTTCTGCAACTGCTCGTTGTTGTCCTTGTACTTCTCGCGCAGCCGCGTCATCTGCGGCTGCAGGCGCTGCATCTTCATCATCGAGCGCTGGCTTTTGATCGATATCGGCAGGAACGCAATCCGGATCGACACCGTCAACAAAATGATATCGACCCCGTAGTTGGGCGCGACGTAGTGAAACAGTTTCAGCGTGCGCAGAAAGACGATCGCCAGGATTCCAAAGAAGCCGAAATCAATCGACTTGTGCAGCGCCGGATTTACCGCCTCCAGAGCCTCCAGCAGCTTCGGCCCCATGTAGATTTCGCTATGGATTCGCGCCGCGCCGTCGAACAGGACTCGCGCGATTGCCTCGCCACCCGCGTACGCCATCGTCAGCGTCCCGGTCGTCGGGGATGACGGCAAAAATACCGCCAGAAAGTACCGATCGCCGAAGCCCGCGTACGTGATCGCGCCCGCCGCCGGCGGCACTCCCTTCTCCAGCTTCTTTTCGTTCTCGGTGATTACCTTGTCCGCGACGTCGGCCTGCAGTTGCGGGATATCGTAGTACCCCTGATGCGCCGTTAGCGGCTGGCTCATCGAGACGCCAATTTGATTGGGCGCCGGGCCGCCCGCGGCGGTGCCGACCGCGACCGCCACGTCCATCGAAAACACGTAGCTGCTCGCCCGGAAGGTGAAAGTCTTGGTGATCGTAGTGCCGTCTGCCGTCTTGGCCACAAAGGTCGCCGTCGCGTCCGCTCCCGCAGCCGGCTGGATTTGCGCGGGCGCGCTCGTCTCGTAGCTCAAATCGCGGTCGTCGAAGACCTGCCCGCCACGGGTCATCACCGCGCCGAGCGGCAGATGCCCTCCCGGCGGGATCTGCACCATCTCATATGGCGGACTGTCCTTGGCCGCGTTCTGCCGGTAACGCCGCAGGGTAAAACTCTTGAGCCGCGCGCCGTGAGTCGTGAACACCGCGACGTAAAAATCGCAGTCCACCTCGACGGTTTTTTCAGCCGCGACCGCCGCCGCCGGCACCATCGCGACCGACTGCTGCCCCGTCGCTGATGCGGTGGCGACCGCGCCTGCGGCGCTGCCGACCGCGCCGGTGCCGACCGCCGATGCTGCCGTCGCCTGTCCGTTGCCGAGCGCCTGCCCCTGCGCCGCCTTGGCCGCTTTCGCCTGCTCGACGGCCTGCTGCTGCTGTTCAGTAGGCGGCGGAAAAAATCGCTTCAGCACCAGCTCCTGGTAGGCGACTACCAGTACTATCGACAAAACTACCGCGATCAGAACTCGACTCGAATCCAATTAACTAATCCCTATTCAAACTTCTGACCGGCCGTCAGTCCACATCTTTTCTTAACATTGGGTGCAGGGGTCGCCCCTGCTGCCCGCACGGGATCGTACCCATGCCCGCCGATCGGATTGCATCGCGCGATTCGCCAAATCGCCATCGCACCGCCCCGAACTATCCCGTGTTCGGCAATCGCGTCGCGCGCGTACGCCGAGCAACTCGGCTCGAAGCGGCACGCCGGTCCGTTGAACGCATGGATTACCGGCGAGATCGCCGCACGATAAATCGCGATAGCACCGATCGTCACGAGTCGTGGCGCCAACGACGCCTTCGATCGATCTGCTGTATCTGCACGCCGCATCAATTGCGCCCGGCGAAAGCGCCTTTGGCTGCCTTTCGTCCGCTCAGGTTGCGCGCCGCCATGGTAAGTTCATTGTCGATCGCCGGCGACGCGAGCGTGGCCGCGCCGGCGCGCGCGATTACGACTATCGACGTACCCGCGGGAAGATTATCGCGAATTACCCGTCTGAATATCTCGCGGACGCGCCGCTTCACCCGGTTTCGCGCCACCGCGATACCGACCCGGCGCGACACCGTCACGCCCAGCCGCGCGCGCGCCGGCTCGTCATCCAAAATACCCGCATAGACCACGAAGTGGGGGCTCTGGAATCGCACACCGGCGCGCTGGAGGCGGATGAATTCCGCGCTTCGATGCAGCCGGTCTGCCGCCGCGAAGCTCAATTGCGCGCGCACGAAGGTTAGCCCGGCTGCTTGGGCGGTATCGAAATTGCCAGGCGCGTGCGGCCTTTCGCGCGGCGGCGCTTGAGCACCTTGCGTCCGCCCGGCGTGGCCATCCGCGCCAGGAATCCATGGGTTCGTTTGCGTCGGCGGTTGTGAGGCTGGTAGGTCCTTTTCATTGCTCGTGGCTCGCGGCCAAAAAAACCTTCACTCGGGTTTGTATTCAGACCGATTCGATCTGTTGCAGGTCGGGGCTCTTTGGTTCCGGCTCGATTTTTTTTGGATGGATTACTGTTTCGATCGACCCCGAACACGCAATCGAACCATACCGCGCGCCATTGAGCAAGCTCTCGATTGTGCGCGGCGCTCGGATTGTCGCCGTCGCGTGCGCGAGCTTGAAGATTTCAGATGCCGTATTGATGGAGCAGGGCTTGGCGCAGCCTGGTGAAATGGATCGAGCCGGCCTGATACTGAACCTTTTGCTCAGTGGATAGACTCGCGCGCGCGAGGCCAGTTTGTCGCCAAAACTCGTCCAACGCCGCACGCGCGGCCGTCCCGAGGCGCTGATCGGCGCTCTCCCTCGTCTCGCGCTCGATCTCACGGAAAAATTTCACCGCGGCGTTGCGCGGGTACATCGCCAGACTCACCGTGATGTCGGCGGCCAGTTCGAGCGGATCGTCGAGATGCGATTCGAAACCGGTATGGAGCGAAGGCCGCGGCCGACGCGCCCGCGTCTCGAACAGTCTCGCGGTCACATGATGCCCGAGCTCGTGGCCGAACGCCATTGCCGCCGCGGTGCGATGATGCGCGGCGTTGACGCAGATCAGCGGGCGCCTTTGCAATCCGGAGCCACGGCCCAAATAGAAGCCCCACAGCGCGAGCCCCGAAGACCACGGCAATTTGGCAATCCGGAAATCGGCGCCCAGGCAGGCACTCATGCTGGCGGCTCGATCGCATAGTTCCCTCATCGAACCGTACCGGATCGCCTCCTGGTTCAAGCGGGGCTCTGCCTTGCGAACCTCCCGGACAATCTCGCGCACTTCAGAACGGGTGAAACAGTTGCGTAGCGAATCGCCGTATTCACGAAGGGTAATCTTGTCTCGCGCGGCCGGAAATGCGGGCAGCCGGTGACGGCGGCTATGGTCGGCGGCGGCGAAAACCTCGCCTGCAAGACCATCGATGTTCGAGATGCGCCTGTTCCTAGCCATGCCGCGTAGTGTCCCCTACAGCATCTGAGCGGGCACTATAGCGAAAACTGCTAAATTATTCCAAGAGAGGCAACAAGTCAGTCAAGCCAGCCGCTACGCCGCAATTTCAGGTAAGAGGCCGGGGCTGATGCCGGCGCCCTCACACGTACAGGGGCGCGCTTTCCGGGATGCCCTTCTCCCTCCCACTACTCCCCCTTCAGCCGCGGGTCGTCGGCATGCACGCAAATCGAGTACGCATACCGGTCAACGTAAACGTTGCCGCTATCGCTCTTCTCCGCTTCGATCACGATCGACCGATAATTTTCGCAGCTCTCCTGCGAGCTGAAGCTATCGACTTGCTCCCACTCCGACAGCGGCGTCTCGCGCTGCAATCCATCCCGCGCACAATCCACTGATGGCGCCATCAGGATCCAACCTGCCAACACGACCGCCGCAATATGCCCGAACTTCATCAGCTTGCTTATCGCTATATTCTCACGCGCCTGCAAGATTTGAGGAATCCAGACTCTCAAGCAGAACTGGTGTCATTCTGAGCGAAAGCTGCTGTAGCGAAGAATCCCGGATCTTTTTCTTTGCCGGTCCGTACCGGGGAGCGGACCGCTACGCGCGGGGCGGCCGTGGCGACGGCAGCGCAGTGAGAATCGCGAGATACGCGGCAACCGCGTCCCTCGCTCTCGCGCGAGAAACCGAGAGAAAAGGGCGCTTCGGCGCACTTTTCGATTGATACTGCGGGTGCAGGGGCCGCAGCCCCTGCCGCACACCGCGCAGGTGATTCTTCCTTCATGCCGCCGCCAACGGAACGCGGCCTCAACACTGGGTGCAGGGGTCACCCCTGCTAGGCACGCAATGCGGCCCGCGAATTCCCCAGCAGCATCTCGGCGACCGCGGTCAGATCGTTATCGTCATAGTAATCGATTTCGATCCTTCCCGGACGTCGCCCGCGCCGCTTGAAAATTCTGACCTTGCGCTTGAGCGCGCGTTGCAGGCCCTCGGCCAGCGCGTTCAGATTGGCATCGGCGGCGGATCTGGCCGATGCGGTCTTCGACGTGCGTGGGCGATGCGCTGTGGCCATCTCTTCGGCGCCGCGCGCCGAGATTCCGACCGCCGCGATCCGCCGCGCCGCCGATAGTTGCGCGTCGGGCGATTCAATCGCCAGCAGCGGCCGCGCCTGTCCCGCGCTGAGCTCTCCCTTCGCAATCATAGTCAGGATTGGCTGCGGCAGTTCCAGCAATCGAATCGCGTTGCCGACGTAGGGACGGCTCTTGCCGACGCGCGCCGCGATCTCGTCGTGGGTCAGCTCGAAATGCTCGACCAGCCGGAAAAACGCGAGCCCTTCTTCGACCGCGTTCAGATCCTCGCGCACGATATTCTCGACCAGCGACATTTCCAGCGCCGCGCGATCGTCGAGTTCCCGCACCACCACCGGAACCGCTTCCAGACCCGCCGCGCGCGCCGCACGCAGCCGCCGCTCGCCCGCGATCAGCTCGTAGCGCGGCCCGTCGATTTCCCCCGCTGCCGATACGCCGGCCACTCGCCGCACGATCAGCGGCTCGATAATCCCCTGGCTCTGGATCGCGCGCGTAAGTTCGGCCAGCCGCTCCTTGTCGAAATTTATCCGCGGCTGAAACGGCCCCGCCGTGATACTCGCGACCGGCGCCAGTTTGAAATGCGCCCCGCCGCCCGCGCCGCTGTCGATGTCCGCGCCAGTTTCAATTCCCGCCGCCGCCGTGCCGATCAGCGCATCAAGCCCGCGTCCCAATGGTTTCCGCATCATCCTCTTCGTCCTTTGTTATTCGCGATCGTGATCGCCGCTAGATTCCGCCCCGCACCAGATCCGGGGTCCCTCGACTTCGCTCGGGAGGACACAAAGAGCGAACACCGCTTGTGTCATTCTGAGCCGTTGCGGCGAAGAATCTCGACGGACACTCCGGCGTCCGGCGTTGGCGGACACGCGCTTATGCGCGCGAGTTCCTTCGCTTCGCTCAGGATGACACAAAAAAAGTTCTAACAGGGCCCTTCGAGTACTCAGGATAAACTCCGCTCGCATCTTTGTTTTAACCTTGGGTGCAGGGGTCACCCCTGGCCGTTGGCACGGCTGGCCAGTATTAAAAGACCGCGCCCCGGCGGGCTCTTCCATCGCGTAGTCGCGAAAAGATGCGCTGCGCAGATTTTCGCGTCTTCTCACTGCGGGTGCAGGGGCCGCAGCCCCTGCCCAAGGAGGTGTGGAACCCACGGTGGGTTTCACATTCAATTAGTTCTGCCTCCGCTCTCCTGCTCACCCCTGCCGATAATTTCCGCGGCTAGCGCGCGATAGCCTTCGGCGCCGGCCGACTTCGACTCGTATTCGAGCACGGACAGTCCATGACTGGGGCTTTCCGACATCCGCACGCTGCGTGGAATCACGCTGCGAAAAACTTTTTCCGGAAAATGCTTTCTGACTTCCGCTGAGATCTCGTGACTGAGGCGATTTCGCGTGTCGAACATCGTCAGCACCAGGCCCTCGAGCTCGAGTCCCGGTCTCAGCGCCGCCTTGACCTTGTTGATCGTGCCCAGCAACGCGCTCAAACCCTCCAGCGCGTAGTATTCGCATTGCATCGGCACCAGCACCGAGTCCGCCGCCACCAGTGCGTTGAGCGTGAGAATTCCAAGCGAGGGCGGCGTATCTATTAAAACATAGTTATATTCTGAGCGCAGCGGCTCCACGAGCGCTCGCAAGCGCCGCTCGCGGCCCTCCATCGTCACCAGCTCGATCTCGGCGCCCACCAAGTCGTCGCCCGCCGGCGCCAGCGACAACGTCGGGCGGACCTGCCGGAGGATTTCCGCCATCGCCAGGCCGCCGACCAGCGCCTGGTAGATAGTCTTGCCCTCGCCGCGCGCCGCGCTGACATCCTCGGGCGTGCTGATACCGGAAGTAGCGTTGCCCTGCGGATCGAGATCCACCAGCAGGACGCGCCGTCCCGTGTCGGCCAGTGCGACCGCGAGATTGATCGCAGTCGTGGTCTTGCCGACGCCGCCTTTCTGATTGGCTATTGCGATTACCCGCCCCACGACCTGCCCCGCAGGGACCAGCCCCTGCACCCTCGCAAAGAAGAAGAACTCGATCCGGACCGCGCTAACGTTTCACGTGAAACAGTGAAAAACTCGGCTCGCAGATCATTAAATCCCCGCAATCGCGCAAAATCAAATCGCGCGAACGAATTTACGCAAACGCTTGAATTAACAAAGTTTTTTAGATCGAATGTTTCACGTGAAACGTTGCCGAGCTTCCGTTCCTGACTCGGGTGCAGGGACCGGGCCCCTGCTTGTTATTTATGGCTCCAGGTGGCGACGGCGCGGCTCTTCATCTGGCGGCCGTGGCGCAAATCGTAGCCGGCCACGGACGGATCGACCAGTCCGGCGGCCGCAGCCGCGCCGGCATTTTCGTTGTCGTCGAACTTCTGCTCGGCGCTGGCGTAGAGCATCAGCACGCCGCCTGGATGCAAGGCGCGGCCGGCGATCTCGAAAATCCCAACCGGATTTCCGACTGCGCGCGCAGTGACCAGGTCGAAGCCGTCGCTAACGTCGAGCGACTCGGCGCGCCCGCATACGACCCGAACGTTGCGCAGCCCCATCTCGACTGCGGCCTCGCTCAGAAACGTCGCCCGCTTGCGGCGCGCCTCGACCAGCGTCACCTGGGCGTTAATCGCGGCGGCAATCACCAGTCCCGGGAAGCCGGCGCCGCTGCCGATATCCAGAAACCGCCGCTCGCGATCGAGCCGAGCGCTGAGCCGCAGGATCTTCGAGCTGACCGCAATCGAGACCGGGATTATACTGTCGAAGACGTGGAACACGATCTCGCCGGGGTCCTTGGGATGCGCCGTCAGATTAATCTTCGGACCCCACAGCGCGAGCGTCGCGGCCAGCCGCTCGATTCGGTCCAGGAACTCGGAGTTTTTGGCGATTACGCCGATCGCCGAGATTGCGGGCGCGAGCTGAGCGCGCACCTGCGCGCCGATCTCGTCTGGACTAGCCGCTTTTCGCTTGGTTTTTTTGGCCGAATGTTTCACGTGAAAGCAGGGGCCAGCCCCTGCACCCTAGCCAGGAAAAAGGTTTCACGTGAAACACTCGTAGTCGGCGATATTTGCCTCGGTTTCATTAGGTTATTTTCCAAAATGTTTCACGTGAAACGTTCTGGAGGCGCTCAAATCGCGCGCGCGTTGCGCTCGCGCCGGCTCTTGATATGGACGGCCAGGATCGAGATTGCCGCAGGCGTTATTCCAGGCATCCGGGCCGCCTGCCCCAGCGATCGCGGCCGCACCGCAGACAGGCGCTCCGAAACCTCGGTCGAAAGACCCATCACGCCCTTGAAATCCACCCA
>Ga0074045_10002738_pt1 | contig 16196 bp, 10 predicted proteins | sample BogForMeECP23OM2_FD_94442 | JGI IMG/M metagenome (GOLD analysis project Ga0074045, IMG submission 94442) | Bog forest soil microbial communities from Calvert Island, British Columbia, Canada - Bog Forest MetaG ECP23OM2 | ecosystem: Environmental > Terrestrial > Soil > Wetlands ...
CCTCGCTGCCCTTTTCGCCCGGTCGCACGCTGAAGGGCACGATTCACTTGCGCTTCAACACCGATGCCAGACATGGCATCGACTTGAGTCTTTCCTGCGTGCGCCAAGTCATTACGGGCGGAGGGAAAAATCGTTCCACCCTGCAGAGCGTTCTCTGGCAAGCTGACAAGAATGTGCCGCAGGCATCGCTGTCCCCCGGACCCATGGGTGACGCCGTGATCCCAGTGGAATTCAGTATCCCGGGCGACGCCTACGAGTCGAATCACGACGATCCGAACGATCAGGTGCTCTGGCTCTTGCACGTCCAGGCCGACGTCCCCGGCGTGAATTATTCCGATGATTTCGAGGTCCCGGTTTTCCGTCTGACGCCATCGCCGGCCTCAGCCGCAGAGCCGACGCCAATCTTTCTGAGCGACGCGCAGGGCGCAACCGCTCCCCCTGCCTTCCAATCCGATGCCTCCGACGTGGCCGCTCCCCAAAATCCGAAAGTTGTAGTCTCGGCCGGGATGGACGGCAGCACCGAATTCTATTTCCCGGCGTTTCGCAACCCGTCCCAGATCCTGGTTTTGATCTTCTTCACCGTCGTGTGGACGGCCATTGTCTATTTCCTCGCACATTCCAAAGCTCCATTGTTCTTCACCGCGGTGTTCGGACTGTTTGAGCTCCTGCTGATCTACGGACTTATTCATTCGACGCTGGTCTCATTCCGCATCCAGGCGGGCAACGGCAGGATTGTCCGCCGTCGGGCTCTGCTCGGCATCGGAGGGGCTCGTGAATTTCCCTTCTCCGACATTGCTCAGATATTGCCCGCCACCAAGGCGCAGCAACCAGGCACACCAGCTTCTTACTCTCTTCGCTTGCAGATGAGGAATGGAGAGAAGGCGACGCTCGTCGACAGGATCGATAACCGTCAGGAGGCGCGCTGGGTCGCCGCGCAACTGGAGAAGCTCGCCGGCCTTAAACTTGATACACACGTCGCTGTCGACACTGTTCTCGGCGGCTACGGTCCGCCGCCGCAACGTGGACAAGCGCCATCAAGATCTCTCCCAGCCTTTCGCCGCAATAGTCCGGCCGCGATCGCGGTGGGGATCGCGTTCTTCCTCGCCTGGACGGGTTTCGTCGGCTACCGTTTTTTCTCTCGGGATTACGGCAAGCCCACCCGTGTATCCAAGGTCCCGGCACCGGCCAAATCTTCCTCGTACCAGGTGGCTCACTCGCCGCTCACAGACATTGATCTGCAACATCTGGATCTGCAACATCTGCAAACGCTCCCCGAACAGGCGCAGGCGGAAGAATTGCTGGACCGGGCAATTCATCACGATACCCGCGCGCTCGACTTGTTCGAGCAGAATATTGGCGTCTGGCACGATCTCCAGCGCACCGCACACCTGAACGACTTGGAGAGGCGCTCTCAATTCTCCACCGACCTGCGCGTTCGCTACGCCAACGCAGATCTCAACCTGGCAATCAACCGAGTGCCGAAAACTGACGCCTCGGCGGACGCCCTCATCGCACAGGCGCAAGCCGACCCCGCGCATCGCGCCTACAGCGTGTACTCCATGGGAATGCTGGCCGGCCGCGGCGTGGGCTACGATCGCATTTATCCCGTCCTGGTGGACTACGCCAAAAATGACCCCAACCCGCAGGTGCGCCAGTGGGCCGTAGAAGGCATGCGCTACCTCGGCACTGATGAAGCTCTGGACCAGCTCTTCGATTCCTTTACGCACGACCCCTCCGACGCGGTTCGCGATCGCGCGGGCTGCAACGTATCCGACTGCGGCAACTTCATGCGCAGACAGCGCCTGCGAATGGTGCCCAAACTGATAGAGCTAGCCGCAGATCCCCAAATTACCCCGCAGATGCGCAACTGGACGTTCCTCGCGTTGCATGAGGTCACGGATGCAGCCCTGCCTGCCGATGCATCGGCTTGGCGAGACTGGTATGCGCAGCACGGGACCGAAAAGATGGCCGAGTTCGAACAGTTGGATTGGTGGAGAGTCCGCGGCGATCAGTAGCACCATCCCTGAGACTTCGGTAGCTCGCGAGTCCCTGGGCACCCCGGAAATTATTCCCCGGGCCCGAAGTCGGCTTTGAGGAAATGTCGTGCCACGGCGTGCTGTTCGCTCTGCCGATCTCCCCGAAGCCCGTTTGTGGACAGCGTGTGGTTTTGGCAACGATCCCTTGCTACTCACCGAAGGACAAGGACGAGGTTTTAGCACCTCCATCCACGTAGTGCGGGTCTCCACCAAATTGCTAAAGATCCTGATAGCGGCTCTCTCGCCCTCAGTGGCCTACTTCTCGTTCTTGCCCTTTTCCTCGGAGAGCGAGAGGTAGCTGCAGTGATGAGGTAATTTGAAAATATCCCAGCCGAGTCGGTCATCATTTTTGTGAAAGCGAGTTATCCAAATGATCGCATCCCACAAATCATGGGTAGCGTCGGCGCTGAGCACCAGCCGCACTTCGCACCCGTCAATCTGAAACCAAGCCTGCATTACGAGCGAGCAGTCATTCCGGTCGATGACTTCGCCGGCATCGGTGCGCTCCGCAAACGGAGAATGCACGAAGAATTCGACTCCGTCTGTATTCTTGGCCCATCCTGGAACGAGCTGACCGGCATCAGTGATCAGATGCTTGTGCTCATCGAAGTTGAGTTTTTCTTGCGCCATCCATTCCTTTAGTCGATCCGGCCGCGAGAATAGACGAATCCCGCGCTTGGCCTTGAACCGGTATCGTGCCTCGCTCCGAATCACGCGGGAGTCGCCTTCGAGGCCCTCTTCCACCAGTGCGGCGGCTGGAACCCACAGCTCTCCGATTTTCGGGCGACCCTTCACCCGATACTTCTCCGCGTGTTCCAAATAGAAGAAATCCGGGGCCCCGCCAACGTGGTCGTCATCCAGATGGGTAAACGCCACAACGTCAAAGCCGCTTTTGCCCGCCGATTCCAGATCTTCCGTCAGGATGGCCGGCAGGTCACAACGTCGGTCGTTCTCGTCATCTGGGTTTCGGGTGTTTGCATAGTCGAAGAGAATCTTTCGGCCATCGTGCAGGTCGATACGGCAGCAATCAGCATTCCCCAGGGGAAAAACGTTACTTTGTGCACGCGTGCTCCTTAAAGCGAAATCGGCCCGGTGTTCACTATCCCGTTCCTTGCGTTCGATTTTCTTGCTGTTGCCGCTATCGAACGGTATTCTAATGGTAGAACAGTTCTGTTGCTCATTGTCAATGCTGTTCGACTCTAGCATCAACGGGGAAACATGGGACAAAAACTCATAGATGTGGACGCAGTGATTGCCGCACTCGACTCGCAGCGCCGGGCGAAAAATCTATCTTGGCGTCAGGTTGCCAAAGCCGCGGGCGTAAGCCCCTCAACCTTGACCCGAATGCAACAGGGAAAATCACCTGACGTAAATACATTCACAGCTCTCTCACAATGGCTCAATATTCCCGCCGAGAAGTTTCACACCGAAAAATCTCATCCAGCTCATGCCACAAACGACCCCATGGCGGTTGTGTCAACACTGCTCCGAGGACGGAAGAAGATGAATCCGAAGGCCCTGGCTGCGCTACAAGAACTCGTAAACGCAGCTTTCAAACTTTCTAAGGAGCTCAAGTGAAGTGAAGCGCGGGTTCAAGGCCGAAGCCGAAAGAATTGCGACAGATAGGCTGGAGTTGGGGTTGAAATGCACCGATCGATTGGACCCGATCGTCCTCGCGAAACATCTGGAGATCCCGGTTGTCACAATGAAGGAACTCGAGTCGCATTACGATGGGAGATCCAATTTCCGCCACTATTTCTCAGCCACTGATCCCGACTCCTTCTCTGCCGTCACCATTTTTGTCCGCAACTACCGTCGGATGATCGTCCACAACGAGAACCATCACCCGCACAGACAAGCCAGCAACATTTCTCACGAGATATCCCACACGCTTTTAGAGCACGTACCAAGTGCAATTGTTGGCAGCAACGGCCAGCGGATTTGGGATTCGGAGATGGAGCAGGAAGCGAATTGGCTCGGCGCTGCTTTGCTGGTTCCTCGTGAAGGGGCGCTTGTTCCCCTGCGGGGACGGCAGGGCTCCGTTCTGCGGGAGCGAAGCAGCGCATATTTGAGAAACAAATACATGAGCTCTGAAGCTATCTGGGAGAACCGTTCAGGAGTTTCAAAGCGAGACCGGCGGGAGTCGTATGCCACTTACAGGGACGCTGCGCCGCTTGTGAAACGCCATACGTCACAAGTCGCTGATAGTTAATGTCCAATAGTGCGTGGAGCACAACTGGAGGGCACTCAACGCTGGGATGCCCTCGCGGCGCGTCGGCCAACGGCCACCCAACAACGTCGGCGAGGCCGCGACGGGGATATGCACGCATCTAGCTTTCCCCTGAGCTCTTCTTTGCAAAGATGGCTCTTGCTGACGAACTTATGAACTGCGAGAGTAGCCCAGTCCAGGCTTGGACCGAGCGTGCTTTCGTCGGCATCTGCCGTCCCTACATCGCAGAAATCCGGGCAGCTGGCCGCATCGAATTTATGAACGCAGGAGCAGCACAGCTCGCGGATTGGGATGCCAAGGATGCGCCCCTTCGTGCCGCAATTGTCGTAGTCTGGCCTACACCCGTTAGCGAAAGTAATCACCCAAAGGTATCCGTTCTGTAAGGACGGAGACGCACATGCAGCCCTCCGAAGAGAACATTAGAAAAAAGATGTGGTCTTCGACGGGTCTGGCCACAATCTGAAGTTCATTTTTCGACTGGCCGGGAGCAGACGAACGAACAGTCGAACGCTCACATTACAGTCCAACGGTCTACAGCCGATCTAGTAAACAACACATGGGATCAAGAAGAAGAGTAAGCGGTTTCTAACTCATCGACAAAGGAAAAACTTAGGAGTTTCGAATATGAATAAGCCAAATGGACTTGAGACTTCCACCGACTCAACGGTTCCACCTGTGGGTCAGCCTTCTTTTAACCGGCTTGCTTCCCAGCAGCCCTCCGCCGGCGCCCACGGGGCGGCGCACGCTGGCGCCAAGAGTACGTTGGCGACGAAAAAAATGGCCGACGATAAGGCTCGCGCTCGCACTCTGGCCCGGGTGCAGGCCGTTTCTGAGAAGCTGTCGACTGCGACGGAGGAGGTGGGGAGTGCCATAACGGAAGCGACCAGTGCCGTTCAGGAACTCGAAAAGACGATGCAGAGCATTGCCACCCAGACCCAGCAGGCGTCCGCTGCGGCCGAGGAATCGCGCGCCGCCATCAACCAGATCGAAAAGGCGTCCGACGGCGCCAACAAGAAGGCGGAAGTCTCCCTGCAAAAGATCAACGCTCTGAGCGAGCTTTCCGGCGCCACCACCAGGGACATTGAAAACCTGACGAAAGGCGTCAATGATGCGGGCGCCGCCAACTTGGAATCGGCCAAGATGATCGTGGAGTTGGAGAAGCAGTCGGAGGAGATCGGCAAGATCGTGCATGCGGTGGTGCGCATCGCGGATCAGACCAACCTTCTGGCTCTGAACGCCGCCATCGAAGCCGCGCGGGCCGGAGAGCACGGCAAGGGTTTTGCCGTGGTCGCCGACGAAGTCCGCAATCTTGCCGAGATGAGCGAGAAGAGCGCCCGCGGTATTCAGGAAGTAGTGAACGAGATCCAGACCCAGGTAAAAGTCGTGGCCGCGGACACGGAAGGCGCCGGCAAGAAGGCGCGCGACGAAGTCGAAAAAGCCAAAGCGGTCACGGCCACGCTGAAGAAGGTTGGCGAAGACTTCATCCTGCTGCAGGACGGGGCGCAGGTCATCGCCCAAAACGCCACTCAGGCGCTCAGCGGCGCCAAGGAATACCTGAAAGGAGCGGAACAGATCGGGAGCGCTTCCGAAGAAGCTTCGTCGGCGTGCACGGAGTCGCAGCGGGCGGTCGAAGAGCAGAACAAGGCCTACACCGAAATGGCGCAAGCCTCGAACAGCCTGTCAGAGATGGCCGAGACCTTGAAGACTTCCACCAACGCGCAGAAATCGGCGGAAGAACTGGCGGCGGCCGCGGAAGAACTGTCGGCCAATGCGGAAGAGGTCAAGGCCTCGTCGAATCAGATCTCGACGGCCATTCAGCAGATCTCGAAGGCGGCGGACGTGACGGCCAAGGCCTGCGAGGCTTCGATGACCGTCAGCCAGCAACTGGATCGTAATGGCAAACAGATGAGCGAGGGCGCCACCCAGGGCGCCGAGCGCGGCGCCGCTCTGCAAAAGATGCTGGCCGAGAATCGGACCGCGGTTGACAAGATGATCGAAAGCATCGGCATGGCCGCGGAAGCCTCGATCGCTTCGGCGAAAAATGTACTGGAACTGGAAGGCCGTACGCGGCGCATCGACAAGATCGTGGATGCCATCATCATGGTCACGGTGCAGACCCGCATGTTAGCGGTCAATGGTAACGTCGAAGCGGCCCGCGCCGGCGAATACGGAAGGGGCTTCTCGGTGGTGGCTGGAGACATCCGTTCCCTGGCCAACGAGAGTAGCGACAACGCCGACAAAATCAAGGAACTGGTGAAGGGCATCCAGGGCCAGATCGTCAAAGTGGCTGGCGATATTCAGCAGGCCGGAACCATCGCCAAAAGCGAGGCCGAACGCGCCAAGGTCAGCAGCGGGAACCTGGAGAAGATGGCGACCGATGCGGGCGTGGTACTGGCGGGCATGAAGGAGATCGCCAAGGGGGCCGAGGAGTCCATGGCGGCCCTGCAGCAGGCGGTGAAGGCCAGCAAGCTGATCAACGATTCGGCGGAAGAAATGACCAAGGCGGCAACCGAAGCCGCGACCGCTGCCGAACAGGGGCTGACCGCGGCGCAGGAAATCGCCCAGGCGGTCGAGGAGATTGCATCGCAGGCCGACCAACTGCAGAACGGATAACGCGTTCTGATTGGCTCGCACACACACGCCGCACACAGGACGCGTAAACAGGACGCGTAAAGAGGAGAAGACTGACCCATGTCAAGCTCGGACCATATCGCTGCTGGCGCTAACACCGGCGCCAACACTGGCGCCAAGGATGAAACCCAACTGGTCACCTTCATGCTCAAAGACGAAGAATTCGGCTTTGACATCATGTCGGTGCAGGAAATCATCCGGCCGCCCAAACTTTCCAAGGTGCCGCGCACGCCGGATTACGTGCAAGGCATCGCCAACCTTCGCGGAGTCGTGTTGCCCATCATTGACATCCGCCCGCGCTTCGGCATGGAGCATGCCGAAGACAACGACAGCACGCGCGTCCTGGTCATTGACGTCGGAGGAGTGAAGATGGGCCTGCGCGTCGATTGCGTCAAGCAGGTGACCAGCGTGTCGCGAGCCGACATGGAGGCGCCGCCGGCGGCCATCCGCGGCGCGAGCACCGAATACCTCAATGGGGTGGTCAAACTCGATTCCGGCGCGCGCATCATCATGGCGCTGGACGCCTCCAAGGTCTGCGACCTGAAAATGGACGGCGCCAAAACGGCGGCAGCATCATCCACCGCCGGCGCAACCGGCGCTCAGCAGAAAGAGAAAGCCTCGGCGAGCGCCGACCATGCCGCCGCGGACGACCTGCAGCAACTGGTTTCGTTTCAGGTTGCCAAAGAGGAGTTCGCATTCCCCATGGAGCGGGTACGCGAGATCCTGCGCGTCGAAACTCCGACCAAAGTACCGAACGCGCCCGATTACGTGCTGGGGGTGCTGACGGTCCGGGGACAACTGCTCCCCATCATCGACCTGCGGCGGCAACTGCACCTGCCGTCCATGGCCGACGAGCACATTGCCAAGTCCGGGGTGGTTCGCCACGCCTTCGAGAATTGGCTCACCGCTCTCCGCTCGCGCGCGGCGGACGCGAAACACGAGTGGACCCTCGCCGCATCCGAGACGTTCCGCACGTGGGTCGCCGAATTCAGCAGTTCGAGCCAGGTCTTGATGGATGGCATTGCCCTGCTGCGAACGCTCGACGAGAGACTGGCGCGGTCCGCCAAGCAAGGCCGGCAATGCGAATCCTGCGGCGACGCCGCCGGGATGGGAGCCTGCCTTGAGGACATGAGCGAGGTGGGTACAGAATTCACCACCACGCTGGCCGGGTTCGAACAACAGATCGCCGCCAACATCCAGGACGACCAGCGCATTGTGGTGGTCGATGCGGGCGGGATGCTGCTCGGCCTGGTCGTCGATCATGTCAACGAGGTTCTCCAGGTGTCGCGGAAATTCGTCGACCCGCCTCCCGCCACGGTCGCGGGCGATGGGCGCGATCTTTCGGGCATCGCCCGCTTGGACGAGGGCAAGCGGCTATTGCTGTTGCTCGATCCCACGCAAATCCTGAAACGGGAGAACCGGGAGCGCTTGACGAATTCCGCCGGCGAGCAGTCGGCACCAGTAGACGGCGGCCATCCGGAGGCCGGGAAAGAGGGCAACGTGGCGGCGAGCGATGAGGTCCAGTTGGTCACCTTCACTCTGGGGGATGAAGAGTACGGCATCCCCATCGCGCAGATCCAGGAAATCGACCGGCTGTCGAAAATCACCAAGGTCCCGAAGGCGGCCGACTACGTCGAGGGCGTAACCAACCTGCGCGGCGAAGTGGTTCCGGTGGTGGACACGCGCAAGCGTTTCGACCTCGACCTGCGCTCCGCCGACGACCACACCCGTATCATCATTGTCGACCTGAACGGCGTCAAAACCGGACTGGTCGTGGATTCCGTCCGCGAAGTGCTCAGTTTGTCCCGGACCGACATTGCCGATCCTCCCGAGACCGTCCAGTCGGGCATTGAGCGGCAATTCGTTTCCGGAATCGGCAAGGTGGATAACGGGAAGCGGATCATCTTTCTGCTCAACGTCGAGGAAGTGCTTAACCAGAAAGAGCGCGCTTTGGGTGCGAGTGCGTCGTAACGTGCCTTGAGCGAGTGACGGTTATCGTTGTTATGCGAACTCGGTTATGCGAGTTTGCTGGTGGAGAGCCGGGCATCCGCACCCGGCTGGACCCTTCGACTTCGCCCAGGGCAGGCTCGCGAGACGCCCATCGCTCCACCGTATGACTCATCACGCGATCACGGTATTAGGAACCGAGAACCACGATGGACCTGCAAGAAGCGATTCGGATGTTATCCAATCCCGACGAATGCGAGCGCATTTACGCCGCCGAGGATATCGGACTGGCTGGACAGGGCGAAGGGGTGGGCCCGCTCTTCGAGCGGGTCGTCGAGGAACGGTCGCAAGCAGTCCGGGAGGCCATTTTCCGGGCGTTGGCACAGATTTCCGACCATGCCGTGATCCCACGGGCCGCGGAACTCCTGTCCAGCGACGACTCCGGCCTCCGCAACCAGGCACTGGAGCTGCTGCAATCTCGCGGCAGCGCGGTGGTGCCGGAGTTACGCCGCCTGCTCAGCATCGACGATCACGATCTGCGCAAATTCGCGGTCGATGTGCTGAGCCGGATTGAGACGCCGGAAATCGAAGAATTGCTGGAGATTGCGCTCGGGGATAGCGACGTCAACGTGGCCATCACGGCGCTCGAAAACGTTCGTCATTGCCATACTGCGGCTCTGCGGCAAGCCGTGCTCGGGCGCGCGCTCTGCGGTGAACATCCCATGCTGGTGTTGGCGGCCATGGAGGCGCTCGGCAGAATCGGCGATGCCGAATGTTACCGGCGGATTCGCGAGAAGTTTCCCACGCTTGAAACCACGCCGTCCCTTTATCTTCGGCCAGCGTTGAAACTTGTGGGCAGCAACGGGAAAAATGGCGACCTCTTGGAACTGCAAAGCCTGCTGGCCAACTGCGAGTCCAGTCTGCGGCCAGCTGTTCTGGATGCGTTACGCAATTTCATCGCCCGCGACGGCGCAGCCGATGTTCCGGATGCGTGGTGGCACGAAATGCTGGCCGCGCTGCCTGAAACCACGGCGGATGCCGAACGCTATCAGATGCTGATGCTGCTCGGCCACTTCGGGCATTTCGAGCCGGTTTATGAAACGCTCATTGCTTATCTCGAATCTCCCGTCAAAGTCGATCGCCTCGGAGCCATTGAAGCCCTGAGCAGGAGCAGGAACCGGTTCGAGTATGCGGGTTGCGCGCTGCGCTCCCGTCTGCGGTTGGAATCTGAGCCCGAGGTCAAACAAGCGCTCGAAGACGCTTTGCAGGCGAACCGCCTATGAGCGCAGCCGAACTCTCGCTCGAGCAATACGGCAGGTTGTGCCGGCTCATCTACGATCGGTTGGGACTTTCATTCGACGATAAGAAAATCCACTTCCTGGGCAAACGAGTGGCGGTGCGCATGGAGAGCCTGCAACTGGAAGATCCTTCCGACTATCTCATGCGGCTGGCCTACCGCGACAGTTCCGGTGCGGAGATGCAGGCCCTGGCCAACCTGATCACGACCAATGAAACCTACATGTTTCGCGAGTACGAGCAGTTGGAGGCATTCGGCAACGCTTGCCTGCCGGAGGTCGTCGCGCGCAAGCAGGCGCAAGGGAGTCGCAACCTGCGCATCTGGTCGGCCGGCTGTTCGTCGGGGGAGGAAACTTACACCGTCGCCATCATCGTGCAGGAGGTTTTTCCCGCCATCGACGATTGGGATATGCAGATCGTGGCGACCGACATCGACGAGCAGAGACTGGCGATGGCGGTCTCCGGCATATACGGCGAGCGCTCCATGAAGAACGTTCCGGCGGACTATCTCGGCCGGCATTTCACGCCGCAAGGCGCGGACTGGCGGGTGAAGCCGCGTACCCGGTCGCTCGTAACCATCCAGAGCCTCAACCTGCACGACCGCCTGCAGATGCGCAAGATGCGTGCTTTCGACTTCATCTTCTGCCGCAACGTGCTGATCTACTTCGACGACGCGTCGCGCAAAGCGGCGGTGGACCATTTTTACAATGCCCTCAATCCTGGTGGCTTCCTTTTCCTCGGGCACTCGGAGTCGGTAGGACGAATTTCGAGCGCCTTTCGTTTACGGCGAATGGGTGAGCACCTCGTGTACATGAAGCCCGACTGAGGACCCGATCGAGGAACTATGACGAGAAGCGTATTGATCGTGGACGATTCGGAATTTGTCAGGAACTATCACTCTGCCATCCTGCGGAACGCCAGCTTTCAGGTCATCACCGCCGGCGACGGCGTGGAGGCCTTGGAGAAGCTGTTCACCAACCGCTGCGACTTGGTGCTTACCGACCTCAACATGCAGCGCATGGACGGCTATGAATTCATCCGGCGGGTGCGGGCGGAAAAGCAGTACCAGCAGATTCCGATCGTCATTATCTCCACCGACGGCCAACCCACGCACAAGAAGAAGGGATTCGAAGCGGGCGCCAACCTTTATATCGTCAAGCCCTGCTCGCCGGAAGTAATGCTGGAAACGCTGAAGATGGTGATGAACGTATCGTCCTGAATCCGGAGTCGAGGCACACATATGGGTCGATCTGAAAAAATCCGGGTTTTGATCGCCGACGATTCCGCTTTGATGCGGCAAAAGTTGCGCCAGATCGTCGAAGCCGATCCGGAGTTCGAAGTGGCGGGCGTGGCCCGCGATGGCGAAGACGCGATCGCCAAAGCGCGGGAACTGCGCCCCGATGTCGTCAGCCTGGATATCAACATGCCCAGGTTGGATGGCGTCGCCGTACTGCAGTTGATCATGAGCGAACGCATTTGCCCGGTCGTGATGGTGAGTTCGCTGACGCAAAAGGGAGCGGTAACCACCTTCGAGTGCTTGGAACTTGGCGCTTTCGATTTTGTGGGCAAGCCGGACGGAACGGTCTCCAGCAACTTGATTCTGCTGGCCGATGAAATACGGTCGAAGCTGAAGATGGCGGCGGTGAGCGGCACGCTCAAGCGGCTGGTCTCACGTCGCGAAAGGCGACCCTCAACGCTGGCTTGGAAGCCAACTCCAAAGACCAGAGCCTCGGTTGCCGCGTCCGGTTACAAAGCGGTGGCTATCGGCATTTCCACGGGTGGCCCGGTCACGTTGATGGAGGTGTTGCCGCTCATCCCCGCCGAGGTCAACGCCGCCCTTTTTCTGGTCCAGCACATGCCCGGGTCCTTCATTCACACCTTCGTCGAAAGGCTGAACGACAATTGCAAGATCGAGGTGGTGGAGGCCGAAGCCGGAGCCGAGGTCCGTCCGGGAGTGTGTTACGTGGCGCCCGGCGAGCACCAGCTCACGCTCTACCGCAAGAGCACCGGCGATGTAGTGATCCGCACCCCCACGCAACCCCAGACATTATTCGTTCCCTCGGTCGATGTGATGATGAAGTCCGTCCTCCAGATATACGGACCGGATACGGTGGGCGTGTTGATGACCGGCATCGGCAACGATGGTGCGGAACAGATGGTGGCGATCACCAAGGCCGGCGGCCACACCATTGCGGAGAGCGAAGAAAGCTCCGTGGTCTTCGGCATGCCGCGGCAGGCGATCGAGAACGGCGGAGCTCGCGTGGTCGCGCCCGCGTGGCAGATCGCCGGTGAAATATTAAAGGCACTCTAAACGGGATGGCCGACGCCAAGAGCGTCCGGCTCCTGCGACGACTCTGGAGGCGAGATGGCTTTTCAAATCGGTTCCACGAACGAGCACGTCACCTTGGAACTGGAGGGAAACAATTCGGTCGAACGTGTGGCCGAGTTGCACCAGCAACTGCTGGTGGCCGGGGCGCAGACCAAAGCGGTCAGCGTGAATGCGGAACATAGTGGCGCCATCGATATCACCGTCGTCCAGGTGCTGGCGGCATTGCAGGCCTGTTGTCCTGAGCTTCGCATCGAGCGGCCCTCGGAGGAATTTCTCGCGTCCCTTGACCGTTGCGGCATGCGGCGGTACGTTCGCGCCGCGCTGAAACAGGAGCAGAGCGGCGAAGACGAAGGAAAAGAGCCATGAAGACCATTCTCGCGGTCGATGATTCCGCCACCATGCGGCAGATGGTCGCGTTCACCCTGCAAGGCGCGGGATACGAAGTATTGGCGGCGGTCGACGGCGTGGATGCACTGAAGCAGATCGCCGGCCGCCACGTGGATATGATCATCACCGACCTGAACATGCCCAACATGAACGGCATCGAGCTCATCCGCCAGGCAAGAAGCCTGGCCCCTTACAAATTCGTTCCCATCCTGCTGTTGACCACGGAATCGGCACCCGAGAAGAAGCAGGAAGGCAAGGCCGCCGGGGCAACCGGCTGGATCGTGAAGCCGTTTAACACCGCGCAGTTGCTGGCGACCGTCCAGAAAGTGATGCGCTGATGGATCACAAAGAAATGCTCACCAGCTTACGCTCCGCGTTTCAGGTCGAAGCCGCGGACCTGCTCAACGAGGTCGATTCCTCCCTGCTCCAACTGGAAGCGAATCCGGATGGAGAAATCATTCACCGCGTATTCCGGGCCATCCACACGCTCAAGGGTTCGGGCGCGATGGTGGGCCTCGAACGCCTCTCGCGTTTCGCACATCGGGTGGAGGAGGTCTTCGAAGCGGCGCGCGACGGGGAATTGCGGGTCACGCCGGAGCTGACCGACCTCGCTCTGCGGGCCTGCGACCTGCTGCGCGTGTTCCTCGCGGACGCAGACTCGACGCCCGATCTTGAGTCCGGGACAGAGCAGCAGTTGGTTACCGCGCTCAAGGCGTTTGTTAAGCCGGAAACGCAAGCCGCTCCTGCCGTCCAAGCGGCGGGACCAGCTGTCGCGGCGAGCCTCCAGCGGTCGTACCGTATCCGTTATACGCCCGATTTGCGGATGCTGTTTTCGGGCAACGACCCGGTAGTGCTGCTCACGGAGTTGTGCGCGCTCGGTAGCGCTCACCTGACTGCCCATGCGGATTCGCTGCCGGCCTTCGAGGAACTCGATCCCGAGCAATGTTACATCTGGTGGGAAATCGACCTTCTTTCGGAAGCCTCCGAGCAGGCCATCCGCGACGTGTTCGTCTTTGTCGCCGACGAGTGCCGCCTGGAAATCCAGCAGGTAATCGACGACCGTGGGCCGGGCCCGGTTCGGGTCTCGTCGCGCGATTTTGAGTCGTTCTATTGTGAAGCAGAAGAGCACATGCAGGCGATTGAAGACTGTCTGCTGCGGCTTGACAAAACCGCCGCCACGCCTTCGGATTTGGCGGAGTTGTTCCGCCGCTTGCACAGCCTCAAAGGAGCCAGCGCGCTTCTGCTCGGAGAGTCCGGCAATCTCGCACCGCAACATCCGTTGCGCTTTCTGCATCAGCTGGCCCACGCCGCCGAAGCCCTGGTCGAGCAACAGCGCGACGGCAACGGCTCCGCTGCCGGGCCAATGGGCAATGCCCAAGTGGACAACACGCAAATCGGCAACACCTTGTTCGACGTCTCCGCGGCCATGCGGCGTTTGCTCGAATGCATCGACGAAAACCGCCATGCCGACCTCGATCCCGAGCTTTTACGGCGGTTGGGAATCGCCATCAGTGCTCCCAAGGCCGAAACTCCCCGCGACGCGAAGCAAATTGCTTTTGTGGAGACGGCGGGCCAGTGCCTAGAGAACATGCGCACCTGCTTCGCGAGGTTGCAGGCGGGCGAGCAAGACGCCGCAGTGGGGGCGACCTACCAGCGCGCAATCGAGACCCTGAGCGGCGCCTGCCAATACGCGGGCATAGATAAACTGCGGGCGCAGTTGCGCGAGCATAAGGCAGCTCTCGAAGCTGCGGTCGTCGCTGGGGACGCTGCCGGGCCATTGGAGTACCTGGTCCAGCAGTTGGACCGAACGGAGCAGCTGATTGAGTCGGCGCGGAAAGACGCCAGCGGCGAGAGGGCTCAGAAAGCGGCTTCTGAAATCCCGATGCGCGCGACCGATACCTCGACCCAGACCATCCGCGTCGACCAGGAGAAACTCGACCGTCTAATTCGCAATGTCAGCGAACTGCTGGTGGCTCGGGGCGCTCTCCATCTGCTGGCCCGTAAGCTCGACGGCGCCCCCGGAGTGCGCGAATTGTCGGTCGAGGCCAAAGAGGCCAGCACAGACATTTCGCGCATCTCCGAGGAACTTCAAGACGCGGTCATGTCTCTGCGCATGCTTCCGGTGCGGACGGTCTTTCAGCGGTTTTCCCGGCTAGTCCGCGACTTGGGACGCAGCCTGGGGAAGGAAATTGAGATCAGCTTTCACGGCGAAGACACCGAACTCGACAAAGCCATGATCCAGGAAATCGGCGATCCCCTGGTGCACCTGGTTCGAAACGCCGCCGACCATGGCATTGAATCCCCGGAGACGCGCGCGGCCAAAGGCAAATCGAGATGCGGCCAGATCGCTCTCCGCGCCTACAACGAAGGCAGCCAGGTGGTCATCGAGGTAGAGGACGACGGCAAAGGACTGCACAGCGATGTACTGAAAGCAAAAGCGGTCGAACGTGGAATCCTCAGTGAGACCGAAGCCCAGAGCATGAGCGACGAAGCCGCATACCGGCTCATCTTCGCTCCCGGCTTCTCCACTGCCGAGGCGGTGACCGCCGTCTCCGGCCGCGGGGTGGGAATGGACGTAGTCTCAAGCAATGTGCAAAAGCTCAAGGGTACGGTCGGGATCGAGAGCCGCCGCGGACTGGGCACAAAAATCGTGATCAAGCTGCCCACCAGTCTGATGATCTCCAAAGGCATCCTGACCCAGTGCGGAGACTCGGAGTTCATTCTTCCGCTCGACAGCGTCAGCGTAGCCCGCAAGATCACCGCCAGTGAGATCCATCGCTACCGTCACCACGCCATGATCCACAGCAGCGAAGGCGCTTGTCCGGTCCTCTCCCTGCGCCAGCAATTGGGCCTTGGGGAAGAGTCCAAACTCGGGAAAGAGTCCGAGAACGAAGAGAAGTGCGTGGTCTTAATCCATGCGTCGGGACGAAGATATGGCTTGCTTGTGGATCGCCTGGTCAGCGAAGAACAAGTGGTAGTGAAGCCGCTGAGCGGAGGTCTCGAGAATAGCCACGACTTTCTTGGCGCTACGATCATGGGAGATGGCCGGGTCGTGCTGGTACTGAATCCCGCGGGGGTTGTCCTATGAGCAGCTTCGATGGGGCGTTGCCTCGCACGCCGGAAAAGGTCGCTATGAGGGTTGGAGCCAGAGCGGAAGTTGTCTCCATACTCGCTCAGGCAAAAGGCGAGCTTTGCGCAATGGCGCGCGTAGCCGACGGCGAGATCGGGGCGGTGGCAAGGGCCTTTGAGGGCCTTGCCGGGCATGCCGACACAATCTTGAAGCTGGCGGCCGCCATTGTCGGCTGTGTCGAGAATGAAAGTATCAGCTCCGTTCTGCCCA
>Ga0074045_10002740_pt1 | contig 16189 bp, 15 predicted proteins | sample BogForMeECP23OM2_FD_94442 | JGI IMG/M metagenome (GOLD analysis project Ga0074045, IMG submission 94442) | Bog forest soil microbial communities from Calvert Island, British Columbia, Canada - Bog Forest MetaG ECP23OM2 | ecosystem: Environmental > Terrestrial > Soil > Wetlands ...
TCCTCGACGACGTCCGGGTCTGCTTCCTTGATGAGCTTGCGCATTCTGCTGAGGGTTTCCCCGCGCCAGTCCCCGAGTTCGGCGATTCTTTTCGAGATGAGCTCCGATGCCGACTGGCCTTGGCTCGCGCCCGACTTTTTCATGTTCTCATCCTAGCCGGAATTTCCGATTTGGATTCCAGGCTCGCGTATCCTAACTCTCCTTCGTCCCTAGACTCAAGAATTTTATGACCACAGCAGCCCCCAGCGAGGCTTCGGCGTGCCGACGGTTCGTTCTTTGCCCGTCTGAAGCGCCCCGCTTGTTGCCGCGTAATCGATTTCTCAGACACCATGCCGACCTTCCGCGTTCGGCTCCAGATTTTGTAGCCGCAATGGGAGTGCTAACCCTATGGCATCGGCAGCGCCGCGATCCGCCGCAGCATGCCCCCAAATAGACGCCGGTGCAGATGTCCTTCGGCCAACAACAACCAGTAGTACCTGGAGTGCTTGATCAGTCGCCCACCCGTTTTGACCAACCGCTGTTGCAAGCTTGTCAGCGACCAGGCGTCAATTTTCTTCGGCAGCACCAAACGGCGCCACAGATTGCCCAGGTTGTAAGCCAGCAGGCTCAACTGTAAGCGTGCTTCATTGGCTCGGAACCGATGACACGAGAGCCGGGTCCAATGCGTCGCCTGCTTGCCTTCCTTGATCCATTGCTCGGCTGTTCCCCGCTTATTATAGAAACGCATTACCGCCCGGCTGGGCAGGCTCAGGTTCGTGACGATAAAGCCGACCCGCGGAAACAGCTCCCCAAAGTGGAACTCCACCTTCGCCACTACTCGTCGTGCTGTCTTCCAACTGGCCGATTGGTAGAGAAAGCCCTTGTACCAGACCACTGGTTTGTGGCTCGGTCTTCCCACGGGCCGTGTCAGCAACTCCGCAACGTCCCGCTCCAGGCTGTCATTGGCCGGTATGTGGATGGCGTACTTCACGCCGCGCTCCTCCAGCGCTTCGTAAATCTCCGGTTTGGCGAAGGCCGCGTCTGCTCGGAAAGCAACTTCCTTGCCCTCCGCCCGTTGACGTTCGATCTCCGGTAACAGCAACTCATCCCAGTCTTCGGCGGTGTGCACGTTGCCCGGACGCAGCTTCGCTGCTAAGCAGTCCTCGTAATGGTTGAACAGAAATAGTGGGTGGTAACAGACCGACTCGAAGTGCCCGTTGTAGGCGCTGCCCTCTTGCTCACCGTGAACCGGATTCTCGCTGGAGTCCATGTCGAGCACGACGCGCTCGGAACCATCCAGAGACTCGGCCTGCCCTAGCGTCTCCCGGTTCAACGCCATCAGCCCGACCAGATTCTCTTCCTTGGTCAGCAGCTCGGTCTCGAACCAGTGCAAGGTTGAGGTCAGCGCCGCGCCTCGGTCCCAGATCCTCTGCGAGCTGATCAATCGGAACGTCGGATCGGCTGCCAGTCGTTCGGCGTCGTTGAGGTCCTGGTAGCCCGCCAAGCGGCTGTAGACCGACTGCCGCAGCAGATCGGCCAGCGTGAACTGCTTGTTCAAGCCTTGTCGCGAGTCGCTCAAGTGTTCTTCGATGAGCTTCTCCAGACCCAGTCGCTCATCCAGCTCGCGAACCAAAATAAGGCCACCATCGGAAGTCACTCGCGATCCCTGAAAATCGACCTTCAAGGAAGCATTGAACAAGAGCTGAAAGGGCTGATTTTGCTTCTCACCCATTGGGTACCGACCTCCAGAGCGTCTTCATCGCTTTCACACCCGCATGAATATTGATGATGGCGATGATCCAAAGGTTCGGCGGAAGAGTCTCAAAATGGAAATGTGGATTAACAGGTAATTCCGGCTCAGGACTAGCAAACAAAAGTACAAGTCGCCTGTCGAGGTTTGGGTCAGAGACCCTGGAGCAGGTGGCCCATCTTGCGCTTCTTGGTTTGCAGATACTTGCGCGAAATCCGGGAGATGCGCGGCTGGCAAGGCACGCGTTCCACCACGCGGACACCCGCCGATTCCAGTTGCCGCACCTTGTCGGGGTTGTTGGAAAGCAGCCGGATCCGCGTGGCGCCCAGCTTCCTGAGGATTTGCGCAGGGAAGTCGTACTTGCGGGCATCCGCCGCAAATCCCAGCGAGACATTGGCCTCGACGGTGTCCATCCCGGCATCCTGCAACTGGTAGGCGCGCAGTTTGTTCATTAACCCGATGCCCCGGCCCTCCTGCGGGAGGTACAGAAGGATTCCAGAAGGAGCCTGGCCGATTTTTTTCAGCGAAAGCTCCAGTTGAGCCCGGCAATCGCACCGCAATGAAGTGAGTACATCGCCTGTCAGGCACTGCGAGTGCACGCGCACCAGCGGCGCAATTCGCCCGCGCGGGTTGCCGCGAACCAGCGCTACCGCTTCCTCCTGCGGCCCGCGGCCGGTGAACCCATAGATGGTGAAGCGGCCGAAGCGCGTTGGCAGGTCGGCATGGGCCACCAGTCGTGGAGATTTCTTTGCATTTCGTTTGCTCTTCTTGCTGGACGATTTCGTAGCCATAGGAGTACTCCAGTATAGCAGGGAGCTGTACTGCCTCCGCGCGAGTCTCCGTTTTCCGCGGCAACTTCTTTATAATAGAGTGGCAATTGGCTAGCGTAGGCCAAAGGCCGCAGGCCGGCGATGGACACGATTCCCCCAATCCGCGAACTTCTCTTTACCCTGTTATTGAAGGTAGGCGTGGCCTCTTCAATCGCTGCGTTGCTTGCGCGCTGGAATGCTTTCCGCCGCGTGCTCTTTACCGAACAACGCGATTCCGACCAGAAACTGAAACTCATGCTGTTCGTGACGCCGCCCCTCATTGTGGGCGTCACATTGCGCCTGGTCAGCCCGGCCTACCGCTTCGCCGATCTTTCTCTCGAAGGCGCATTCTTGATGGGACTCCTTGGCGGCCGCGTGGTCGGGCCTCTCGGAGGCGCCATCATCACGATTCCCGCCCTCATGGGCCACGAATGGCTGGCCATGCCGGCAGCTTCTGCTGCGGGCTTGCTGGGCGGACTGATTCGCCAGGTCATACCGGATCGAGAAGACTTATGGAGTTTTGGGCCGTTCACCTTCCTGAACATTCCGAAAGCCATCATGCGCATGGCGCGCGACACCGAAATCATGTGGGAGATGCTCCCGCTCCTAACGTGCGTGGGCCTGGAACTTGGCCGCGTGGCGCTAGTGATGGCCACAACACCCAAATGGCTCTTTGCCATCGATCCGCACTGGAACTGGGTGCTGTGCCTCGTGGTATTGGGCACGCTGATGAGCGTGGCGGCGCCCCTGAAAATCTGGAACAACACGCGCATCGAGATGAACCTGGAGCGCCACCAGCAGCTCCTGCTGCGCGCCAGGATGGATGCTCTCTCCAGCCAGATCAATCCACATTTTCTGTTCAATACGCTCAACACAGTTTCCGCACTGATCCGCATTGACCCGGACAGCGCCCGCGGCGTGGTCCTGAAGCTGAGCAACATTCTGCGGCGTCTGCTGCGCAAGCACGAAACCTTTGTGCCGCTCCGCGAGGAACTTTCCTTCATTGACGATTATCTGGACATCGAAGTGGCGCGCTTTGGCCGCGACAACCTCGATATCGTGAAGGAGATCGGCGCCGAGACCCTGGAGATCTTCATTCCCAGCATGCTGCTGCAGCCGGTCGTAGAGAACAGTATCAAGCACGGGCTGGCGTCTAAGCTGGAGGGCGGCAAGATTCATTTGCGCACCTCCAACCGCGACGGGCGCCTGCACATTGAAATCCAGGACAACGGCGTCGGCATTTCTGAAGAAAAGATGCCCGATGTCTATGTCGAAGGCATCGGCTTGAGCAACGTCCGCGAACGGCTTCACGTGCTCTACGGAGACGACTTCCGCCTGGACATCGAAAGCCACGAGGGGCAGGGAACGACCATCCGTATTGATGTGCCCGAGCTAGTGCCGGTCATCCCCGAAGTGAGCGTAATCTAGCACGCGGCTGAAAAGCCCTTCGCGCTTGTCATCCCGATCCCGCAAAGCGGGAGAGGGATCTGCTTTTCCAAGGAGTCCGCCAGCCGACCCTTTCTGGAAAGCGTAAGGGTCGGGCACGCTCGAGAGGTCGAGCCGCGCCGGAGATGATTTCGCGCAATATCGATTGGCCACCCCCCGGATGCGCGTTCACACGCGGGCTGCTAGGGAGCCTTCGAGGACCTGCTCGTAGTAGCGCTCGTACATGGGAATGACGTCGTTGGCGCAGTACTTCTTCCTCGCATGGATACGCGCGAGTATCCCCACCTCGCGGCCGCGGTCGGCGCGCGACAATATCTCAATCGCATAGCGCGCCGCTTGTTGCACATCGCCAGGTTCCACCAGATAACCATCCACACCGTGCTCAATCACTTCCGGAATGCCGCCGGCATTGGTGGCAATCACCGGCACTTCGCAGGCCATCGCTTCCAACGCAGCAAGGCCGAACGACTCCAGCCTTGAGGGCAGCAGGAACAAGTCCGCCTGGCACAACTTTTCCCGTATGCCATTTTGTATCCCAAGAAAAAGGACATCTCTTTCCACACTGAGGATGCGCGCAAGTTCCTCAGCCGGAACGCGGTCCGGGCCATCGCCAATCATGACGAGTTTGGCGGGCATCTTTTGGCGCACGAGAGCGAAAATTTCAATGACGTCGAGGATGCGTTTCACGGGGCGGAAATTCGAGAGGTGCATGAGGATGGGTTCGCCATCGGGGGCCCATTCCGCGCGCAGTTGCGGATTGGGGTGGTGGCAGTACAAGTCACAATTCACGAAATTGGGAATGACTTCGATGGGGCGCTTGATGCCGAATTCCTCCACGGTGCGCCGGTACAGATAATGCGAAATGGAGGTGACGCCATCACTCTGTTCGATGGAATAGCGGGTGATCGGCAGAAAATTCGGGTTATTCCCCACCAGGGTAATGTCCGTGCCGTGCAGCGTGGTAATGAAGGGCAGGCGGCGCGGTGCGGCCATTTGGCGGGCCAGCAGGGCGCTGACGGAGTGGGGGATGGCGTAATGGACGTGGAGAATGTCCAGGGATTCCGCTTCAAACACTTCCAGCATCTTCACGGCGAGGGAAAGTGTGTACGGGGACTGGTCAAAGAGGGGATAAGAGACGACGGCCGCCTGATGGAAATGGATGCGCGGGTCGTTTGGGTTCATGCGGATGGGTGGAGCGTATGTGATGAAGTGCACGTCGTGTCCACGGGCTGCCAGTTCTTGACCCAACTCAGTGGCAACGACACCCGAGCCGCCGTAGGTGGGATAGCAGGTAATTCCGATTCGCATAGAGGGCCTCAATCGAAAGATCGCGCGGGAACCGAACAGTCTGGCTTGCTTGCGGGGTAGCAAGCCCAGATACTAGAGACGCGCGGACCGCGGGCAGACGCGGCTGCCAGCGGAATGGTACACCGATTAGACGCAAGAGCGGGGGAGAACGTGACATCTTTGACGGGCCTAGTGGCGGTGGTCACCGGGGGAGGCACGGGCATATGGTGCTTCTCTCGCGTCCGATGAGTCTTCCCGGATTACTGGAACGGGGATACCCTTGGACGGTGGGCACAGGGCGTATTGAAAGGGAAGAAGCGGAAATGTCACGCAAACCGAATAAGGAAGAGAAAAGGGCGACCCAACTGGTCCGCCGCCGCATGCGCGAGAGCAAAGCCACGGAACTCCTTGGATTCGACGTGGAGAGCGTCCACGATGGCCGCGCCATCTTCCGGCTTGACGTGCGGCCAAAGCACAAGCAGATCCACGGCGTCGTCCACGGCGGAATCCTCGCCGCTCTTGCGGACACCACCGCGGCTATTGCCGCCTACACGGTGATCCCGCGCGGAACGGAACTCGCCACACTGGAGTTGAACATCAATTATTTGGAACCGGTGCCGGGTGGAAGAGTGAAAGCGGACGCGCGGGTACTGCGGTCGGGAAGAAACTTCATCGTTGCGGAATGTGAAATCTTCAATGAAACTGGGTCGCTGGCGGCCAAGGCTCTGCTCACTTTTTCGGCCGCCGCGCGCCACATCCTGAAGAAATAGCGCTTACTCGTCGCCGCCCTGCGAGGATTCCTCGCCGTCCTTATAAACATACTTAATGAAGCGCTTGAATAACATCAGATTCGGCGCTCCCTCGCGGGTCAGTTTGATGCAGTCGCGATCGTACCATTCGATGAAGCCGTGAAGCTCTTCACCTGATTCGAGAACCACGACCATGGGCGTGCGGCTCTGCATTTGCTTAACCCAGTAGAAGTTCTCGGCGTGCGTGAGTTCAGGAGGCGCCGGTTTCTTGCTGGGCAGAGGCCCGCTGTGCTGGGGGCGTTGGATAGGCGATTCCTTGGCGTCCGCAAAGCTGGGACGAAACAAGCGGCGATTCACCATGGCTGCTCCTTGGAAGGAAAGGGGTGTGTGTCAGTACATAAGATGCAAAGTCTGCCACTCAGGTTTCGTTAATTATCCCTTTTTTAGGTGGCACCCGAACATCTATTTTTCTATCTTCTGGCCGGGGAGTCGCTCACGGCGGGCGGAGCCAGGGCGGCAGCCAAGGCGTCCAATCCAAGCTGGCGATTCAAATTGCGGCGAGCTCCGGCGGCTAGTTCGTCCAGACCGGCGATCGCGCGCATGACCCATGAAGAAGAGACATTCCGCGCCAGTGCGTCTAACTCTTTGGCGAGATGTGGATTCCTCAGCATAGGGCTCTTCACGCCGGCAGTGAGTTCCACGAGGTCGGACAATAGTCCGTAAAGCACGCCGGCGAGTTCTTCAAAGGAGGACTCGCGATCCTTCGCCAGCGCACTTGTGTCCGCAAACAGCTGCGCGTAACCCTGTCCGCGCGCCGCGCGCTCTAAAATACGCAACGCGGTCTTGCGCTTCTCCGCCTCCTCCTCCGCATTCATCTCCAGGGCCAGCCCCGGACTTCCTTCAGCGAGTTGCGCCGCCAGCTTCACGTGGGATGGGCTGCGCGCACTGCGCTTTTTCAGGATGTTTTCCACTTCCGCCTGAGGCAGCGGCGCAAAATGAAACTGCATGCAGCGCGAAACGATCGTCGGTAGCAGGTTGAACGGCGAAGGCGCTGTCAGGATCAGCGTCGCCGTACCGGGCGGCTCCTCGAGAATCTTCAGGAAGACGTTGGCCACGTCCCAGCGCATAGTTTCCGCGGCGTCCAGGATGAACACGCGGCGGCGGACCAGCGGTTGAAAATACGCGGCCCGCTGCACCGCGCGTAGTTGCCCGATGCGCAGAACCGGCCGGGCCACGGGACTTTTCAGGCGCACCGGATCGGGCACCAGCGCCCAAACGTCCGGATGTGTCTGGAGGATCAGAGGGATGCGCTCGACGGTGGCCGCGTCCGCACTTTCGCCGCGCTCGGCCAGGCCCTGCTCGATCAGTTTACGGGGCTCGGCGAGCAACGCAATGCGCTGGCAAGTGGCGCATTCGCCACAGAAATCGCTGGTGAGCCGCTCGCAATTGGCCGCCTGCGCGAACATGCGCGCCAGCGTGTACTTGCCCACGCCGCGCGCGCCGGTGAAGAGCAGCGCGTGCGGCACCCGGCCGGATCGCAGCGCTCCGCGCAGCGCCGCCACAATCTTCTCATTGCCCAGAAAATCGGAAAAACCCATGGTTCAGCCTTTAGCGAGATTGGCGAGGAGTGGTCTGACCGCTTGCATGGTCTCTGCCGCAATGTCTTCGGGAAGTCTCACACAATTGTTCTGTGCGTCGAAGCACTGAATGGTGGCCCAGGGGCGGCTACGGGAAAGCATATCGTACATCTCCGCGGCGTCTTCGAGGTGGCGCAGATTTTTCTCCAGCAGGTCATGCTTGGCACTGGTATAAGTGCGCCCAGACTTGCGCGCCACGAGTTGCTGCGCCTGCGAGGGCGGTATGCGCATGTAAAGGATGAGATTCTCGCGCGGCAGCCCGTAAATCGTATATTCCAGATGCTCGATCCAGCGCAAAAACTCCGCGCGCTTCTCCGGCTTGGCCCGTGCCACCTGGTGGGCCAGGTTCGAGCCGACGTAGCGGTCCACGAGCACGACCTTGCCCTCATTCAACACGGCTTCAATCCGCGCCTTCGCTTCAAAGCGATCACCGGCATAGAGCAGCGCGGTGAAACGCGGATCGACACTTTCGAGCGGCCCAAAATCACCGTTCAGAAACTTCCCCACCATGTTCCCAAACCAGGAGTCGTACTGCGGGAACCCCGTGGAATAGACGGGGATTCCCTCGGCCTTCAGCGAGAGTTCCAGGAGTCTTGCTTGTGTTTGTTTTCCGCTTCCGTCAATTCCTTCGATGGCAATCAGCAATCCGTGCGTCGTCATGGCACCTATCAGTGGCAGGGGGAGGCTACCCGTGGCAGTCAGTTTAACTGCATCGTGAAGCTCGCGCAACGCCTCAGGTATCGTGGAGGTAACCAACATGCGGGGATCGGCGATTCACCGCAGCGCGTGTTACGATTCTCCCGGGCATCCTCGAGAATCATCTTGGCCACGATCGCAGACAATCTGGCGCAACTGCACGAGCGGATCGCCGCTGCCGCCCAGCGCGCGGGACGATCCCCTGAGGAAATCACGTTGCTCGGCGTCTCCAAGACGCACCCGGCCGAAAAGCTTCGCGAAGCCTTTCAGGCAGGGTTGCGCCATTTCGGTGAAAACCGCGTGCAGGAGTGGGAAGGGAAGTGCGCGGCATTGGCCGATTTGCCCGCAACGTGGCATCTGATTGGCCACCTCCAGAGCAACAAGGCCGCGAGGGCCGCCAACGCTTTCACGGCTATCGATTCGCTGGACGATTGGGCGCTGGCGCAGCGCCTTGACCGTGCCGCCGCGGGAAAATCTTCCACCGAACCAATGCGTGTGTTAATTGAGGTGCATCTCGGCGGTGAGGAAACGAAAAGTGGCGCGGCCGAAGGTGAACTTCCCGCCCTCGCCGAAAGAATCATGCAGCTCGAAAAATTGCGTTTGGCCGGACTCATGTGCATCCCTCCGTATCTGGAGGACCCGGAGGAAGTGCGTCCGTATTTCGCGTGGCTTCGACATTTGCGTGATGCCCTCGAAACGCGATTGGGCCGGCGCTTGCCGGTGCTTTCGATGGGGATGTCGCACGACTTTGAAGCCGCCATTCAGGAAGGCGCAACCGAAGTTCGCGTCGGCACGGCGCTTTTTGGCACCCAGTCGTATCCGCAATGAATCTAATGGGTGCAGCATTTCAATGAGGAGAGTCCATGACGCTTTTTGCGCCTCTGCGTTTGCGGGAAATTGCATTCAAGAACCGTATTGGAGTTTCACCGATGTGCCAGTATTCGGCGAAGGATGGCCATCCCGGAACATGGCATCTGGTGCACCTTGGCAGCCGGGCCGTGGGCGGCGCGGCGCTGGTGATGACCGAAGCCTCTGCCGTTCAAACGGTGGGGCGTATTTCGCCGGCGGACGCTGGGATATATCTCGATGCTCACGTGGATTCCTGGCACCCGATCGTCGAGTTCATGAAGGAACAAGGGGCCGTCCCCGGCATGCAAATGGCCCACGCAGGACGTAAGGCGAGTACGGCCGCACCGTGGTTCGGCGGCGGCGGGCCACTCTCGCAAAATCAGGGTGGCTGGACGCCTGTATCATCCACTGACGTTCCATTTGATGTTGGTTATCCCGTGCCGCGCGCTTTGGCCCACGCCGATTTGGATCAAGTCGTGGCGGATTTCCAGCAGGCTACGCGGCGCGCCCTGGCGGCGGGTTTCCAGTTCGTGGAGATTCATGCGGCCCATGGCTATCTGTTGCACCAGTTCTATTCGCCGCTGAGCAACGACCGCCAGGACGACTATGGCGGCAGCTTTGAGAATCGCATCCGGCTTCTGCTGCGCGTAACAAAGGTAGTTCGCGAGACGCTGCCACAGTCTCTCCCGCTCCTGGTGCGCATATCTGCGACCGATTGGAAAGAGGGCGGATGGGATTTGGAGCAGAGCATTGAATTGTGCCGCAGGCTGAAAGCTCTGGGAGTTGACCTGGTGGATGTGTCCAGCGGCGGAATTTTGCCGGGCATCAAGATCCCCGCCGGGCCGGGCTATCAGGTGGGCTTCGCGGAGGCCATTCGGCGGCAGGCCGGAGTGGCAACCGCCGCCGTCGGAATGATCACGGATCCCGCACAAGCGCAATCCATCATTGCCACGGGACAGGCGGACATGGTCTTCCTCGCGCGCGAGATGCTGCGCGATCCCTACTGGCCAAGGCGCGCCGCCGCCGCATTACAGACCAAAATCAAGCCACCCGTGCAATATGAAAGGGCCTGGTAAGCGATGAGCTTTCTGGAACTTTCCGAGGATGGAACCAAGGGAACGGTCAATTTGACCGTGCGCGTGCAGCCACGCGCCAGCAAAGATGAAATCGCCGGGACCATGGAAGGCGCTCTGAAAATCCGCCTCCGCGCACCAGCGATCGAAAATCGCGCCAATGAAGCTCTTGTCGTTTTCTTGGCAGAACTTTTGAAAAGGCCAAAGTCGGCTGTTAGAATTCAAAGCGGCGAACACAGCCGGACCAAGCGCGTCGAAATTCATGGAGTCACGCGCCAACAGGTACTGGATCTTCTCTACGAGGAAGCCTGAGGTCCTGGCGGACGAATGGTTGAAGCGGGCCGCTGCTGAACAGACTTGCACACGAACGATCCTCGGAGTGGGGATGCACATGAGCTTAAAAATTGCCGAAATTCAAAATGATCTGCGTGCTGCCAAGCTTCATGGCTGGCTCTTTTACGATTTCCGCGGCCGTGATCCCATCGCGCACCGCGTACTCGGCCTTCCAGAGGCCATGCGCACACGCCGCTGGTTCTATTTCATCCCGGCCAAAGGTGCGCCGAGAAAGCTCGTGCACAAGATCGAGTCCGAATCCCTGGCCGCTTTGCCGGGCGAAACGCTTTATTACGCCAGCCTGAAGGAACTGCAGGCCGGCCTGAAAAAGTTGCTGGGGCGCGCGAAGACCATTGCCATGCAGTATTCGCCGAAGAACGCCATTCCTTACGTCTCCATGGTGGATGCAGGCGCCATTGAAATGGTGCGCAGCGCCGGTGCGAGGGTGGTCACCTCTGCCGACCTGGTGCAGAAATACGAGGCGTGCTGGAGCAAAGAGCAACTGGATTCCCACATGGCCGCGGGCGTCGCCATTGACCGTATCGTCCGCGAAGCCTTTTTGCACGCGGCGCAATCCGTGCGCGAGAAAAAGTCTCTGACCGAGTACGACCTGAAGGAATGGATGCTCCGGAAGTTCGATGAGGCCGGCATTGTGACCGAAGAAGGCCCGGACGTGGCCGTCAATGCCAACGCCAGCGATCCGCACTATGCGGCGACGCGCGAGAAGGCCGCCCCCATTCGCGAAGGCGACCTCCTGCTGCTCGATGTTTGGGGTAAGCAGAAGGCCCCGGGAAGTGTCTACTACGACGTCACCTGGGTCGGCTATCTTGGCGCACAGGTTCCGGAGAAGTATGTGAAAATCTTCGCACTGGTTCGCGAGGCCCGGGATCGCGCCGTGGAGCTGATTCGCTCCAGCGTGAAAGCCGGCAAGCCGTTGCAAGGCTGGCAAGTGGATCAAGCGGCGCGGAATGTGATCGAGAAGGCCGGCTACGGCAAATACTTTTTCCATCGCACGGGCCACAACATCGGCCAGTCGGTGCACGGCAACGGCGTGAATATGGATGGCCTGGAAACGCGCGATGCACGCCGCCTGATTCCGCGCACCTGCAACTCGGTCGAGCCGGGCATCTATCTCCCCGAGTTTGGAATTCGCAGTGAAGTGGATGTGTACGTGGGCGAGAGCGAAGCTCGTGTAACCGGAGCAGTGCAAACGGAGATTCTGGCCCTCCTTGCGTGAGGCCAGCACAAGGCAGGTATATGTCCGACGAAGTCATACAACAAACGCCGCAGGTAATGCCAGCGCAGCCTCCAACTGCCGGCGTGAAGCGCGAACGCTTCGCTTGGGCGGTTGGCATTGCCGCTTGGCTTCTGCCGGGATTGGGCCATGCGCTCCTGCGCATGTGGGGTCGCGCCGTCGTTGTGTTTCTCTCCGTTGGCTTGCTGGTTGTCGCCGGGGCGAGCATGCGCGGCACCGTGTTCAGTTCGAACGGTGGCGACGCCTTTGACACACTCGGTTATGTCGCCGATCTGGGCACCGGCAGTTTCTATCTGGCGGCGCGCGCCCTGGAGCGTGACGGGGCCGATGTCTCCCACGCCGATGGAGATTACGGCACGCGTTTTCTGGCTACCGCCGGCGTATTGAATCTGCTGGCTGCTTTGCACGCTTACGAAGCGGCGCGAGGACGCAAAGCGTGATCCCCGCGAATGGTTTTGCGTTGACGCATTTCCAGGCTTTCCTGCTGTTCGCCGCGGTTATTTCCATCGCCTTCGGCTTCCTGGGACGCCGTCGCCCGAAGGACCGCATCAAGTACATCCTGTGGTCATTCTTCCTCTTCCTGGTTGTGGGCATTGGCATCGCCTGGGCCATGTACCCATTCTCGCGCTAAGGCTTATTCTGGCAACGTCGCGCGCAGCGGATTGACACACATTTTCAGCGGATGCTATCGTCAGTAAAGAGGCCGAGGTAGCTCAGTGGTAGAGCAGCCGATTCGTAATCGGCAGGTCGAGAGTTCAACTCTCTCCCTCGGCTCCACTAAATCATCAATGTCTGGTCGGAATTAGGCTCCCGTTGGTCGCTCAGATCTCTCTGGCCTGACTCTGAACCCCGACGATTGGCCGATCACGGCAGTGCGGAGACGCAGCCCGGGGCTGTTGCCCCCCTCTCCGGGGAGCCGATTTGAACTAAATGAATCCAGAGGCACTTGTCACTCTCAGGACAGACGCGCTCCGCGTCAACCTAACTGCCTCTGGATTCAACTGAGATCACCAGGCGGATCCGCTGCCAGTCATGGAGACCGTCTGTGTGGCCCCTCCGGAATTATTGCCATACGTAAATGTGAGTGCCCCTGTTCGAGGCCCCACGGCAGTCGGTGTGAAGGTGACGCTGACCATGCAACTGGCTGCCGGAGCGAGTGTCGTGCTGCACGAGTTCGACGTGATGGCAAACTCTCCACTGTTCGTCGACGCAATGTTGATGCCGGTGAGCGGTGTGCCTCCCGCGTTGACCAGCATGACGCTCTGCGACGCACTCGGAGTGTTGATCATTTGACGCGGAAACTTCAGCGACACGGCGGATAGGGCGGCATACGGATTCGTTCCGCCCATGCCCGTTCCAACCATGTCCACGGTAATGGGTGCGGGCACATCATGCTTGCCCATCCCTGGAGGAGGTGTAAATGTGAACGCGATTGTTCCGGTGCTGGTACCGATGCCTCCCGGCGTATAGGTAACACTGTAAGTGCAGCTGGACGATGGCGGCAAAACGAACGTACCGATCGTGCATGGTCCAGATGCGGGAGTAACAGTGAATTCAGCGCTGTCGGTCACCGTCACGCTGGCAACGTAGGCGCTAAGGCTTGCATTATTGTTAGTGACCGTTACCAAGGCTGAGTTGCTCGACGAACCGGCTGGTATAGGAGTGAAAACGAGTGGATAGGGATCGACACTGACAGGATTCACCGAAGGAATCACACCTGTATCGCGTGTCCAGTCCCCAACGTAATCTCCTATGTCATCCCCGGTCGCCCCCAAGACCCAGAACGATTTGAAGATTTCAGGCGTCCCAGCGCGGTTGTTTGTGGAATTCTGGAAATTACACGACCCCCGCTGATCGTCTATCGGCTTTACACCGATACCGTTATAAGTGCCAGGGTCGGTAACGAACGAGGTGTAAACAGCAGCACCCCACTCCCATGTGACTCCGACGCCGGGGGTGTCGGTCGAATAGGAGGCTGACCAGCTTACGTTCTGTATCCCGCCCGGCAGACCTCCTGTGGGAACCTGCCACGGCAGGCCGGTCGCAAAAATCTCACCATCGACGTCGAATTGCTGCAGGTGCTTAGGAGGTGCAACAGCTGGCACGGTAGTAACCCACTGTACTCCATCGAACGTGGTAGTCGCCGTAGTCACCGTGGGATCGAGAATGACCAGGCCGTCGGGAACGTTCAGATTGTAAGACTGACCGCCCGCGGTGAACGATATCTTTCCTCCAGTGACGAAGATTTGGACTTTGTTCTGGCTCATGTCCAATTCGTGTCCATCGTCGCCATGCGGACCTTTTAGTGAGAGCACGCTGTTAAACCAAATTGTGTTGCCAGCGGCAATGCTCTGCCTGGTGAAATTCGCCTTCGAGGTGCTAACTGCGGACCCTGTCAGGCCGATGACCTGCGTAACCGGGTTTACCGCACCGCCATCATTGTCGGTGAACACCAGTGAGGACATCCGATCTCCGGTGTCCGCCGGGCTGAACGCGACATTGACCGTGCAGCTTGCCCCTGCTGCCAGCGAGTTCACACCTGTCGAGCAGGTTGTGGACAGAATGGCAAAGCTACTGCTGTCATTTCCGTTGACCTGAATACTCGAAAGGCTCAACGCGGCAGTGCCGATGTTTGTCAGGACAACTGGCATCGGAGCGCTGGTAGTGTTCACATTCTGCGGCGCAAAGGTGATCGCATCGGGCGAGATGCTCACCACCGGAACTGCAGTGACAATCTCCGGAAGCGCACTGCTCGTGCTGCTGGTGAAGTTCGCATTGCCGCTATACACGGCAGTGATGGAGTCCGTTCCTGGCGGTAGGGTAGACGTTATTAATGTCGTTACACCTGCGTTCAACGTCCCTGTGCCAATTAGCGCTCCTCCTGGTCCTCCAACGTAGAAGCTCACTGTGCCCGTCGGCGTTCCTGTACTGCCTGCTGAAGCATCCGTCACCGTGGCAGTGAATGTCACTACGCTGCCATAGACTATCCCTGACTGTGAGGTGGCCAGAGAGATTGCCGTGGCCGCTTGCGCAACGGTCAGTGTCACTGTCGCTGTTGCGGTCGTGTAGTCGCTACTGTCGCTCGGTGTGAACGATACAGAAAGTGGTTGCGACCCTACGCTACTAAAGATCATCCCAGCCGCCGGAGTGTACACAAACGTTCCTGGCACGTTGGCTGTGGCATCCAACTGGGTTGCACTCAACGGTGTGCCGTAGGTGATTGTTGGCGGCACCCAGGTAATCACTTGCGTGGCCTTGTTCACCGTCAGGGCCACGGTCGCCGTCGCGGTGGTGTAGTCGATAGTGTCCGTTGGAGTGAAGGCAACGCTGAGTGTCTGCGGGCCCGCACTGAGTACGGCGCCGGATGCCGGACTATAGGTGAACGTACCGGCGGCACTTGCTGTAGCGTCGAGCTGCGTTCCGCTTAACGCCGTGCCATAAGTGATCGCCGCAGGCGTGGGCCAAGTGATTGCAGGCGTGGCTTTGGTGATGTTGATATTTACCGAACCACTCGCTGGTTTGTAATCCGTATTCCCCGCAAAACTCCAATTAGCGGTGCCGCCCGGAACGCTCGTGAAGCTGCTGCCCAGGTTAAGCAGCGTGCTTAGGTCCTCACCTTGCACACCGGTGGCTGTGCCAGTAGCACCGTGCGGATTCCCGTCATACACGCCGCTATAGCCGTTTACCGTGATGTTAGCATTCGTCTGATTAATGGTCAGCGTGCCATTCACAAAGGTGATTGCGTAATTGTTCGACGAAAGCCCGCCAGGGGTGATCGTGTACGCGCCGGCGTCAACCGCTCCCGCTGCTGAGCCGCTGAAGCTCAGCGCCCCGGTCAGCACGGATGCGCTCTCATTGTTCACGAAACCGATGTAGCTGACCGTGAATGGTGAGAATGGTGTGCCGTCATACGTCTTGCTCTGGTTGTTGGCCGTAACCGTCAGCGCAGCCTGGTTGACGGTAAACGACTGCGTGACAGCTGGGGCCGGCGCGTGCGTTGAGTCGCCAGGTTGCGAGGCTATGATGGTGCAAGAGCCCGCTCCCGTGATCGTGACGGTGTTGCCCGAAACACTGCAGTTTCCAGAGGCGCTGAAACCGACGGAAAGCCCGGAACTGGCCGAAGCGGCAATGCTGAAAGGAGCATCCCCGTATGTTTTCGTGGGAAGCGAACCAAAGGTGATAGTCTGCGATGGCGAGCCCAAGGCGAAGGCTCGCTGCACGGCGTAGAGATATTGGTACAAACCCACATTTGCGCTGTAGGCTATGCGAATGTAGCCACTCTCGCCCCACGTCGTGCCCCAACTGTTCTTCCCTATCCAGTACCCA
>Ga0074045_10002742_pt1 | contig 16176 bp, 15 predicted proteins | sample BogForMeECP23OM2_FD_94442 | JGI IMG/M metagenome (GOLD analysis project Ga0074045, IMG submission 94442) | Bog forest soil microbial communities from Calvert Island, British Columbia, Canada - Bog Forest MetaG ECP23OM2 | ecosystem: Environmental > Terrestrial > Soil > Wetlands ...
ACCAATTCACTGCCAATCGAGGATCACAGCCACTCCATGCCTAAAACCCGCAAAACCAGAGAACTCGCGTCCACCCTCTTGAGCACTCTTAACGAACTCCTGCAAACGCAGTTCTATAAGCCTGACCTACAGGCAGTCAGAATTGTCCAAGGAGTAATCCAAGCTCATCGGCTTAACATCGGCGATCCAGCTTGGCTATTCGTAGTGGCTCCGCCAGGCTGCGGAAAGACAACCATCAGCATAATGGGAAGCGCATCGCTACCCGGAGTCCTCAGTCTCGGCGATTTCACAGAAAACACGTTTCTGAGCGGGTTTCACGGCGCCCACCAGCCGGGCATGCTTGAAAAACTCGGACACACCACCCAAGACGGGCAGACCTACACGACCACGGGCGATGCGGTACTTATGGCAAAAGACTTCACAACAGTCCTGTCCATGCGCAGAGAGAAGCGCGCAGCTATCCTGGGCCACCTTCGAGAAATCCACGACGGCCAATTCAAAAGAGATTTCGGCACAGGTGTCACAAAGATATGGAAAGGCCGCATTACGGTCATCGCTGCGGTCACGCCAGTGCTGGATAGACACTATTCTATGTTTTCAGTCCTTGGCGAGCGCTTCCTTCAGGTTCGATGGCATCGACCGGATTCGGAAGAAGCTGGTGAATGGGCGATTCGTCAACAGGGGCTGGAGGAGAAGATTCGAGGCAGGATAAGAGACGCGGTCTCGGCCATCTTTCAGAATGCGACAAATATCCCGCCACTCCTGCCTGAGTCTATGGTATGCCGAATTGCAGCGCTAGCAGAGATTGTTGCCCTGGGACGAACACACATATTCCGCGGACACGGAGACCGCGAAATTGAATACATACCCGAGCCGGAAGCCAATACGCGGATAGCCAAAGGCCTCGCTGCGATCGCAAAAGGAGTCGCATCCATCAATGGCAGAATGGCAGTTGCCGAAGCGGACCTTCAGGATGCTTTCCGAGTAGGAATTGATTGTTTGCCTGATTATCGTCGGATGCTTTTAAAGGCAATTGTCGAAGGCCGTGATGTGGAAGGCCTCCCCATTCCTAAAACGATGCGAAACCGCGAACTGGAGTCGTTGCGGGAACTGGGCCTAGTTGAAGAAGACGGAGATGATCGGCGTCTCACGGACAAGGTGCTGCGGTTGTGGACGAAGGCGAAGGTTGCGCTTCGGCTTCTCCCCAATCTGTTCGGGGGAGGACCATTAACACTGGATTCTTGGGGTGGGTAATTTAAACCCTATAGGGATATGGCGAACACATTGGAGTCGTCAATGTGGCGAAACCCAGGCCTTCCTCCGGAGAACATTGAGAAGGGGTTCCTTTAACTCGGGAGTCGCGGGACACCCCGCCAGCCCAAAAGGGAGAGGCAGCGCAGCACATTTTCCGCCGTGGTTGGAGGCGGCTACCCCAGCTTGTTGCGAACGGCTACACCCGCAAGGTCCTTCGGAGGCTGGGGGTCGGCATCCCCCAGGAACAGCTTCGCCAAGTCTACCGCTGGAAGCTCTTTCGGGAGTGCTGCGAGGCTGCGAGAGCGCAGTTTGCGGAGCCGCCCAAGAGGGCTGAGAGTATTACGAGGAGCATCTTGGACGATTGGCAGAGGTTAAGCGAATGAGGCGTCTTAACATCTTGACGCGTCATAATTCCGCAGCGCACAATCCGATTGTCGGATTCTTGCCGACGGTGTGGAGGTGTGCGTGGTGCGTAAAGCTGCCCAATTGGTGCTTGCCCTCTTGGGCTGCGCGATTGTGGGATTGGCCGTCAATTTTGTCATTTCAGGTGTCGGTGCAAGCGGGGTTTCCACGGTGCAGATAACCCACGCTTACTTTTTTATAGCTTTTGGGCTTTGCATCTTGGCTGCGCCGTTGGCAACATGGATAATTTCTCCACGGGTATCTCATGTAATATGCGCCTTCACCCTTACCGCTATCATCGTGGGTGGGGGGCTTGAGTGGTTAGATGGGTGGCTCAAGAGAGAAAAAGCGACTGAGAATATTGCTAACCGCCCACCGGAGCCTATTGCGAAACTAAACTATCTCCCTCCGGTTCCAATACCGCTGACCAAGACTCCCAAATCTTGGTTCTCTTCCCCGAACATTCGGGTGAACGGAAGTGGAAATGTAGTGGGAAATGCTGTACGTGGTAATGATAATACGGTCACCGGTACTATAAACTGCCCGAGCGTCGGACTTTGCGCTGGAAGAGACATTAATTTGGCCCCACCTCCCCCGCCGCCACCCACTATTAAGGCTTGTGTTTCCTACTCAGGGCCTAGTGCAGATGGAATCTACTCTACGGTGGTTTCTCTTACGACGAATGTGCAGACATCTCAGCCAGGATTCGTGATGCTATTCGATAAGCCGGTGGACAGGGAGGACGTTAAGTTGGGGTTTCATCCGTTAATGATGGATTTAGGATTTCGAGATCCAAGAGTTTCTAATAAAGAAACCAGCATAGGTTTTAAGATTGGGTCTATCGACATGTCCCGAAGTATTTGGAATCCGACTGACGGCCCTATCGAAGCTACGATAACGTCGAAGTCCCCAGCCAAGCTGGTGAAGATAGAAGGAGGAAGGGGAGAGGAGAATTTCATCCACTTTGACAAAATACTCCTTGAGTGCGCCAAGTGATGTTCTTCACGCCGCTCTCGTGAGGCTCTTGTACTCGACATGCCCCGCTTCCAGCATCCTGAGCAGTTGCATCGCGGAAATACAAAGATGGCCGACCGCAACGCATTGAGCCAAGGTCAGGAAACCGCCAGCTATTTCTTTTTCTTCCTCTCAGCCCACCGCTTCTTCATCAACTCAGACAGCCGTTTGCGACCGGCTGCGCTGATATGCGGACGCTTCCGGCCAGCCTTCCTCTCAGCCCACCATCTTCTCTTGGCCTCGCCGATCCGCTTCCGGGCTTTTGCGCTCATACGACGGCGTTTCCCGGCAGGCTGTGCGGAGGTCCTTCCGGGCTTCCCGGGTCCGCGCTTCGGGGCAAGCCCCTCTAGGACAGAGATGGCCTGATCTAAGCGACCTCGGCGAGTACGAAGGTCAGAGAGTATCTGTTGGATATCCATGCCCCGTCAGTGTATCAGCAAAGAGGCCCGGGTGTGCTGCTTTCCGTGCCAACAAAAGGGTTGACGCAGATGTGTAATGACCTTCGTGACAGGGCAGAAAGTTTACTATCGAGTCAACGGCGGAGGCAGTGCGACAGGACAGCTATTCTCGTCTGCGTCGTTGTATGTATCACAACTCTCGTAGGTAAAATCTTTGGTGAACCGAAAGCAGAATTTACTCCAGTGAGGGCAGTGGAAAATATCCTCGTAGGTCATCTTCCCGTACACGAAGACCGTGACTCCTCCCGATTTAAGGATGTCCAAATCCGGCTGCGCTATCTTCTCGGTCGGATTCATATGCAGGGGATACAGTTTAACCAAGTAGTCCCCATTGGGAGCGAGAATACTGACGCTGTTTACTCGGATTCTCTCTCCTTTGTGTTCAAAGTGAGGAACGCTTCCCTTGAAAACCTTTTCGACGGAAGTAAGAGTGTCTGGAATTTCCTTGCAAAGGTCTTGCCAGTATTCTTCCCCGTGACAACTATCTCCCAAGGCTTATCAAGTTCCGGGATTCCACGAACGTCAATAGCAGCTACCCAAGCCCGTTGGTCGAGATGAAAGTTATCAATGGTCGCACCGAGGGATTTGTCAACAGATTGTTGGGACGCGGTGAGTGCATTCTGGGCAATTTCCTTCTGGGCTGTAATCGAGCTAGTGTTGTCGATTTTCGCTTGATCGCTGGCCGTTTTCATTTGCTGCAATTGTTGTTGCATCGCGGTCACTTGCTTACCGGCGTAATGAGTGTATGTGCCGGTAATAACAACCAAGAGAATAGCGCACGCTGCCTCAATCCATGGTGGTGCTTTGCGGAATTTGCGGCTGCGTTGTGCGCTTCGGTGCTCGCGCTCTTCTTCTTCGTTTACGCTGGCATCAGTGAGAATTATGTGATGTGGGTGCGAATCCTTCTCTTCGCTAGCAGCGTTATTAGTGTTTGTGTGTGCTGGAAGATCATCCATGTGGCGCTCGCATACCGCTGTTGGTTCGGATAAAGTGGACCTATGAAGAAAGCAGAATACATCGAAGGCCCAAAAGCAAGAGAAAACTCTGAAGAGGGGCTGCGAGACCGACCTTCCGGAGCAAAGAGAGAGATTCTCCTGTCGTGTCAGAAAGCTGGCGAACCATCCCCTAAGTTGTTGAAAAACCTCGTAAGCAATTGATAATTAAGGACAATCAAATGGGCTGACGGAGAGGGCAGGGAGTGTTGAGTTCCCCCATCTCCGCACGTGTTAGTCCCTTCATTCTTAAGGAACTAACGACCTTCTGTGAAAAGTTGCCTGTTTCCGGGGGCTGGGCCCTACCTTCCTCCGACCCACAGCGCGTCAATGGCCCGCATACAACCGATAGCTAAGCTCCAAGATAACGACCATGAGCAGGCAGCAGAAGATGCCCATTGTCCACCCGTGGCTCTTGGCTATTGGGGCCGTCAGCCCGAGGATCACGAGCAAGAACATGCCATACCCGAAGCCGTCGAAGCGGTCCTTGAGGCTCTGGAGGTGACGCTCCGCCGATTCTCGCCGTTCCATTTGCCGACGCTCCGGGTCTGTTGAAGGTCGAGACATAACCTCGGCACGTTTACGCATCAGTTCCTCGTGCCTCTGGAGGGCTTCGGCTTGCCTCTGTAGCGCCTTTTTGGGAACGTAGTTCAGCCTGTTTAGGCCTTCTCGTTTGACCAACTTCTCCTCTTCAGGTTCGAGGTCTCCCGGCTTGAATTCACTCGCTTCTTTACACGTCTGCTGGAAGTTCTCGGTCATCTGCCGAAGCATTGCAGAAAGTTCCTCTACGTCTTCCGGTGTCGGATGTATCTGGCGTTTACCCATAATCAAACGAACCACACGCTCAGCGAGAAAACACACCGCCGACCAGCAAACGAGGACGATGCCCAGTGCCCAACCAAATGCTAAGTGGAATGCATCTGCAACCGCACCTGCAACGCCCAACATCGCCACAACCATCGCCATGGAGGTGACACCGGCAATAAAAGGGTGCTTGTGAAAGAACGTCATTTTCTTTGGCGCAATGAGTCGGTTTCTCGGCGCAATGCCCCTGTAGGTTATCCCCTATTGTGTCGGGCATAGCCTACGCTGCAGCATCGGGGCGTGTCCAGCGAAACCGACATCTGCGTGCAGCTTGGCAGGCGAATCCGTACCCTTAGGCAGAAGCAGGGCTGGACACAGTTCGAGATGAGCGAACGGCTGGGGATTGATCGGAGCTACTTGGCTGAGGTCGAGACGGGAAAGATTGAGGTTTGTCTGCGGAATCTGGCGCTCATTGCGCAGGCCTTTGGCCTGAAGGCTTGGCAACTGCTGAAGTTCTGACTTGGGACCTTTGGCGATTCGACAAAAGGGCTTCAGGCTTGGGGGCTGACAAGAGAAACGCGTCGCTAATGACGCTGCAAATTATCGCGGAGTGCAAGCGTGCGACGCCACGTTTACGTATGAATCTTCCGTTTTAGCAGGAGAGTTGCTAATGGATTTTCGCTGCGTTCTTGGTAATATCTCGACAGTATGCCGCCGTGGATCACCGCCTTCGTCAACTGGATCGGAAAGTTTACTCCGAGGTACGCGGTGGTACTGGTAATCCTCACGACTCTGTTGCTTTTTGCTCCCACTCATTTTCTTGCTGTCTTCGGCGTGACTGGTTTCGCCCACAGCTATCGCGGTTACATTGCACTGGTATTTGCTTTCTGTCTGTTCTTGACCGCAACGTATCCGGCAGAACATGGATGGAAGCTGTTGTCGGCAGCGTTTGGGCGGCGTAAAGCGAAGAGGAATCTAGAGCGAAGTTTCGAGAGTCTTGGAAGAGATCAGATTGCAATTCTTGCGCAATATGTGGAGAGCGGCAAGAACTCCATACATTTCAGCCCAGCTAATGGGGCTGTGCGAGATTTGGTTTACCGGGGGATTCTGTACGTACCGGAGCAGCAGATGAATGGCTTAGGGCAGTTTGCCTATAACGTAACTCCGCAGGCTGTCGGATTTCTCCAATACAGGAAATTCCAAGATATGTTGGATCAGAGAACGGCAAGAGAAACTGGGGAGCTGAGATCAGGTTCTCCAAGTCCGAAACGTGATCGCTGATTCCTGACTGTCATGCCTCTGCGAGCGTTTCTGCGACAAAAGGGGAAATTTCAAAGCCCCAGAGTCCGCGCATGGGAGTCCCCTCCACATTTTTGGTTGCCCCCGAATTTGCTAAGAATTTATTCATCAAGACATATTCTCTCTGCCTGCTCACGCACTCCATATTCGCTTTCAGTGAAAACAATCCGAGGGTGCGTGCGCAGTAGCTGAAGCAAATGGCGGTCATTTCTAGGGCGTGATTTCCCAGACAACGCCTTAGCCATAGGCACCGCCCTCGGATGCGGTGCCGTAGAGGTTGCCGCTGGCGTCGAGCATGACGGTGCCTAGAGGTAGGCTCCCGTCGTTGCCTCCACTGAAGGTGTAAAGAGCGGTAAATGCAAAGTCGTTCGATGCTGTTAGCTCGTAAACCACGCCGTGAGTAAACTGATAGCCGTCGTCGTCCGCAACACCGTAGAGATTTCCGGCTGCATCGATGATGACGCCATCAGCCGGTATTAAAGCCGGAAGGCCATCGTCGAACACCTGAGTCCAGTTGTTGTTTGAATTCTGTATCTCGTAGACCGAGCCATTGACGAACTTGTTGCCGAATGGGTTAGGACTGCTGGAGGCGGCACCATAGAGGTTGCCACTCGTATCAAAGACCAGTCCGCCTACCGGGCCTATTACACAACACGTTGAGAAGTCAAAAATCGTATTCTCCGTCCAACCCGATCCGGAAGGAACTAATTGGTACACCGTGCCGCAATCCGAGTCTTGGTACCCACAGTTGCTCGCCCCGCCGTAGAACGCGGCGCCGTACAGATTGCCCGCTTGGTCGAAGATCACTCCGCCGCTAGGACCACCACCGTCACTGCCGCCAGTGAAGCTGTAGAGAGCGGTTTCCGTCCAACGCCCGTTCGAGGGTGCTAGCTTATAAACAACACCGCAGCCTTCGCGGTAGCAATCCGCCCCGAGCAGGCCACCATAGAAGGTTGCTCCGTATATGGCACCTGCGTGGTCGAAAACAAGGTCACCGCCGGGAGCCGCCCCATCGCTCGCTCCAGTAAAGCGATAGAGCACTGTTTCCGTCCACGGGCAAAGTGCGGTTTTGCAAGCTCTCGGTTGGGGTTTCAGGTTGAAAACCGTGCCGCAGCCGTTGCCGCCACACCCACTACTCCCGCCGTAATAGGTTGTGCCGTAGAGACTCCCATCCGGGCCGAGGATTACTCTTGCCCCGGGAAGAGCGCCGTCGGTGCCCCCTTGGAAGCTGTAGAGTGGCGTAAAGACCCAACCGGAGCCTTTGAGGGCCAGCTTAAATACGGTGCCGAATCCCTTGCCGCCAGCTGAGGCGGTGCCGTAGAGGTTTCCTGCTCGGTCCATTGTCAGACCCGCATACGGCCCTGCCCCGTCCTGTCCACCAGTGAAGGCGTGGATGACGTTGAAGGTTTGCGCTTGTACTAATGGGCACGTTAAGACCGTCAGACCAAGCACAATAGATAGAGAGATGGTAGTGGCGTATCTGCGCATGTGGCACTCCTTTCTGCGCAAAGAGCTTATCTGGAAGCATTTTCCGCCACAAAGCCAAGAAATTCAAATCCACACCCCTGATTTGCTTTCAGCAGGGCAAGACCGTCCGACCAGAGGGAAGGTTGGTCAGAACAGCTTCCGCCGCAATACGCCAGCAACGCCAAGGATTCCTGAACCAAACAGCATGATGCTGCCGGGCTCAGGAGTGCTCCCGCCGCTGGTGATAGTGAACGCCTCCGAATAGATCGTGCCGATGGCACTTTCGGATGACATTGACGGGCAGTTAGCACCTTTGCCATCGCTTCCACCGCACCCAACACCGCGGTTCTCATCCCAGAACAATGGGTCACCGTTGGAAACCACTGCGTTCTGGAGATTAAGCCAGTAGGTCCCGCCGACCAAGCCGACATTCAGGCCAGTCACGGTGATCTTGTCAACATCGTAGCCATATTGGTTGGTGGAGATAAACACATCAGTCAGATTCCTGCCGCTGGCCGTACCCGAACCGAGCGTGGTTCCGCCGTTCTCCAAGGTAGTAACGGACCAGTCCACCGAGTTCACAACGTCGCCGGGGAATTCCCAGACGCCAAAATTGAAGCCGCCGACCATGGAGTTAGCCGACAGAGTGAAGGTGTCGCTGGTAATAAAGCCGAAGTTGATGGTCCAGGCATCGGTTGTACCGTTGATTGGCCCGTTGTCGTAGAGAACCTGTGCCGACGCTGGAATCAAAGCCACCGCGAGACACAAAACTGTGAGCGAAGCGATGTGGGTTTTCATGGGCTGGACTCTCCTTCAGGTCCGGTTTGCAAAGGGCCCTAAAACAGCTTGCTGCGCAGCATGCCCGCAAGGCCCAGGAGGCCAGAGCCAAGCAGCACGATACTGCTTGGCTCAGGGGTCGTACCGCTTGCGGCGAGGACGGTGAAAGCTTCCGAAGGAATCGTTCCTATCAAAACTTCCGAGGCCTTCGACGGGCAGCCGCTGCCACCGCAGCCCTTGCCGCTGTTCTCATCCCAATAGACAGGATCCCCGCTGGGAACCTTCCCGTTCCCCAAGTTGAGCCAGTAGGTCGTCCCGTCATTGAGGGCGACATTCAGGCCGGTCGCGGTGATTTCGTCAATGTCAAAGCCAAAAAAGTTGGTTGAGAGGAATGTGTCGGTCAAGTTCTTGCCACTAACCGTACCGGAGCCATACACCGTTCCACCGTTCTCCAGGGAGGTGATGGACCAGGACAACGAGGTCAGTATGTCGCCGGAGAACTCCCAGGTGCCCAACTCAAAGCCGCCGACCGTGGAGTTGGACGACAGCGTGAATGTGTCACTGACGACGTAAGGCACGATGAAGGGCCACGCGTCGACGGTGCCGTTGATCGGGCCGTTGTCATAGAGAACTTGCGCCAACGCTGGAACCGCAGCCAGCGCCAGGCACAGGATTGCGAGCCAAGCGATACGCAGTTTCATGGGACCCTCCAATGTGGAATGCCCTTGAGTACTGAAATCGCCCACATGTTATACCCACTTCCCTTCCAGTGCAGCCGTTTTCCGCCACAAAGCCGAGACTTTCAAATCGAGAGTCTGGGCTGAGGAGTCACATTCAAATAAGCATTCCCGTGGCGGTATCCCGAATCGTCGGGGGAAAATTTGTTAGTCCATCGCGGTTTCCCCAAAGCCGCCCGACGTCTGAAACCAGCCGTCCGCATGAAGCCTTCCCAAGCATAAGCATCATCCGGCCTGAAAACCAAAAGGACAGTTCATATGCCTAGTGACCTATCAGCGGTTGCCCGAACCGCTACTCACTTTCAAATAACAGACACCAAACAACTTCAAGAGGCCAGCGCACGGACAGCGCACAATAACGCACCTTTCGAGGTGGTCGACTCGGAAGAACTGGCACGCCGCTGGTGCCTCCCGGAGTCCTGGATTCGGGAGCAGACTCGGAGCCGAGCCGTTGACCCCATTCCTCACGTGCGACTAGGGCGATATGTCCGCTTTGAGTGGAACTCGCCGGAACTGTTGCAATGGTGGAACAGACGCCGTGCTTTCATCAAAAGTCAATTGACATATGCTTAGCGGCTATGCATAATGAGTGGCATGGCACGGAAGAAAGTTCCTTCGGAATTTTCGGACTACCTGCGTGCATTAGGCCGCAAGGGCGGCAAAAAGCGTGCAAAGAACCTATCCCCAGAGCGCCGAGCGGAAATCGCAAAGAAAGCCGCAGAAGCACGATGGGGCAAACCAAGAAAGTGAGGAACGATGCAACGAGACAGAAAGCAGACCGGATACTTATACCGTCGTGCTGGCTTTTGGGTCCTGCGGTATCGTGTGCGGGTGATGGTGGACGGCAAGCTGAAAACAGTCCAAAGGGCCAAACAGCTTGCGCCAACTGACGCACGACACAAGACTAAAGCCAGCGTGAAACCATTAGCAGAGGCGGTACTAAAGCCGACGAACGAACGGCTCTATTCGCCAGAGACGGTCACGACAATCGGGCAGTTCGTGGAAGGCGTTTACCTTCCCCACGTCGAAGCGCAAAAACGCGCCTCAACCCACAAGGGGTATCGTGACATTTGGGGAAATCACCTCCAAGCACGCTGCTCCGACTGGTGGTTGCGGGAAACTAGGACGTGTGAGGTTCAGCAGCTGCTGGAGGAGATAGCGTCGAATGGTGCTGATCTGCCGCGACTCAGCCGCACGTCGCTCAAGCACATCAAAGCCCTTCTGTCGGGTATTTTCAACTACGCCAAGCAGCAAGGTTACTTTGATGGGGTGAACCCCGTCCACGGGACAGCAATTCCAAAGGCTCCGGCGGGCCAAGAAACCTACGCATATTCACTGGAGGAAATCTCACATATGCTGCTGCGTCTATCTGAACCCGCTGCCACAGTTGTGGCGACGGCGGCCTTCACGGGGCTACGACGCGGCGAGATTCAAGGGCTACTGTGGGAGAGCTATGACGGGCAACAGATTCAGGTTCAGCAGTCCATCTGGAACGGCATAGCCTCGGAGCCTAAGACGGCAAAATCGAAGGCGCCTGTCCCAGTGATTCCACGATTGAGAATTATGCTTGACGCTCACCGGGAGCGTTGCGGTAATCCGGCGAGAGGCCCGATGTTCCCGAACGAAAGCGGAAGGGCGATGTGCCTGAACAATCTTCTGCGTCGTTCGATTCTGTCGGTGCTGCATCGCTGTGCCATTTGCAACAAAAACTCTGCCGATCATGCCGGCGAGGAACATCAGTACAAGGCTGACACTTCCCTGCCACAGTGGCACGGCTGGCACGCCTTTCGTCGCGGACTAGCAACGAACCTGCATAGGCTGGGAGTGGACGACAAGACGATTCAGGCCATTCTGCGGCACTCGAATCTCGCCACGACCATGAACATCTACGTCAAAACCGTGAGTGCCGATTCGGTTGCGGCGATGAATGCGCTCGATTCCTTCCTAACGTGCGCCAGTCGTGCGCCAGAACAAGGAAAAGCCACGCCAGTGGCGACAGCGTGATTGTTTGTTTTCAGCAAGGTAGGGATGGAGGCCCTGGGCAGAGTCGAACTGCCGACCAACGGTTTAGGAAACCGCTGCTCTATCCATCTGAGCTACAGGGCCACTCGTCGTAACAGGTTGCACGCGGTTCTAGTTTATCGCAACCGGGAGTTGCGAATCGTTGGCTTTTTGGGGCCCAGTCATTGCCCAGTTGTGCGGGGCGATGAGTTTCCGGCCAGCAATCGGAGGCTGCCCCAGTACTGCTAAACCAGCGCTGCGGCCTTGATTTGTTCAGCCGGCCTCGCCACGCCGGTGGGTTGCAGGCGGTCCCTCAGCAATTGCTCCCCGCGCGCAAACAGCTCTTCCTTGGAAATCTTGCCGGCATCAACATCGGCCAAGACCGAGCGCTGGGCTGCGTAGTCCTTGTTTACGATGCCCGCCTTGCTCTGTAGCATGCGCCACGCTTTACGACGCTCGACGCAGAACAGTACGAGCTGCCGCGAGATCGCCCGGTACTCGGCGTCTCCTTTCGCTCCCTGTACTTTGATGTACACGCCGAAGTCGGGAATGTAGGAGCGATGGTCGGGAAGCAGGTAGCGGCGATAGACCACATCCGTCTGGTTAATGCGGACGAGCATATTGTCCAGCGGGATCAGCTTGTCCGCTTGGTCCTTCTTGATCTTCTTAAAGTGGTTACGGAATCTGGCCTCGGTAAGGCACCAGTGAGCGACGGTATAGCGCGAAGCTTCTTCCGCGCCTTTCGCCTTCGACTCGTACCAGTCCTTATCGGGCGATGGATTGCCCTTGAGATCGAGCGTTTCCTGATACGTTTCCCCCAGCCGTGGATTGAAGACAAATTCCGGCATCGCACGCGAGTCACGCACGCGCTGGGCCTGGGCGAGTGCCATGTCGTCGCCTACGCCGTGCTCCGGCTGACAAGTCGTGAAGCACTGCAAGAATGCCGTCCCGCGATACTCGATACCATCTAGAATCGCCCGCAACAATTTCGGCGGGTTGGCGATGGAGACCTGGGCGACAAAAGGCGATCCGTGTCCGGCCAGGAAGGTCTCGGCCACGGCCTTCTTCTCGGTGCCCTTGCCCTGGGTCGCGGCGCCGAACACGTTCATGTCGCTGCCGCCGAGCATGGGCGTCGAGTCAGAGTTCTGCCCGCCGGTGTTGGAGTAAACCTGGGTGTCAAGCATGATCACCTTCACGTTGGGGCGATTCTGGAGAATCACCTTCGACGTGTTCTGATAGCCGATGTCGCCGATACCGCCGTCGCCCCCGACAGCCCACACTTTGGGCAGCTCAAGGACCTCGCGATCGGTCATGAGCGTGTCGCTGAAGTGCGTGTACTCGTAGTATTCACGCGGCGTGATGACATCCTTTGCGCGGTCGAGAAGCGCATCGGCGAGCCGCTCGGGGATGACGGAGCGACGACCGTGATCGACGATGAAGCTCTCGCCCAGCAGCCACCCGACTGTAACGCCGTCCTGGAAGAGCGAGTTCATCCAAGGATAAGGATGTGGGTTGTTGGGTGGAGTCGAGCCGTAGACCGTGTTGCAGCCGGTATGCGCGGTCATCGCCATAACGCACATGCCGTTCGGCAGCCGGCCGTCGAGCGCTTGCAGTTCTTTGTGATTGAAGGCCTCCTGCCGCATCACGGCCGTGAGCGCGCCCACAATGTCCTGGTCGGAGATGGGGCCGTTCTGCGCAATTCGCTCTTTGGTGTCACGGTCGTCCTCGCCACCGAGTCCCATGATCAAATGAGCCACGGCTTGCCGCAGTAGGTCGTACTCTTCAGGGCTTCTCTCCTTGAGCGCAGCCAGCTTCGCAACTCCCGCCTTGTCGAGCTCGGCAGCCTTGGCTCGCAGGCGGTCGGCTTTGGCGTGGTACAGCGGTCGCATATAGGCCTCGGTGGCGGCAGCGATCGCGCGCAGCACTTGCTTCTCGCCGCAGCCTGCGCAGGCGCCATCGCCGCTCACCATGGCGTCGTAGTTGTGCCGGACCATCAGCATGTTGCGCAGCGTCGCGGTCTTGGAATCCTGTGGCCGCTCATCGTCGTAGAGACCCAGGTATTTCTGCGGCGTATCCGGCAGAAGATTCAAGAAGCCAGTGCCAGTCTCGTGTTCCGAGTTCACTTCCTCCGTTTCCTGTACCATCTTCAGCGCCTCGTGCTCGCCGCAGGCAGTCACGCATGCAGCGCAACCTTTACAGAGATCGGTGACAAAGATCTAGAAGATGCCGCCGGCGCCGGGCTTCTTTCTCTCCGGAGTTGAGAAGATGGCATTCACTTTCTGGTAGGCCATCGGCACTTTGTCGATAATGGCGAAGAACTGGCGCTTGGCCTCTTCCGAGAATCCATCCACCTCGCAAGTTATCTGGCGCAGGATTTGAGGCAACGGTGTTCCTGAGTTCTTGGCCACCGAGTCGGCCATCATCTGACGCGCGCGCTTCTCGATCTCGGGGAGAGATTGCAACATCTTCCTGCGCTCACCCGGATCGGTGACGTATCGCATGACCGCAGTGTCCAGGATCGTCTCCAGGTCTTGTGCACAATTGGGCAGGGCGGTATCGGGGCAGACGGTGATGCACTCCATGCATTGTGTGCAATTTTCGGGGATGAAGAGCGGAGTCTCCTGGCGGGAGACATATTTCGACGCTGTATCGCCGCTGCCGGCGGCCATTACACCGACCGAAGCCAGCGCAGACGATGGCTGGTTGTATCCGTAGCCGGAGCGGAACTCGGCATCGAAGGTCGCAATTCGCGTCAGAGGAGTGCGCTCTGCCTGGCCAGCGGGCACAGGGAAAGAGCGGCAACCGAAGTTGCAACTATCGCCGTTGTCGCCGCAGACGGTCGGCAGCAGCGCCTCGCCGCGCAACGAGGAGCGATCCTTGGCTTCGAGCTTGCCCACGCGGATTTCCTGGGCTTGTTCGAAGCCTTGGGTCATCACTTCCATGTTCGACTTGACAACGGCTTCACCGAGCTGGCCAAACTTCTTCACGTATTGCTTGTAAACCACGTCGCGGAACTGCTCCTGGGTTATGCCGAATTCTTGAAGCAGTGGCGAGACCGCGAAGAATGCACCCAGGAAGGCGTTCCCTTGCATGCGAAGTTGAAGGTCAACGCGGTCGGTCGCAGTGCGCGCGATCTGGAAACCCGGCAAGGTAAACACGCGGATTTTTTGGTCGATGACCTGCTTGCGGGCCCATAACGGCAACCGCTCCCAAGCCGCTTCGCCCGTCACGTCGGACTCCCACACAAGGCAGCCGCCATTGGCCATGCCAGCCAGCGGATTGGTGTGCGTGAACGCCTTCGGGTCGCAACAAAGCACGACGGTCACGTGACGAAGATCGCAATTAACGCGAATTCTTTCCGGGGCCGCCACCAAGAAGTACGCGGTGGGAGCCCCTTTCTTCTCGGAGCCGTACTTGGGATTAGCGCTGACGTGAATGATCTCTTTGGGATTGCCCAGTTCGTCAACAATCTTATCGCGCTCGTAGAGCAGGTCGTTCAAATCGCCGAGAATGGCGCCCAGGTTCTTGCCCGTCGTAATTGCGCCCCAGCCGCCAATGGAGTGGAAGCGAACGGCGACCGCGCCTTCGGGCAAAAGCGACGGCGTCTCGTCGGACTTCACCTCGTACGGGTGATCGACTCCGAGCACCATGAACGAGGTCCCATCGGAGGCGAGCTTGCCGTCTTTGCGGGCCAGAGCGCCCGTGGCAAACTCGTACGCGCCGAAGACCTGCTCCGGCCGGAAGTCGCGTGAGCCACAGCCGTAGATGCCGGAGAAGAGGCGGGGCATCTGCTCAGCCGTGATGGCAGGCAACCCGCTGGTCGCGGGACGATCGCCGATCTGCAACGCCTTGTTGAGCGCGGTCCGGATGTCACGGCCCATGGGGTTGTCGCCAGCCATAGGCTCGTCGGTGCGCTCCAGCACGATCACATTTTTCTTTCCGGCGAGAGCGTTGACGACAGCGGCTTCCGGGAACGGGCGAATCACGTTGAGGTGGATGGAGCCAACCTTCGCACTTCTACGTTGGCGAAGATAATCCACCGCGGCCTCGATGTTCTCCGCCGCCGAGCCCAGTGACACGAACACAGTTTCTGCGTCCGCGGTCTTGTAGGCGCTGAGCATGCCGTAGTAGCGGCCGGTCAGCTTCCCGAAATCGGCGTAAGCCTCTTCGAGGAACTGCGCGATGGGTTCGGTGAAGTTGTTGCGGCGTGCGGCAATGCCCTGCATGTAGTGCTCTTGATTCTGCACCGGCCCGAGCAGCACAGGGTTGGTGAGATCGATCATGCGCGGCACCCGGCGACGCTTCGGACCGAATAGGATGCGCTGGCTCTCGGTTGGGCAGTCGATGATGTCGTCCGGAGCACCGAGAAACAGGCGGATCAGCTCCGACTCGTGCCTATAAAAGGTCCGCTCCAGATGGGACGTGAGGAATCCGTCCTGGCAGTTCATGCCGGGCGTCAGGCTCAGTTCGGTCACGCGCCGCAGGATGAGCGCCTGGTCGGCGGTTTGCTGGGCGTCTTTGCCGAACAGAATGATCCATCCTGTGTCGAGAGCGCCGTACACGTCATCGTGACCACAGTGGACGTTGAGAGCGTGCTTGGTGAGCGCCCGCGCGACGACCTCCAGCACCATCGTCGAGCACTTACCCGGCGCGTGATAGTACTGCTCGACACCGTACAGGATTCCCTGTCCGGAGGTGAAATTCACGACTCGTTTGCCGCACACTGAGTGCGCGATGGCTCCGCCCTGCGCTGCGTGCTCTCCCTCAGCTTCCACAGCCAGGCTGCTGCCGCCGAAAACATTCAGGCGTCCTTCGGCGTAGGACTGTTGATAGAGTTCGCCTAATTCTGTCGAAGGTGTGATGGGGTAGAAAACGCCGGCATCGGCAATGCGGGTTTCGGTATGGTACGAGACGAGCTGATTGCCGTTTGCGGTAACTCGGATGCCAGGGTAGCGGGGTGCGGTGGTCATG
>Ga0074045_10002743_pt1 | contig 16168 bp, 19 predicted proteins | sample BogForMeECP23OM2_FD_94442 | JGI IMG/M metagenome (GOLD analysis project Ga0074045, IMG submission 94442) | Bog forest soil microbial communities from Calvert Island, British Columbia, Canada - Bog Forest MetaG ECP23OM2 | ecosystem: Environmental > Terrestrial > Soil > Wetlands ...
GAGCCCAATAGATTCCTTCAAAAATCACCACAAGTCGAAGTGCGTTGAAGGTTGCGGGTTTGGAGATGCCTTTCTTAGCGAAGTAGACAATGATTACCGTTATTGCTACGATACCGGCTGCAAATCGGAAAAGAGCTCCGACGAAGCCGATGATGTCTTCAGCGTAGACTTCAAAAATAAAGTGGCCTACGAAAAAGCGGTTCCACTCGCCTATCCAAGAAAGCGTGAAGGCATCATGCAGAGCAAACAGAAAATAAGATAGGACAACAATGAATAAACCTGCTTTCAACGGCGAGAAGAATTTTTGGGAAGCCATACATTCACCGATTACACATCAAAACTCGGTCTCTAAACTATATTACATTTGCGGTTAAGCGCAGACACCCTTGAAAATCTGTATGGCTTGCCAGCTTAAAGCCGACAAAGGTTAACGTTAAATACAAATCAACCTTAATCCTTAACCACACAAAAGAAGGTTCAGAAAATGGCTTTAGAAAACAAGAACCTAACCACAGTTTTATACTCTATTGAGGGAGTAGGCGCGGTCTTCGTCGTTATTTTCCTAGCAGCTTATTTGGGCGGATTACCGACTACAAACGTTCTCCAGGATCAACCAGCCTTTAGGATTCCCCTTACGGTCTTCGGCGCATTGACGCTGATACTGGTTTTCGTAGCCGTCGCCATAGCCGTTTGGCACAAACGTCAGGGTACAGAAGTTTAAGGCCTAAGCGTAACCGCTGCTTCGTCTTTTTCGTGCCCTATGATATGCTTGTCGCCAGTTAGCTTCAACCGGTAAGTCATGTTTAAGCCGTCAGAAAGCAAAAAGGGGCTTTGGAGGGAGGGACCAAAAAAGCTGCTGGGAACAATAGCCGCCCCCATGTACTTCAAGAAATCCACAAACGCACCCAGATGCCCATACGAAGTCGTTACTAACATGAGGTTAAAGCTGCTTATGGCGGGCTTCCAAGTGAAGGTTTGCATGCCATTGATGACTTCTCCAAGTTGTTCCTCGAGAGACGAGTTTGCCGTGCTTCTATGCATTGTAAGCCTGACCCGTTGGAAGCCTTCGCCGTGAACTGACAAATCCCCGCGTAGCATCTGCTCGCCACCCCCGATTACATCAACCGTGTCAACTTGAGCCGTTGCCTGAGCCAGATTATGCGCTATGTTAAGTGACGATTTTTCAACGGCTATCTTGAGGGGAAACCACGGGGAACGCAGAAGCAAAACCCATAGGTCATAAGCATGTGGCACGTCGAAGTGGATTGCGGGCGCAACGATTTCGCCGTCCACGTTCACGTCGACTAGCCCCGAAGCGGGAAACGCCTTGCCACATAGGTTCACAGTGATTGTCTGGGTTACTCCGTCGTCCGCTAAGGTTTCCGAGTGCGGAGCAGGCGTTGGATCTACAAGCGAAGGAGTAAACTGCCACGACCTACTTTTGCCATTGGAAACCCAACGGAATGCCAAGCTGCCTGTTCCAACGTAGATTTCTCGGAATTTGAGGGGTTTATGGCACCTCACAACAACAATTGTGTTTCCATCCGGAGAAACACCATATGATGCTTCAAAACCATCAGCTATGTTATAAGAAGGAACCGACATTGATGATGCCTCTTCTTGATAAACGTTGGTCGGGTTCACTTTTAAGTTTTAACCCTGCTTGACAACAGACTCAGAACGCTGTAAACTGTGTTTTTTGTCCGTCTTCAAAAAGGTAAGCTTCTCCGATTACGGAGCAGACGCCGTCTGCAAAAACAATAGCTGACCTTGATGGAACAGCATAAATTTTCTCGCCTTTGGACAAACGAAGCAAAGCGTCGTCTTTTTGCGGCTTATAATGAGCCTTAAGGGAAAGACTGACCAAACCAAGACCATCCACCAACCTGATTTCTTGGTTGCTGTGGCAGGTTATTACGCATTTTTTGCAAAGAGCCAACGCGCCGGCACTTCTCCCAACGATGACGCCATGGTAATCTCGAAGCAACTTATCCACGTGCCTCTTTCTAAGGCGTTCAACCAGAGCGTTGACGTATCCTCCAGTTAAATAAACCAAGTGTGACGCAGCAATCTTTTGAGAGATTGTTTCAGATAGGTCAGAGTAGCCCACGAAATCCACGGTTCTTGCGCCGAGGCTGATGAAATAATCGGTGAGGATTTTTCTTTTCTCATATTTTCTGTCAAAAGATGCTCTGGCCCAAGGAAACACCATTACAACGGCATGTTCACCCGCGTCACGGAAGGCTTTTTCGTTTACTTCCCAAGCTGTTCGTTTCGCGACGTTTTCTCCGCCTAAAAGGTAAAGTTTAGGCATAAAATAACACATTGAAATTCCGCCTTAAAAGCACATCTTAGTTTTTCAGCTCCTCAAAACAAGGCTTATTAAGATTAAAGCCGAGTTAGGCTCGAAGGAAAATGACGGTTGAAGGATTCGCTGAATACAAGCGCAGAGAATTCTGCAAAGACGTAAAATGCCCTGTTCAAATCGAACTCACCAGCCTCTCAGAGGGTTCACCCGCTTATGAGCAGACAAGAAAAAAATGCAGCGCCGCCTGTCTTTTCACCACATGGCAGTTCCACCACTGGCTGATAGAAAAAGGCTACGTGGTGCTCATCAGCGAAAAAATGAAGGATGATGAGCGGACAGTTTTGGTTAACTTGGATAAAGCTTTGGTCGACTGGATTGACCAACAGGTTGGGAAATGCAAACATAAAGACCGAAAACACCTGATCGAGAATGCACTGACCCAATACAAGCAAGAGCACGAAAAGCAGGCTGAAAAACGACAAATTTAGAAAGCAAACCTGAGCTTACTAGTTTTTGGTTTTGAAGAGTTATATCAAAAACCAGAATATTCTGGCGATTAGAATACCCGTTAAATCAATTCTCCTGTCTTAGGACTTAATCGGGGAGAAGGCATTTGGAGACCACTGCGGAAACCATTCAAGAACAAATGAAAACTTATGCAAGCCTCTTTTTGAAAGCCGAGTACGGCGACCTAGCGTTAAAAAAACTGAATGCGGTGGACATAATAGCCGTTGACGCCTACGACACAGGAGGCGTATCGGAAGCCACAGAAAAATACGTCAAAATAGCTGTAAAACGAGACATAAACGCTGGCAAACTCACCAACACAACCAAACTAATAATAAGACACGAACTCGGACACATCCTCGACGAAAGCTTGCAGGCGTTTCCAGAATTTGACGAGGAAATACAGAATGAAAAAAACGCTTGGGCAATAGCCAAGCCGAAGACACCGGCGGAAAAGTGGTACAGAAATATCTCGATTAAAACCCATATTGATCCGCTGAAAATGGAGTCACTGGGATTTCCAAGACCCGAAACCAAAGTTTCCCCACAACAGCTCAAGCAAGGAACAAGCTGGGAAATGGAACGAATGAAAAAGTACAGCGTTTTCGTCGACAGATTTTTGGCTGAGAGATTTGCGTTGGCTAACCTGATTGAAGACCCCGATTATTACAGATTGAAGCGGAATTCGTAGGTTTTGTTAACCAGAATATTTCAGTTATCGACTTCATCACTTAATTTTCCAAAATAATCAGGCTGTGGCCTGGCACAGTTGCAATGGCTTTGTTAGTTTAACTTTAAATCTTTATAAAACAATTCAAGATAACAAGTAGCGGCGTTTTTAATGGACAAGAAAAAACCTGAAGAGTCAGACAAACATGATGCATGTGTCAGGACTATTGCTGAAGACCTAAAAAAAGATAATTGGCTGGTTAAGGCGAATGCTGAAGGCTGGGAAAAACCTTCGGAGGTCGGCGGCATTATCCCAGATGTTTTGGCGCATAAAGGTTGTTTGAAACGAATTTGTCAAATAGTAAATGAAAAAGATTTTGAAGGCGACAAAACGCAGTGGAGAGATTTCAAGAACTACTGCAGAGAATACGACTTTCAACTGTATATTACAGACGAAAAAGGAAAACTCAAGCCATTTGACCCAGAGACTTTGGCAAAGAAATAAGAACACTATGTCCTAAGACGCTTCAATAAAAATGAATAATAATTTACTTGTTTGGTTTTCCATCGGCATATTTGTTTGCTCTAAGATAAGCAAAGGCGAATAAAGGTGCATGCTCATTGAAAGGGGAGAGCGTGTAAGGAGGGCATTAAAAATCAAGAACAAAACAAAAAATAAACCTAAAAACGAAGTAAAGGGCCAAACAAAAAACAAAGGAAAAAAGACGTGGAAGCAGCAGTAAAAAAAATAAGCGTAGAAAACTGATCGCAAGAAACGGTTCCTAACCTAAAATAAAATCCAAACGAATACTTTAATAAACCTTGAACTAGAGAATCCCCTCGAGGAATTGTTATGGAGTGGGGTATGAAAAACAGGTTAAGCCGACTTATCCAGAAAGACGGAAAAGCAGTCTTTTTACCCATTGATCACGGCTACTTCCAGGGACCAACCCATTGCCTTGAGAAGCCCGGCGAAACAATCAAACCGATTTACCAATACGCAGACGCCTTAATGTTAACTCGTGGCATACTGCGCAACTGCATCGACCCCGCGATCGAGAAACCCATCATCATGCGTGTTTCAGGCGCCGTCTCCGTTGTCGGCGAAGATTTAGCTAACGAAAGCATCGTCACATCTATGCAAGAAATCCTACGGCTAAACGCATCCGCCGTCTCGATGTCAGTTTTCGTGGGAAGCAAATACGAAAACAAAAGCCTATCCAACTTAGCAAAACTCGTCGATGAATGCGAAGAGTTCGGAATCCCGGTCATGGCGGTTTCAGCAGTTGGGAAAGAACTTGAAAAAAGAGAAGCACGCTACTTGGCGTTGGCAGCAAGGATTTCAGCTGAAATAGGCGCACGCGTCGTCAAAACCTACTATTGCGAAAACTTCCACAAGGTTGTTGAAGGATGCCCAGTGCCGGTTGTCATGGCAGGCGGACCCAAAACTGAAACCCAAAAACAAGTCTTCGACTTCGTTTACGAGGGCATGCAAGCAGGCGCAATCGGCGTGAACTTAGGCCGCAACGTTTGGCAAACCGAATGCCCAGTTGCCGCCATACGGGGCATAAGAGCAGTTGTCCACGACGGCTACACTCCGCAGGAAGCAATGGACCTCTACGAACAGGTAAAAGCTGGCAAAGCCTGATCAGCTGTACTTCCTTTTTCGGTGAAGAATATGCTGACCGCCGTTTACTTTAACAATCATGATGTTCGCATCCAAGATATGCCGATCCCACAGATCGGGGAGGATGAGGCGTTGCTTAAGGTTATGGCAAGCGGTATCTGCGGCAGCGACGTTATAGAATGGTATCGTGTGCCTAAGGCTCCGATTGTTTTAGGTCACGAGGCAACAGGCGTCATCGACAAAGTCGGCGATAAAGTCAATAAGGTAAAAGTGGGCGACCGCGTTTTCGTTTCCCACCATGTCCCATGTAACCAATGCCGTTACTGCAAAAGAGGTTTCCACACAGCCTGCCACACGCTGCATACGACAAACTATTACCCAGGCGGCTTCTCACAGTACATCCGAGTGCCAAAAATAAACATTGACTTCGGCATCTACAAGTTGCCCAACGACATGTCCTATGAAGAAGGCACTTTGATCGAACCCCTAGCATGCGTTTCACGGGGACAGCGTTTGGCTGACCTGAAAAAAGACGATACCGTGCTGATTATCGGCAGCGGCATCGCAGGAATCCTGCACACGCAGCTTGCCAAATTCAAAGGCGTAAGAAACATAGTGGTCTCAGACATTAACCCGTACAGGCTGGAGCTTGCCAAGAAATTCGGCGCAACCCACACCTTGGACGCCAGAGACAACTTACCCGCCAAACTCAAAGAAGCCAATAACGGCAAGCTAGCCGACCAAGTTATCGTCTGCACGGGAGCAACGTCTGCGGCGCTTTCAGCGCTGGATTGTGTGGACAATGGCGGAACCATCCTGTTCTTCGCGGTTCCCGACCCGAGCGTGAAGTTGCCCGTACCGATTAACCAGTTCTGGAGAAACGAAATAAAGATCCAGACAAGCTACGGCGCCGCACCAAACGACCTGGAAGATTCCCTGCGGGTTCTAGCAACGAAACGGCTGGATGTTAAAGACATGATTACACATCGGCTCCCGTTAAGCGAAGCGCAGGAAGGCTTCCGACTGATGGCTGAAGCAGGACAATCCCTCAAAGTCATCTTGGAACCTAACAGGGCATGAGGCACGTAAAATGATATACATGTTTTGGATGTCAAGAAACATAAGCACTGAAAACTGAATTGGGTTTTTGCTTAAGAGATAAAAAGAAAAACCTACATACAATCTTTCATGTCAAACTTGTTGGATGTGCTTAGCGAGAGGCGGAGCGTAAGGAAATACCAAGCCCGACCTGTCCCAGAAGAGCTAGTCAAGAAGGTTTTGGAGGCTGCTGGTTGGGCGCCTTCAGCGCATAACGCTCAACCATGGCGATTCATAGTATTAGCGGACCCACAGATGAAACGGGGACTTGCTGTGACTATGGCGAAGGCATGGACCGCTGACGCTACAAAAGATGGGGTCTTCATTGAGCCAGAAAAATTTAAGCTTCGGATTGAACGATTCGCCGATGCGCCAATACTAGTGCTCGCGTGCTTCTGCATGGAGGGGATGGAGAGGCTTCTTGATATTGAAAAGCAGAGGTTGGAGAGGGATTTGGCTTCGCAGAGTTTGGCGGCGTCGCTGCAGAACGTGTTGTTGGCGGCGCATAGCTTGGGTTTGGGGGCATGCTGGTTCTGCGCACCAAGTTTCTGCAAGCAAACCGTTCGGGAAACGCTGGAGATTCCAAAGGAAGTTGAACCTGAGGCGTTGGTTACGTTGGGTTACCCTGCTGAGGAGCCACTGGCGCCAGCAAGGAAGGTGCTTGATGAATACTGTTTTAGGGAAAAGTGGGGCCACAGTTTAGTCTGACTAAATTTCTAAGTCTGCCAGTGTTTCAAGTTTCACTTAAGACTATCAAAGCTCTAAACTAAGAAAGCACATCTCGAAATCTTTCGCACCGTAGAACAGCTTCGAGTAGTAACAAGAAACCTTAAAAAACAAAAGAGGCTTACTCTTTCTTGTCAGGAATAAAATCCATCGAAATCGAGTTCACGCAGTGCCTTGTGTCCTTTTCGGTGAAGTGTTCACCTGCGAAAACGTGTCCCAAATGGGCTCCACAGTTAGCGCATTCAATCTCCGTCCGCATTCCGTCAGGGTCAGGCATCCGTTTTACAGCACCCGGAATTTCTTCGTCGAAGCTTGGCCACCCACAGTTGGCTTCAAACTTGTTTTCTGAACGGTAAAGTGGAGTCCTGCAGCGTTTGCAGACGTAGGTGCCTTTGTCCCAAAAAGCGAAGTATTTGCCAGTAAAAGGAGCTTCTGTGCCTTTATCCTCGATAACATGTTTCTCTTGAGGAGAAAGTTTAGCAATTGGTTTCTGAGAAGCAGACATAAAAATCACAATTAATAGTGGTGTAGCCACGTAAAAAAAGCTTCTGCAAGCTTTTCGTTGCCGACAACCAAATATAGGCGAACGCAAATTACCATATTGGTTTTAAAAATGGTTGAAATTACTAGGGTTTTTTGGAAAAAAGCTTATACCTCTGATAATGTTTTGCTCGGCGAGATAGAAAGCGCTGAAGTTGACATGACTAGTTGGCAGGTTACAAGCCTCTACGTTGGGCTGACAGATGAAGCAGCGAAGGCGTTGGGGTTCAAAGTGCCGTTCCTCGGCAAAGTAGTTGTCTGCCTCCCTGTGTCCACCGTTCAAACTTTGGCAGACAGCGCCATGCTAAACAAATCCGCTGCCGAGCTACGTGACCTTAAACAATGCAAAGAATAGCAAGGCCTCTTTTTAGCGGCTGTTCCCCACAGTTTGGCGATAGCTGTCAATAGCCCAGAAGCGCTCACCCACTCTTTTCTCTTCAGGTTGACCCGAATGTCGTCCCCGGAGGAAAAGAGAAAGAAGCGCACCAAATACAGCAACTAACCCGACAATCCATGCTGCAACTGTAAAGGGCGAAGGCATCGAAGACTTGACGGAGATAACAGACAGTGTTGGGGAAGCAGCTTGAGGTACAACAGATACATTGAATTGTGAGCTGGCGTAAACAAGCACCAACCCACTTATCGTCTCAGCCAAAAGCAGAATAAGAAACACAATGACAGGCTTCCTCATTTTTCCACCGTTCTTCTTGGCGCTTTTAGCTGTTAAAAGGTTTATTGTCAACGTTTCTTGACTAAGTGGCAGAAATTCAGTCAAGGTTTCTTGACTAAGCGGCTAAAAGATTATAGTTTACTTTCAGTCACCTCTCCACTCTGCAATATGTCTTGTTCTTCGGTTATTTTAAATACCCAAACATTACATCATGTTGCAACGTGTGAATACAATGAAGGATGAAAACGAAGACGACCAAAACCAAGAAGACGAAGCACAAGAGGAAACCTCAGAAAAACAGACTGCACCATCCAAGCCAAAATACGAATTCATAGAAGACCTCCCAGGAGTCGGACCAGCGACCGCGCAAAAGCTCCGTGAACTCGGATATCACCAAGTGGAATCCTTGGCCATGGCTACAGCGCGAGAACTGGAGCCTGTTGGAGTAAGCGAGAAAAAAGCTGCCCAAATCATACAAGCAGCACGCTCGACCCTAGGTGTCTCATTCATCCGCGCAGACGAACTTTTCAAAATGCGAAAAAACGTCTTGCGTTTGACCACAGGGAGCAAAGCCTTAGACAAAGTGCTTGACGGCGGATTAGAAACCCAGACGATATCGGAGTTTTACGGCGAATATGGCAGCGGGAAAAGCCAAATCTGCCATCAACTCTGCGTTAACGTCCAGTTGCCTCCGGAGAGAGGCGGACTCAACGGCGCTGCATTATATGTTGACACGGAAAATACTTTCAGGCTTGAACGTATCGTTCAAATGTCCAACTTTTTAGGTTTAGACCCTGACACAGTAGTTAAGAACATCATTTACGCTGAAGCCTACACTTCAGACCATCAGATGTTCCTTCTCGAAAACGCCGATGAAATAATCAAGCAAAACAACATCAAACTAATTATAGTAGACTCTCTAACAGCGCATTTTCGAAGCGAATATCTTGGAAGAGAAATGTTGGCTTCAAGACAGCAAAAGCTGAACAAGCATATGCATAAGCTGATCGGTTTAGCCCGGGCATTCAACGCGGTTGCAGTTGTAACTAACCAGGTAATGGCGAAGCCAGACCAGTTCTTCGGCGACGCAATCCACCCCATAGGCGGAAACATCGTGGGCCATACAAGCAACACAAGGCTTTACCTTCGAAAAGCATCACATGGTCCAATACGGATTGCAAGGCTGGTTTCAAGCCCATATTTGCCGGAAGGAGAGGAAATACTTAAAGTAACCGAGAACGGAATAGAAGATGTCTCTGAAGAGGAGAAAGCCACTAAAAGTCGCGGACGCTAAAACATGCCGATTTCACAAGCCCTTGTAACAAGGTACTTCCAACTCATAATCAGCAGGCAATTCACCGAAGCCGAACGCGAGTTGGAACGGGTAAAACAGAAAATGCAGAAAACAGATTGGAACAGAGGATACTTCCGTGCACTTTACGGTATCTACCTAGCGCGAAAAAACAGCGCCACAGACGACTACGCATTTTTATCAAAGATTGATTTAAGCGACAAAGTAGCCCTGCACAATTACAGAAAAGAGTTCCTAGAACATATGGGCAACGGCTTACACGGAGACTTTGACCGCGGATACTTTTCGGCATGGGCAGACTGCATGCGAATCCTAACCCGAATGGACATCGCGCCGCCGAACGGAAACGCAAAACCAAGCGAACCAGAAAAAATAGAAACACTACGAAGCGACAAGAGCCAAGCCACAATCGCGAATTTTTTCCAGAAAAACCAAGAATAATTCTTTAGTAATAAAATTAAGCGTAGATTTTGAACAGCGTAAAGAACAGGACGAAGAAGGGCAGCCATGCGAAGAAGTACATTATCACGGCTGTGCTCAATATTTTTGATTGCTTTTCTATCTTTTTTGAGTATATTGCCTTTAGCGGATAGTAGGATACTAGATAGATAAGAAGGGCTACTGTGAAGCTGTCGATCAAGCTGCTAAGGTCATTTAGGGGCAGATATAAAGCTAGAACCGCGCTTATGGCCCCTGCAACTACTCCCAATGAGACTCGAATCCAGTAAAGCTGAACAATAGGTGTCATGTCTTATGTAATCCTTGGCAAAGTATATTTTATCCTTACTTTAATAAGGTATTCGTTATATATTTAGTTAAATTGTTCAGCATAGTTCTTTGTTCACAATGGCTGAGGTCTAGTAAGTTTCAAATAGTCTTTGATTGCACGGGTGCTTGGCTGGGGCCACGATAACTGAGGATTCAGAAATGTTTGCGGAAAATTGCAGGAAATGTGGGAAACAGTTTGTTCACATCCTTAATCTTCAATCTTACGGCAATTATCGTATGTGCCCCAGCCTTTACCAATCCCTTTGGTCCAACTTCATTACCAACGGAACCGAAATCTACTGCGGTCCTTCAAACGGATCCAAATCACCTCTTCCAAAAGTCAAAACAAACCATTGCATATATTGCAACCAAAAAATGGTAAAGATGGCTGCAGTTGTAGGAATGAAACACTTTGAAGTTTGTCCTTCTGCCTTCGGTCTTTTTCTCTGCGCTTACCAAACTGAACAGAGAGGAATTACCACAAAGATTTTCTGCGAACCAAAGCCAGAAGTGAAAGCAAAAATAGCTAAACCTTACGCATCAGACCGCAAAACTAATCCTATCTAAGCAAAAGTTACTTTCACGAAACAATCTTCTCTGCTAACGATTAATTTTCAGAAGAAGTCATGATTAGAGTAAACCCTAAGAATAAACGGTCCGCTTATGGGGGGCAGCATTTGCAATTGTTGGTGTTGAGCCATTTTTTGTGCCACTTGAAATTCTCACAACCTTCTTTGGATTCGCAGCACATGCATTGGTCTTCGCTTGTAGCTTTGTTTATCATATCGATTAGTTCCTTCTCCGCTTTAGGATCAAGGCAAAGCTTTTTGACCTGTTTTTCAAATTCACCCGTCAAACGCACAAACTCCATTGTAATTCTAACCCAAGCAGATATTCTTTAACATAATGGTGCCGAAGCGGGACCTGAATGCTCCATTCGGTGGAGACATCACCCGCGTTCCCCTTTTTTGATTTTCTCTTGATTTGAACCAAAAAGCTTTTTTTATTTGAAGGAAAAAACATAAGAGTCTAGTAAGGTCGATTTGTTTAGAGATAAGTAGTCTACATGGAGTGTTTTATGTCTGTACTATTGGTGCGCTGTTTAGATGTATTGTCAAAGATTTGCAAACTCAAGATAACGATCCTGATGACTATCTAAATAATCCGAAGGGCGACATCAACAATCCAAATTACGACATCAACAACCCGAATAGCGCGATTAATAGTCGGTACAGTTCCATTAATGATGCTTCAAGTAATGAAAAGAACAAGGAACTACGAAGGAATGTTCTTAGAGAACTTATCAAAATGTATTTGTCCGATTATCTGTCTGAAGAACAAGCAAAGAAACTTGTCGAAGAGTATGTCCCATAACTCGCAGACTTTAGACGTTCCATATAGTTTTGGCTTGTATTGATACAGGGGATGCGATTCAAACCCTCTAAGTCGAGGAGATGTCGCCGGCATTTCCCTTTTTTTATTCAATCAGTTGTATCTTACAAGTGCATTATTGGGTTATCCAGATTCTCTTCGGGTGGTTTTACATTTTGTGCATCTGAAGAATGTAATTGTTGAATGGATAGTCTCGTCTGCCGCTTCAACGTTCCAAGTTTCGCTTTCGGTGTTTCCGCATGTTTCACACACCAAACGAATTGTCGGAAGCTGCCTAAGTTGTGCCTCTTTGCTTTGGTCTATGACCGCGATTTCAGCTACTTTCCCAAGTTGCAGGCTTATTTTTTTGTTCGATTCTTTAAGTTCCATTGGTTTTTGGTATTTACATTTTGGGCATCTAAGTGTGAAAGAGACCTTTTTTGCTGTTTGAAGTATCGATCCGCATTTTGGGCAGAAGTCCATTATATTCACCTGCGTAAAGATACTTGCGGGTAAGTTTCATTTTCTTCTTTGTATCTTTCTGGGTGCCTATGCTTATCACTTATCCAAGTTACTTTGCTTTCCAATATGTTTCGCCCCAAGAGTACACATCCCTTTAACTATAAGGAGATTGTAGCGTCCCCGATAAGACAAACATTAACTCAAACATCACCATGGAAGAACACTAATCATGTTTGACTTAACCAGACCAAGTGACAGAAGTAGGCGAGATGAAATCATGGCAAAAACTTAAAGTCACAAAGCGTAGAATAGGATAATCGTTGCGTAAAATGGGATACGGCTCAATAGTTGCTGGTATCGGTGGTTTTATGGTTATTTACAGTGTCAAAAAGTCTTAAATTTGAATAACATAAATATAGACTATCAATGTCAAACAAATCCAATTATTCTGACAAAAAGTTTCTTTATCCAATACTAATTGGCTTGTTTCCTATACCGTTATTCCTAGTTCCCTTTGCCCATGCACAAGCTAGTGTGACAACAACCTCAGAAACCAATCAAATATATTTTGTCATAGCTATTCTAATTGTCTTAATTTTCTATAGCATCTATAGATGGAGAAAAAGAAATCCCTGATTGGCGGTAAAAACATAAGGGATTAAGCTATGGAAATAGAAGCTTCAAGTTAGAGGTTTTTCTTTCTCCATAAAGTCTCTTTCTTGGATATCAACTTGTTTTCTATCTAAGAAAGCAGTGTACGGCTGAAAAACTTAATCCCGCATTCATAAAATCTTTTTATGAGTTAAGTCAAACTGCTTTTGACTCAAAATGAAAAGTAAACAAAAGCTTGAAATCTGCAATGAGCTCCCAATTACTATCGACTTGTTAGATTTAGACATCGTTTGCATCGTTGAACAAATAGTTGGGGAAGCCTTCATCAAAGAACCAAAGAAAAGAAGAAAAGCTTAAGCTTTCTGGCTGCAACTGGCAGAAGAGTTCGCATTTCCAACCATAACAAAAAGCTAGTTGGTTTGAGAGGGAAAAAAGGGAATTTGCGCAGTAGTTGGAAATCGGGATCCATTTTTCTGCATTATTCTTCTTGCTTTGTCGGCTCTGCCACAAGGCATCTCTTCTATAACCAAATTTCTGCCTCGAAAACGACTAGTTTAATGAATTCCCGTTAATGCGATACAAATAGATTAATTACTAAAAACCGCCCTTGATGGTTTAACATGCGCAAGAAAGAATTCACAAGCTTCGACATTGCAGCCGCCGTCAAAGAACTAAAGCTGGCAATTACCGATTCCAGAGTGAACAACATCTATCAGCTTGACGAGAAGACCCTGGTTTTCAAGCTTCACAAGACTGATGCGCCGCCCATTAAGCTTATTTTGGAAGCGGGCAGAAGGCTACACTCAACCGTCTACGCGCCAGAAAGCCCTGCTACGCCGCCCGAGTTCTGTATGTCGTTAAGAAAGTACTTGCGCAGTGCTTGGCTTGTCGGCATTGATCAGTACGAGTTTGAGAGAATTGTAACGGTGACCTTCAGAACCAAGGATGGTTTGCTCAGTTTGGTTGCAGAGCTTTTCGGGGAAGGCAACATAATCCTCACAAGCGAGAAAAACCAGATTATGCAGGCATTGTTCTTCAAGCGGATGCGAGATCGAAATATTCTGCGAAACGAAACCTTGATGTTGCCACCTCCAAGCGGCAAAAACCCTTTTAAACTTACCATACCCGAACTGCAGGAAGGTTTGGAGAAAGCAGGCGAAACTGAAGTGGTGAGGGCGATGTCACGTTTTCTGGGCATAGGAGGAGTATACGCGGAAGAGATGCTCCTTAGGGCGGGAGTGGAGAAATCCAAACCTTGCAAAAATTTAACATTTGACGAAGCCAAAGGTATTTTTGATGGACTCCAAGGCTTGCTTTCTAAATTAGCGGAGGATAATTTGGAGCCCAACATAGTTCTTGACCAAGACGGAAGCTTTCTTGATGTAGTTCCCCTGAAACTCAAACGTTATGAAGGATTCAAAACTCAAGATTATAAGACGTTTAACGAGGCGGCGGATGAGTTTTTCCTCCAAGTAATAGCTGCTGAAAAAGCGGTTGCCAGCGTTGAAGTTGCTAAGCTTAAACAGGAAGCTGAACGACTCAAACGGGTAGTCGCTGACCAAGAAAAATCCATCAGCCAAGAAGAGAAAAAAACCGAAGTCGACAAAAACATCGGCAACACAATCTACAGCCACTTGAACACACTCCAAACATTCACAGAAACTCTGCTCAGGGCAAACAGGGAAGGAAAAGACTGGGCCACCATAGCTGAGGCTTTGGAGGCGAAAAAAGGCGGCAAAGAACCTTATGCCTGGGTTGAATCTTTTGACGGACGCAACCTATCCCTGAACATGCATATCGAAGGGCTGAAGTTCAGCATTAGCCTGCGTCGCTCGATTTACGAAAACGCCAACGAGTACTACGAACGCGGAAAAAAGGCGAAACAGAAAACCGAGGGTGCGCAATCGGCGCTGGAGGAGTCCAAGAAACGGTTAGCTCAAATTGAAAAAGAGCTTGCCCGAGCTGAGGAGCTTAAGAGTCTTAAGCCAGGCGAGATTGTGGAAGCGCTTGCCAAACGTAAATTGGAGAGAGAGAATAAAGAGTGGTACGAGAAATTCCGTTGGTTCACCTCTTCCGATGGGTTCTTGGTGGTTGCAGGCAAGGACACGGTCAGCAACGAGGTACTTATAAAAAAATATACCACTCAAGAGGACGTTGTGTTTCACGCTGAAATTTCAGGAGCACCCTTCACAGTTGTGAAGGCTGAAGGCAAAACTATACCCGCGCAAACGCTTCGTGAATCTGGCGAATTCGCCGCGTCTTTTTCACGGGCCTGGCGTGAAAACGCAGGTTCAGCGGATGTTTACTGGGTCAAAGTTGACCAGCTCAGCAAGAGTGGTCCTTCAGGCGAATCTGTTCCGCATGGCGCATTCGCAGTAGTGGGCAAACGAAACTGGATACGGGGAGTGGCTCTTAAGGTTGCTATTGGCACAACGCTTAATGATGAAACGGGCTTTGTCGGTGGACCAGTAGATGCAGTGAAAGCAAAGACCAAAGCTTATGTCATTTTGTTGCCGGGCGATTACATGGGCAAGGAGCTTTTACAGCGGATTCTTAGGTCACTGATGTTCAAGTTGCCCAAGGAGCAGCGAGAAAAATCAGGAAAAACCTCAATTGAACAAATCAGAGAATACGTGCCCTACACGAAGGGAACTATATCTGAAAAGGCAGCTTAGCGCAAAAATTGAAGCTCGCGGGCTCGACCTTCGGTGAAAGATCTTCGCAAATCTTAAAAGTTAAGCAGGCTGATTCTAACTTGGATGGGTATGAATAGAGCAATTGCCGCCTTGGTTCTCGTGTTAGCCTTATTTTTTTGCGCAATTGCGGTGCAGCCCGTTCATTCCGCGGTTTCAGGTATCATTTACATCAAACCCAACGGCACCGTCACCCCTTCCTCAGCGCCAATTCACCAAATTGGAGAAACCTACACTCTTACAGGCGACATAGAGAACCCGATTATTGTGGAAAAAGACAACATCGTCCTCAACGGAGCAGGCTACATGCTTCAAGGCGACGGAAGCGGCGTAGCATTAAATTTGACCTGTAGCAACGTAACTGTGGAAAACTTCAAAATCGGGAATTGGCAGGCAGGCGTACTGGGCGTTTTCAACAACAACACCGTCCAAAACTGCCAAATTACCGGCTGCCAAAGCGGCTTTAAGATTTACGCCCAATATTACGACATAGTGGGGAACACAATCGTTATGAGCAGTGAGGGCATCCGCATTGGACCCGGCGGGCTCAACTTCATCGCTGGCAACGACATCACGAATAACAGTGTAGGGCTTTATCTTTTCGATTCGGGCAACGTGATTGTTCAGAACAACATTTCAAACTGCAACCAAACCGCAATAATTTTAGATACTACAGGATGGAGCCAAACCGTCTACCATAACAACTTTGTCAACAACAAACAAAACTTAGTTGACCAAACGGTAGGTTACCCCCAAAGACCTCTGCAGTCAGCAGTTCCTGCGTGGGACAACGGTTCCAGCGGCA
>Ga0074045_10002745_pt1 | contig 16164 bp, 13 predicted proteins | sample BogForMeECP23OM2_FD_94442 | JGI IMG/M metagenome (GOLD analysis project Ga0074045, IMG submission 94442) | Bog forest soil microbial communities from Calvert Island, British Columbia, Canada - Bog Forest MetaG ECP23OM2 | ecosystem: Environmental > Terrestrial > Soil > Wetlands ...
ATGCGTGCAACCAGAAAACCAACCGCGACCCGGTGATGCAGTTGGACGAAGACGTGGTACGCAACGCGCTGGAGGGTCTCGAGCAGCAGCGCATGGCTGGCCCCGCCCGCGGCGCCGACAGCCGCGTAACCAAATACGAGCAGCAGTTGCAGGAAGTATTTAATTTCACGCGTCCGGAGATTGCGGTTCTCTGCGTGCTCCTGCTGCGCGGTCCCCAGACGCCTGGCGAACTTCGCGGACGCGCCGAGCGTATGCATCGGTTCGAAACGCTGGACGATGTGCAATCGGCATTGCAGAAGCTGATGCAGCGCGAGCCGCCGCTAGCGAAGGTCCTGCCGCGCCAACCGGGAACGAAAGAATCTCGATATGCGCATCTGCTCGCCGGTGACGTGGTGGAAGCGGAAACGCCGGTGCAGGCTGCGGTGACAGGCGGAGACAATCCGGCTGATTCCAAGCGCATCACGCGTCTGGAAGAAGAAGTGGCGGAACTGCGGAGAGAAGTCTCGGAAGTGAAGGATCAGTTAGAGAGATTCCGGAGACAATTTGAATAGAATCTCACCGCCGAGAAGCGGAGAAATTCGATAGATTCCCCTGTGCTACCCAGTGCCCCCTGTGGTTATGAATTTGCTTTTCCTCCGCGTCCCGGGGCTGAAAACTACAGCACGCGCTCCTGCGTATAACCAGCCGCGCCCAATGCCGATATGATTTCGGCAATATGGTCGGGGCCCCGAGTCTCCATCGTAATTTCGATTGCGGTCTCGCCCAGGCCCACGCCGTGGTAAGCGCGGTCGTAGTCAGTCTCGACAATATTGGCGCGATGCTGCGCCAGAATTGACGTGAGGCGATTGAGCGCGCCGGGATAATCGGGCAAGTGGACGCGGAGACGCACCAGACGCCCGTCTTTGACGAGGCCGCGTTCGATGATGCGTGAGAGCAGCGTGACGTCGATGTTTCCGCCGCACACCAGCACAGCGACTTTCTTTCCGACCAGGGGCAGCTTGCGGTTCACGAGAGCCGCAATCGCGGCCGCCCCAGCGCCTTCGGCCAGAGTTTTTTCGCGTTCCAGCAGCAGCAGGATGGCGTTGGCGATTTCCTCTTCTTCGACGGTAACGATGTCGTCTACGTACTTCTGCACCAGCGGCAAAGTACGATCGCCGGCGCGTCGGACCGCGATGCCATCGGCGATGGTAGAGGCTGCCACGAGCGTCACCGGTTTGCCTTCCGCGACAGCAACTTTCATGGAGGGCAGACGCGAGGGCTGAACCCCGAAAACTTGAATCTTGGGGTTCGATTCCTTCAGCGCGCAGGCGATGCCGCCAATCAACCCGCCGCCGCCGATCGGAACGACAACCCCTTCAAGGTCAGGATGCTGCAGAATAAGCTCCAAGCCGATCGTGCCCTGTCCAGCAATGACGGCGTCGTCATCGAAGGCATGCACAAAGGTCAGGTGCTCAGCCTGGCTGCGGCGCACCGACTCTTCGTAAGCTTCGTCGTAGTTGGCGCCGTGCAGCACCACATCCGCGCCGTAGCCGCGCGTCGCCGAGACCTTGATGAGCGGCGTAGTCAGCGGCATGCAAATCTGGGCGCGGATACCGAGCTTGCCGGCGTGGTAGGCAACACCTTGCGCGTGATTTCCCGCCGAGGCGGCTATCACGCCCTGGGCGCGTTCTTCGTTGCTGAGCGAGAGCAACTTGTTCAGCGCGCCGCGCTCTTTGAAAGAGCCGGTGCGCTGTAGGTTGTCGAGCTTCAAATAGACCTGGTTGGCGGTGGACTCAGAAAACGTCTCCGAACGGGCGCAGGGCGAAAGGTAGATGGAGCCACGAATGCGACGCAAGGCCGACTGGATCTCATTGAGAGTGATCATTTTGTGACTGCAGCTCAGGATGCAAGGATGGCAACATCTTACCTGAAGGCGTATCCGCTCTCCCGCAGCTGCTTTCCCGTAGAGACGCGGTTTGCCGCGTCTCCCCCCGCAGGCCAAAGAGAGAGAGGCAAGGCCCTCTCTGACCCAGAGAAACGAAGGGAGTAGAGGGAACGGGTCCAGGTACAACTTCCGTAATGGCACTAACGGACAGGGGCTAAGCCCTTTCGAAACCTATGCAACCGTCAAAAGACGCGTCAGAATGGGCTTTTGGAGGAGTTCATCCCCTTGGGACTCATGCCTACTACGACTGGTACCGTTCTCGCCCCCCTTCCCGCCCATCGAAAATCTGTCGCGCGCGTCGCGTTGTTTGACTTGCCCGAGACATCTGTGCAACTGGTAACGGAGTGTTTCCGTCAATTTGGAATCGAAACCGTTCCGATTGCGCGCGAACAAGCCGATCGGCTGCGACGCGAAAAGTTCGAGGCCTGCGTTCTGCTCCTGGGAGAAGAAGCCGGCAGCATCATCGAGATGGCGCGAGCATCGGCTTCCAACAGCCGGATCGTCATTTACGGCTTGGGCGGCACCGCCCAGGATGCCTTGCGTTATTCGAAGTTGTGCATCAACGCGGTATTTCACGAACCGCTGGAGCGGTCGGCGGCCATAAAGCTGGTACGCTCGACTCGAATGCTGGTGCTGCACGAATTCCGCCGCTATGTGCGTGTCCCCGTCATGACTGAGGTTGGGATTATGATGAGCAACGGTAGCCGAATGACCGCCACCAGCCAGGAGATCAGTTCGGGAGGAATGTCGCTCAAGAGCAATCAGGTGCCGGAACAAGGAAGTCTGGTGGAAGTGTCGTTTTCTTTGCTGACGCTGCCGCGCGTCTGGGTGCGCGGGCACGTCACCTGGAAGAAAAGCAACAAGAGCTTCGGGATTCGGTTTGACCTAACCGACGAGCGGCGGCAACGAGTGAAGGAGTGGATCGTGGGTTATCTCGAAGTGTAGAAACCGCTGTCAGCTGCCAGTTGGACCTTTTCCAACCCAGATACAATATCGGCGTGAGTTCTTCTTCCGCCGCGGTCGAGCCTGAGCAGCCCCCCATTTCAGAAACGCGCCGATTCTCGTTCCGACAAAGAATCCTTTTGTGGCTCATCAGTTGGGCCAGCTACCTGGCGATTTCGCTGATCGGTCCCACTCTCCGCTATTCGATATCGTGGGAAGAACCACCCTCGCCGCCGGACGCGACTTACGAAAAGCCGGTTATCTATTGCTTCTGGCACCGGGCCGTCTTCCCAAGCGCGTGGTTATGGAGAAAGACTGGGATCGCCGTAATGGTCAGCCGCAGCTTCGACGGGGAATACATCGCTCGGACCCTCGGAAAATTTGGTTTCGTTGCAGTTCGAGGCTCAAGCAGCCGAGGCGGCGCAGAAGCCTTGCTCGGCTTGCGAAGTCAACTCGAACGGGGCACCTCGGTTGTATTTACGATCGATGGTCCACGCGGACCAAGATACGTGGCCAAGCCGGGACCGGTGCTGCTATCGCGTGCCAGCGCGGTGCCGACGGCGGCATTCTACGTGGCGCTCAGCGATGCCTGGGTTTTGAACACCTGGGACGCGCTGATGATCCCGAAGCCGTTTTCGAAAGCGCTGGTGCGGCTCAGCGCCAAAGTGCAAGTTCCCGCTGAAGCCGCCGATTCAGAGATGAACGCGCAGATGGCGGAGTTCCACGCGCGACTACAGACGGCGCTCGAACGCGTCACCCGGTTCGCCGAGGAGCACGTTGCGCGGGTAGGATCGCCGGAGTTTCCTACCATCAAGGGCTAGCCCTGGACCAACATCCGTTTGACCGATTTCCACAGCGCACGATAGACTGGTTGAGTTTGCCTGTACTTGCGGACCCGTTCTGGGGCCGCGCCGCGTTTCCGGTCAGAAGCCGCAGCGGGAAAACAGCAAGCATACGGATGGTATCTGCGGAGTTGCGCTCGGCTTGGACGGGCGAGAACGCCCCTCCCTACACGAGAATAAGAGGAGAGTTTATGTACGCGGTGATCCGCGCAGGTGGAAAGCAGTATCGGGTAGCCCCGGGCGATGTGATCCGGGTCGAAAAACAAGCCGACACCGATGGACGGGTCGAGTTCGGCGACGTGTTGGCGGTTTCTCCGGAGGCCGGCAGCGTCGTGCCTGCGGGGTCGGGGGCCAGCGTAAGCGGCGAGGTGGTCGAGCAGGGACGCGGCAACAAGATCCTCGTCTTCCACTACAAGCGCAAGAAGCAATACAAGAAGCTGCGCGGACACCGGCAGGACTATACCGCGGTCCGGATCACCGAGATTGCTTTTGACGGCCAGTCGTTCAAAGCGCCCGAACTCCCGAAAAAAGAGAAAAAGGTGAAGCAGACGCACGAGGCCGGCGAAGCAATAGAGGCGAAGACTTCAAAGCGACCGGGGAAAAAGGCAACGAAGCCCGTAGCGCATGCGCACGCGAAAAAATCGGCGCCGAAGAAGGCAGCGGCGAACAAGAAAAAAAAGTAGCAAATCCCTCCCCTTAGACGAGCTCAGGGGCGGGGTGACAATTTAAGTTGGGACAATCGAGTTTGCAATGACGAGAAATTGGAAATACTGGCAACTGGCCACTGGAAACCGGAAACTGACTTATGGCGCATAAAAAAGGACAAGGCACTTCACGAAATGGGCGCGACTCGAACGCGCAGCGGCTTGGCTTTAAGGCATTCGGTGGACAATTGGTGCCCGGCGGCACCATCATCGTCCGCCAGCGCGGCACGCGGGTTAAGCCTGGGCTGAACGTTGGACGCGGCAAGGATGACACTCTCTTCGCCAAGATCACGGGACGCATCAAATTCCTCGACAAAGGATCAATGGGCAAGTTTGTGATGGTCGAGCCTGAAGCTGCGGAAGCGAAGTAGGTCTGGCTGTAGATCCGGAGCTTGCCCCGTCTTTTTGGACGCGGCGGCAGACGCGGCGAGCCGCGTCTCTACGAGACATTTACCAGCCTCGGCTTCGAGTCGAGGCTTTTTCGTTGCAACGAAATTGCCAGGTTTAGTTCGGCTTGGACGGCTGACCACCACGGCTAAGGACGGCCCTTCCTACGTTAGCCTTGCTGGACACACGCCATGTTTATCGATGAAGCCAAAATTCGTGTCAAAGCCGGCGACGGTGGCAACGGCTGCATGGCATTCCGGCGGGAGAAGTTCGTTCCGCGCGGCGGCCCGTCGGGCGGCGACGGCGGCAAGGGCGGCGATATCTGGATGGAGTCGAGCGAACGCCACAATACGCTGGTGCATTTCCGTTTCAATCCGGAATACAAGGCCGAGCGCGGACGCCACGGCGAGGGCTCGAAGAAAACTGGCCGCGACGGTGAAGGGATTGTCCTGAAAGTGCCGGTGGGCACAATCGTTTTCGACGAAGATACGGGCGAGAAAGTCTACGATTTTTCGCGCGCCGACGAACGTGTGGTGATCGCACGCGGCGGCCGCGGCGGCCGCGGCAACGCGCAGTTTGCCACTTCCACGCATCAAACGCCGCGCGAGCACGAAGAAGGACGTCCGGGTGAAGAGCGCAACTTCCGCCTGGAGCTAAAGCTGCTCGCCGATGTCGGGCTGGTGGGTTATCCGAATGTAGGCAAGTCGACGCTCATTTCGGTCATCTCGGCGGCGAGGCCGAAGATTGCGGATTATCCCTTTACCACGATCGAACCCAACCTCGGTGTCGTGCTCGCGGGTGACAAGGGAAAAGAAGAGAGTTTCGTGGTCGCCGACATTCCAGGCTTGATCGAAGGGGCGCACGCTGGATCGGGCCTCGGCACACAATTCCTGCGTCACATTGAGCGCACGCGTTTGCTGGTGCACATGGTGGACGTCTCCGACAGTAGTGGCCGCGGAGACGTGGTGAAAGACGTTGAGGTGATCCGGGGCGAACTGACGAGTTTTGGAGCGGGCCTGGAGAAGAAGCCGACACTGATGGTCGCGTCCAAAATCGACGTAGCGAATCCGGAGAAGCTTAAGAAACTGAAACAGTGGTCGGCGCGCAAGAAGCTGAAGCTTTATCCGATTTCCGCGGTGACCGGCGAAGGGATTGAGAAGCTGAAGTACGCAATGGCGGAGGAAGTGAAAAAGGTGCGAGAATCCTTGGCCACATCAGAAGAGATTCGCCTTTCGAAATCGAGCGCCTGACCGTAATTTTGGAACGCTCGGTTCGTATCAGGGTAGCTCTTGACAGCCTGCGGAAAAATCCCCCGCGCGTGATTTTGGGTCGCGCAGCGCTTCAGCGGAGTAGTAATGCCATTGTTTTCAATGCCTCTTGGCCGCTGAGGTCGGGCTTTTTTGACTCCCCCTTTTAAGGGCTGCCCCTTAGCCCCGCCGTGCTAGAATTTCCAGAGCTTTGGACCCTATACGCTGTACCCTGGACCCTAACTCTTGATCGAACTTGCACCCTCGATACTCTCGGCGGATTTCGCCCATCTGGCAGACCAGGTGGAACTGGCGACGGCCGGCGGCGCCAGCCTGATCCATGTAGACATCATGGACGGACATTTTGTGCCTAATCTGACGATCGGGCCTCCCGTAGTGAAATCTCTGCGCCAGGCAACCCGGCTTCCGCTGGACTGCCATTTGATGATAGAAAATCCGGACCAGTACATCGCGGATTTTGCAGAAGCGGGAGCGGATTGGATCTCGGTGCATCAAGAGGCGTGCCGGCATTTGAACCGGACGCTGAACCTCATCAAGAGCCATGAATGCAGCGCGGGAGTGGTGATTAATCCGGCGACGCCGGTGGGGACACTCGGTGAAGTACTCGACATCGTCGACTACGTGCTGGTGATGAGCGTGAATCCGGGGTTTGGGGGGCAGAAGTTTATCCCATCGACCCTGCATAAGATGAGGAAGTTGGCGGAAATTCGTTCGGCGCGGGGATACCAGTTCCGCATCGAAGTAGATGGCGGCGTCGGGATGGACACGGTGACGGAAGTGGTTAACGCCGGAGCGGAGATTCTGGTGGCGGGGAATGCGGTGTTCGGCAAGGGTGATGCCAAGGTGAATGCGCACGCACTGCTGGAAGCAGCCCGGAGCGCCAGTTTGCAGCGGGTGTAGTTTCAGGATTTGAGGTGTTGTAATGATGCGTCGGAATTCCATCGTTGTCCTTCTCGCGCTGCTGCTGGCTTTGACGGTGGCGTGTACGAACAAGAAATCGGTGAATCCGCTGGCGAACGTAGGGTCGAAGCAGCCCGACAAGGTGCTGTTTGACCGCGCCATGGATGCCATGAAACACAACCGCTTCGACGTGGCTCGCATGACGCTGCAGACCCTGATCAATACCTATCCGGATTCGGAGTTTATCGCGCGAGCCAAGCTGGCCGTGGCGGATTCGTGGTACGCCGAGGGCGGTACGACGGCGATGCAGCAGGCCGAGATCGAATACAAGGATTTCCGGACGTTCTTTCCCAACATGCCGGAAGCGGCCGAGGCACAGCTGAAGGTGGCCAACATCCACTATCAGGAGATGGAAAAGCCGGACCGTGACTACACACACGCGATGCGGGCGGAGGAGGAATACCGGGCGCTGATCATGGAGTATCCCGACAGCAAACTGGTGCCGCAGGCGAAACAGCGGTTGCGCGAAGTGCAGGAAGTGCTGGCGCAACGGGAGTTCGACATCGGGAGGTTCTATTATCTGCGCATGGCGTATCCGGCGGCGATTGCGCGGCTGAAAACGCTGGTCGATCGCTATCCCTTATACAGCGGTGCGGACGACGCGCTGTATCTGCTGGGGCAGTCGTACGAAGCCGAAGTTAATGTGATCCGGAAGAATCCGCGCATGAGTGAAGTGACCAAAACCAGGATGATTGAGGACGCAACCAAGGACGCGGCGTCGGCGTACTCGAGGATCATCACGCGGTATCCTGCGATGGATCGGGCGGTAGATGCCAAGGCGCGGCTGGAGGCGCTACATCAGCCGGTGCCGCGGCCTACGCGAGCGGCGCTCGAAGAGAGCAAGAAGGAACAGGCAAGCCGGCGTGAAGAGGGCATACTGGCGAAACAGCTTGGGACCTTCGAAAAAGGTCCCGACGTTTCCAAGGCTTCGCGAGTGGGCGAGCCGGCGATGGTGGATCCGGAGCCGGTGACGGCAACCGCCGTGGTGCAACAGATGGCCCTCGCCGCCCGAGGCGGGGGCGGCGACAACAAGGTCAGCGTGGAAACAACGAACGGGGTTGTACAGCCGAACCAGGAGGCGCCGCGTTCGGATACTCCAGCAGCAACCTTGGGCTCGGCAACGGCTCCAGAACAGCCCGCAACGCCGGCAAGTGTTGCCGATCCGAATGAACTGAAGCCGAACGTTGAGACCGACCCGACCGCGCTTCCCCCTCTGCAGCAGAACAACCAACTGGATGGCAGCGGCGGCGCATCGAGCTCTGCCTCTGCCGGTGCGCCGGCGAAAACTGAGGAGCTGGCGGATATTTCTTCGAGCAAGAAGAAAAAGAAAAAAGGTCTGGCGAAGCTGAACCCGTTCTAGCCGATTGCCGAATATTCCAAGCTTCTCAACGAAAATGGGACCGGCACGAGTTTGCTCGTGCCGTAAAGTGGTTAAAAAAGTGTTCGCGCCTTAGTTAGCGCCTGAGGCGCACTTTTTGCGCCCTTGACTGGTTTCTGCAACCTCGGCAGCCTGAGGTTACCAAAGGCACAACCGCCCCATAAATGGCTCACCCCCCAACGGACTAGGAACGGTCGTAACCTGTTACCTCTGCAGGAATCGTTGACTTAGGTTGAGGGACAAGGTAGTTTCGCGTTATCTCTCCCTTTTTGTCGAAGGATGACGCTTGGCGCGGAAAATACTTCTTGCCGATGACAGTGTAACCGCCCAGAACATGGGGCGAAAAATCCTGGCCGATGCCGGGTATGACGTCGTCACGGTCAACAACGGATCTGCCGCCCTGAAGCGGATCACCGAAGTCAAACCCGATCTGATTGTGCTGGATGTATATATGCCCGGCTACAGCGGGCTGGAAGTCTGCCAGCGACTGAAGGATGCGGACGAAACGGCGCACATTCCGGTGCTGCTGACCGTGGGCAAGCTCGAACCTTTTAAGCCGGAAGAAGCCCGCCGTGTCAGGGCTGACGCTCACATCGTGAAGCCATTCGAGGCCAGTGAGTTGCTGACCGCGATCACGCGACTGGAAGACCGCATGGTGCCGCAGCAATCCGATGGCGCGCGCTTCAGTTCGTCGGTTTCGGGCGTGGAGCGGTTCGGCGGCGACGGGGGCGGAAGGAAAACGGAAGGTGACCCGGAGGCTGATACGGGATGGAAGAGCCGGCTGCGTTTTCCGTCGAAGAAAAAGAGGGAAGAACCCGAACCAGAACCAGAAGATGTCGCCGCCGCAGCGCCCTTCCGGGATTTCCGGGGGAAGGGGAAGGGCAAAACTGCCGCCAGCTTCAAAGTGAAGGAGCCGCCGCCGCCCGGACAGGAGCCTGGCCTCGTTCCAGACATTCCGCGCGACATCACGCCGGAAGAGTTGGACGCACTTAGCGCGTTGGCCGCGCAACTCGATGGGCCTATTCCAGCGGCTGAGGCTCTTGCGCCGCTGGCGGAAAAGATGGGACCGGTGGAGACTTCGGCTGCAGAGATTGCGCCAGCCAGAACCGAACCGGCAAAGATCGAAGCGGGAGTTCCTGCCGCTGCCGCAGAAGCCAAACAAGCGGAAGCCAGCCAAGAAGAGACCAAGGAAGCTAAGAATCCGGCTCCGCCGGCCGTTGAGATCGTTGAGCCTTCTGCGGCAGCCGTTGCGGCCCCGGCGTTGGTTGTCGGAGAGAAGAGTGAAAGAAAGCGCGAAGTCGAGATTCCCGCCGTGCCGGCGGCCGAACCTGTCGCGGCCGTTGCCACTGCTGCTGTGGCTGAAGTACACCAGCAACGAGCAGAGCCTTCAGAAACCCCGAATTCCGAAACGCCGGCAGCGGTTGTCCCAGCGGACGCAGCCGTCCTGGCGCAGCAGGCGGCCATAGATATAGATAAGGCCGATGAGCCGAGGTTCGCTTCGGTGGCGAGGGCGGTCGAGCAGGCGGCGGAGGGAAAGGTTGCGCAAGACGGCGAAACGACAGAACTGAAGCCCGCAGCCGTCGCACCTCTGGTGAAGACCGAGCCGACCGAAGCCGTTGCGGCGGCGGAAGAAGTTATTCCGAAGAGCCAAGAACCTAAGCCCGAAGAATCAGAGGCGCAAGCATCGCGAACCAAGGAGTTGAAACCGGAGCAACCGGTCGCGGCTTCGGCGAGTGTGCAAGAAGCCGAAGAGCCGGCGCCGAGCGACGCAGATCTGGTTGAAGCGTTGCGCTTGCTGACGCCCGCTACTGGGCAGGTGGACGTCTCGACGATTCCATCGCACGGAACCCTGGTGGCCGCTGGCCAACTGCTGGCGGAAGAAGCGGCACGCAATGCGGCAGCCGGTCCGCGGTGGATAGCGGAAGCGGTGACCTTGAGTTCGGAAGAAGCGGCGATTTCGCTGGAAGCGGAAATGTTCCGCACGTTTGCGACAATGCCAGCAGCAGCGCTCAGCAGCGAACCAGGGCCGGTGCGCGGAGTTTCAGCGATCGCAGCCGCGTTCGAGAACAGACTGGCGGCAGCAGAGTTGGCACCCAGTGCGAAAGCTTTGCCGGAACAAGAGGCCGAACATGCTTCAGCCGATCATCGTTCAGTGAAGCATGTTTCAGAAACCACAGCCGGAGAAACATCGGCCGTAACAGCGCCCGCGGAAGTATCGGCGGCGGTTTCGAACGCGGCAAGTCCGGTGGTGGATGAGATCACTCCGGAGATCGCAGCAGAGAAGATTGCACCAGAAAAGCTCGAAGTGGAACAAAAAGATTCCGTCGCGAAAGTCGCGGAGGCAATGCCCGCGGAAGAAGTCGCGTCGGCAACTTTCGCGGATGGGGTGGCTAGGGACGAGGCTGAGGTCGAGCCGGCCTCAGAACAGAACGGAGAGCAGGTCGGCGGGACGAAGGTTGCGGTGGCAGAAGAGAATCAAGATTCGAATTCAGACTCCGGGGGTGAGGACGCCATGGGTAAGGACGAAAAAGCGAAATCGGGGAAATCAAACTGGCATCAGATCCACACGGCGCCGGCGAATGCTGCCGCTCCAGGTGATGTTGTGGAAGCAGCGAAACAGGCCCAACAAGGGGCCGAGGAGACTCCGAAGTCCATGGCAGCAGCAGCGGCGGCAGACGGTTCTAAGGCTGCGTTTCCAACCGACGCCAGCTCCATTGCCAGTATCGTGGACAGCGTAATGGCCGACCTTCGCCCGAAGATCGTGGAAGAAATTGCCAGGAAGCTGGCGGGTAAGTAAGGCAGCATTCAACTGTTAGCATTCAGGGGTCCCGCTGGTTTTCATGAGACGCCACGCAGAGAAAATAACTGTAGGGGGTGCGGGAAAACTATCCGGCCAGGAAGCTTCAACTGTGCTGCTTGCGCGATTGGAGGAGCAACAGAGCGATTGGTTAGCGCTTCGAGGCTAGGCCGTGATGCTGCGCGCAAACCGGAAGCGCGCGCCAAACACGTGGCTTCTCGGCAACGCCACGCTCAGGCATGCTCTAAATGGGATGCTTCGGCGCAGCCAGCTTGGCTTACGAGCGAGGTGTTTGCGGAACAAGTCCAGCCACTTCTCATCGACATTCCCACATCTACAATTCGATCCCTGATCGGCGTCTCGCGTTGGTACGCTGGTAAAATCCGGCGCGGCCACCGCCCGCATCCGAGACACTGGCTGGCGCTCGCAGCGCTGGTTGACATCTCGTCGTGCGAAGGTGTGGAGTCGCGACCTACTTCTTGACCACGCGGAGTACTGAAGGGAATCCCTGTCCGAGCATTCGCCCAAGGCAGTTGATCAATCTTGGTCGGTGTACCGCAGCCCAAATGGTTTTCCCAGGAATCGGGCTACAAACTCGCTATATTCAGCCTTTTCAATTTGCCTTGCTTTTGTATCGTAGTGCCAATCGGAGGAGCGGGGCTTTGCATCTGGGCACGAGTCGCAGTGTACACGTTTGAACTCCGTGTATGCGCTGTTGAGCTCCCTCCCCTCAACGTGATAATCGTGCATTGTGCAGTGAATTACTTTTGATCCGGCCGTATCAATGGAAAAAAGACGGCGTATCTTGCGGGCTGTGGGCCCGATTGCTCCTTGAGTCGCCAGCAAATGCTCGCAATGGACAAGCACCCGCTCGGGATTGTTATCCCTGGCCGCGATTCGAAGGTCTCGTACCAGGGGTGAGTTCTCATCCGTCAGGTCCAAGCCAATTCCTGTTGCGATGTTCTGCATAACTTGCCAAATCGTGTCCCCTTGATAGTCTCCAGGGATTTTTTCACCTCTCCAACGCTTTTTGGCACGCTCAACAACCTGTAACGCATCCGCGCGCGTTGCGTCATCAGCTATGTCTTGAGCAGTTTCCTGTGCCCATCGAAGCGCATCTGAATCCTCGCTGTGAACGGTAAGCAGGGCGCTCAATATGGCCAGCACAATCCCTTCGATGTCCCCGGTCTCCACACTGATCCAAGCAGCTAGCTTGCAAATCTGAAGGGCAGAACCGGCAAAGGCAACTTCGTATTCCCGGAGTTCCTCCGAACGCAACTGAGTCAAGAAAATTGGGATAGCCTTAACAATGTTAGTGAGTGCACCCCGAGCGCCCATCGGTCTTTGTAGGTCGCCGCGTAACGTGCGAGGCGTACGCAGCGATTATATTTGGTGACAATCTGTCTCGTGAGGTCGGCTCGTCGAGCATACAAGCCTAGAACCATCATCGGATTGCCGCCTGTTTCAAGGTGCTGGCGGAGAGCCATGAACAAGCTGCCGCTCGCGTGCGCCATGACCTCCAACTCAGCAGCGTGTCGAGCGATGAGTGCATGAAATTTTAGGTAGTTTGGTCCGGATCGCGTTAACCTTTGGAGCGCCTTCGCATGTCTCAGAACCAGCCTAGGTAATTCAATTTGTGGTTTGCCTGCATGTAAAGTTTCGTGATAATCGAGACCCTGCAACTGAATCTGTGCCCAAAATTTCACTTCCACGGTCGAATCTGGATCCGCAATCACAATTTCGGCACGAGAGCGGGCTTCGCCGAACTGCTGCTGTCGGCAGAATTCACGAATTCTTTTGAGCTTCAAGACATCATTCTTTTCCTGAAATGCACATGCCAATCTCTGCTGATCGGGGAGATGGTGGAGGGATTCGGCGAATGATTGGGTCGAAGCTGAAACGAGTTCGCGGTTTGCTAGTGTCAAATACGCCTGATCAAGATGTATAAGCAGATCAGACGCCGATTGGGGCAATTCGTGAGAAGTGGGAATTCTTACCGTGATCGATCTCGCCGCCGTATTGCCGAGCGCAGTTGCCAGATTCTTATCCAGTTGAGGAAAGTACCAATAGACTTTCTCGGCAGCCACGTCTGCATGGATCACGAGGACGGGCTGGCGCATATCTAAACCGTAATGACGCGCATGATCGACAGAGAGTTCTTGAGAAACAAACGTCCGATCAGTTGAGTACTCGGACTGGCGGGAACTTTTTAACTGCACGTGAAGCCAGGCACCGGTCGGGTTTTTGCCGTCGAAAACCTGGACATTCGAGTCGATACCGTAATCCTCTTGCACGTCGTTGAGTATCCATCCAAGCTTTTCTAGGACACCCCTCAAGAGGCGCTTCCCTGCACGGTCGACGTCGTGTTCTTCTGGTTTTGTAATCACAAAGCAAGAGCGTGTTCGTCGTCGGATCGATTCTAATTCATAAGTTAGCATCACTCATGAGCGATGTGGCTGACGGAGCCGATCCGGGTCAATGAGTGAAATCGGGATATTACGACAAATGAGTCGGTTCTGCCTGAGGCCACGATCAGAAACCGCTCGGAAGTGGCAAGTTTAAAACGGGCGTAAGATACATAGCGGGAGGGCTTATGCTCAGGAAAACAGCCTTCACGATTCCGTTCGCCCTCATTGTCTGCACTTTTTCTTTCTCTCAACAAGGCACAAACAAGATGCCCGGCGAAGCGGCCCAAGCTCAATGCAAATTTTCCGACGAAGAAGCAATCACGGTGGATTATTCCAGTGCGCACATGGGAGGCCGCAGAATCTTTGGCGGCGTGGTGCCTTATGGAGAAGTATGGCGGACTGGCGTCAATGGAGCTAGCACGTTCATCACTGATGATGACCTCGTAACGGTAAAACGGACTAGTATCCCCGCGGGTAGTTACACCTTTCTCATCGTCCCCAACCCTGACAAGTGGATGTTGATCATCAATAAAAACACCGTGTACGAATCTGGTGAGATAGCACGCGTGCCAATGTCCGTGAAGAAGCTCTCCGCGCCAGTCGAAAACTTCACCATCTCCTTCGACCCTACCGGCGGAAGCTGCACTATGCGCATTAGCTGGGAGAACACGCAAGCGTCGTTGGAATTCGCGAAAAGGAATACAGATTTGCCGTTGCGTGCCGTGCGTCGGCAAAAATGAGCTAATTTCCTATTCATTCGTTAGCTATCGAAATCAGGCGTTTACACTCATTAACCGGTTAATGTGCACTCATTTGGAAGAGGCGATTCGAGGTCGTGGCCGACGTTGAGGAGCAGCTGTGTAGCTTCCAAGGATTACGATTTCCCTTATCCCACTTTCTCCTGGCGATTGCAAGACAATCTTTGACCGGCCAGCTTGTACGAGTCCCAACTTTCTTACTGACCCGCTACTTCTGCAGCCCATTCCGGCTCCAGCTGGGGGACTAGGGTCCACGCACTGCATGCCTCAAGTTCCACGCGGATGTCGTTGTGCCCCGGCATTTGTATGAGCGACAAGTCGACAAGTAACCCCGAAACGTAGAATGAGGCGACTGCACACCCGAGCATTGGCCGGTTAACTGCTCAGAACCCGGTAGTGGGCTGTCGGCTCAGACCACAAATGCTCCTCGGGTTCTGCATATCAAGGAAACGTCTGCCATCCACGTGCCACCGCAAGAAGCCCCGCAGGGCTTGAAAAAGATTTATAGCAACCTGGGTAAGTCGCAGACCGACCTTTACGACGATGCGGACAGCTGGGCTGTTTCTGGGCCAAACTCAGAGAGCCACGTCCCCTTCTTCGTCGCATTGCCCTTCACGCCGAAGTCCAGCTCCCATATATCGCAGGTACAAGCTGCTGTGCAACATGCGGGCGGGGCGAACCAGGTGAATCTCAGCATCTATGGGGATTCGGGCGGTGTTCCGGGCGTGTTGCTGGCAGGCCCGGTGACAGTCACGAATCTGCCGGTAGTCGGAACCTGCTGTATCCTTGCCGTCGCAAGTTTTCCCCCCGTTGAAGTCACCGGTGGAATCCGGTACTGGGTAGTTGCGGACACGCCACTCTCTGGCACTGGAAGCGACTTCGCGGGATTTTGGAGTGCGGTTGTCAAGCCTGTCATTCCGATAGCAAGTAACGTTGATGGCTCTGGTTGGGTAGTGCTAAACGCCTACGGACTGCCCGCTGGCGAAGTACTCGGTACAATCCCGTGAGCGATTGTGCAGATTTCCGACTTTCTATTGTAAACAGGCGATAGCACAACTTTGCGCATTCCATTCGCCTTTTTGAAGGTTAGAGAGTGATAATGCGATGTTTCGCCAACCAACGAGCTTGCTTACGGGCTTGGTGACCATATGGTCACGAACAAACTGAGTTCCACTGCCGGGCCGGCCTTAGTAACCGCAACCTCGCAAAACTATTACCGGCCGAGGCGCAAGACGATTCCGGCGCCAATCCGCAAATTGTCCTGTCGGTTGTTGAGACCGTCGGGGATTTTGGTCATGAAGTATTCGGCCTGTATGGGGCGAACCAAGATGTGTCGGGACACCTTGATATCAATGCCGCCGCCCGCCGTCATGGCAAAATTATTTTCGGTCCCTGTTGAGTAGGCGATGCCATCCGTCGTGCGGACGCCTCCGAAGAGGGCTTGAACGAACGGCGTAAGTTTCCCGTGCCTGAAATTGACTCGGGGCCCAAGAAGATAGGTGAGGAATGCTCCGGCAAATGCGCCGTTCCCAGCGCTGGTCGCATAAAAGCCGCTCAGATCTCCCACCGCTCCGAGCCAGTTTTTGGCGTTGTATTGAAGCTGACCACCCCCGCCCTCTCCAATGTATGTCGCCGAGGGCGCAATCCCGGGGACGTTGGCATTTACATTGATGCCTGCTGAATATGCCCCGCCGTACAGATCGAACTTTGATGCTGCTTCCTGCGCCTTAGCCAGCAGCTCGGTTGCAAGGAATCTAAGCGATAGACCACCAGCAAGTGACTTTCTCACGATGGTA
>Ga0074045_10002746_pt1 | contig 16164 bp, 15 predicted proteins | sample BogForMeECP23OM2_FD_94442 | JGI IMG/M metagenome (GOLD analysis project Ga0074045, IMG submission 94442) | Bog forest soil microbial communities from Calvert Island, British Columbia, Canada - Bog Forest MetaG ECP23OM2 | ecosystem: Environmental > Terrestrial > Soil > Wetlands ...
CGCCGATCCGCGCCAGCATTTCCCCGGGATCGAACGGCTTCGTCAGGTAATCGTCCGCGCCCGCCTGCAGACCTTTCACCACGTTGCCCTTTTCCGTGTTGCCGGTCATCAGGATCACGTAGGTGTACGGTTGCGTCTTATCTGCGCGTATGCGCTGGCACAATTCCGGTCCGGAAATGTCGGGCATCATCCAGTCCGTAATCACGATGCACGGTGCGTGCTCCTCGAACATGCTCAGCGCTTCCTCGCCGTTGCGCGCAAACAGCAGCGCATACGGCTCCGCGTACAGCAACTGCTCGACGAGTTTCCGGTACACCGGCGAATCGTCAACCACCAGCACTTCGTATTTTGAGGCAGAGGCGTCCATGCATTTTTCGCCGCGCGGCGCTCTGTCCGCGCGCGAGTTCACCTGATTTCTCTGGACCGTGCTTCTTTCCAATTTAGCAGGGGGCATTCGACAGGCGGGTAATGACCCACGCGACTTGCGCCAAAGAAGCAATAACGAATGCGATTTGTTCGGCGGGAAATCAGTACAGGTTACGTTTTCCTTCCGTAAACCAGCAGCGCGCCTTCGGCCTTGAAGGCCTTAAGCTGCGCGGCGTCGCGAAACCACCGGCCGGTATACGTTTCGGGTGACGCCGAAGGATCGGCAACGCGCTCGTGCGCAACCTCCGCAAAACCCGCCTCGCCAAACAGCGCGCTCCACTCCTCCGCCGAAAGCAGCTTCGTCGCCACCGCCAGCAACGCGCCCCACTGGTGGCAATGCAGGTTGTCGCGGTAGTAGTTGATCAGGATCCACGCCCTGCCCCCTGGCCGCAGCACGCGAAACATCTCCTTCACGCCCTTGCCGGATTCGGGCCAGTAATACGCGGACTCCACCGAAATCGCGTGCGTGAAAAAGTTTGGCTCCCAGGGAATCTCGCCCGCTTCCCCGGTTACGTAGAGCACGTGGTCGTGTTCCACGCTGCTCCGCCGCGCCACGCGGACCATCTCATCGGAAATATCCATTCCGACGACGCGCCCCTCCGGCACCATCCGCGCGATCCGCCGCGAGAGCCAGCCCGCGCCGCAGCCCACGTCGAGCACGTTGTCCGCCGCCTCCAGCCGCATCTTCTCGAGCACGGGCAGCGTGATCGGCAAGTGGTCTTCTTCCATCCCGTCGCCGCGCCCCGCCTCCGCCCAGCGGTTGAACTCTTCGCGCAGATTCTGTGTGTTGGGCTCGGTCATCGTCCTGTAAATCGTGTCATGAGTGCTTCTCAGGGGGTCGGAGCCTCTTAGGGGGTCGCAGCTTCTTAGTGGGTCGGAGCTTCAGCTCCGACATTAGGGCTCCGGTTTTCATAAAACAGTGTAGACCCTGGGCTTGAGCCCAGGGCGCGAAGCGCCCCTGAGGAAACTCTGCGACTCCCCTCATCGTATCAAACCGTGCGGCCACACGCCGTGCAGAAGTGCGCGCCGGGACAGGCAAACATGCCGCACTGGCAGCAGAAGCGTCCCCCAGCCGGCAGCGCCACCAGCCTCACCGGACTATACGGCTCCGACGTGACGGCCCACACCAGAGCAATCATCCAGCCGATCACCGTCCATCCCAGAAACACGTTGAGCAGGATGATTCCCGCGGCGTTGCGTTTGTCGTGCCCAATGATGCTCGGCAGGAAATACAGAAACACCAGGAATAGCAGGGTCAGCACAGTGCACCCCTTTCACTTCGTCCTCGGCGCGGCAGACACCCCCGCGCGCCTCTGTCCAATAATACGCATCCCCCTCCCAAAATGTTTCCCGCGTCTGAGTAGAGCTCTGTCTCCCGGCCCGGTTTTCCTGGCGCGCTGTCGCGAACTAGGGTGCTCTATCGCCTCTTCTTCTCTCTAGGAGGTCGGAGCTTCAGCTCCGACATACATCCACCCCTCCAAAACTCTCTTTCACCGGTGATTTCAACCGGCTTGGACGTGACTTACCCCTCCGCAGAGTTGCGTTGCTGACTAATGTAATCCACCATTTGGGATACTGGTACCGGATAACCCTAATGTCGTCCTTCGGCGTCTCCGACGGCCTTGTGAGTGCAACAGCCGTGCAGGAGCGATAGGAGGCCCCTGGAGGAACGAGCACTTGGCGATTCATATGTTAGGATGCTCGTTGACACGTAAATCCCATTGATTGATGATATTGGTAACCTGGAACCGAATCTGCCCTTCTCTGCAAGCGACCGGAGGTGGTGGGATTGTGACCCACGGATCGAGTGTTGCTTTGGCGCTAAGAATCTATCAGAATGGCAATAACAGTCTGGTGAATACTGCATAAATGGCGCTTCTGATAAAAGATGAAGGCTCCGTAAAGCGGAACCGCAAGGATGGGGGCTTACGCGACCCCCAGATACGTTCCGCGCTTCGCGCGAAGCTTCATTCACTTCACGCAACCGAACCAGACACAGCAATCATCGATGAATTGTCACTTTGCCAAGGCAACGCCCGCGTGGACGTGGCCGTGGTGAACGGATCGTTTAGTGGCTATGAGATTAAGAGTGACCGTGACACGCTGGCTAGGCTGCCTAACCAACTGGCCACCTACGAGCTTTGCTTCGACGCTATGACAATTGTGGTCGGCCTTCGCCACGTCGAGGAGTGCATAGAAAATTTGCCGCACTGGTGGGGAATCTGGGAAGCCGTAGCCACGAAGGACGGGGTGAAGTTCGCGTGCTTGAGAGAAGCGACGGCCAATTCCAAAATTGCGCCAGGCCGAGTTGTTCAACTTCTTTGGAAGAGTGAGGTGCGTCAGGCTTTGCAGGAAATTGGCGTGAAGCCTCCATTAAAGTCCTCCCGACGCGAGCTTTGGGCAATGCTTGTAGACGCTCTTCCTCTGCAAGAACTGTGCCATGTTGTCCGCAGCCATATTCGAGCTAGGGGAGATTGGCGATCTGCTCCAACACCGTTTCGATGTGGTGACTCGTACCAATCCTCCGCCAAGTCTCAGCGTTCCCGGGAGAACCGGCGTTTGCTGCTTTCTGCGCTATCTCACCATCGCCCCAGCTGAAACCCGCCCCACGATACTCTGGGCGACCCACAAGATCCCCGCAAATCGCGTAAAACTGATCAAACCCGTCGGTGAATACGTTTCTGCCCTTCCAGATTATCCAAGAATCTGGAGCTGCATAGCGCAACTGGGCCAAAATCGTTGCGCGCCCCTCCGGTGGCAGTCCCGGGTGAGCTATCGCATAGTCGCTAAACGCCGGCAAGCGGGAAGGTGGCCTTGCCCCGGTAACAAGCTGTCTCCAGCCTCGCCAGTCCTGTCTGGACTCTGTGTTCCACTGATCCCGAACCAGCGGAGCTAAACTCAAAGGAAAAGCACCTGCCGCGACCGTCAACGTTCGCCACTGGTCTAAGTTTGGGATAAGACCAATATTGGCGCGATGTATTTGGGCCACCGTGCCTGCGGAGCTGCCCCAAACGGAACCGAGGTCCAACAATAGGTCTATTTCACCGATCTCCACGTCAAACAGGCCAGGTACTCCTGCGAGTGCCGTTTCCAACTCATCGGCGTCCTCAAAATCGTCCGGGGTGAGTCGAAGAGCTAAACCGCTTCCCTGTTCAGAAACGACTTGCTGAACGGCACTCTGGTATCCGGGCGAACGGGACAATCCTGTAACAGGAATGGCGACTTGAGCTTGCTCCTGCACCTCGGCAAAACACGCCCGAACCGGATGCTGGTCAGTCGCAGGTACTTCAGCATCGTCCGGGTCATCCAAAAAAAGCAGGTCAATGAAATATGCTACGGTGTTCGGCCATTGATTGGCCATGCGGCGTGGCACGGTGTTTGCGTCCGCCGATGGAACGGCTTCCAGCAAGGGTGTAATCCCATTCTTCGAATGCAGCGACCCAAGGGCCGGAAACTCAGCGCGTTTTCCTTTAAGTATGGGGACGTAGTGCTTGTGATTGAATTGCACATGGCCTCCTCCAGAGATTCAACCCGCGACACCGTTGCCCCTCTCGGGCCGGGATTGTACCTGCTACGACACCTATATCATCTCACCAATGTCAATGGGATAACGATTATTTCCTGGCTCGACGGCGGGTGGCGCATCATTTGGACTGAATTCGGGTTGCCCGTCGGCAGGATACCACATTAGAAATTAGGCGGGTGGCACAGTCCCGGCGTCTGGAAGTTAGCGTTGACCACCCGCCAAGGGGCTGCTAAATTTTGCCCATCACCGTGCCAGCACGTCTGAGTTCCTGGCAAGTGGTATTGTTTTGTGATATAGATTGCGACGTAACTATGGGTATTACCTTCGCCAAAGCCCCATTAGTTGAACTGATCACGGAGTTGCGCTGGATTCCAGAGGGAAGCACGGCTGCCGACCCCACTGCGCCACAACAGACAACACTGCCAACAGTCTTCTTCGGTGGAACCAAGCAGGAAGAGTTCTACATGCGCGTGGGCGGCGCACTTCACAAGCGTGGTTTCAATCGCTCAGAAAGATTAATGCCAGCAGGAATACCATTCGTATTGCAGCAGCCCGTCTACCGTTTTCGGAGTGAAGCGGCGGATGAAGCTTCCGTCATATACCAAGTGGGCTACGGAATCTTTTCGGTGCATGGGATTCCACCCTACCATTCGTGGGCCAAGTTCTTGCCGTTTGTGAAAACCGGAATTGAGATATTACTTGAAACGCGCGTGGACGCTGATGCAAAGAAGCCTCTTTCACAGGTAAATTTGCGTTATATAGACTTCTTTGGCGAGGAAATGATACAAGGACGAGACATTCCCTCGTTCTTTTCTCAAGTTTTTGGTATCTCGACAACTCTCCCGGGTGCTCTTACCAAGGCTGCTACATCGAATACAGTGAAGAGTTTGTATACAAAGGTTGTGTTGCCGATTCAAATTGGCGACCTGACCGTGAGCGTGGGCGACGGCAAATTTAACAATCAGGACGGTATACTTTTAGATACGATAGCTTCTTCGACCGGACAGATCGCCCCCGAATTGGGAGCGATAATGGAAGTGTTCGATTTTGCTTACACTGTGACGCACAACATGTTCCTTGAATTGACCCGCCCCATTCATAAATTGATGCAGCCACAAGGAGCGAACGACAATTGAGGATCACCAATACATTCTTCAACGCAGTGGGCACGGCCCGTTGTGAAACTATCTACCTGTTGCCAGCAACAAATGTTACGCGGGCCGGATATGCGTTTGCGGAATTTGAAGCCGCCCGCTGTGCAATTAGGAAGGCTTTCGCACAGCCTGATTGGGATGGCTATGGCGCACTGCCGATTGGCGATGCCACCAAAATGAATGCCCTCGGAGCTCTCAATCACATTGAAGCTTTGACCGTCGCGCCAGAAATTACCTCAAACCCAAACGGCACCTTATCATTTGAGTGGGAGACAAATCAGGGTTTCGGTCAGCTTGAAATTGGGCGCACACGTTATAGCTTCTACGTCCAACCACGCAGTGGTTCACCGTTTCTGGACAGCGGGGACGCCAACGATATTAACCCTGCCGTTGGGCTGCTTGTTGATGGCCTCTTGTTTCCAAAACTATCTCGTCCGGTAACTCTTTCTACGCGCTGATGTGTAACATCCCTTTGGTAGTGGCTGATGCGGAAACTGTTGTAAGGGCACTTCGCGAATGCCACGTGCGAAAGGGCAGGCTCAGAGACAATGTGTTTCGCTCTCCGGCAGGAATGGACGAGGTTTCTGTCATGCGGCATACGTACATGAAATCAGACGCCTGCAAGATAAAGGCCAAGGAGATCGCAAGTGCAGACCCCAACAACCCATATGTTGGGTTGGCCGCGATAACCGTTGAGTCTGTTCGAGGTGTTGGGTCGGAGGTGACTGACTCGCGGGAAGAATTCTGCGGCCACGCCCACATTTCGCACGGCGTCGTTGTGCCTGTGGACGAGCCGCTCGACCCTGCGCTCAGCTTGCGCATTCGGGCCCTGAACGGAAAGGCAAAGTTGCTGTTTGACCCAACGCCGGATGCTGAAGCGTGGACGGGCGGCCAGGTCGAGATAAACCCGATGGGCCAGCCCGGACTTGCCCTGGAATAAGCGTCTGGGCGGGCGACAGATTAGGGTTCAAACCGTCTTTGGGTGTTGCAGCCTTGGTCTGCGAGGGCGCAGACTTTGACTTTTTTTCTAGTGCCGCCACTCCCCTCGCACCAGTTTCGAAACTAGTACCCACTAAATAAGAGTAGACAAACGGTAAATAATGTGCTATGCTTCACCTGTTATGCTGCGGGTCCCGCAAAATCGTCCGGGACACAAACTGCGTGGACCTGTCTGTTGTGCCATTTCGGAACGCCCCACACCCTCGCTCTTCGCCGCACCTTCGCTCTTCCGCATACTAAGTCCAATCATTCCCGTACATCGGTGCCATTCTGCCGTAAGTCCAATTATTCCCGTACATACGCAAAAACAGGGGGGTGGGGGTTGTGTTATCCACATGGTAACGTGCCTGAAATATGTCGGCGCGCCGACATTCTCATTTCGGGAGAGCAGTATCGCAATTCGCCAAAATGCAGATTCCAGTTCCGCGCTTGCTGTCAACTGTCAACTGTCTACTGTGAACTGCCCTTCTCCCCCACCACTGGCAACTGCTGCCCTACGAGTCGTACCCGCTCCCATATTTACCACTACATTAAGTACCCATGTCGGCGCACGATGTCCTCCAACGAACGGCGGACGCAGACAGCGCGTATCATGCCCCTACGAGAGAAGGCGAAAAGCAGATCCCTCGCGTTGCTCGGGATGACAATGGAGGAGGGACTGGATGGGGCGGGCGGCGGGATGACAGAGGAACAAGGAGCGGCCCGCCGCGGAAGGCGGGCGCTACACAATAAGGAGGAACCCAAGAACCGATCTTCCCGGTGAGGAACCGGGACGCACACACCGCGAAAGATCGGCCATTACAAACCCAAGAGAATGGCGCCAACGGAGTTGGCCCCCGTCGTGCACATCCTACAGGGGGCAGATAGAGCGAGTGCGCCAACTTGGGCAGCTCTGCGCTGGATCTACTCTTGATGGATCTGAGTTTCTGCCGATAGGGATGCCATGAGCGAAAGGACGCCCGAACCGCGAATGCCGGTGATGATCGTGGTGGAAGTGTCTTGGGCCGACCAAACTGGAGCTTTGCAGAGGGCCCGTGCGCGCATGGAGAACAAATCTGTTTCGGGAGCGTGCATCCGGCTGAAGCCGCGAATCCAGGTTGACACGAGGCTCAGGATTCAGTGGCGCTGGGACGAGTTCACCGGCGTCGCCAAATACTGCCGCAACGATGGACGCGAGTACGTCGTCGGCATCCAACGCGATCCAGAGAAGAGTGCGAGCCTCAAGGGACTTGTCGTAGCAAATGTTCCAGCACGGAACGACCTGCAGAGTAGCGAGGCCGACGTTTCACCGGCCATGATCGAGAGCATCCCGAAGCGCCCGGAAAACAAGCCGGGCGAGATTCCTATTTCCAAGTTGAAACTGGACACTGTGGCAATCTTGCCATTCGCGAACTCCTCGGCAGCGATTCCTCCCCGGCGAGTTGCGCACGAAACAGAAAGCAGAGAGATCCCCCGCAGTTTGCAGCCCCAGAACTTCGAGACTCTTCCACGGATCGAAAAGCAAGGGAAACAGCCTTCCAAAGAAAAGGAAGCTGGCAAGGAAAGGATACGTATGCGAAGCAAATGGCTCGGACTGGTACACAAGGACGACAAACAGGACAGTCTCAACGGGAGCGGCGACGCAAGGAGCAACGCTTATAGCGACCTGGGGAATCGCGCGCCCGTGCCAGTTCCTCAGGCGGAGCATGCTTCCGCGGACGCTGCGGAAGAAAATGCCGTGAGCGCCCCAATCGAATTGTTGTCCATGGAAGATATTTACCGCGCGGCCGGGATCATGAATCCGCGGAAGGGCTACAGCATCAACAAGATCATCGAGATGCTGCACAGCGAATTCATCCGCGGGTCATCGAAGGAGATGAAGCGGGCATCGGTGTTGATGGCGCTGGGTGCGGCGGGCATTTCCGTGGACGAAGTGCTGCAGGACGCGAAAGTGCGTCAGGAGGCCATTGACGCTTACGAGGCCGGGCAGCGGAAACAGTTTGAGGCGCTTCTGGCGCAGAAGGCGGAAGAAAACATTCAAATTCAGGCGGAACTCGAACGCGTGAAAGCACGCTATGGAGAGCGCCTGCGGCGAAACCTGGACGGAATGGCGCGGGAGAAAGCCACGTTTGGCAAATGGTTGACGCTGAAGCAGCAGGAATCGCAGAGCATGACGGAAGCGGTGGAGTTGTGCCTGAAAACACCAGTAAGCGAGCCGGCCAGCAGTGCGCTTCCGGAAGATAGCCTGGTCAACGCCAGCACCAAGCCGGTGTAGTTCCGCCGCCGGCCGGAATTCCTAATTTGAGGAAGCCGTCGCCGCAGACAGCCGAAGCGTGTGCCATCGGCTTGATTTTCGTTGAAATCGCAACGGCGGCAGCATGCTGCCGCGCTCCAAGACAACTTATGTTCCGGTGACGAGGGCGAATTCGACGCGGCGGCGCATGGGGTCGATGCGTTCGGCTCGCACGCGGACGCGGTCGCCGAGTTTCCAGATGAGCGGAGCGGCGGGTTTGCGCCGGCTGGAGCGGCTGCGGCGCGCGCCGCCGGATTCCGCCATCGCCACGATGGCGCGATCGCTCTCACGAAAGACGCAACGGGCGCCGGCGGCTTCCTCGAGAACGCCGATGGGAAGAAGGCCCTCGATAAAGAGATCAAGAAGCTCCACGAAGCAGCCGTATTTTTGAACGGAAATGATGAGGCCATCGAACTCGTCGCCAAGTCGTTGTTCCATGTACTGCGCGGTTTTCCAGGTGATGAGTTCACGCTCGGCGGAAGCCGCACGGCGTTCCGTCTCCGAAGTTTCCGCGGCAATTTCCTCGAGATGTTGTTGGGAGTAGAGCGTGGCTTCGGCGCCGACGACCGGCTTGATGAAAGAAGGCGGCGCGGCGTCCGGATGAGCGATGGCCCATTTCAGGATGCGATGGACGATGAGATCGGGGTAACGGCGAATGGGCGAAGTGAAGTGGGTGTATTCGTCGAAGCCGAGCGCAAAGTGGCCGAGTGAATCGGCGGAATAGCGCGCCTGCTTAAGCGAACGCAGCATGAGATAGGAGAGGATGCGTTCTTCGGGCTTTCCGGCCAGCTTTTGCACCAAGCGCTGGTAATGCTGGGGTGTGATGCGCAGATCGTAAGCAGGCAGAGCGACGCGCTGCTGGCGCTCGCGGCCCTTGCCGTAGGAATCGGGGCGCCCGGCTTTTGCGGGAGCGGGGACGCGGCCGTGGCGAACGGTGACTTCGCGCTGGTGGAGATCCTCGACGCCGAGAGAATACCCAAAGGCGCGGGCGAGATCCTCGAATTCCAGGACCTTGCGGCCATCGGGCTTTTCGTGCACGCGATGGAGCGACTTGATGCCGCGCGAATTGAGCTGGTGAGCAACGGCGCGATTCGCGGCGAGCATGAACTCCTCGATGATGCGGTGGGCGATGTTGCGCTCGCTGCGGGAGACACCGGTGATCTGCTGTTGTTCATCGAAGGAGATGACCGGCTCCGGGAGATCGAAGTCGATGGAACCACTTTCGGCGCGGCGGGCGTTGAGAAGAAGGGCGAGGCCCTTCATCGCGCGGAAATGATGGTTGAGTTGGGAATAGCGAGCGGTCATCTCCGGATCGCCTTCGAGAACCTTGTTGACGTTGGTGTAGGTCATGCGCTCGATGGAGCGGATAACGCCGGGCACGATCCAAGAGTTGAGCATGCGCCCGGCGCCATCGAAGTGCATGATGGCGCTGAGGACAAGGCGCTCTTCGCGGGGATTCAGCGAGCACATGCCGTTGGAGAGAGCTTCAGGAAGCATGGGGACGGCGCGATCGATGAAGTAGACCGAATTGCCGCGCAGGCGGGCTTCGCGATCGAGAGGCGACTCGGGGCGAACGTAGTGGGCCACGTCGGCGATATGGACCTGAAGGAGCCAGCCGCCGTCGTCGCGGCGCTCGACGTAAACGGCGTCGTCGAAGTCCCGGGCGGTTTCGCCATCAATGGTGACGATGGGGAGTTCGCGGAAATCTTCCCGGCCGGAACGGTCGTTTTCCGAGACGGGTAAGGCGAGGCGCTCGGATTCGTGCTGAACTTCGTCGGGGAAGGAGTGGGGAAGATGATGCTTGCGAATGATGATTTCGGTATCCACGCCGAGATCGCCGGGCCGGCCGAGGATTTCGATGACACGTCCGGTGGGCGAGGCACCGCCACGGGGATAGCGGAGGAGTTCGACGTTGACGACGGCGCCATCGAGCTTCGGAATGTGCGGGAGGCGCTTCTGGCGCGCGGACGGGTTTTTTGCGGCAGGCAAAAGCTGTTCGCGGAGTGAGGGAGAGAGTTCTTCGCCGGCCAGGAGTTCAATGTCGTGCTGGACGCGTGGGTCATAAGGCGTGACGACACTCCCGCGTGAGGTGTAATGGAACTGGCCGACGATGGAGGGATGCGCGCGGCCGATGATGCGCACAATGCGGCCTTCGGCGCGGCGGGCGCCGGAGTGGCCGCTGAGGCGGTTGATCTTGGCGACGACGTGATCGCCGTGCATGGCGTCTTCGACGGAGTCGCGCGGAATGAAAATGTCGCCATCCACGTTGGGAAGAGCGACGTCGGGAACGACGAAGCCGTAGCCATCCTGATGCAGAACAAGCCGGCCCTTGATTTCGTCGCGGGAGGCGGCTTTCTGTTGCACGATTTTCTCGGGAGGTGGTTCGGGAGCGGGGGCGGGATCGCGTTGCGAGCGTCGGAGAAGGAAGCGCCCATGGGAAAGTTCCTCGACCAGACCGCGAGTTTGCAGTTTGGCAAGCATCTGGAGAAGGGGGCGGCGGCTACCTTTTTTGACGTGGAGGCCGCGGGAGAGGTCCTCAATGGAGACGGGGTCGTTTCTAAGTTGAAGAAAACGAAGGATATTGTCGGGACTCAGGTGGGAGGGGCGAGGCATGGCTAGGCCCTTTCTGTGAGCGAAGGAGCTGCAGCCCAATTCTAGTCATTTTTTTAAAAATAGTTGAAACCTTTTTCGCCTCTTCCGGGTTACACTGTCAGGCCAACACACGACCAACTAGCCGCCCTCCGTCAGGCTGGTTGGATTCCCCGAAAGGGGAATAAAGGGGAGGCGGGAAGACCTGGCCTGCCTCCCTTATTTTATCTTCAGCGAAATTCCCAATAATCCAAGAACGGTTGCACTTGGTGCGTGAATTCCCGTCCTCTGGAAATCGGCGGACTTCAGGTAGCGCAAGTAACCGTGAGTTGATGCGCGGCTGTCAGGACTTGCCGAGCTTGCTCTGCTGTGATCTTGGATTCTCGATGGTCAGGCAGTTGCCGCCCTAGCGATTTCGCGTTCCTGCTCGCGCGCCCCAACCTTCGACAGTTTGATCTCAAGCAGGCCGTCGCGCACCGTTGCCTTCAGCCTATCGGGGTCAATCTCAGAGGGTAACTCCAACAGACGGAAGATGCGTTTAAAATGCCGCTGGGAAGGGACAGCCTTTTGTTGTGTCTCTTCCGATGCTTCTTCGTGTCGGCCCGAGATGCACAGGCGGCGAGGGGCAACCTGTACCTCCAGATCTTTTCCGCCGAACTCCGACACGTCGGCGTGGACGGTGAATTCGGTTTCTCCCTCCGCAATATCCACTGGAACGTTAAGGAGTATCTCGGTCTCAGCGCGCAGCCAGTCCTCGCGGTCATGGCTGTGCTCAAAACCGCCGGCCTCGAACAACTCGTAGGCGCGCCGAGCAATCAAGTCTTTGATTTCCGATGCAAACTCGAGAATCAGATCGCCGGGAACTTTGAGAACCGATGCCCGAACAGAAGCCTGAGACGCAGGACCACCCGCGATGTGCATTTGCCGCACGATGGAATCGAGGGTTACGCTCGCAATAACGTCTTGGGCGATTTCGCCGCTGATGGTTGGGCTCCTCCTGGCCTCACCCAACGACAAAGCATTGAAGCAGAGGTTGTTGATCGCTCTCGGGATGCCTTGGCTTTGCTCTGCAATCAGCGCCAAAGCCGCCGGCTCGAATAACCGGGCGCCGGAAAAGCCGGCTACCTTGAGCCGGTGCTCGATATAACAAGCCGTCTCGTCGGCACTCAAGGGTTCAAGGCGGCGAACGATGGCGACGCGCTGTTTCAATTGTGACAGAGCGGGTTGCGCCAACTTTTCGGCTAACAGCGGCTGTCCAGAGAGAATGATTCCCAAGAGCTTCGCATGGGGAGTCTCAAAATCGGAAAGCAGCCTGATTGTTTCCAGAACAGGCCCCTCGAGATTGTGCGCCTCGTCAACGACCAATATAAAGCGCCTGCCGGCCAGCATCTCGCTAAACAGGATCTCATTCAGTTTGTTGTGCATGGACACGAGGCCCATTCGAGAGGTCTTGCTGCCAAGCTCGCTCAGGATGTAGCGGAAAAACTCGCGAGAATCACACTGGGTCTGGAAGAGAAAGACCGTACGCGCAGAATCGCGGAGTTCCTCGAGGAGCCGGTAGAGAATGGTGGTCTTTCCCATTCCCGGCTCGGCGATGAGCGCCATGAATCCACGGTCGGTTTTAATGCCATCGAGCAGGGCGCCCAGGGCTTCGCCGTGCGTTTGGCTCAAATAAAGATAGTTGGGATCAGGTGTAACGCCGAAGGGTTGTTCACGGAGACCGTAAAAATCTAGGAACATTCGAGTGGCCTCCCATCGTTTGCTGTAAACCTCGATCAATAGCTCAGAACCACACTCCCCTGGACCAAGCTCCAAATGCGGCGAAGCGTTGGAGAATTGGACCAGATTTCCCAAGTTCAACTCGCTGCTTGAGCAAACCATACGTCTATCACCCTCTTGCGTCAACGGCAAATCGCGTCATCCGGAAAGGGAGGCGCCGCACGATTGTTTTCCGCGATTGCGGGAAGTGGACGTTTCGGATATTGTGCGGCTTCGGGTTCTTGGGAGAGATTACGGTGAAAAACAGCGGAGTGTACGTGGCGTTGTGCGTCGTGGGTCTGCTGCTTGGTACGCAGGAGAGCCGCGCTCAGGCTGGCCCTGAGGGCGCGAGCAGCGAGTGGCAGGTGTGGACAGGCGGGGGGCATGGAATCAACGGAAGCCAGTCCGGCACCGCGGTATGGAACCTGGGATTGCGCTACGGCATCGTGATCACATCGCCGCATGGGCCGGGCTTCCTGCGCGGGCAATTGGAGTATGCGTTGGATGCGGTGCCGGCGTGGGCGATTGTGCAGAGCACAAATACGGCTTACGGAGCGGGCGTAAATCCGTTTGCGTTTAAGTGGATACTGACGACGCCGAAAAAAGTGAAACCGTATTTCGAGATTGAGGGCGGAACGCTTTTCACGAATACGAAGGTGCCGGAGGGGACTTCGCGCGTAAACTTCACATCGAGCGGGGCATTGGGCGCGCACTTTCTGGGCGAGAAACACAACTGGACGGCGGAACTGCGGTTCATGCACATCTCGAACGCGGGGATTTCCGACCCTAATCCAGGGATCAACACAATTCAGGTGCGGATTGGGTGGGGGATGTTTCGGAAATAAGGAAGCAAAGGAAGTGAAAGAAGTAAAGGAAGTGAAAGAAGTAAAGGAAGTGAAGGAAGTAGAGGATGTGAAGGGGATGAGGGCCCCATGCGCCTTGTGGCGCTCAGAGTAAACAGGTGGTAGATACAGGGCTAGGAAGACTCAAGAGAGAAGTCGCAGGGTTCGAGGAATTGTCCGGCGCTGCACGCCCAACGAGATGGGGTCGAGCGGTGCTCGACCCCTACAGGGGAATGTGAGAATCAGTCGCCGGGATTGAGCGCTTTGAAAGTGTAGGCCGCGACGGCGCCGCCAACGAAATTGGCGACCAGGAAAATCCAAATACTGGACCAGGCGGAGAGACCCATCACCGTGATACCTATCGCGACGGCCGGATTGAACGCGCCACCGGAAATATTGCCCACAGCGAACGCACCCGTCATCACAGTCATGCCGATGGCGAGACCGTAGAAGGAATTCCCGGCCGTGCCTTTGGCGGTGGCGACGTTGAGGACGACATAGACCAAGGCGAAGGTGAAGAGGAATTCGGCGAGCAGCGACGCCAGGACGGGCGGATGGCCCGTGGGAATAACCGTTCCCGCCTTGAGAAATTTCACCGCACCGGCGGCGAGAGCCGCACCCACGATTTGGAACGCCATATAGGGCACGACGTCCTTGGTGTCACATTTGCCGCGAATCCACACGCCGAGAGTGACGGCGGGATTGTAGTGCCCGCCGGAGATGTGGCCTCCGGCAAAGATCATCACCATCAAGGCAGCGCCAATGGCGATGGGAGCGAGAGGCCCGGCGCCATTTCCGACGACCGTGCAACCGACCGTGAAGACCAGGAAGAAGGTTCCAATCAGCTCCACGATATATTTGTTCATGGTGTTCTCCACAAAGAAGTGAACTCACGAAGCGGCTGGACGGGGAGAGACGCGCTCATCGGGCGGAAAAGCAGGAAACGCGTGAGACGCGGCCCCAAGCAATGCGAAATAGCCACTTTCGTGGGAATCTGGCCCATACTCTATGCGAAGCGCCGCCAGCTTGCCAGCAGAATTTGACAGTGGGCCGGAGCCCGGATTGACAGGCGGGGCGGAGAAAACTAAAGTGGCTGCGAAACCGCGAAAGATTACAACAAGCGGCAGGAAACCCTCTTGATCGAGCGACTTTTCCATTTGCAGGAAAACCAGACGAGTGTGCGCCACGAGTTGATTGGCGGGGCGACGACCTTTCTCACGATGGCGTACATCATCGTGGTGAATCCGCAGATCCTGGCGCAAACGGGGATGCCGGCGGAAGGCGTGGTGTTTGCAACATGTTTGTCGGCGGCGGCGGCGACGCTGGTGATGGGGTTGTACGCGAATTATCCCATCGCGCTGGCGCCCGGGATGTCGCTGAATGCGTACTTCACCTATTCGGTGTGCCTGGGGATGCACGTGCCGTGGCCGACGGCGCTGGGAGCGGTGTTTTTTTCAGGCGTGTTGTTTGTTCTGCTGACGGTGACGCGGGTGCGGGAGCAGATTGTGAACGGCATTCCGCACGGCTTGAAGCATGCCACGGCGGGCGGGATAGGGATGTTCATCGCGTTTGTGGGCCTGCGCAGCGCCAAGTTGGTGGTGGCGAATCCGGCGACGTTTGTGAGCCTGGGCAATTTCTCGGACCGGGAAGTGCAGGCGGCTTGCCTGGGAATCGTGTTGACGCTGGCGCTGATGGTGCGGCGGGTGAACGGTGCAATCCTGCTGGGGATTCTGGGCACCACGCTGTTTGGGATTTTCCGGGGATTGGCGCACTGGCCTACGGCGGTGCTGGCGCTGCCGCATCCTTCGGCTACGTTTCTGAAGCTGGATTTGCGCGGCGCCGCACACCTGGGGCTGGCGGAGATCATTTTTATTTTCCTGTTCGTGGACCTGTTCGACAACGTAGGGACGCTGGTGGGCGTGTGCGAGCAGGGGGGATTCATCAAGGAAGGTAAGATTCCGCGGGTGGGACGCGCGTTGCTGGCGGATGGCGTGGGAACGATGTTCGGCGCATTGACGGGGACTTCGACGGTAACCAGTTATATCGAGAGTGCCGCGGGAGTAGCGGCGGGGGCGCGGACGGGGCTGAGCAACATGATGGTGGCGGGGCTTTTTCTGGCGGCGATGTTTTTTTCACCAGTGGCCGCGGCGATTCCGGGATTCGCAACGGCGCCGGCGCTCATCCTGGTGGGCGCGCTGATGACGGAATCCATCGCACAAGTAAATTGGAAGGAATTCAGCGAAGCGTTTCCGGCGTTCGTAACGCTGGTGGCCACGCCGCTGACGTTCAGCATTGCGACGGGCTTGAGCCTGGGGGTGATTTCCTACACCGTGGCCAAAGTGGCCGCGGGGAAATTCCGCGAAGTGAGCGCGCTGCTGTGGATACTGACGTTCGTGTTCGTGCTGCGGTACATCTATATGGCGGCGGAATGAGTTATGCCGGGTGTGTGTGAATGGGAAGCCGGCACGGGTGATAAGAAGAAATGGTGCCCAAGAGAGGACTCGAACCTCCACGACCTTGCGGCCACTAGCTCCTGAAGCTAGCGCGTCTGCCAGTTCCGCCACTTGGGCACAAGCGGGGTAAAACGAGGCAGCATCA
>Ga0074045_10002747_pt1 | contig 16162 bp, 14 predicted proteins | sample BogForMeECP23OM2_FD_94442 | JGI IMG/M metagenome (GOLD analysis project Ga0074045, IMG submission 94442) | Bog forest soil microbial communities from Calvert Island, British Columbia, Canada - Bog Forest MetaG ECP23OM2 | ecosystem: Environmental > Terrestrial > Soil > Wetlands ...
CCGCCCCGCAGACCACCTGAAAATTCCATACCCCTGCGGCGAGCTCCGATCCACGTCAGTCCAACAGAGCTTTCGCATCGGCGAGCGACGCGAAAACTCTTAATTCGTTAGGCCATTGTTAGGGCGGCTTTAATTCGTTGATATTTTGAAAAATTCGGTTGATCCGCGGCGTAACGAATTTCGCATCCAACCCTTTGATTTCGTGTTATGTTTTTTGACGCAAACCGCCGGATTCGGGGCCAAAAACGCGATTTTCGCTGTATTAGCGCCGTCCTGACGCCGGCCGCCGGCTCGGTGATTGCGGTTTCCTTGAGCGAGGTGGCGCGGGCTGGCCTAGCCGGGGAGCTTGCGGGCTTCGGCGAGCTGATCCTGCAACGACCGCAGCAGGCGCGCCTCCGGGCTCGGCGCGCAGTTGGTATAGCCGGCGCCGAGCTCTTTGAGCTGAGCCGCGTTGCGCGGAAAGGCAGCATGGTTCAACGGCAGGGCAAGCCGCGCGCCTTCTCCCTTCTTGACCGCCTCGCGCACCCGATCGATCGCGGCGATCAGCCTCGGGTGGTCGGGCTGGCCGCTGACGCCGAGCGAGCGCGACAAATCCGACGGCCCGACCGCCAGCAGGTCGATGCCCTCCACCGCAGCGATCTCATCGATCCGCTCGACCGCCTCCATGTCCTCGATCATGCAGGCCAACAGGATCTCGCGGTTGGATTGCGCCATATGGTCGACGAGCGGAATCCGGCCGTACTCGGCGGCCCGGCTGCCGGCCGCCATGCCGCGATCGCCGAGCGGCGGGTAGCGCACGGCCCGCACCGCCGCCCGGGCCATCTCGGCGCTGCCGATGTGCGGCACCTGGATGCCCTGCACCCCCATATCCAGCAGCCGGAGGATGAAGGCCGGATCGAACCCCGGCGTGCGCACGATCGGCGTGATCCCGACGCGCTCGGCCGCCATCACCATCAGCTGCACATCGTGCAGGTCGAAGCTGGTGTGCTCCATGTCGATGAAAGCCGCATCGAAACCGGCAAGCCCGATCAGCTCGACGATCTGCGGGTCGGCGATGCCGCCGACATGGGTTCCCAAGGCAAGACCGCCCTCGCGCAAAATCCGCTTGACCCGATTCTCTCTCATGTTCCCTTCCTTGCCATTCGCCGTCGCGGCTAGGCCGCTCGCGCGGACCGCGGACGCTGCAGGATGGCGATGATCATGTCGGTATCCATGACATCGCCGAACGTATTGTAGAAGGCGGTCAGCGACGCGTTGTGCTCCTCCTGGCTGAGCGCGGCGTTGCCGTCGCTGACCATGATCGTGCGGAAGTTCGTCATGTTGGCGTCGCGCGCCGAGCTTTCGCAGCACACATTGGTGACGGTCCCGGTGATCAGCACCGTATCGAAACCGCGGGCGCGCAACCGGTCGGCGAGATCCGACGTGCCGGGCATGAAGGCGCTGTAGCGATATTTCTTGACGATCTCGTCCTCCGGCCGCACGTCGAGATCGGGCCACAGCTCCATGGCCGAGCGTGCCCTCGGTGAGGGCGGCGATACGCTTGTCGCGATACTCGGGTGTCGGCAGCTCGTAGGCCACCGACCAGTCCTCGAAGCAGCGCTCGTCGTGGGTCATCTTGATCCAGAATACGCCGCCGCCGGTCTGGCGCACCGCCGCCGCCAGGCGATTTACCGCGGGCACGATGTCGCGCGCCGCCGGCACTGCCGCGAATCCGACCGCATCGTTCATGAAGGCGTGCTGCAGATCGATGACGACGAGGGCCGTCCGCGCCGGGTCGAGATCGGCGAAAGAGTGCTCTCCGCCGCGCCGTTGGATCACCCGTTGCACGATCGCATCCGGGATGGTTGCGCCGGTCAATTTCATCGGAATTCCCCCAATCGATCAGGCTGGTGTTGGCGCATCCGGGTGGAGCAGCTTGGCGTCCCGCAAGTCCCGCCACAGCGCCGATGGGACAGGATAGCGCAGAAGACGCAGATTGGCCTCGAATTCTGCGACGCTGCGCGGGCCCGGAATAATCGCGGCGACGGCGGGGTGGGCGAGCGGAAACTGCAATGCCGCCGCCGCCAGAGGCACTTGGTGACTGTCGCAAATGGCCTTGATCGCATCGACCCGAGCGACGATGTCCGGAGGAGCGATCTTGTAGTTCCAGGTATCGCGTCCGGCGAGGATGCCCGAGTTCAGCGGACCGCCAACCACGATCGATACTCCCGACCTGACGCATTTCGGTAGCAGGTCATCGAGCGGCGCCTGCTCGAGGAGGGTGTAGCGCCCAGCGAGAAGAAAGGCGTCCCAGGCACCCCATTCCATCGCTTCCAAAAGCACTTCCCGCTCGTTGACGCCGATCCCGATCGCCCGCACGGCGCCGCAACGGCGCAGCTCTTCGAGCGCCCGGTAGCCGCCGTCGCGAAATAGACGCATGATCGCGGCATGCGCTTCCTGCCCGTGCTGCATCGCGCCGATGTCATGCACGTAGAGCACGTCGATCCGCGCCAGGCCCAGCCGCTGCAGGCTGTCCTCGAACGACCGCATGATCGCGTCGTAGGAGTAGTCGAACACCGCATCGAACGGCATCGGATGCCGGGTTAATTCGTCCGCGGCCGGGTTCGGCCGAGGGCGAAGCAGCCGTCCGACTTTTGTCGACAACACCCACTCGTCGCGCGGTGCCGCGCGCAGGGCGTCACCGACGCAGCGCTCGGCCTGTCCAAACCCGTAGTAGGGTGCGGTGTCGACATAGCGTATCCCGGCCGCCCAAGCGGCGCGCACGATCGCCTGGGCCTCCCGACGACTGACGCGCACCCGGGTGCCGCCGAGGGTCGCGCAGCCGAGACCGAGAGTGGTCACTTCGAGCGAGGTGCGTCCGAGCGAGCGTTTCTCGAAACCGGTCATATTGCCTCTCCGTCATTCTTCTCTTGACGAACGTCGAATCCGGATTGTCGGATCACTCCTCTTGTAAGAGAGATCGCCGGGAGTGGGTCGTGACATGATCGTGATCTTCGGCTCGATCAACGTCGATCTGATCGTCCCGGTCCCCCGCCTGCCGCGGCCGGGCGAGACCGTTCTGGGCAGCGACTATGCCCTGCTCCCCGGCGGCAAAGGCGCCAATCAGGCGTTGGCCGCGCGTCGTGCCGGTGCCGAGGTCGTGCTGGCCGGGGCCGTCGGCGCGGATTCCTTTGCCGCCATCGCGCTCGACTTGCTGCGGCGCGATGGTGTCGATACGCAATTGGTGCGGGTCGTCGAGCAGCCGACCGGTTGCGCCGCGATCATGGTTTCGAGCGAGGGAGAGAACACGATCGCGGTGGCCTCGGGCGCCAATATGAGCGTGCGGTCCGAGCAGGTTCCCGATGAACTGCTCGGCGCCGGCGCCACCCTTGTGGTCCAGATGGAGGTCCCGTTAGGCGAAACCGAAATCTTGCTCAGGCGCGGTCGGGTGCGGGGCGGATACAGCGTGCTCAACCTGGCGCCCGCGCTGCCGATCGGCCTCTCTCTGCTGGGAGAAATCGATCTTCTGGTCGCCAACGAGGGCGAGGTGGCGGCGACCGGGTCGGATCCCGAGCGGCTCGCGCGACGTTTGCGGCAAGGGCTCGTCGTCACACGCGGGGCGGCGGGGGCGATCACCTTCCTCAGCGACGGCACGAGGATAGAGGTGCCGGCGCTGCCGATCGAGCCGGTCGACACCACCGGCGCCGGCGATACCTTTGTCGGCGTTCTCGCGGCAGCACTCGATCGGGGCTCGACCCTGGAAACCGCGCTGCGCCGGGCGAGCGCTGCAGCGGGGCTCGCCTGCTTGGCGCGCGGCGCTCAGACCGCGATGCCGGATGGCTCGACAATCGATGAGGCCGTCGGCCGGTTACGTCTCTGAGAGGTGGGCGCCAAAGAGTCTTGCTGCGGTGCAATGCACGTGGAACTCGGCGAGAATGTCGATATAGAGTTGGCGCTTGAACGGGACGATCACTTCGGGCAGCTGGCTCGGCCGTATCCACTTCCAGGCGTCGAATTCCGGATGATCGGTGGCGAGGTCGATGTCCACGTCGTTGCCGGTAAAGCGCATGGCGAACCATTTCTGCCGCTGGCCGCGGTAGCGCCCGCCCCACATCCCGCGGGTGAGCTCCGCCGGCAGGTCGTATTTCAGCCAGGACCGGCTCTCGCCGAGAAGCTCCGCCTTGTCGGTGCCGATCTCTTCCTTGAGCTCGCGCAACGCCGCCTGCAGCGGGCTCTCGCCCGGGTCGATTCCACCCTGCGGCATCTGCCAAGCCGGCATCACAGGCATATCGATACGGCGAGCGACAAAGACCTCGCCGCCGCGGTTCAACAGCATTATGCCGACCGCCGGGCGGTATCCCGGTTTCTCGCCCGTCATCTGCCGCTCCGATGCGGAGAGGCCCGCTCCCGCGGGGGGCCTCAGTTGACCACGCGCCCGTTGAACAACGCGATGCCGCGCAGCATGTCCACCGCCCGGGTCAACTGATAGTCCGCCGGCGTCCCGATGATCGACGGATCAACCGAGGCCTGCTCGGCACCGCCCTCGTCCGAATCGTCCTTCTTCAAATCCGACGCCGTCGTGACCTTTTCGCCCTTCTCATTCGTCTTTTCGATCTTGGCGGCTTCGACGACGATGTCCGGATCGATCCCCTTGGCCTGGATCGACCGTCCCGAGGGCGTGTAATAACGCGCGGTGGTGAGCCGCATCGCCCCGTGGCCGGGGAGCGGGATGATGGTCTGGACCGATCCCTTGCCGAACGACCGCGTGCCGAGCAGGATCGCCCGGTGGTGATCCTGCAACGCGCCGGCGACGATCTCGCTGGCCGAAGCGGAGCCGCCATTGATCAACACGACCATCGGCAGGCCGGCGGCGATGTCGCCCGGACGAGCGTTATAGCGCTGGGCATCCTCGCTGCGCCGACCGCGGGTCGACACGATCTCACCCTTGTCGAGAAAGGCATCCGCGACCGCGACGGCCTGGTCGAGCAGCCCGCCCGGATCGTTGCGCAGGTCGAGGACCATTCCGAGGATCTTGTTGCCGGCCTGCTGCTTGAGGTTCTTCATCGCGTTGTTGAGGCCGACGTCGGTCTGCTCGTTGAAGGTCGTGATCCGGACGTAAGCGATATTGTCGCCTTCGAGATGCGAGCGTACGGACTGGATTTTGATTGTCGCCCGAACCAGCTTGACGTCGAAAGGGTCGCGCCCCTCTCGCCGGATCGTCAGCTTGATCTCGCTGCTGACGGGACCGCGCATCTTCTCGACCGCTTCGGGAAGAGTCATCCCCTGGACCGGGTCGCCGTCGAGATGGGTGATCAGATCACCGGGCTTCAGCCCGGCGCGGGCGGCAGGGGTGTCGTCGATCGGCGAGACCACCTTGACGAGGCCGTTCTCCATCGAGACTTCGATCCCGAGCCCACCGAACTCGCCACGGGTCTGGACCTTCATGTCGTTGAAGTTCTTCGTGTTCAAATAATTTGAGTGCGGGTCGAGCGAGGTCAGCATGCCGTTGATCGCCGACTCGACCAAAGAATCGTCGCTGACATCGTCGACATATTCGGCACGCACCCGCTCGAAGACCTCGCCGAACAGGTTGAGCTGCTTGTAAGTGTCCGTCGAGTTGGAGGTTGCCGCCCCGACATCCTGGCGCAGCGAGAACACCAGAACCGTTGCGACAGCCGCCGCGAGAAGACCCGAACGCTTCATTCACTTTTCCTAAAATCCGGAGCGCGATGGGCTCCCCACCACGATCTCTTAGCCCGGATAATATCCGCCACCGTGCCCAATGATCAAGTCGGGCCGGTCGGAGAAAAAGCTGCCAGATCCGGGGTCAGCCCGCCGCCTCCAGCCCCGCGGCCTCTGTGATCAGCGAATGGCCGGTCATGACGGCCGGCCGCGGCAGGCCGAGGAGGTCGAGCAAGGTCGGCGCGACATCGGAGAGACGGCCATCCTCGAGATGACCAACCGTGGCCGGCGGGTTGACCACGACGAACGGCACCGGATTGAGCGTATGTGCGGTATGCGGCTCGCCGGTTTGCGGGTCGCGCATCATCTCGCCATTGCCGTGATCGGCGGTGATGACGAGCGTGCCACCGGCTTTTACGACGGCCTCCGATAGCCGGCCGAGACAAGTGTCGACGGTCTCTACCGCCTTGATCGCCGCATCGAGACGCCCGGTATGCCCGACCATATCGGTATTCGCGTAGTTGAGCACGATGACGTTGAAACGATGGGCCGCGATCGCCTCGACCACCCTGTCGGTTACCTCGGGGGCCGACATTTCAGGCTGCTGGTCATAGGTCGCGACCTTGGGTGAGGGGACAAGAATCCGCTCCTCGCCGGGAAACACCGTCTCGCGCCCGCCATTGAAAAAGAACGTGACATGCGCGTATTTCTCGGTCTCGGCGATGCGCAGCTGCGTCAGCCCGGCCTTTGAGATCACCTCGCCGAAGGTGTCTTTGAGGTCCTCGGGCGGAAACAGCGTTTTGAGAAAGCGGTTGAGCTCGGTCGAATACTTGACCATGCCGAGCGCAGCGGCAAACGCGACCCGCTTTGCCCGAGTGAAGTCCGAGAAATCCGGATCGAGCAGGGCAGCGGCGATCTCGCGGACCCGATCGGCGCGAAAATTCGCGATCAGCACCCCGTCGCCGTCTTCCGCACCGGGGTAGCCGGCGATCGCGGTCGGCGACACGAACTCGTCGGTTTCGCCGCGGGCATAGGCGGCTTCCACAGCCCGCGCCGGGTCCTCGGCGCGTTCGCCTGTGCCCTGCGCGATCACGCGATAGGCCCTTTCGACCCGATCCCAGCGCTTGTCGCGATCCATCGCGAAATAGCGGCCGCAAAGGGTGGCGACGCAATGACGGTCGAGGCCGGCAACGTCCCGATGAAAATTCTTCAGATAGGACGCCGCAGCCTTGGGCGGCGTGTCGCGCCCGTCGAGGAAGGCGTGGACGGCGACGGGCACCTCCGACTCGGCAAGTATCCGGGCCAGTGCGGCGATCTGGTTCTGGTGCGAGTGGACGCCACCGGGCGACAGCAACCCCAAGAGATGAGCGGTCCCTCGGCTCGCCTTCAGTTTGCCGATGAAGTCGCGTAATGCCGGGATGGCCGCCAGTTGCCCCGTGGCGATCGCGGCGTCGATGCGCGGCAAGTCCTGGAGGACGAGCCGTCCGGCGCCGAGATTGGTGTGGCCGACCTCGGAGTTGCCCATCTGGCCGTCGGGGAGCCCGACATAGTGCTCGCTCGCCTGCAGGTGTGCGTGTGGCCAGCGCGCCAGCAACCCACTCCAGACCGGGGTGTGCGCGAGGGCGATCGCATTGTCGTCGGCTTTCGGGCGCTCGCCCCAACCGTCGAGGATACACAGCACGAGCGGATCGGGACGCGAGCGAGGGATCATCGGACAACCTCAAAGGTGCGGGCAATCTTTATACGCGAAACGAGGCGCCTCCAGGTAGCATTCCCATACCGTTAACTATGGCGCTGAGCGCCGGCGTGCCTCGGTTCTTCCCTGAGAGCAGGGAGAAAACGCGATTCGGCGTCGAAAATCGCCGGTCTTATCGACCAAAAGACATTCCAGATCAAATGATTAGCTTCCCGTATCAGCGCTCGGCAGCAGGGAGGAAATTTGCCGGTCTGAGGGAGGCAGCAGGGAGACTTTGGGGAGCACATCTTGCACCTTACGCTGATGGGATGGCGGTTGGCAGAAACGCACTTATAATTTGAGAATATAGCATTACTCCGCTATAAACTCAACCCCCGGAGCGGATGCGTTGCGGAGACACACAGGCGGCATTACGGTGCGCGCAGATTTCCTCGCCGCCCATACCGTCAAATGAAAGCACTGTTCCTCGGCAATGTCGCCGCCGATACCGCCAGGGGCATCACGGCCGAATTGCCGCCCGGCCTGCGCGTCGAGATCCTCGCCGATCCGCAGCAGCTTATGCGATCGCCCGAGGTTGCGGCCGACGCCGACATCCTCGTCACCAATCACTGGCGTCCGGAATACCCGCCGGCGCCAGACCTCCGGCTCGTTCAGTCGGTCGCCACGGGCATAGAATTGATCGACCTCGCGGCATTGCCGCGGGGCGTCGCGGTCTGCAATGCCTTCGGCCACGAAACGGCGATCGCCGAGTACGTGCTGATGACGATGCTGGTCTGGAGCCATCGCTTCCGCGAAATCGAGGGCGATTTCCGCACCCGTTCGTCATGGCGGCCGAGCTGGGTGCAGAGCGGCGCGCCACATGGCGAGATCCTGGGTAGCACGGTCGGGATCGTCGGGTTCGGCAGGGTCGGGTGCCAGGTAGCCCGCCGGGCGGCGGCTTTCGGCTGCCGTGTGATCGCCGTCAATCGCAGCCCGCGCGAGCCGGACGGCGGGGTCGAGCGCGTCTTCCCCTTGGGCCAGCTCGATCGCATACTGCCCGAGTGCGATTTTGTCATCCTTGCGATCGCGCAGGGGCGCGAGACCGAAGGGCTGATCGACGCGCGCCGCCTCGGACTGATGAAGCGCTCGGCGTTTCTGGTCAACATCGCGCGCGGCGCTGTCCTCGACGAGGACGCCGTATACGCTGCGCTACGCGACCATAGCATCGGCGGGGCGGCGCTCGATGTCTGGTGGCAATACCCGACCGCGGCGGAGCCGCAACGCCGCCCCTCCCGCCATCCCTTTCACGAACTGCCGAACGTCATCATGACGCCGCATTGCTCCGGCTGGACCGAAGGCATGGTCGCGCGGCGCTGGGCCGAGGTGGCGGGCAACATCAACCGCTTCGTCCGCGGCGAACCGCTCGAGAATGTCGTGGTCACGACCTGAGGAGCACAGCATGGCGGATGAGATCGCCTTCTTCCCCGCGACGCGGCTGCTGGCACTCTATCGTGGCAAGCGGCTGTCGCCGGTCGAGGTAATCGAGGAGACGTTGCGTCGGCTGGAGCGGTATGAACCCGCGACGAACGCGTTTGTCCTCTTTGATCCGGAGGCCGCGATGACGATGGCGCGCGCCTCGGAGGCGCGCTGGCAAAGGGGTGAACCGCAGGGCCGCCTCGACGGTGTGCCGGTAGCACTGAAGGACACCGTGCTGACCAGGGGCTGGCCGCGGCTGTTGGGCTCGCGCACGATCGACCCGAACCAATCGTGGCACGAGGATTCTCCGGTCACCGCCCGGCTGCGCGGTGAAGGTGCGGTGTTCTTTGGCAAGACGACAGCGCCCGAATTCGGCTGGAAGCCGGTCACCGACTCCCCGCTGAGCGGGATCACCCGCAACCCGTGGAACCTCGAACGCACCCCCGGCGGCAGCAGCGGCGGCAGCGCCGTCGCGGTAACGGCTGGGATCTGTCCGCTCGCTGTCGGCACCGATGCCGGCGGCTCGATCCGCATTCCGGCCGCGTTTTGCGGCATCGTCGGCCTGAAGCCGACCTTTGGCCGAGTGGCGGTCTATCCGCCATCGGTTTTCGGCGATGTCGCCCATGTCGGCCCGATGGCGCGCTCGTCCGAAGACGCGGCGCTGATGCTCGACGCCATCAAGGGGCCCGACTCACGAGATTGGGGAAGCCTGCCCGATGACGGTATCGCCTATCGCGAGCGGGTGGGGGATGGGTCGCTCAAGGGCAAGCGAGTCGCGCTGTCAATGACTCTCGGTCTGGCCGAGCCCATGCCCGCGGTGCGCGCTGCCGTCGAGCACGCGGCCCAGGTATTCGCCGAGCTTGGCGCGGTGGTCGAGCCCGCCGACCCGTTCCCGCAATCACCCAAGGAAATCTTCGACCGGCTTGCTCTGGCCGCGTTCTGGGCGTTGCTGCGCGCGCAGACACCGGAGGCGGTGGCGGTGATGGACCCCGGCCTCGTCGCGTTCTGCCGCCGGGGCGAAGCGGTGACCCAAGAGGAATACGTCGCGGCGGTGACCCGGCGCGCCGCACTCGGACAGGCCGTGAGGCTGTTTTTCGATCGCTTCGATCTGCTGTTGTCGCCGACCATGCCGATCCCGGCGGCTTATGCCGATCCCCGCGACGACGACATGCCGAACCCGACCAATTTCCCGAGCTGGATGCCCTATACCTCGCCGTTCAATCTGACCAAGAACCCGTCTTGCTCGATCCCGTGCGGCTCGGTCGAGGGGCTGCCGGTCGGGCTGCAGGTGACCGGTCCGCTGTTCGGCGATCTCGAGGTATTGCAGGCCTGCCGCGCCTATGAGGAGGCCGCCGGCCCCGTTTGGCCGAGCCCGGAGCTGACGAGCCAACTCGATAAGATCGCTTCCTCGACGGATGCCGGCGTCAACGCCAAGCGGTGGGCGAAGGGTTAATCGCCCGCACGCGGAAAACTTCGCGGTTGAATCACCGCGGATCCACAGCATATTCGCCTGCGATTAGTGTGATGGGAGAGTATCATGGCGAACAAGGAACAGAAGCGGACGAGCCGGGAAGCCAAGAAGCCCAAGCAGAAAAAGAAAGGGGCCGAGAAGCGCGCGACGGGCAAAGCGCAGCCGCCGAAAGCCTGAAAACCGGCCGGCAGCGGCCGGCCTGCGATCAGCCCTCGATCGGCAGGCCGTAACCGGTTTTCGCCTCGATCGCGTGAACATCGGCCGGGCGCTCGAACGGCTCGGGTGCCGGCTCGCCCGGCTGGCGAAGCCGGCCGATTGCGCCGAAGAACTCGTCCAGACCGGGCGGTAGATAGGTCCAGGTCATGTTAAGCTCGCCCGGTCCGTCATTGACTCACACCCGGCCCCGCATAGACGGTGGTGCCCGGAACAAAGGTGGTGTGGCACCCCGTCGACGAGGATCGTGCCTTTCCGTTCGAAGCAGAACAGGATCTCCTGGTTCGGGGTGTGGCTGTGCTCGCGCACGAAGCCGCCGGGTGCGATCACCTGGACACCCATCGCCAGGTTTTCGGGGCCGGCGTTCCGGGGGCTCAGCTTGACGATCGAATAGCCGTTGGCCCAGATCGGTTGCCAATAGGATTGCCCCTCTTCCGGCTGCAGAACGATCCCCGGACCCTGTGGCGCGCTCATGACGACCTCCTTCCTGGAACTCCCGGAGGTAAAACTTGCCGGGGGCTCCCTCCCTCGTCAACCGACCCGCGCGGCGGGCGCTTCCCCTACCCTATTCTTCATTCTTCGCCTGAGCTCGGGGCGGGGGACGGAAGGGAGGCGGGACGCGGCTTTAGGCGCTGGAAGCGCAAGCTATTGCGCTCGCGGATGGTCTGGAACGTGACGTAGAGCATCGGGATCACGAACAGCCCGATGGCGCTCGCGGCGATCATCCCGGCAAAGACCGGGGTGCCGACGGCGTGGCGACTGATCTCCGCCGCACCCTGCGCGGTGACCAGCGGATAGACCCCGAGGATGAAGGCGAAGGAAGTCATCATCACCGCGCGAAACCGCATCCGCGCGCCGAGCACCGCGGCCTCCCGGATTTCCATGCCCTCCTCGCGCCTGTCCTTGGCGAATTCGACGATCAGGATGCCGTTCTTGGCGGCCATCGCGATCAGCACCACGAGCCCGATTTGGGCGTAAAGGTCGACCGCCAAGTGAAAAATCAAAATTCCGACAAACGCTCCCAACACCCCGACCGGAACCGACAACAATACCGGGACCGGGATCATCCAGCTTTCGTAGAGCCCGACGAGGAACAGAAATGCGAACAGCACCGCAAGCCCGAGGATCGGGCCGGTCTGCCCGGAAGCCGCGAACTCCTGATAGGCGGTCCCGGTCCATTCATAGCCATAGCCGGAGGGTAGTGTCTTGTCTGAGAGCTGTGCCATCGCCGCGAGTGCGGTGCCGGACGAGGTACCCGGCGACGGGCTGCCCTGAATCGGGATCGCGCGGTAGTTGTTGTAGCGGGTGATGACCTGCGGCCCGACGATCACCCGAGCGTCGGCGATCGAGCGCAACGGCACAGCGGCGCCGAATTTATTGCGGATGTAGATCTGCCACAGCGAGGAGACGTCTCTGCGGTTCGCCCCCTCGCCCTCGATGTTGACCTGCCAGACGCGGCCGAACAGGTTGAAGTTGTTGATGTAGATGCTGCCCAATGTCGCCTGCAAGGCAGCGAACACGTCGTTCATGCCGAGGCCCAGGGCCTGCGTCTTCTCGCGGTCGATGTCGAGATAGATCGACGGGTTGCTCGCGGTGAAGGTCGAGAACACACGGGTCAGCCGAGGGTCCTGATTGGCGGTCGCGAGAAGCCCCTGCATGACGCTGTTCATCGCGGCGGGCTCCTGTCCCTGGAGCCCTTCGAGCTCGTACTCGAACCCGCCGGTCGTCGAGAGGCCGATGATTGGCGGCAGGTTGAACGGGATGACGGTCGCCGTCCGGAGTTGCTGTCCCTCGGCGAATACCTTTGCGATTAGCGTCTGCGCCGAGTTCGCCGCGCCGACGCGGTCGGCGAACGGCTTCAAGGTCGGCACAATGAAGGCCGTATTCGGCTCGTTGACGCCGTCGATGATCGAGAATCCGACGATCCCGACAAGGTTCTGAATCTGCGGCATCGATTTTAACACGGCCTCGATGCGCTTAACCGCTTCGCGGGTGCGGCTGACCGATGCGCCATCGGGCAATTGCACCGAGATAAAGAAGGCGCCCTGGTCCTCTTCCGGCAGAAACCCGGTCGGCGTTCGCAAGGACAGAAAATAAACCCCGGCGGCACTCGCCAATATCGCCACAAGGCCGAGTACGGAGACGCGCACCAGGCGGCGCACGATCGCCGCGTAGCCGTCGCGGATATTGTCGATGCGCCGCAAAACCCAGCCCATCGGGCCCCGCTTCGGGCCACTGGGACGAAGGAAGACGGCGCACAGCGCCGGCGACAGGGTCAGCGCGTTCAATGCCGAAATCAGCATCGCGACGCTGATCGTCACCGCAAATTGCCGGAACAATGTCCCCGAGATGCCGGGGATGAAGGCGATCGGCACGAACACCGATAGGAGGACTAAGGTGATCGCGATGATCGGCGCGGTGATCTCGGCCATGGCCTTTTTCGTCGCGTCCGCCGGTGACAGGTTCGGTTCTTCCTCCATGACGCGTTCGACGTTCTCGACGACGACGATAGCGTCGTCGACCAGAATGCCGATCGCCAATACCATCGCGAGCAGCGATATCGTATTGGCCGAATAGCCCATCAGCAGCAGCACCGCGAAGCTGCCGATCAGACTGACCGGCACCGCGATTGCGGGAATGAGGGTCGCGCGCAGGCTGCCGAGAAACACAAAGACGACGATCACAACCAGCGCAAAGGCGATCAACAGCGTGATCAGCACGTCGTGGATCGTGTCGTGGACGAAGGTGGTCGTGTCGTAATTGACGAGGTATTTGAGACCGGGCGGGAAGCGCTGGCTCAAGCGGTCCATATTGGCTCTAATGAGCCCAGCGGCCTCTACGGCATTGGCGCCGGGAGAGAGATAGATCCCGATCGCCACCGCAGGCTCGCCGTTGAAGCGGCCTTCAATGTCCTGGTTCTGGGCGCCGAGGTCGACCCGGGCGACATCGCGTACGCGCAGCAGCGAGCCGTCGGGATTGGCACGCAACACGATATTGCCAAACTGCTCGGGTGTCGTCAGGCGACCCAGCGTCTGCACGTTCAACTGGAATTGCTGGTCTTTGCCGATCGGGCGCGCGCCGATCCGGCCAACCGGCGCCTCCACGTTCTGCGCCTGGATCGCCGCGACCACATCGGCCGGTGTCAATTGCAGATTGTCGAGCCGCTGGGTGTCGAACCAGATGCGCATCGAGTAATTGAGCGCGCCGAATATGGTTGCCTGACCGACCCCGGGGGTACGGGACAATACGTCGAGCACATTGATGACCACGTAATTCGTAATGAACAGCGGATCCTGCTTGCCGTTCTCGCTGTACAGCACGATGAATTGCAGGACCGCCGACGATTTTTTCTGTATCGTCAGCCCCTCCAACTGGACTTCCTGAGGAAGCTGGGCCAGGGCGGTCTGCACCCGGTTATTGACGGCGTTGGTGTTGATGTCGGGATTGCTACCGAGCACAAAACTGACCGTCAGGTTGTAGCTGCCGTCATTGCCGCTCGTCGACTTCATGTAGAGCATCTTGTCGACCCCGACCACCTGCGCCTCGATCGGCTGAGCGACGCTCGATTCGACGACGGCGGCGGAGGCGCCGGGATAGGTGGCCGAAACTACGGTCTGCGGCGGTACGATGTCCGGGAACTGCGCGACCGGAATGCGCAGCAGCGCCAGAGCGCCGGCGATCGTGATCACGAGCGCGATGACGACCGCGAGCCGCGGCCGATCGACAAAGATCGCCGAGATCATGGTTTCGCCTTTGGCGCGCCCGGCCCGTCGCCGGCCGCGGAACTGTCGGTGCCACCGCTCGTACCCTGCTCAGCCGCTGGAGAAATTGCCGGCGGCGGGCTCGCCGGGCCGGGCGATACGACTTCGGCGGGGCGAACGCGTTGCAGCCCTTCGCTGATGACCAGCTCTCCTTCGGTGAGGCCGTTGCTCACGACTGCGGTGGACGGGGTCGACTGGCCGAGTTGGATAGGCCGTCGTTGCGCCTTGTTCTGCGCATCGACGACGTAGACGTAGTCGCCTTGCTGATCGGACAATACCGCGGCGCGCGGGATCGCGAGAACAGTAATCGGCGCCACGCCTTCAACCGTCACTGTCACGAACTCCCCGTCAAACAGCTCGCGCGGAGCCGGCGAGTCCGGCGGCTGGTCGGGAAAGCGCGGGTTGGGGATGACGGCGCGCACCGTGATCGTATCGGTGTTGGTCGCGACCGTCGGCGATACGTAATCGAGCTTGCCGGTCTGCCCGTAGATCCGCCCATCCGGCAGGCGGAGTTTGAGCACGACCGCGTTGAAACCGCCAATAGCGTCGTAGCGGTTGCGCAGTTCGAGCCCTTCGCGCGTCGAGACCGGATAAAGCACATACATCGGGTCCTGGCTGACGAGGTTCGCCAGGGTTCCGCTCGTCGGCGAAACGACGTTGCCTTCGGTGACCTCGGTAGCGCTGATCTTGCCGTCGATCGGTGCGCGGATCTCGGTATAGCCGAGATTGATCTCGGCTATTTCCAGCTGCGCCTGTGCGGCGGCGACTTGCGCCGCCAAAGAACGTTCATTGGCGAGGTCTTGGTCGACCGTCTGCTGCTGGCCGGCGGGCGTTTTCAAAAGGTACTGGGAGCGGGCTATCTGTTGCTGGGCGTAGGTGTGCTGCGCCTCTAGCTGCGCCACATTGGCCTTGTCGGCGTCGACCTGCGCCTGAAACGGCGGTTGCTCGAGGAGGTAGAGGAGATCGCCCTGCTTGACCTCGGCGCCCTCGACAAAGGCCCGCTTTTCGAGATACGCGCTGACCCGGGCGACCAGCGCCACCCGCCCGATCGACTGGATGCGGCCGATAAATTCGTCGGTCTGCGTCATCTGCTGGCGTTCGGCGCGCACCACCCCGACCGCCGGCGGCCCGGCGGGCGCAGGTTGGGCGGCAACCCCTAGGGGGAGCACGGTGAGGGTGAGGGTCAGGAGGGCAAGATTCGTGAACAGCCTGTATTCCATCCCATCTCCAAACCGCCGCCGTGCCGAGCCTTCTCGGCTAACACTTAAGTCTTCCTGGAGGATGTCAACCGACATCACCCCGATTTCCCTAGATTGCTCAGCGCCATCGTCCGGCTTTTGGATTTCGTAACAACACCTGCGGTTGGCACACGGCTGTCGGCCATCGTGGACAGCGAGTATCACCCGCCTAAGGACGGGCCGCGTAGAACTCGCTTGCCACAGCGATTTCAGCCGCCGTCATCCGGCGCGCGATGTTGCGCATCTGCTCGTCGATGTCGTTGTGCCGAGCGCCGGTCGCGAAAGCTCCGAGCTGAGTGCGCAGATAGATCGCAGGCTGTCCCTCGAGCCACGCAGCGCTGGCTTTGCTCTCGACTTCGCCGTGACAGGCCCCACACGGTGCGATCCCGCGTAAGGGTGCCCCGCTTGCGACGATGAGCGGCGGCTCACCGGCGGCAGAACCCGAGCTAGCGACGCGCGGTAAATAGGCGTAATAGGCTGCCAGATCTCGCATATCTGCGTCGCTGAGGTCGGCCACAAGTGGGGCCATCACCGCGCTGGCGCGCGCGCCCGTTTTGAAGTCGACGAGCTCTTTGTAGATCGTGACCGGGTATTGCCCGGCGAGATTGGGAGTATCGGCTTGGCTCAGGCCGCGGGCGCCATGGCACATCGTGCAGCGCAGAGCCAA
>Ga0074045_10002748_pt1 | contig 16160 bp, 10 predicted proteins | sample BogForMeECP23OM2_FD_94442 | JGI IMG/M metagenome (GOLD analysis project Ga0074045, IMG submission 94442) | Bog forest soil microbial communities from Calvert Island, British Columbia, Canada - Bog Forest MetaG ECP23OM2 | ecosystem: Environmental > Terrestrial > Soil > Wetlands ...
AATTCGCCAAGCAGCGGCGAGACCGCGAAGAATGCGCCGAGGAAAGCGTTCCCTTGCATGCGAAGTTGAAGGTCGACGCGGTCGGTCGCGGTGCGCGCGATTTGGAAACCCGGCAAGGTGAAGACGCGGATGTTTTGGTCGATCACCTGCTTGCGGGCCCATAAAGGTAAGCGCTCCCAAGCTGCTTCGCCCGTCTCGTCGGACTCCCACACCAGACAGCCGCCGTCGGCCATGCCGGCCAGCGGATTGGTGTGCGTGAATGCCTTCGGGTCGCAACAAAGCACGACGGTCACGTGACGAAGATCGCAATTCACGCGGATTCGTTCCGGGGCCGCTACCAGGAAGTAGGCGGTGGGAGCGCCTTTCTTCTCGGAGCCGTACTTGGGATTCGCGCTGACGTGAATGATCTCTTTGGGATTGCCTACCTCATCGACGACCTTGTCGCGCTCGTAGAGCACGTCGTTCAAGTCGCCCAGGATGGCGCCAAGGTTCTTGCCGGTTGTGATGGCGCCCCAGCCTCCGATCGAGTGGAAGCGAACGGCAACCGCGCCTTCGGGGAGAAGCGAGGGCGTCTCGTCGGATTTCACCTCGTAGGGATGATCGACTCCGAGCACCATAAACGAGGTTCCGTCGGAGGCGCGCTTGCCGTCTTTGCGAGCGCGAGTACCCGTCGCAAACTCGTATGCACCGAAGATCTGCTCCGGCCGGAAGTCCCGCGAGCCCAGGCCGTAGATGCCAGAGAAGAGGCGGGGCATCTGCTCGGCTGCGATTGCGGGCAACCCGCTGGTCGCGGGACGATCATCGGTCTGCAGCGCCTTATTCAGCGCAGTCCGGATGTCGCGGCCCATCGGGTTGTCGCCAGCCATCGCCTCGTCGGTGCGCTCCAGTACGATGACATTCTTCTTTCCGGCTAGAGCGTTGACGACAGCGGCTTCGGGAAAGGGTCGAATCACGTTGAGGTGGATGGAGCCAACCTTCGCACCTCTGCATTGGCGAAGATAATCCACCGCGGCTTCGATGTTCTCCGCCGCCGAGCCCAGCGACACGAACACGGTGTCCGCATCGGCGGCCTTATAGGCAGTGAGCATGCCATAGTAGCGGCCGGTCAGCCTTCCGAAATCGGCGTAGGCTTCTTCGAGGAACTGCGCGATCGCTTCGGTGAAGTTGTTCCGTCGCGCCGCCACACCTTGCATGTAGTGTTCCTGATTCTGTACCGGCCCGAGGAGCACAGGGTTGGTGAGATCGATCATGCGCGGTACCCGGCGACGCTTCGGGCCGAACAGGAGGCGCTGGCTCTCGGTTGGGCAGTCGATGATGTCGTCCGGAGCACCGAGGAACAGGCGGATCAGTTCCGATTCGTGCTTATAAAAAGTTCGCTCCAGATGGGAGGTGAGGAAGCCGTCCTGGCAGTTCATGCCGGGTGTCAGGCTCAGTTCCGTCACGCGTCGCAGGATGAGCGCCTGGTCGGCAGTTTGCTGAGCGTCTTTGCCGAACAGAATGATCCACCCAGTGTCGAGGGCGCCATAGACATCGTCGTGGCCACAGTGAACGTTGAGCGCGTGCTTGGTCAGCGCCCGAGCGACGACCTCCAACACCATCGTCGAGCACTTGCCCGGCGCATGATAATACTGCTCGACCCCGTATAAGACTCCCTGGCCGGAGGTGAAATTCACTACCCGTTTGCCACACACCGAGTGCGCGATGGCTCCGCCCTGCGCTGCGTGCTCTCCTTCGGCTTCCACAGCCAGGGTACTGCCGCCGAAAACATTCAGGCGACCTTCGGCGTAGGACTGTTGATAGAGTTCACCCAATTCGGTTGAAGGTGTAATGGGATAGAAAACGCCGGCATCGGCAATGCGGGTTTCCGTATGGTACGAGACGAGTTGATTGCCGTTTGCGGTGACTCGTATGCCAGGGTAGCGAGGAGCGGCGGCCATGATTCCCTCCGCGAAGGTGCATCTCCTGTTGAGGTGGCATTGGACAGTGCTTTGAAGACCGATGTTCTAGTCCTGAAATGCCAGACAGAATAATTTTCATTCTTGCGGCTATGGTTTGTCAGTGATGTCTAGCGCCTAGGGAAGTGACAAAAGGTGGTCCCAAACCCAGCAGCGCGAAGTCACTTGTCAGTGCGGTCGGTCTCACACGGTGAGCCCCTTCGCAACAGGTTGGCGACCCCGCTCGGGATTGTGGAGCACGGGCTAGTCGGACACAATCCACCAGGATGGAGGATCGAGAGCAGTCTTGCCCGTAGAAAGGCAGAGCGGCGTGCGAGCCAGAGATCCGGTTCGAAAGTTCTGGATGCTTGGGGGCGTTTGGGAGTGTCGCTGCAAATTTCTGCCTTCTTCGCCATCCGTGCAATCAATTGCTAAAGCTGTGATTGAGCGATGGCTACCGGGATTCCCAAGACGGGAATCAGAGGCAATTTCAGGGAAAATTCCTTTGCGGTCCACCCTTGTCAGTGGATGATTGGAAGTAGTTAAGTTCAGATCTTTCGCTGGCCGTCGACCCTGGTCGCTCTTTCACCAACTTTCTTCCTTTGCCATAGCTCCCGTCCTGATGGGCGGAGGCCGTTGCTGAGATTGTTGACAATGGAAAAGCCGAAGCCTCATCACTCCGGTCACGTACTCGTAATCACGAACGATGCCCGCGACGCGAAGGTAATTCGGGAGTCCTTCGCGGTTGCGGGGTTGGAGTCCTTCGAGGTGGAGTGGGTTTGTAGTCTCTCCGAAGGCATCGACCGGCTGAAGAGACTGAAAATCGTAACCGTAATACTCGATCTGTCTCTGCCTGACAGCCATGGAGTCGAAACATTCGACAGGGTGTCGATGTCCGCACCTGGAGTTCCGATCCTGATCTTAGTGGGCTCAGAATCAGAAGAGGAGGAAAACGCTAAGAAAGCCATACAGCGGGGGGCGCAGGATTATCTTCCCAAAAGTCACCTGGATAGTTACTCGCTTCCTCGCGCCGTTCAGAACGTGATTGCCCTCAAGATTGCGGCCGAGGCGTTACTCGGCGACCAGGAGCGGGCCGAAGTCACTCTTAACTCAATTGGCGACGCCGTACTAAGCACTGATATCGAGGGAAAGATCACGTATCTCAATACGGTGGCAGAAAGGATGACTGGCTGGAGACGTGAGGAGGCATTCGGCAGACTGCTTGACGAGGTTTTTCAGGTCGTCAGCAAAGGCACCCGCGAACCAGCCCGTAATCCATTGGAGTTCGCGGTTCAACAGGACCAGACCGTAAGCCTGGCGACAAACTGTGTGCTCGTCCGGCGCGACGGATTTGAATCCGCCATCGAGGATTCTGCCGCTCCCATCCGCGACCGCGAAGGCCGGGTGGTTGGAGCCGTGATTGTCTTTCGCGATGTGGGGGAGGCGCAAGCCCTGGCGCGGAAAATGTCTCACCTGGCTCAACACGACTTCCTCACCGAATTGCCGAACCGAATGTTGCTGAATGACCGTCTCTCGCAGGCGATTGCGATGGCCGAGCGACACCGCAAGAAGCTCGCGGTGCTGTTCGTTGATCTGGACCTCTTCAAACCGATCAACGATTCGCTGGGACACACAATTGGAGACGCTATACTCCAATCAGTCGCGAAGCGATTGCGCGAAGCTTTACGCCATACGGACACCGTCAGCCGCCAAGGAGGAGATGAATTTGTAATACTGCTTCCCGAGATCGACACCGCGAATGATGCTGTTCAGGTGGCAGAAAAACTCCTGGCAACGCTGGCAGCGCCGCACTTAGTGGGCGGCCGCGAGGTGGAAGTTACCGCCAGCATCGGAATCAGTATCTACCCTGATCACGGTCAAGATGCGGAAGGCCTCGTCCACAGCGCAGATATCGCTATGTACAAAGCCAAGAAGAGCGGCGGCTGCAATTATTGTTTTCTTGCATAGAAGCCTGAATCAATGCGTCACCACTACATTCGTCAAGTCGTGATCTCCACGCCCGGTGATCGCGCCCGTTTGAAATGCGCGTCGAGGTCGTCAACATACACGTAGAAACCTTGCCTGGCGGCGGCGAGCATTTGAGGGCTCGCCACTCCCTCATGACGCCTGACGGACCCAAGCATGATAATGTTCGGACCGGGCTGCAGTTGCACATGCCGGACGAGCTCTCCCGAGTCAGGAGCCGAGAACAATTCGAGGAAGCCGAAGGTCGCGTAGACCCATCGAATCGCGCCGCGAGTGTCGTTGTATTCGAAGGATGGGAAGATCGTCCGCATGCCTCGCCGTGCAGTAGTCGACCCGAACGATAGTTCAGTACGTTTTTGAGTTCCGCAATCCTGACAGTAAGCACTCTGCCAGCAAGACTACGGGTACTGACGGTCTGTCGTTGCGCCAAAAGCTGCGTTCAAGTGGCTAGAGATAGCGAGGATTTTCAGTGGAATATCAAGATATTCTCTATGAGAGTGGAGAGCTGCAGCAGAGAATTCTCGTGCAGCTGTTTTCGATATAAACTTGACCCTGAACAAGCATGGCAGACATCATCAACGACGAATCGCCAGCAACAGCCGCAACGCCGATTGTGCAGGGCTTAGCCCTACGTTTTGGTGAACTGCCCCAGGTCGTAGCCGTTGCGATCGCTGGGTCGCGGGAAGCGGGCGCGAATGACGAGGCATCGGATTTCGACCTCTACATCTACACGATGCGTGATGTGGCCGTGGAGTTCCGGCGAGACCTCATGGGCGGGACAGCGGAAATTGACAATCGATTCTGGGAGCCGGGAGACGAGTGGTGGGAGCCCTCGGCTGGTATGCAGCTCGACATCATGTATCGATCCCCTGAATGGATTGAAAATCAGCTCGACCGCGTCTTGGTACGGCAAGAAGCTGCGATCGGATATACAACGTGCTTTTGGTATAACATTATCCATTCCAAAGTACTGTTTGATCCGCGAGGCTGGTATCGCCAACTGCAGGACCGTGCCCGCGTTCCCTATCCAGAGGGATTGAGGCGCGCCGTGGTGGCGAGAAATTGGCCGATTCTGCGCCGGAACCATTCCTCCTATCGGCGGCAAATTGAGCTGGCACTGGGCCGCGATGATGTGGTGAGCATTCAACACCGCATAACGGCCCTGCTGACCAGTTTCTTCGATGTGTGGTTCGCGATCGAAAGACAGGCCCACCCCGGCGAGAAGCGCCTTCTAACTCATCTGCCTGAACCGTGGGCAGTGCTCGTACGTGCTGTGCTCGACGCGCAGCCAGGGATGTTGCTTGCAACGATCGATTCGCTGCTGGATCGACTTGACGCGCGACTTGTGGAGGAGGGACTGTTGGATCCGGTTGGACGAATTGAGCATGCCGCCGCATGGGTGTCTGATCTCGAGCGAGCGTGCGCCTTCTACGAACGCTGGTTTAAGGCCACGGCAGGGGCAAAGTACGCAAGCTCGAAGCGGAACTTTACCTCCTATTTCCTCTCGCTTGGCTCTGGTGCACGTCTCGAACTGATGACATCACCCGGTGAAGCTCCAAGAGCGGGGCATCTCGCTGTCTCCGTAGGCTCGCGCGATGCCGTTGATCGTCTGGTGACGGCAATGGCGGCGGCGGGAGTACCGATAGTGAGTGGGCCGAGGCTCACGGGGGACGGATACTACGAAGCCTTGGTGACCGATACCGAAGGCAATCTTCTGGAAATCACTTCATAGCTTGCCAAGTCCGAGCCGACGATTACTGGGATGCGGCGAGGGTGAGGTTGCGGTTGTAATGCATGGACGTGCGGAGCCAATCCCGCTAATGGCTCTGAGTCGGCAAACCCGGCTAAAGGTCCGCCTTCCCCCTGCTTGGCCACACCGCTTCATCGGTGCCCATTTCGCAGTGTGTGTCATTGGACGCCGGCGCGGTGACGGCAGCTGCTGGCTAAGGCTTGCCCTTATAGCTATAGCTGCCTTCCGTTAATGCCTCCGACGCGCCCCTTTTGGCAAGGCCCTCAAGCGCTCTCTTGTATGGCCCGGGAAGAACGGGTAAAGCCATTTCATTCGCGGGCCCGGCATCGCAGAGAGGCGCCAGAGCTGGCAAATGAGTTTGGGGAATTGTCGCCCGTTGTATCCTGCGCTGCATCCTTGTGAGTTTGGGCAGGAAGGGGACGACATCGCGGAGCAGATAGTAACGGCTTGCCAGGTGCCGGTAGAAGACGGGAAGACCAAGCATCAGCTCAGGTACGCTCCAGAAGCCGAACCAGTAGCCGTAACGTCGCACCAGCAATTGCCGCAGGACCTCTTCATGGACAATCTTTCGATGTAAAACGATGGTTAGCGTTGCCAACCAGGAGTGGACACGGTCAAACCTGGAAAACTGCAACCTGCAGGGCGCGATCGCCACCCGCTCCTGTTTGCCAGCAATTGATAAGTGCATTTCCTCGAGCCAACCACCGTTGTGGAGTTGTTGATGGTTGCAAGACACATAGATCATGGTCTCTGTTCCTGACCGGCAGGTACATGTGTTGAGCAGGCGGGAAGCCACGCGAGTGCCGACACACTGATGATCGTAACCTTCCCATACAGTCCTTCGGCACAAAGTCTTGTGACCTTGAGTCATGGCAGATCGACTTGCAGGTCTCAACAAAATGCCCGCTCTGTTCGTTTTCCGAAAGCCACTTATGTGCGGGCTGGTATCGTGGCGTAATCTTTCCCATGAGGCTCGTATTCTTGAATCAGGAAGAACACGCCCGGCTGCCGAGGCGCAGCGTGGAGTCTCCCTATGGCAACAAGTTTATCTGCGTGCCGCTGCGGCTGATCGTTCCGCCTTGACAGACCACCGGGGATTCGCTATAGGTGAAGCCGATGAGACTATTCAAAAGCGTTCGCACCCACGTTTTCCGGCACGGTTGGTTTCGGTGATCACTTCGTTGTGAGTTCTTGTTATGCACTCCGTGACGCAAGGAGGATCCAGATGCCGCCCAGAGTAATAAAGATCAAGGTACCTTCCGACGCCAAGCATGAAGATGTTAAAAAGGCCGTCGACGCGAAGCTTACGCGCAGAACCACCAGTCTCTTGCGAAACAATCGAGAGATAGTGCTATCCATCTTCGTCTTCGAAAGAGCGCAGGGCGCTGTCGCGAAAAAGGTAAGCAAGTCCTGATAAGGCTGACGCCAAGAGGAGAAAGGCGGCGAGTCCGTCGGCCAAAGAGTCGAAACACCAATGAGTGTGTGTCTTGTTTGCGCGCCGACGGCGGCTGAGTTTGGAGACGACGAAGAGATCCAGAGTGACCTGGTTCGTCAAGTCACGTTAGAACCTCAGCTTGGGATTCTAAGCCTCGCAGCAGTGCTGGACGCACGCGGCGAGAGTGTGCAGATAGCGGACCTCAACCGGTCGTACTTCCACTTCGCGGATTCTGTCGGCACATCAAAGTTGAGCGCGTTCGCAGAAGACGCTGTTGGCATTATTGCCGCGAAGGATGCTGACGTTTACGGATTTAGTTCAATCTGCAGCAGCTATCCTCTTACGATAAGAATCGCGAAGGCTCTGAAGGCGATTCGTCCGGACTGCACCATTCTGTTCGGTGGACCCCAGGCGTCTGTGGTTGATATTCAAACCTTGGCAGCCTTCCCATTCGTCGACCTCATTTTGCGCGGCGAAGCAGAAGAAAGTTTGCCTTTTCTGCTGAACGAATTGGCGGAAGGACAGCAATTGGACCGGGTGCCCGGGCTCACCTATCGCGCGCAAGGCCAGCCGCGGCGCAACCGTGATGCAGCCGTAATCCGGGATCTGGATTCGTTGCCTTCACCCGCATATCACCTGACCGGTGAATTGCAGGGTGCTTCGAGGGCTGCCCTGGAAATGGGACGCGGGTGCCCATTTGCATGCACGTTTTGTTCAACCAACGACTTCTTTCGTCGCAGTTTCCGGCTTCGGTCGCCAGACCGAATCGTGCATGACATGCGATCCCTTGCCATGGCATATGGGGTGAGCGACTTTGATCTCATACACGACATGTTCACGGTGGACAAACGGCGAGTGGTGGCTTTTTGCGAGGCGATGATTGCCTCTGATGAAAAATTCACCTGGGCATGCAGCGCTCGCACCGATTGCGTGGACGAGCCTTTGCTCGAATTGATGGCTCGTGCCGGTTGTCATGGGCTGTTCTTCGGCATCGAGACTGGCTCGTCCAGGATGCAAACGATTATTGAGAAGCATCTCGATATAACGAGGGCTGAAGAGCTCATAGACTTCGCTGAGCAGATGGGGATCGGCACCACGGTTTCTCTGATTACCGGTTTTCCGGAAGAGACTCGGGAGGATTTGCAGCAGACTGTTCGCGTGCTTATGCATTCGGCGCGATGTCCTCACTCGGATCCGACACTCAATCTGCTGGCGCCTCTTCCGGAGACGCCACTCTACCTAAAATACAAGGACGAGTTGACTCGCGAAACGCTCTGCTCAGACGTATCCCACCAGGGCGAGAGGCAGAACGAAAAGGAGGTTGAACTCATCCGGGAATATCCCGAGATCTTTCCCAGCTTCTACCTTCTGCCGACGCCACACCTCGACCGTAATTTGCTGCTGGAACTGCGGGAGTTCTCGCTCATGGGAGTAGAGCAGTTCCGCTGGCTCCTGGTAGCTTTGGACCGGGTCACATCGGGCATGCTGGATTTCTTCACCGAGTGGCGCGAGAGCCGACTCTATTTACGGCCGGATCTCGACGGATTCGACCTTCGCCGTTATTACCGGACGGCAACGTTCAGAACGGAGTTTCTGCACTTCGTAAGCCAGCATCCCGCAGGCAAGAACCCAGTGGTTGAGGCATTCTTGGAGTACGAAGACGCGATGCGAGCCGGGGCGTCCTGGGACGATGTCGTAATCCCCTTTGGAGTCCCTCTTCTGCCTGGATCCGCACTCTGGTGGACAGATATTCCGGTTAGGGGGAAGCGATCCCGCCTGATCGAGCTAGGATGTGACATTGAGCGGGTCGTTGATGCGCTAAGGCATCAGAGTGAGCCGGCATGGGTCCGTGGCCTTCATTTCTATGTGACCCGTGAAGCCTCGGCGGGAAGTGAATCTCTGGAGATGGTTTCGGACTGGGTTGCCTGTGTTCTCCGGGCTTGCGACGGCACTCGATGTGTCGAACAAGTGGTGGAAGAACTGTCGTGCGAGATTTCGGGTGTTGAGAATGATGTCCGCGAGTATGCGTTTGTGCGATTGCTGGAAGGAGTCCATGCTGACGGTTTCATCGAGATATACCGCGTAGATTCCGAAACGGAAGTCGGCCAAGATCACACTGATACCGTACGCGAGCACGACGAGACCAGTGCCACCGCGTTTTAGCAGGACCAGCGTTCAATACAGGCGTGATAAGCGGCTTGGACGCGGCGGAGGGAAGAGACTCACAGGATCGTGGCTCGGGCGACTCCTTGCCCAACGAGAGATGCGTTCTCGATTGGTGATAGTAGTCGGTCTCTCGGGAGCGAAGGACAGAAATGAACCCAGCCAAGTAAGTGTCGAAAGCGCGCAAACATCAGAGAATCTTGGCCAAAAGCTGGAGTTACAGACACATTCCGAAGTTATTGATGCTGCAAAGGTAAAGGTTCTGGCGAAAACAGTATGGCTATAGTGATTGCGGATTGGCAGCGGGTTATGAACTGACCTTGAGTCCACCCGGCACTGGCAAGAGGCATCTCGCGCATGTTAGCCGGGAATCCAGTGGGGTTGCCCGGAGAACAGTCCATTGACTATTCCGATCTGGTAAACCAAGAACAGTCCGAATGCGACGCTCACCACTCCTGAAGTTACGGTGACAAAGCGACTGGTTCGAACATATCGCTTGCTGCCGTAAACCAGCGGCAACGACATTGCTATCGTCATCGACATCATTCCCACCACAGTTCCCGCTCCAAAGACAAGCAAGTAAGCGGTCGCCCAGAAAGGACTCTTAATGGTAGACAAGACCAGCAAGGCAACTGCTGCGGATCCCGCTAACCCGTGCACCAGGCCAATGACGAACGGGCGGAAGGTTTGAAATACGCCCAGTTTACCTATGGGGCGATCGAATACTCCTGTCGGGTCACTGACGCTCCGGATCGTACTACTCGACATATGAGGAGTTAAGCGTTTCGTGATCCAACTCATGAACCCGATCAAATTCAGCACACCCAGGACGATCAGCATCAGGCCGACGGACAACTCCATGGCTAACCCCAGGCGGGGAGGAATCACTACTCCGAAGATAATGATCGCCGATCCTACGAGAAAGATAGTCAACGTGTGCCCTAAGCCCCAAAGTGCGCCGATCGTAGCTGAATGCTTGATCGATCCCTGACGGCTTATGATCGTCGACACCGCAATCACGTGGTCCGGATCGGTGGAGTGCCGCATTCCGAGGAAGAGACCCAACAATGTGACGGTAATAAACGGTAGGAATTTGTCCGTCGATACGAAGGCGAGCCCGGCGCCAAATGTCGAACTGAATGCAGACACGCCGATTCCGATTCCGAGAATAACCATAAAAGCGGACGATAATAGAGGAAGGTAGCGCTGAAGAAGGCCTGCAGATCCGACGCGGGATAGGACATGCTTGGCATAGACCATCACCAGGCCAACCGCGACCAGCACCAACGCCAAACCGAGGCTGAAGGCCGTGATTAGAAACAGGCCAAAGCGAATACGATGCAACGAAAACGCGCTGAGAAGTACGACCAAAGCTGCAGGACAAGGAACGATACCGCCTGTGATACCCAACGCACAGAGTTGGCCCAATGAGATCGGCTTGCCAGACTCGTCCCCCGCGATCAGTGCAGGCTTCCTGGGTGCCCATTTGTTTAGCATGGACGAAAACCAATGAGCATGTGGCTGACCCGCAACATGTGAGTGTTCGCGCGTTTCGCCGGTGAGATGCCGCAAGAATATGAGGAGGCCCAATCCCGTGACTGTAAGACCGGAAATCGCACCCAGCCAGGGGTAGAGTTGCTCCGGAACGATGTAACGCGATGCGTACAAGGCAATTACTCCGAGGAGATAAACTCCCGCAGTGTGAGCAGCGGTCACCACGAAGCCGAGCAATACGGCGTGACGTGCTCTGCCTCGCGAACCCACCAGATAGGCAGCCACGAGGGTCTTTCCGTGTCCCGGCTCCAGAGCATGCATCGCGCCCAGCCCAGCCGCAATAAAGGCTGCTGAAACCAGAACCCAGAAGCTCAAGGCCTCCCGGGTCGAGATCAACTGGGTGAAGCGACTACGCGGAGTACTCTGTGCGTTAGCGCGAAGTGGGATCGCTGCCTGTTCATCATGAACAGGAAGTTCCACCGACGATTTTTCGTGGGTAAGCGGCTGAGTCGAGGAAGGTGATATCGTTGGAGAATGGGGCCTCGGTCGCGCATTCGTCAGAGCACTCCCGGCCGCAACAATCTTGTTGTCCCGGACGTCTACCGTTTCTTTTCTTGTACGGTTCTGAGGATTCGTTGCGAGGGCACTGAACTCTATGGTCGCCGATATCTGCTGTGGCGGACTATTTAGCAGGTCTGTCGGATAGTTTGACAGCTGCTGACTCCGATCTGTGCGAGGAGCGGACGAATTCAGGATCGCGACACCTCGTTCGCTAGCGGCAATCACCTCCTTCCATCCCGAGTGGCCTGCGTAGTTACTATCTGCGTAGGTCAGCTTGTGCGACGAACCGCTAGTCGCCGCCGGGAGAATAATGCGGTATACAAAACCAATCTTCATCGTCGGCAGTCCACCCGCGCCTTCGGTAAATCTAGCCTGTTGCGATACGCATATTAGCTGAAGAGGCGTACTACTATCATCTACTGTAATACCGGCCTTTAGCAGTTCCGCCTGCTTCGATAAATAGAGTGCTAGAGTCGGGTCGTCACTCTTCGGAGTGAAGCCATATTGCCGAATATCTTGATAGGTTGGAATCTCAGCAAAATCAAGCAGATAGAGAATCTTAACCGATCTCACGTCGACCGTGATCTGTGCATAATGACTGATGCTAAAGTTCCCCATCGGGTGGGCGGAGGCCCTTGTTGGACTTATAGGCAACAAAACCAGCAGTAGCAGGGTTCTGCAACCCATAAACCGCCTAGTTAACTGCATGATTGGACCTCATCTTCCGGGTGCGAGATATTTCATCGAGGGTATCAGTGGCTTGCTGAGCATAGAAGATGTGAAAGTGAGGATTGATACTCAATGCACGGCTGAGATCGTTTTGTGCGGCCACGTCATTTCCGACGGCGTGTTCAATCGCGCCGGCGTGAAAAAGAAGTATGGGGTCGTTGGTGTGCAGACGCAGAGCCTCTTCCATGGCTTGTTCGGCTTCGGGAAGTTGGTGATTCCGGTAGAGCGCCCATGCCAGAACATCCCAGGTATAGATGTCGTGCCTGACTGTGAGCTCATCGCGCGCGAGCTGCACAGCCTGCGGAAGCTTTAGGTCGCGATCCGCGTAGAACAGCGCCAATTCCCGGTTATTCAGAACCTGATTCGGTTTGTCCAGATATCCGATGTACTCGACCAGATCATATTGCTGTTGCGCTTCGACTTTGTGTCCGGCCTTGAAGTAGACGTCTCCGAGTTCAGCAATATATTGGGGAAAAGGAACGATGGCGACAGACGCTTTGTAGAGCTCAATCGAGTCGTTGAATCTTCCTTGCGAGGCGCGAACTTGCGCCATTCCTGCGAGTGAGCGATAGTGACTGGGGTCGACGGCTAGTGCTGAACTGTAGGCCACGTCGGCGTGTTGCAGATCGCCGGCCTGAAAATACCGTTGCCCCCACTCGTAGTAGAGCCACGCAAGATTTTCCTTCGGTATGTTGAGCTGAAGGGCAGCCACAGTAGCTTGGTTCATCAGCCGGATGGATTCTGCCGTGTCGCCACTTAAGAACTTAAGATAGGCAGTGCGGCTGTCCGCCAGGTAAGCAATGTTCAGAGGGGATGCGATCGCGTTGCCCAACGTTTGCAGGGTATTGTAGGCATCCGCTGCCTGGTCGTACTCGCCCATATCAACGTAGGCATCGCCTTCTATGGCGAATGCAACCAGGTTTCCCGAGCCCGCTGCAATGGCGTTCTGCGTGTAGGTGAGTGCATCTGCGAACCGGTGCTCACCCATGTAAACCAGGGCAAGATCGACCAGGGGATCGACCGTGGAAGAATTCTTGGGCATGAGGGCAACTGAACGGTTCAGCGTCTTCTCTGCAAGTTCGTAGTACGCAAGGTCGCCAGTCTCTCTAGCTTTTTGAAAGTAGGCGGCGCCTAAATAGTCGTACCGAGCATAGTCGTCGGGGGATTCTTTCACCTCGTTCTGGAGTGCGGCGATTCGCTCATCGGTCCCCGATATTGCCCCTAGCCCGGTCTGGCCGCCGCCCCGGGTCAGCGGGGTTGCTGCCTGTGCGTTTGCGCTGGCAGCTTTCGTGAGTGGAGTCTGCGAGAAAGCCGCGATTGCACTAACAACCAGAACTGCGAAGACGCGCTTCCACATGTTTGTCCTTTGTAGCCCTATTCGGCAGAAATGGATCCAACTGTGGCAAGTACGCTCCGGCACGGCCGTCGGATTTGTGAAAAGACAATAAATTCCGGGGTCTCTTAGCTAGGCCCAGCAGACAAGACGATTGTGGTGTTGGCGTCAATATTTCGTTTTCCCCAGCTTTTCATCAATCCACTGCCGGAGTTGCTCCGTACATCACGTGGACTCGACCGGGGCCCAAACACCGTGAGCGGAGTTGCTCCGTATATGGTGCGGGCCAGGCCGGGGACTACATACCGTGTGAGGCGCACATGCAGAAGCGAAGTTTGTGTGCGGCGCTCGCAGCGATGCTGACAATGGCGGTAATCATTCCGCAGCCAGTTTTCGCCTCGAGCCATCGCGAAGCCCCTATCACAGCCATCGACACCAAGGCCGACATCACTGACTGGTACACATTCGTCAGTTACGATCACCCAGGCAATTTAGTACTGATCATGAATGTCGATCCCTTTCTCGAGCCTTCCAATGGGCCGAATTATTTTCCGTTCGACCCCAATGTCCTCTACGAGATGAAGATAGACAACAATCACGACGGCGTCCCCGACGTGACTTTCCAATTCCGCTTCACTACCCAGATCAAGTTGCCGGACGTATTCACTGGCTTTGTGGGTGGGATTGCTGGTATTCCGCCCATCACATCGCTCTCAGGCTCCGGGGCGGAGGGCTTAAGCCTGAGCCAGACCTACGCTGTAACCATGGTCAAGAATGGCAATGCGACCCAGCTCGCCAGCGGCCTGTATGCCGTTCCGAGTAACGTGGGCCCACGCACCATGCCCAACTACAACGCTCTCTACCAGCAGGGAATCAACCACCTTGGCAACGGCATGACCGTCTTTGCGGGAACGGTTTCCGATCCTTTCTTCATCGATCTCGGTGCGGCGTTTGACTCCCTAAACTTCCGCATGGCGACCGGTGGAGGCGTGCTGCCGCCTTCGATCGATAATGACAACTTACGCAACTACGCACCGAACGCCGTAGCGGGTTATAACGTGAATTCCATCGTGCTTGAAGTTCCCATAACCATGCTTACCGTCGACGGTCAACTTCACAAGGCGAACGATCCGAAAGCCGTGATTGGAACCTACGCAACGACGTCGCGTCAAGAGACGACCGTCAGGATGTCGCCAGACCCACCCGAATACAATGGTCCTTGGGAGCAAGTGCAGCGACTGGGAAATCCGTTGATCAACGAACTGATCATCGGTACCGGTTCCAAGGATCGCTTTAGTCTGGACGTCCCCACCAACGACAGTCAGTTTGCCAACTTCGTTCTGAATCCGCTGTTGGCTCAGATCTTTGCTTCGTTCGGAATCCCGGTTCCTCCTCCGCCCCGTAACGATCTCTTGCCATTGGTGCAGTATCTGCCTCCGATTTGCCCCGGCTGTGGCCCTGGCGACGAAGGCCCGATAGCCGACCTCTTACGGATTAACACTGGCATACCGCAGACGACTTACTTCCAACAAAAGCGTCTGGGCGTGCTGGCCGGCGACTTTGGTGGCTATCCGAATGGCCGTCGCCCGGTTGACGATGTATTAGACATCGCCGCTCGTGTCGTTGCTGGATACCTTGCTGATCCCTCGACATACAACACGAGGATTGGCGATGGAGTCAATCTTCCGTCCAATGGCTTGGGCCAGCACTTTCCGTACGTGCTTCCTGCGTACGACGGGCGTGACAGCCATCACATCGGCTCTGGTCAGTACGGCTGCACAGGCCAAGCAAATGGCATCTGTCCCACTAACTAACTTACCGGGGCAAGGCTGCTCAAACCTGAGCGGTTTTGCCCTTGCCCGAAACGCCGAGCGTAGGGAGGTATTCATGACACGCATCTCTCGACTTACCGTGTTGGCTCTCGTGACGGTCCCGGCCTTCGCACAACTGCCGGCGCCCCCGGCGACTGCTTCGGCGGCGCGATCGGGTGTCGAACCGGCGACGATAGCTGCTTCGCCCTCAGCGCGGGGGGGTTCCAGCGCACAAGAAATTGTCTCGAACGACCCAAAGGACGCGAGTGCCTATACGGCGCTCGGGCTAGCTCTATGCCGCCGAGGACAGGAAACTTCTGATGTGAATTTCTATTCCGAGGCCGACCATGCACTGAACACGGCTCTACAGATCTCGCCCGATAACTTCGAAGCTAGAAAGGCTCAGGTCTGTGTGGAATTGGGACGGCACGAGTTTGCGCGTGCCCGAGAGCTGGCCATGACGTTGAATAAGCGCATACCCGATGACGTGATGGTTTACGGGTTGCTCGTAGATGCGAACGCTGCGCTCGGCAATTATCCGGAAGCTGAAAATGCGGCGCAGTGGATGCTGAATCTACGTCCGGGCAACACTCCTGCTTTCCTCCATGCGGCGGACTTGCGCGAGATTTTTGGCGAACAGCAAGGCGCAATCCAACTGCTCAGGATAGTGCTGGATGCCACGGCTTCCACCGATGTTGATGGGCGTGCGCGCGTACTGACCCAGATGGCACACGTCAACCTGGAAATAGGGAACCTAACTGCCGCGGAATCCATGTCGGAGAAGGCTCTCTCACTGCTGCCGAATGATCCCCATGCTCTACTTGTGATGGCACAGGTCCGCCAGTTGCAAGGACAGCCGGCCAATTCCGTGCAACTTTTGCGTCAATCGTACAAATCGATGCCGCTAACCACGACCCTTTATGCGCTCGCAGAGGCAATGCAAGCGGCAGGAATGCAAAATGAT